>WNFQ01000044.1_pt1 | contig 82339 bp, 53 predicted proteins | sample 5400171 | NCBI WGS metagenome assembly WNFQ01 (sample SAMN13153356, study PRJNA577476) | soil metagenome | isolation source: 20 cm soil under Madrone tree | place: USA:California | collected 2016-06-14
GGCAGGCCCTTGGCGCCGGAGTGCTTCGCGGTGTCCAGACCGCGCACGTTGCGGAAGGTCGAGCCCGACAGATTCGCATCGGTCAGATCGGCGCCGCTGAAGTCCGTGTCGATGAACTTGGATTCGCGCAGGTCGGCGCCCGACAGATTGGCCCGCGCCAGCGACGTTCCGCTGAAGTCCCCGCCGAAGATGCGCACGCCGCGCAGATCGGCGCCGGCCAGCGTGGAGAAACTGAAATCGGCACGCGACAGGTCAGCCTCCCGCAGGTCGGCCCCGCTCAGGTCCGCCGAGCTGATCACCGCATGCATCAGTCCCATCGACTGGTTCTTCATGTCGGCCGCGCCATCCAGGCGGGCCAGATGCGCGCCCCGCAAGTCCGCCTGCCGAAGGTCGCCAATGAAGCGCGCCCCGGTCAGGTCGGCCCCGCGCAGATCGGCGCCGGCCAGTTGCATCGAGAACATCACTGCGCCGCGCAGGTTGGCGCGCTGCAGGTTGGCACGCTCGGCGAAGCTGACCGTCAGATTGCAGCCGGACAGGTTGGCGCCGGATAAATGAGCGCCGTTCAATACCGCGGCGGTCAGATTCGCGTGCTTGAAGTCCACACCCGACAGATCCAGTCCCGACAGGTTCTTGGAACTGAGGTTGGCCGGCGCCCGCACCGTCGCCTCGGACAGCCGGGCCAGCACCTGGGTCCGGTCGATGCGCTCGTACCCTGAAAAATCGCCCATCGGCGGCATCTGCGCACACACCGGTGCGCAGCCGAACAGCACCGCGCAGCCCGCAAGGATAGCGGGCGAGATGGAACGTCCTGCCCGGCGCGAGCCTGCATCCGTCATGGGTCACCGCGAGCGACGATTTCCGTTCGCACGTTACACCACGCCGACACGCAGCGCAGCGCAACGCGAGTCGTACGCATGCCGCGGAGTATGATGCCCCGCTGCTCGCGCGGGGGCTTTCGCGGCTCCATCGACATTCAGAAGAACGGGAGGTCTTCGGTGCCCTGCTCTTTGCGGTTCACTCGCCTACTGGTGGCGGTGATTGTCGCGGCGGTCCATGCGATGGCCACCGCAGAAGGGCCCGACCAGACCCTGATGCGGTTTCCGACGCTGCACGGGAACACGATCGTGTTCGCCGCCCACGACAACTTGTGGGCTGTCGCACGAAGTGGAGGAACGGCGGCACGGCTGTCATCGGATCCCGGCCGCGACCTGATGCCCCGCTTTTCACCGGACGGACGCTGGATTGCATTCACGGCCGACTACGAGGGCAATCGCGACGTATACGTGATTCCGGCCGAGGGAGGTGCGGCGCGGCGGCTCACTTTCACCTCCGACGTGGTGGACGATGCCCCGATGCGCTGGGGCCCGAGCAACATGGTCGTCACATGGACCCCGGACTCCAAGCGCATCGTGTTCCTGTCGCGGCGCGACGCGTGGAACGTCGCGTGGCCAAGGCTGTTCACCGTGTCGGTCGACGGCGGATTGGCGCGGGCGTTGCCGCTGGACCGCGGCGGATTCCTCAGCTACAGCCCGGACGGCCAGAAGATCGCGTTCAACCGCATCTTTCGCAATTTCCGCACGTGGAAACGTTACGAAGGAGGGCTGGCGCAGGACATCGACATCTACGACTTCTCCGCGCACAAGCTCACGCATGTGACCGACTGGCCGGGTACCGAGACCTGCCCGATGTGGTATCGGCAGACCATCTATTTCCTGGCTGACCACGACTCCAATCGCCGCGGAAACATCTGGGCCTTCGACACCGTGAGCGGCAAATTCCGCCAAATCACTCATTTCTCGGACTACGACATCGATTTTCCCAGCCTCGGTTCGGCCGACGGGGATGACGCGGGCATCGTGTTCCAGAAGGGCGGCAAGCTCTACGTGCTGGACCTGCCGTCCGAGCAGCTGCACGAATTGCAGGTGACGGTCCCGGACGACGGAACGCGCACGGGAGTGCACTGGGCGGACGCCGGCCCGCTCATTCGGGATAAGGACATGGCGCAGCAAACGGACTTCGACCTGGCGCCGAGCGGCAAACGTGCCGTGTTCTCGGCGCGTGGGGACTTGTTCACGATCCCGGCCGAATACGGCAATACGCGCAACCTGACCCAGAGTCCGGGCGCGGATGAGGACCATCCGAGCTGGTCGCCGGATGGCAGGACGATCGCGTACACGACCGATGCGACGGGAGAGCAACAGCTTGCGGTGCGCCCGGCCGAAGGCGGACCGGAGAAGGTTCTCACCCGTTTCGCGACAGGGTACTTTTACACGCCGCGCTGGTCGCCCGGGGGCGACCGCCTTGCGTTTTCCGACAACGAGAATCGTCTGTGGATCGTCGCGGCCGAGGCAGGCGAGCCAAGGGAAGTTGCCCACGATCTGTACAACGAGATCCACGACTATTCGTGGTCCCCCGATGGAAAATGGCTCGCGTACAGCGTAACGGCGTCCAATCAGCAGCACGGGATCTGGCTCTACGACGTGGACGGGCGCAAGGCGACGCGCGTCAGCGAATTGCTCGCCAACGACTTTGCCCCGGTATTCGATCCGAACGGAAAGTATCTGTACTTCCTGTCGACGCGTCACGAGAACCCGACTTTCAGCCAGTCCGAATTCAATGTCGCGACATTGAAGATGACCGGCATCTACGTGGCGACACTGGGGCGGGGCGCCGCCTCACCGTTTGCGCCCCGGTCCGACGAGGGAGCCGCCGAGTCGACCGACAAGGACGCGGCGAGCAAGACCGCAGGTGACGGCAAAGAGCGCGGCCAAGGCGGGAACGGCCAGGGCGGCGACACGCGCTGGAAGCCCGGCGCGAGCAAACCGTTGAAGATCGACCTGGACGGGCTGATGCAGCGGGTCGACCGAATGCCTGTGATCGCCGCCAACATCACCCAGATCGATGCCCGTGACGATCGGGTGTTCTACCTGACGGTTCCGAGCGACTTGATCGAAGGCCCTTTGCCGGGCGAAAAATCGGCGCTGCACGTGTTCGACATGAAAAAGCGCAGGGACGCTACGGTGGTCGAGGGTCTGAGCGGCTACGCGATCTCGGCCGATGGCGCCAAGGTCCTGTACAAGCTCGAGAAGAAGTACATCGTCGCCGATGCCAAAGCCGCCGGCGCGGGACCGGGCGGCGCGGGCGATGACGGACCCAGAACGCTGGACCTGTCCCACCTGCGCGTTCGCGTCGACCCTCGGCAGGAATGGCGCGAGATGTTCGCCAACGCGTGGCGGATCGAGCGCGATTTTTTCTTCAGCACGAAGATGAACGGCGTCGACTGGGCCGCGGTGCGCGCGCAGTACGAGAAGCTGCTGCCGCTGCTCGGGTCGCGCACGGATCTGAACTACCTGCTCGGGGAGGTGATCAGCGAATTGAGCAATTCGCACACCTACGTGGGAGGAGGAGACGATTTGCCGGCCGAACGCAGGGTGCCGACGGCCTTTATCGGCGCCGACTTCGCGCTGGACAGTGCGTCGGGCCGTTATCGGCTGGCGAAGATCTACCGCGGCGACAACACCCGCGAGTATTACCGTTCGCCATTGAACGTACCGGGACTCGAAGTGCGCGAAGGCGACTACCTGCTGGCGGTCGATGACGTCGAGTTAAAAGCGCCGATCGATCCCTACAGCCTTCTGGTCGGCAAACAGGATGGCACCGTGAAGCTGACCGTGTCGGCTGCGCCCGACGGCAAGCGCCGCGACCTGGTCGTGCAGCCTGTGAAGAACGAGTTGCCCTTGCGGCAGAAGGAGTGGATCGAACACAACCGGGCCCTGGTGGATCGGCTTTCCGGCGGGCGGATCGGCTACGTGTATCTGTCCGACATGTATGCGGTCGGCATGGATCAGTTCGTCCGCCAGTTCTACCCGCAGCTCGACAAGCAGGCGCTGATCGTCGATGAGCGCTGGAACGGGGGCGGCTTCATCGATCAGATCGTACTGGAACGGCTGCGCCGGCTGCTGGTCGGAATGGACACGAATCGCAATCGAACCCCGACGACGATTCCGCAGCAGATACTGAACGGCCCGAAGGTTTGCCTGTTGAACCATTACTCGGGCTCGGACGGCGACCTGTTTCCGTTCTACTTTCGCAAGTACGGACTGGGTCCGTTGATCGGAACCCGCACTTGGGGCGGCATACGGGGCATTCGCGGTGACTGGGGCCTGCTCGACGGCGGATACATCACGGTGCCCGAGGACGCCATCTACGACCTCGATTCGCAGTGGGCGATCGAAAACCACGGCGTCGATCCCGACATCGTCGTCGATGATTCACCGTCCGACTGGGAATCGGGCCACGACGTGCAGCTGGAGGCCGGAGTCAATTACCTGTTGGAGGCGTTGAAGAAGGCGGCGCCGGTGTTGCCGCCGCCGCCTCCGCTGTTGCCGGCCTACCCGCCCGGCGTGCCAAGCCCCTTGTCGCCGTCCAACTGATCGGGGTCGGGGTCCCGCGTGACCCGCACCGCCACGGCGAGCTCGTGCTCGCCGCCGCCACGGATCACGCCCCGCAGCGGAGCCACGTCGCCGTAGTCGCGCCCGACCGCAAGCGTCACATGGCGCCGCTGCGGGATCACGTCGTTGGTCGCGTCCAGGTCGACCCACCCCAGCACCGGACAGTGGACCGAAATCCAGGCATGCGAGGCATCCGCGCCGATCGGACGCTGCGGCTGTGGCGCGCCGGCGGTGAGCAGATAGCCGCTGACGTAGCGAGCCGACAGGCCGATCGAGCGCAGGCAACCGATCATCACGTGCGAAAAATCCTGACAGACGCCGGTGCGCGCACGGAACGCCTGCAAGACGGGCGTCGAAATCTCGGTGCTGGCCGGGCGATACCGGAAGTCAGCGTGAACCCGGTGCATCAACTCGATGGCCGACTCCAGCAGCGGCCGGCCCGCAGCGAAGCTCGCGAGTGCGTACTGCGCGAGCTCCCGCTCGCGTGGAACGTACGGCGAGGCGAACGCGAACTCGGACGCCGGCACGTACGGCCCGGCGGCCCGGAACTGAAGCGAATCGCGCACCATCCGCCAGTCGGGGCTGGCTGCCGGATCCAGGTCCGGGTTGCGATCGCGCACGCGCAAGCGGCTGCTGGCCTCGACCCGCAGACGCTCGTGCGGAGAGAAGATCGAAAAGTACGAGCGGGTATTGCCAAACGAGTCGGTGCCGTTCGTGTAGTCGTTGGGTGCCGGATCGATCCGCAGCTCGCACTTTTCCACGCTCTGGTAGACCTCGCTGCGCGGAGTCAGGTGGGCCACGTGATGGCCGAGCTCCACCCGGGCGGAGTAGCGATACTCGGTGACGTGCGAAACCGACAACAGGGCGTCGCTCATCGCTCGGCTATGCGAGCATCGAGCGAAGCGGGGCATCGGCATGCGCGAAATAGTGCAGGTCGATCCAGTCGGACAAGTCGAACGCCCACCCTCGCAACTGGGTCGCCAGAGCGACCAGTCGGATCCAGCGCGCATCGTGGTCGCGCACCCGCAATGGCGCCAGCGACACGCCCAGTTTTCCATCGAGCAGGCCCTCGCCGGCGGGCGCCGGTCGCGCCCCGGCCGATTCGACCAGCGCCGCGACCTCACGCGCCAGCAGTTGAACGGTGCAGGCGGCCGAGCGGGGATTCGAGCTGTCCAGCACGAGCAGGTCGATCAGTGCGTCGATTTCCTGCCGGCCAGGGTAGCGGGATCGGTAGGTGATCGTGCTGTCAAACAGGGCGAGCGCCAGGTCGAAGCCGGCTTCCAGGCTGATCGCGTCCGTCTCGAACAGCGCAAGCAGCGTCGAGCTGATCGCGGTCAGCCGCTCGATCTGTCGCCCGATCGTCAGCAGGCGCCAGCCGTCGTCGCGCGTCATGCCGTCGGCCTGCACGCCGGTGATTGCCCGGATTCCAATGCTGACCGCCTCCAGCGCAGGCAGCGCATCCTCGGCGGTGCGTGTCGGGTCGCCGTGCGGCAGCGAAGCGGCGAAATCGCGCGCGGTGCGGTCGATCAGCTGCCAGTTCTGCAATGCCAACCGGTCGCGCAGCTCCGCCGCGTTGCGAACCAGCGCGGCCAGGTCGAATGCGACGCTCGTTGCACCGCTGCGATCGGTCAGGGCCGCCAGAACCGTGCGCTCGAACACGCGCGCCCCGCTGGCCGGCGGGGGCACGCGCTCCGGCACCAGGCCCAGCGCAGCGCACAGTCGTCCGACGGCGTGAAGCACCGGGGCCATCAGCGGCTCGTCCCCGTGCAAGGTGGCCAGCACGTTCTGGACGGCGCGAACCGCGTTGTCGGTTCGCTCGGTGTAGCGCCCCATCCAGAACAGGTGCTCGGCAGCCCGGCTGGTAACGATGCGGCGTCTGGCCACCTCGTCGTACCGGGGCCGGCGATCGAGCAGCGTGTCGGTGTCGACCTCGCCGCCGGTGATCACCCACGTGTCCGCGCTGCTGCCGCCGAGCTGCATCGACACGTCCTTCTGCCGCTCGCCGATGCGTGTCAGCCCGCCCGGCAGTGCGTGCCACCCGCCGTCGGCGTCGGCGATCGCGTAGGTCCGGATCACCGCAACGCGCGGAGCCAAGGTGTTCATGCGCCAAGTTGGAGTCTGCGAGAAGGGCAGGTAGGACTGCACCGTGTAGAGCTCCGGATCCGCATCGATCCGTTCGCGGATCTGGGCCAGGTTGACCGGCAGGCCCTCGGCGTCCGCAGCCGGCGAGGGGACCGCCCCCGGATAGCTGGCGCGTATCAGCGCGCGCTCCAGGTTGGCCAGCGCATCCCGTCGGGCCGCCGCTTCGCCGCACCACCACGTGTTGCGCGCCGGCAGCATCAGGTCGGTTCCCAGCAGGTGGCGCGCGATGGCCGGAAGAAACCCGTGCACCGCATGCGATTCCAGGAACGCGGACCCGATCGCGTTGGACACCAGCACCTGACCGGCCCGCACCGCCTGCAGCAGCCCCGGCACGCCCAGCGCGGAGTCGGGCCGAAGCTCCAGCGGATCGCACCACGCGTCGTCCAGCCGGCGCAGCACGCCGTGCACGCGCTGCAGTCCGTGCAGCGTACGCAGATACAAGCGCTTGTTGCGCACCGTCAGGTCGTTGCCCTCGACCAGCGGAATTCCCAGGTAGCGAGCCAGATAGGCCTGCTCGAAGTAGGTCTCGTTGTAGGGGCCCGGAGTCAGCAGCACGGTGCGCGGCGTCTCGTCCGGCTCGCGAGGCGCCAGCCGGTTCAGTGTCTCGAGCAGGCGCCGGAAGCCCGATGCCAGCCGCTGCACGTGCATCGCTCGGAAGCTGTCGGCGAACAGTCGCGACATCAGGATCCGGTTCTGCAGCGCATACCCGAGGCCGGATGGCGCCTGCGTGCGCTGCCCGACCACCCACCAGCGCCCGTCCGGACCGCGTGCCAGGTCGAACCCGACGATATGCAGGAACCGGCCCCCAACCGGCACGGTCCCCCGAAGCGATCGCAGGTAGCCCGGATTGCCGAACACCAGCGCCGGCGGAAGCAGGCTCTCCCGCAGCAGGCGCTGCTCCCCGTACACGTCGTCGAGGATGGCCGACAACAGACCCGCGCGTTGCACGATCCCGGGCTCGATCTGTTCCCAATCTTCGCGCGAGACGATGAACGGCAGCAGGTCCAGCGACCATCGGTGCGAGGGGTCGTGCTGGTCGCTGTATACGTTGTAGGTGATGCCGTCCTCGCGCACCTGGCGGGCCAGCAGCGCGGCGCGGCGGTCGAACTCGGCGATGCCCGCCGGCCCCACGTTCTGGAAAAACTCCTGCCAGATCGGCCGTAGCGCGCCTTGTGGATCGCGCAGCTCATCGAAATGACCGGCCGCCGCCGGCGCAGCCAGACGCGCCGCCGCCAGTATCGGATCGGCCAGGTTTTCCAGTTGCAGGTCAGCCCGGGTCACGAAGTCCTCAGCGAGGAATCAGGGCGGCGCAGATCCAGCGTGAACGGATACTCGAGGCTGCGCCGCTCGACCTCCACGTTCAGATCGCCCGGCGTGTGCGCGGTGCGCTCGAAGCGGGTCAGCCGCCGGCTCTCTGCTTCGTAGGCGTTCACCGGAAAAGTGTCGTAGTGTCGACCGCCGGGATGGGCCACATGGTAGCGGCAACCGCCCAGCGAGCGCTGCATCCAGGTATCGACAATATCGAACGTCAGGGGCGCGTGAACTCCGATCGTCGGGTGCAGGCAGGCCGGCGGCTGCCAGGCACGGTAGCGGATCGCTGCGACGAATTCGCCCACGCGCCCGGTCGGTTGTAGCGGCGCCGGCCGCCCGTTCACGGTGATCGCATGGCGGTTGTCGTTCAGACCGCTGATGTGCAGCTCGACTCGTTCCACGGAGGAGTCGACATAGCGGGCGGTCGCACCGCCCGCGGGCTCCTCGCCCAGCACATGCCACGGTTCCAGAGCGCCGCGCAGGGTCAGATGGATGCCCCGCGCGCTGACTTCGCCGTAGCGCGGGAAGCGGAATTCGAAGTGCGGCGCAAACCAGCCCGGATCGAATTCGTACCCGGCTCGGCTCAACTCCTGCAGCACGTCCTCCAGGTCCATCCTCACGAATGTCGGCAGCATGAAGCGGTCGTGCAAGCCGGTGCCCCAGCGTGTCAGTCGCGCCGTATACGGCTGGTTCCAGAAACGAGCGACCAGCGCCCGCAACATCAGCTGCTGCACCAGGCTCATTCGCGCGTGCGGCGGCATTTCGAATGCCCGCATCTCCAGCAGCCCCAGGCGCCCGCTAGGTCCGTCCGGCGAGTACAGCTTGTCGATGCAGAATTCCGCGCGATGCGTATTGCCGGTCACGTCGACCAGCAGATTACGGAACAGGCGATCGACCAGCCAGGGCGGCGCGGCGCCGCCCTGCGTGCTGCGGTGGCGCAGCTCCTCCAGCGCGATCTCCAGCTCGTACAGTTGCTCGTCGCGAGCCTCGTCGATCCGCGGCGCCTGGCTGGTCGGGCCGATGAACAGCGTTGAAAAAAGGTACGACAGGGCCGGGTGGTTGTGCCAGTAGCTGACCAGGCTCGCGAGCAAGTCCGGACGCCGCAGCAGCGGGCTGTCGGCCGGTGTCGGGCCGCCCAGAACAAAGTGGTTGCCGCCCCCGGTGCCGGTGTGACGGCCGTCCAACATGAATTTCTCGGGTGAAAGGCGTGACAGGCGCGCAGCCTCGTACAGGAACTCGGCCTGGTCGACCAGCTCGTTCCAGCCGGAAGCCGGGTGGATATTCACCTCGACCACGCCCGGATCGGGTGTGATCGACAACTGCTTCAGCCGCGGATCGCGCGGCGGCGGGTAGCCCTCCAGCACCACGCGCACGCCGAGCTCCGCCGCGGCGGCCTCCACCGCGGCCAGCAGCTCCAGATAATCTTCGAGCCAGGCCAGCGGTGGCAAGAAGACGTACAGATGTCCGCCGCGGGGCTCCACGCACAGCGCGCTGCGGGTGATCCAGGCGGCCGACTCGAAGCGGCCGGGTTCGGGCTGGCTCTCGCTTCTGGCCGGCGCGCCGGCCGACTGCCAGCGCAGCAGCGACGCCTCGGCCAGCGCCGGGCGCGGCGCAAACGGATCGCGTTCGAGTATCTGCGCAGCGTCCGCTTCCGACACCCAGGGCAGCGAATCCAGCGGAAGCCGGTAGCCCATTGGCGAATCCCCGGGGATCAGGTACATGCGCTGATCGCGCAGGAACCAGCGTCCGGTCACCCAGGTCGGTTCGCGCCGCGCCGCACCTCGATCGCGCCGGATCGGAAGCGCGTATCCGATGGACTCGGCAAGGCCCTGCGAAAAGATGCGGCGCAGGCGCGCTCGCTCCAACTCGTCGTCCAGCCGCGAATCGAAGGGGTCGACGTTGATCGGAAGGCGCCGCTCGCGCCACAGGTAATACCAGGTGTCCTCGTAGCCCGGCATCACGAACTGCGGGTCCAGCCCGAGCCGCGTCGCCAGTGCCGTGATCAAGCCGAGCGCATCGCCCTGCGCATAGCTGGACGCCTTGCGCTCGTCGCCGAACAGCGATGGGTCGTTCCAGCAGGGCTGCCCATCGCTGCGCCAGATGACGGACAGCGCCCAGCGCGGCAGCTGTTCGCCCGGATACCACTTGCCCTGCCCGAAATGAAGGAAGCCGCCCGCGCCGAACCTGTCCCGCAGCCGATGCAACAGCTCGGTCGCATAGAGCCGCTTTTTCGGTCCGACGGCCGCCGTGTTCCATTCGTCGGCGTCGCGGTCCTCCGTAGCGACGAACGTCGGCTCTCCGCCCATCGTCAGGCGCACGTCCAGCCGGTCCAGGTCCGCATCGACCTGGTGACCCAGGTCATCGATGGCGCGCCATTGTGCCTCGGTGTAAGGCTTGGTGACGCGCGGCGATTCCAGAATCCGCTGGATTGCCATCGAATGGTCGAAGTGGACCTCGCATTCGTCCACGCTGCCGCTGACCGGCGCGGCCGAACCCGGCTCCGGCGTGCAGGCGACCGGGATGTGGCCCTCGCTGGCCAGCAAACCGGATGTCGGGTCCAGGCCAATCCAGCCGGCGCCCGGCAAATACACTTCGCACCAGGCGTGCAGGTCCGTGAAGTCGGAGGCGGCGCCTGCAGGGCCGTCCAGGGTCTGCACGTCGGCCTTCAGCTGGATCAGATAGCCCGACACGAACCGCGCCGCCAGGCCCAGGTGTCTCAGGATCTGAACCAGCAGCCAGCCCGTGTCGCGGCACGACCCGCTGGCGTCCTCCAGCGTCTGCTCCGGCGTCTGAACGCCGGGCTCCATCCGGATCAAGTAGCGGACCTGGCGCTGCAGCCGCTGGTTCAGCTCGACCAGGAAATCGATCGTGCGCCGCGGTCGCTGGTCGATCGCCGCCAGGAAGCGGCGCAGTTGAGGTCCGGCCTCGCCGTGCGCAACGTAAGGGCGAAGATCGTGTTCGAGGTGGGACTCGTAGCGGAACGGAAATGTCTCGGCGGATGGCTCGAGAAAAAAATCGAACGGGTTATAGACCGACATCTCGACCACCAGGCCAACGGTCAGCAGCAGCTCCTGCGTCTTTTCGGGAAAGACCAGCCGGGCCAGGTAGTTGGAGAACGGATCCTGCTGCCAGTTGATGAAGTGGCCTTGGGGCGCAACGTCCAGCGAATAGGACAGCACGCGAGTGCGGCAGTGCGGCGCCGGGCGCAATCGCACGATCTGGGGTGACAGGCTGATGCGCCGGTCGTAGCGATAGCGGGAGACGTGGTTCAGCGCGACATGGATCATGGATGTGCGTTGCCTAAATGAATGACAGCTGAGCTTCGACCCCACCGTGGCCTGCGACAGAAAAGCGGGAGGATCGGATGCGAGGGGGCCTGGCCGGCCCCCTCGCGCTCCCCCAGCCAATGAGACTTCGGTGGCTCAGCTCTCAAAAACTTCAACGGGGTTTCGGGTCGGGAGTCTGTGCGACAAGCTGGATCGGCATCGAACCGGGAAGCTGGTCGGTTTCCAGTCCCGCCGGCAGCGGTGCGCGCACCGGCGCGCAGGGTGCTGTTTCCAGGCGCGGAGTCTGCGCAGGTGCCAGCGCGTCGCGCCAGGTCGGGTCGGGTATCTCGGAAAAAACCTGGCGCAGGCGCGCGCCCCAGGTGTTCCGGATCATCTGCATGTATTCGTTGTCCTGATCGATCTGGACGAACTTCGTCACCCGCAACTGGTCAGCCTCGTACACCAGCAGGTCCAGCGGCAGGCCCACCGAAATGTTCGAGCGCAAGGTGGAATCCATCGAAACCAGCGCGCACTTGGCGGCTTCGCCCAGCTCAGTGGCGGGCGACAGAACCCGGTCGATGATCGGTTTGCCGTACTTGGACTCGCCGATCTGGAAATAGGGATTCTCGGGCGTGGCCTCGATGAAATTGCCGGCCGCATAGACCTGGAACAGTCGCATCGATTCGCCGCGGATCTGACCGCCGAATATGAAGCTGCAGTTGAATTCGATGCCGGCCTCCTTCAACGCCTCGGCGTCGCGGGCGTAAACCTCGCGCACCGCGTTGCCTACCACCCGCACGGCCTGCAGCATTCCACCGGCGTTCCACACCGACGTCTGCCCGGGTGCCAGCCGTTCGCACACGATCTGTTGCACTGCCTGGGTGATCGCCAGGTTGCCGGCGTTCAACAGCACCATCAGGCGCTCGCCCGGATGCTCGAACACGGTCATCTTGCGGAACGTCGAGATCTGATCGACGCCGGCGTTGGTCCGCGAATCCGACAGGAACACCAGCCCGCTGTCCAGGCGCATTCCCACGCAATAGGTCATTTCAATCGATCTCCTGGACCGGATCCCGGCGGCGCCACCTGCTAGTGCTCATTGTGATCGGCTGATGTTAAACCGCACCGACTCGAGAACTCGACCCTTTCGCAAGATTTAATCGGACCGCCGGCGGCACCAGAAAGTCCTGGCTGATCCGCTGGCCCAGGTCATTGACCCGCTTCAGGAACGCAGTCAGGAACGGGTGCAGGCCGGTATCCAGGATGTCGTCGATGCGGCCGTATTGAAGCCCGGCGCGCAGCAGCCCGGCGCGCCGCGACGTCTCGTCGGACTGGTCGTTGCGAATCTGATCGAGGGTGCTGCATACCTCGTTCATCGAGGCCAGCAGCGAGCGCGGCATGTCGCCCCGCAGCATCAGCAGCTCGGCCACACGCGACGGCGTGATCACGTCGCGGTAGACCTTGCGGTAGATCTCGAACGCGGACACCGAGCGCAGCACCGCCGCCCAGTAGTAGAAATCCAGGTACGGCTCCTCGGTCGAATCCTCGACCGGCGGCAGGGCGCTGGGCTGCGGGCCCACCCCGTGGAACTTGGTGTCCAGGATCCGGGCCGTGTTGTCCGAGCGCTCCAGAAAGGTTCCCAGCCGGATGAAGTAGTACGCCTCGTCTTTCAGGGTGGTGCCGATCGTCACGCCGCGCGACAGGTGCGAGCGGAATTTGACCCATTCGAAGAACTCGTGCGGATCGCGCTCGAGCAGCCCGTTCTTTAGATGCGGCTGCAGTTGCAGCCAGGTGTCGTTGTGGGTTTCCCACACCTCGGTGGTCAAGGTCCCGCGCACCGCCCGCGCGTTCTCGCGGGCGGCCTGCAGACAGCAGTAGATCGAGGACTGGTTGCCCGGATCGCGCACCATGAAATCGAGCACATCGCGGGGCGTCAGCTTCCCGAAGCGGGCGTCGAATGCCGGTTGCAGCTCCGAGATGCCGAGCATCGCGCGCCAACCGCGCTCGGCCGCTTCGCGCGACATGGGCAGCAGCGATGTCGTCACATTCACGTCCAGCATCCGGGCAGTGTTCTCGGCCCGCTCGATGTAGCGGGCCATCCAGAACAGGTGGTCGGCGGTGCGACTGAGCATCGGTGCCGGTGCTAGCGGCCAAGGACCCAGGTGTCCTTGGTACCCCCGCCCTGGGAAGAATTCACCACCAGCGATCCCTCGCGCAGCGCAACGCGCGTCAGACCGCCCGGCACCATCGTGACCTCGCCGCCCGACAACACGAACGGCCGCAGATCGATGTGTCGCGGCGCAACACCCGAGTCCACGTAGGTCGGGCAGGTCGACAGGGCCAACGTCGGCTGCGCGATGTAGTTGTTGGGGTTGCCGCGCAGCCGGCGGCCGAAGTCGTCCAGCTCTTCGCGCGTTGCGGACGGACCGATCAGCATTCCGTAGCCGCCGGCGTTATGAACTTCCTTCACGACCAACTGCGGCAGGTGCTCGAGCGTGAATTCGAGCTCCTCGCGGTTGCGGCACTTGTAGGTCGGCACGTTGGCAAGCAGCGGCTTCTCGCCCAGGTAGAACGCGATCATGTCGGGCACGAACGGATAGATCGACTTGTCGTCGGCCACCCCCGTGCCGATCGCGTTGGCCAGCGTGACGCGCCCGGCCCGGTACACGTCCAGCAGGCCCGACACACCGAGCGCGGAGTCCTTGCGAAACACCTTCGGGTCGAGGAAATCGTCGTCGATCCGGCGGTAGATCACGTCCACCCGCTTGGGGCCCCGCGTGGTCCGCATGTACACGCCGTTGTCCTGCACGAACAGGTCCTGGCCTTCGACCAGCTCGATGCCCATTTGCTGGGCCAGGAAGGCATGCTCGAAATACGCCGAGTTGTACATGCCTGGCGTCTGCAGCACCACGGTCGGATCATCCACACCGAGGGGCGCCACCGAGCGCAGGTTTTCCAGCAGCAGATCCGGGTAGTGCTCGACCGGCGCCACCCGATTGCAGGCAAACAGGTCCGGGAACAGCCGCATCATCATCCGGCGGTCTTCCAGCATGTACGACACGCCGCTCGGCACCCGCAGGTTGTCCTCCAGCACGAAGTAATCGCCGCCATCGGCCCGCACGATGTCGATTCCGGCCACGTGCGCGTAAATGCCGCCCGGAACATCGATCCCCTTCATCTGAGGTCGGTACTGGGCGTTGCCGAAAACCGCCTCGGCCGGAATGCGGCCAGCCCGCACGATTTCTGCTTCGTGGTAGATATCGTGAAGAAACAGGTTCAACGTCTTCACGCGCTGGCGCAGTCCGGCCTCGAGCCGGCGCCACTCGTCGGCCGGGATGATGCGCGGAATCACATCGAACGGGATCAGCCGCTCGGTGCCGGCGCTTTCGCCGTAAACGGCAAATGTGATGCCGACCCGCCGGAACACCAGGTCGGCCTCGGCTCGCTTGAGCCGCATCAGGTCATCGCTCTGGCGCGACAACCATGATTCGAACTCGCGGTAGTGGGAGCGCACGCCCCCGTCTGCCGCGTACATTTCATTGAAGGTGGCGTGCGACATCGGCTGCCGGGCGCGGACAAGAGGACAAGAAACCTAAAGCACGCAAATTCCACGCCTGAAGGGCGGTCAATGCAAGATACTCGGATCTGCGGCCCGTGTGCACGAAAATGGGCCGCTCAGGCCTGGGAGGTGCACCGACGCGGTGCGTCGGGAGCACCGGCACTGGGGTGACGCCGATCAGAGCCGGATCCGCGGCACGCGCGAGGCGAACCAGGCGCCGATCGCAGCCACCGCCGCCAGCGCGCCGAAGCCGATTCGTATCGCGTGGCTGAGCTGTGACGCCGTCGTTGCCGCCAGGTTGTGCGGGTCGATCCGGGCCGCACTGCCGGGCGCCAGCGCGAACACGAAGGCGCCGAAGATCGCCGTGCCCAGCGCCGCCCCGATGTAGCGCGACAGCGATACGGCGGACGCCGCGGCGCCGAGGCGATCCCGCCCGGCCAGCGTCTGGCTGACGATCTGCGCGGTCGGCATCACGCTGCCGAATCCGAATCCGCACAGCGCTCCGAGCACGGCGATCAAGTCGCTGCGCGGAGGCAGTACGCACATCAGCACCAGCGCGACGCACGAGATCGAAAGACCCGCGATCGGCATTTCGGCGGCCCGCCCGGTGCGGCTCACGATCCGGCCCGTGACCGTGGAGCCGGCCACGATACCCAGCGTCATCGGCAGCAGCAGGGCACCGGACTGCCTCGCGTCCGCCCCGTGTCCGATCTGCGTCAGGATGGGCAGGAAAAAGATCAGCGCGAACAGGCAGGACGCGAATGAGACGATCGTCAGGCACAGATACCGGATCGATCGTTCGCGCAGCAATTCGATCGGCAGGAATGGATCGGGCCGGCGCAGCTCACGGGTGATGACCACGGCCCACAGCACAGCACTGCCGATGGCCAGTATCAAGCCGGTGGGCGAGGTCCAACCGAACCGGTAGCCGGCGAAGCTCGCCCAGACCAGCGAGACGGTCACGGCGCTGGCGAATGCCAGGGCTCCGAGGGGATCGGCCGGCGTCGCTGCCGGATTTCCGGATCCACGCGGCAGCCGAAGCAGGCGCCAGCCCGCAATCAGGCACAGCGGCAAATTCACCAGGAACAGCCAGCGCCAACCGACGTGATGCACCACCAGCCCGCCGATCAGGGGTCCGCCCACGTTGGCCAGCGTGAAGACGGACGCGAAATACGCCTGGAAGCGGGCGCGCTCGCGTGGTGGCACCAGCTCCCCGATCAGCGACTGGGCCATCACCATCAGTCCGCCCCCGCCCAAGCCCTGCAAGACCCGCGCCGCCACCAGCATGCCGAGCGAAACGGCCAGTCCGCAGGCGGCAGAGCCGGCGCAAAATACGGCGAGCGCCACCAGCAGCGTGTCGCGCCGCCCGTAGCGATCGCCCAGTCGCCCGTACAGGGGCACCGTGGCGGTGATCGCGATCAGGTAGGCGACCGACACCCAGGTGGTATCGCGCAGCCCTCCCAGCTCGGCGGCGATACTGGGCGTCGCCGTGGCGAGCAGCGTCTGATCCGCAGCCGCCAGGAACATCGGCAGCATCACCGCCGAAAAGATCTGCAGGAAGCGACCGACCGACACCGATCGGCCGGGCCGTGCGTTCCCTTCCGGGTTTGCATCCACGTCGGACGACACGATTCGGCCGGTCTCCGACTCAGGACACGAGTTTCATCTAGGAAGGCTCAAAGGTGATCTGGATGTGCTTCGGTTGCGACGCGACGCGCGTCAGCCAGTGCCCGACCGCTGGAAAGGGCGCCAGGTCGAGCTGCGCTTCGTGCGCAACGTGGGTGTAGGCGTACAGAGCGATGTCGGCAACGCTGTAACGCTCGCCGGCAAAGTATGCGTGAGTCTTCAAATGCGTTTCCATCACGTCCAGAGCGGCCCGTCCGCGCGCCAGCCGGTCGGGCAACTCCGCGCGACGCGGCGAGTCCGCAGGCAGGTGCTTCAGTATGAAGCGGGGCGTGGCGACATAGGGCTCGTGGCTGTATTGCTCAAAAAACATCCACTGCAACGCTTGAGCCTGCGCAAGGGGTTCGTCCGGAACGAAAGGCGAACCCACCCCGAGATACCAGAGAATGGCGTTGGACTCCGCAAGACACACTCCGCTGTCGAGCTCGAGCATCGGAATGCGTCCGTTCGGATTCTTCGCCAGGAACTCGGGCGTGCGTGTCTCGCCCGCCATGATGTCGCGCTCCACCCGGCGGTACCGTAGATCGAGCTGCGCCAGCAGCAGACGGGCCTTGTAGCCGTTGCCGGAATCCAGATAGTCGTACAAGGTCAGCATCAGAATTCCTACTCTAGCAGGCGCGGCCTTCTAGTTCTGCTTTGGCAAGGCTTCCCAGCCGCCGCCCAACGCCTGGATCAGCTGTACGGTGGCGGCGGCTCTGCGGCCGTCGATCGCAAGCGCATTCTGCCGACTCGACAGCTCGGTCGTCTGCGCCGTGATCACGTTCAGGTAGCTCACCGTGCCCCCCTTGTACTGGCTGATCGTCAGGGCGAGTGATTCCTGCGCCGCCTTGACCGCGGCCGCCTCGACGACGCCCTCCTGGGCCAGTATCCGCAACGAGGCCAGGCTGTCCTCGACGTTTTGCAGCGCGGCCAGCACCGTCTTGCGGTAGGTGGCGGTCGCCGCGTCCCACCCTGCCACCGCCTGATCGCGAGCCGCCGAGCGCGCGCCGGCGTCGAACAGCTTCTCGGCCAGCGCGGGCCCGAGCGACCAGACGCGGAAAGGGACCGAGAACAGCGACGCGCCCGACGGGGCCGAGTAGCCGCCGGTAGCGCTTAGCGTCACGGTCGGGAAAAATGCGGCCGTTGCGACGCCGATCTGCGCGTTGGCAGCGGCGGCGCGTCGCTCAGCCGCCGCCACGTCCGGCCGCCGCTCCAGCAGCACGGACGGCAGCAAAGCGGGTACGGCCGGAAACTGCAGCTGGTAGGGCCGAACCACGATCGACAAATCCGCCGGCGCCTTGCCGCTCAGGACCGCGATCGCGTGCTCCAGCTGGGCACGCGAGATTCGCGCGTCGATTGCTTGCGCGCGGGTCGCCTCCAGCTGCGCTTGCGCCTGCGTCACGTCGCTGCGCGCCGCCACGCCGGCGCGATAACGGCTCTCGGTGAGCTGCAGCGATTTCTCGTACGCGTCGACCGCGTCCTCGAGCAGGCGCCGCTGCTCGTCGGCCACGCGAAGCGACAGATAGTCGGCCACCAGCTGGCCCTGCAGGCTCAGCGTGGTCGCGGCCAGCTCGCTTGCACTGGCCTGTGCCGAAGCCTGCGTCTGCTCGAGGCTGCGCCGCAACCCGCCCCACAGGTCGACTTCCCATGACGTACCCAGCGTGACCGAATCGAATGTGGTCGGCCGCACGCTGCGCGAAGCTGTGGTGCCGCTGGCGCCCTGGGTCCGGACCGACGATGCATTGAGACTGATGACCGGAAACAGGCCGGCGAACGCCTGCCGGGCCAACGCGGTCGCTTGGCGGTAGTTGGCCTCGGCCACCCGCACGTCCTGGTTGGCCGCGGCGACCTGGTCGACGAGCGCATCGAGATCCTGGTCCTTGAAGATCTGCCACCAGGGGGCGGATATCCGGCCGTCGGACGGCTGGGCCGGCTTCCAGTCGGGGTCCTCCTTGAAACCGGCGGGTAGCTGCAGCGCCGGCCGGACGTAGTCGGGCCCGACCGCGCAGGCGGCCAGAAGGAGCGCCGCCAACAGGCAGGCCGCTGAGCGGCAAGCGATCTTCATTGCGGTTTTCCCGGATCGGCCGCGACCGGATCGGGCGCGCTGCGCTCAGGCGCGGGGCCGCGCGCGCGCAAGGCAGCGACCTTCGAACGCAGCCGATCCAGGCTCAGGTACACGACAGGCGTGGTGTAAAGCGTCAACAACTGGCTCAAGATCAATCCCCCGACGATCGAAATTCCCAGCGGCTGGCGCAACTGCGCGCCTTCCCCGGTCACCAGCACCAGCGGCAACGCTCCGAACAACGCGGCCAGCGTCGTCATCATGATCGGGCGAAAGCGCAGCACGCAAGCGCGCCGGATCGCTTCACGCGGGTCGACCGCTTCGCGACGCGAGGTTTCGATCGCCACGTCGATCATCATGATCGCGTTCTTCTTCACGATGCCGATCAGCAGGATCACGCCGATCAGCGCCATGATCGTAAATTCCGTGTTGGAGGCCATCAAGGCCAGCACGGCTCCCACGCCGGCCGACGGCAGCGTCGACAGGATCGTAATCGGGTGGATCATGCTTTCGTACAACATTCCCAGCACGATGTAGATGGCGACCAGCGCCGCCAGGATCAGCAGCGGCTCGCTGGATAGCGACTGAAGAAACAACTTGGCGCTGCCCTGGAAGCCGCCCTGCAACGACGACGGAACGCCGATTCGCGCCATGGCCCGCTCGATTGCCGCCGTTGCCTGCCCGAGCGACACCCCGGGCGGCAGGTTGAACGAGATCGTCGAGGCGGCCAGAAGTCCCTGGTGATTGACCGCCAGCGGCGTGGTGGACATCTCCCACGTCGCCAGCGTGCTCAGCGGCACCGGCGCTCCGGACGGCGATATCACGTAAACATCGTTCAATGACGACGGCTGCTGCCCGTATTGTGGCGCGGCTTCCATCACGACGTGATACTGGTTCAGCGCCTCGTAGATCGTGGAGACCTGCCGCTGACCGAACGCGTCGTTCAGCGTCGAGTCGACCAGGCTCATCGTCAACTTCAGCCGGTCGACGGCATTGCGATCGATTTGAAGGTTGGTCCGCAGCCCCTTGTCCTGGGCGTCGGTGTTTACGTCCGCAAGTTCCGGAAGCTGCGAGAGTGCGGCGCGGATCTTGGGCTCCCATTCGCGCAATTCAGTGACGCGGGCATCTTGCAGCGTGTACTGATACAGCGAATTGCTTTGCCGCGCTCCCATCCGCAAGTCCTGTACCGGCTGCAGGAACAGGTTCGCGCCCGCAACGTGCGCGAGCTGGCCGCGCAGCCGCGCGATCACCTGGTCGCTGGTGGAATGGGTTTGAGAGATCGGTTTGAGCACCGCGAACACGAAGCCTCCGTTGGTCTGCCCGCCACCGGTAAATCCGTTGGCTGTCTCAACTGCCGGATCTGCCGCGATGACTTCAAGAAATTGCGCGAGCTTCTTCGACATCAGCTGAAACGAGGTGCTCTGGTCGGCCTGGATGCCCCCCATGATCAACCCGGTTTCCTGCGTCGGGAAAAGTCCCTTGGGGATCCGCACGAAGAGGAACACGTTGGCCACGATGGTGACGGCAAGGACCATCAGAGTGATCACCGGATGCCGCAGCGCGACGACCAGCGAGCGCTCGTAGCCCCGCGCGGTGGTCGATCCGATCCGCGTCACCGGATTCCAGAACCCGCTCGCAAAGCCTCGGATCAGCCGGCGCCAGCCTGATTGCGCAGGCGCCACGGCGGGGCGCGGTTCGCGACGCAACAACCTGGCGCACATCATCGGCGTCGTGGTCAACGACACAACCAGGGAAATCAGGATCGCGACCGACAAAGTGACGGCGAACTCGCGGAACAGACGCCCCAGAAATCCTCCCATCGCCAGGATCGGAACGAATACGGCGATCAGCGACAGGCTCATCGACAGCACGGTGAAGCCGATCTGGCGCGCTCCGCGCAGCGCCGCGCGCATCGGCGTCATTCCGCCTTCGACATAGCGCGTGATGTTCTCCAGCACCACGATCGCGTCGTCCACCACGAAACCGGTGGATATGGTCAGCGCCATCAGCGTCAGGTTGTTCAGGCTGAATCCACACAAGTACATCACGGCGAATGTGCCGATCAGCGACACCGGAACGGCCACCGCCGGGATCAGCGCGGCCCGCACGTCGTGCAGGAACAGGAACACCACGAAAATCACCAGGCACACCGCGATCAGCAGCGTGCGCTCGGTCTCCTGCAGCGAAGTGCGGATCGTGGGCGTTCGTTCCATCATCACGCGCATGTCGATGGCTGCAGGGATCGATGCCTGCAGAACGGGCAGCAGCGCCTTGACTCGATCGACCGTCTGCAGGATGTTTGCGCCCGGCTGCCTTCGCACGAAAATCAGGATCGCGGGCTTGCCGTTGGAAAGCGCCAGGTTGCGGACGTTCTCCACCGAATCCTGCACGGTCGCGACGTCGGCAAGCCGTACCGGCGCTCCGTTGCGGTAAGCGATGACCAGCGGCAGGTATTCGGACGCGGCGCGGGCCTGGTCGTTGGCGCCGATCTCCCACGTGCGCTCCGCGTCGTCAACCATTCCCTTGGGCCGGTTCGCATTGGTCGCGGCGATCGCGGTGCGCACCGACTCGAGCGGAATGCCGGCCCGGTTCAGCTCCGCGATGTTCATCTCGACCCGGACTGCCGGCAGTGCGCTGCCGCTGACGTCGACCTGCCCGACACCGCTCACCTGGGCGATCCGCTGCGCCAGCACCGTCGATGCGACGTCGTACATCTGGCCGCGGGTCAAGGCGTCCGACGTGAGCGTCAGAATCATGACCGGCGCGTCCGACGGATTGGCCTTGTGATAGGTCGGGCTGCTCGGCATTCCGGAGGGCAGCATCGGCCGGGCGGCGTTTATTGCGGCCTGCACGTCGCGCGCGGCCCCGTCGACGTCGCGCGACAGCTCAAACTGCAAACTGATCCGGGTTGAACCGAGCGAGCTGGACGAAGTCATCTCGGTGATCCCGGCGATCACCCCGAGCGACCGCTCCAGCGGGGCCGCCACGGTGGCGGCCATCGTGTCCGGGCTCGCGCCCGGCAGCGACGCTTGCACCGAGATCGTCGGAAAGTCCATTTGCGGCAGCGGGGCCACCGGCAAGTTCGCGTACCCCAGGACTCCGGCCAGCGCGATCGCCGCAGTCAGCAGCGTGGTCGCCACCGGTCGGACAATGAAAGTCGACGAGAGATTCATCGCTTACGCTGCGAAGTCGGCCCTGCCGCTTGCGGCAGGAGACAAGGCCCTTCCGAAGCCGAGGTTCATGGAATGGGCTGAGGGTGAGGGCTGCCCGCCTGAATGCGCTGCGCCAAGCGGTCGAATGCCAGGTAGATCACCGGCGTCGTGAACAGCGTCAGCGCCTGGCTGACAATCAGCCCACCCACGATTGTGATCCCCAGCGGGTGGCGCAGCTCGGAGCCGACGCCGGTGCCGATCATCAGCGGAAGCGCTCCGAACAGCGCGGCCAGCGTCGTCATCATGATCGGGCGGAAACGCAGCAGGCAGGCCTGGTAGATCGCTTCGGTCGCCGGCAGCTTTTCGCGCCGTTGCGCTTCGAGCGCGAAGTCGATCATCAGGATCGCGTTCTTTTTCACGATCCCGATCAGCAGGATGATGCCGATGATCCCGATCACCCCCAGGTCCTGGCGTGCGATCAGCAGCGCGAGCAGCGCGCCGATGCCGGCCGAGGGCAACGTCGACAGGATCGTGATCGGATGGATGTAGCTCTCGTACAGCACGCCCAGCACGATGTACATCGTGACCACCGCGGCCAGGATCAGCAGCACCTCCGATCCGAGCGCCGCACGGAAAGCGAGCGCTGCGCCCTGGAATTCGGTCCGGATCGACGGCGGCAGCCCGATCTGCTGTTCGACCGCTTCGACGGCGGTCACCGCGTCTCCGAGCGAAACGCCGGGAGCGACGTTGAACGACACGGTCGTGGCTGGAAATTGCGCCAGGTGGTTCAGCACCAGCGGCGTTGCGCGCTCGACCACGTGCGAGATGGCCGACAGCGGCACCTGCTGACCCGTGCTTGAGGGAACATAGAGCTGGCCGATCGCGTCCAGTCCACGTCGCGATTCGGGCGCGACCTCCAGCACGACCCGGTACTGGTTGGACTGCGTGAAAATGGTCGACACCAGTCGCTGGCCGTAGGCGTCGTACAGCACGCTGTCGATCGCGGCCACGGTGACGCCCAGCCGCGAAGCCGTGTCGCGGTCGATGTCCACGTAGGCCTGCAGTCCCTGCTCCTGGGAATCGGCGGCGACCTCGCCCAGCTGCGGAAGCTGCCGCAGTCGGTCGACCAGCTTGGGGACCCAGGTCGAGAGGTCGCCGGGGTTCGAGGAGTCCAGCGTGAACTGGTACTGGGTGCGCGAGACCCGGTCCTCGATCGTCAGGTCCTGCACTGGCTGAAGGTACAGAGTGATTTCGGGGACCGCCTGGGCTCGCTGCTTCAGGCGCTGCAGCACCGTCGCCAGGTCCGAGCGGTCCGACCGGGCCTTCAGGTTGATCGTCATGCGGCCGGCGTTCAGGCTTTGATTGGTGCCGTCGACGCCGATCTGGGAGCTCAGGCTTTCGACCGCCGGATCCTGCAGAAGCGCCTCGGCCAGCGCCTGCTGCCGGGCCGCCATCGACTCAAAGGACACCGTTTGAGGTGCTTCGGTGATGGCCTGGATCGCGCCAGTGTCCTGCTGGGGCAGAAACCCTTTGGGAACGACCACGTAAAGCGCAACCGCCAGCAGCAGCGTACCGATCGCCACCCACAGGGTCGGCTTCTGGTGCGCCAGCACCCAGCGCAGCCCCGACCCGTAGCCGGCCAGCATCGAGTCGAAAAAGCGGGCGGTCACGCGCAGCAGCCACGACTTTTCCTCGTCCGGGACGTGGCGCAGCAGCCGGGCACTCATCATCGGCGTGAGCGACAGCGACACGCCGGCCGAAATCAGGATCGCGACGGCCAGCGTGATCGCGAATTCGCGAAACAGGCGCCCGACCACCTCCGACATGAACAGCAGCGGGATCAGCACCGCGATCAGCGAAATGGTCAACGAAATGATCGTGAAGCCGATCTGCCCGGCGCCTTTCAGGGCGGCCTGCATCGGCGATTCGCCCGCCTCGACGTAGCGCGCGATGTTCTCGATCATCACGATCGCGTCATCGACGACGAAGCCGGTGGCCACCGTCAGCGCCATCAGCGTCAGGTTGTTGATGCTGAAGCCGGTCAGGTACATCACGCCGAAGGTGCCGACGATCGACAGGGGCACGGCGACGGCCGGGATCACGGTGGCGGCGGCGCTGCGAAGAAAGACGAAGATCGCCAGCACGACCAGCACGACCGCCAGCAGCAACTCGAGCTGAACGTCTCGAACGGAGGCGCGTATCGTGGTCGTCCGGTCAGTCAGCACCATCACGTCGACGGCGGCGGGCAGGCTGGTGCGCAGCTGCGGCAGCAGCGTCTTGATCCGGTCGACCACCTCGATCACGTTGGCGCCGGGCTGGCGCTGGATGCTCAATACGATGCCGGGGGTCCGGTTGGCCCAGGCGGCCAATCGGATGTTCTCGGCATCGTCGATCACGGCGGCGATGTCCGACATCCGCACCGGCGCGCCGTTGCGGTAGGCGATCACGATCTGCCGGTAATCGGACGCCGAGCGCAACTGATCGTTCGCATCGATCGTCGAGGCGCGCTGCGGACCGTCGAAACTGCCCTTGGCCTGGTTCACGTTCCCGTTGGCGATCGCGGTACGAACGTCGTCCAGCGACAGGCCGAGTGAGGCGACTGCCCGCGGATTGACCTGCACGCGCACGGCTGGCTTCTGGCCGCCGCTGATCGTCACCAGCCCCACGCCGCTCAATTCAGACAATTTCGGAGCCAGCCGCGTATCGGCCAGGTCCTCGATCTGGGTGGTCGGCAGCGTGCTGGAGGTCAGCGCCAGCGTCAGCACCGCTGCATCGGCCGGATTGACCTTGCTGTAGACGGGCGGCATCGGCAGGTCGACCGGCAGGAAGTTGTAAGCGGCATTGATCGCCGCCTGCACCTCCTGCTCGGCCACGTCCAGGGACAGCTTCAGGTCGAAGCGCAGCGTGACCGTCGAGGAGCCTCCCGCGCTGGACGACCACATTTCGGTCAAACCCGGCATCTGGCCGAACTGGCGCTCCAGCGGAGCGGTGATCGAGGAGGTCACCACCGAGGGACTGGCACCGGGGTACAGCGTCGTGACCTGGATCGTCGGGTAGTCGATCTGCGGCAGCGCCGACTGCGGCAGCAGCGTATAGGCGACTATCCCCGCCAGCAACACTGCAATCATCAGCAGCGAGGTGGCGACGGGGCGGAGGATGAATGTGCGCGACGGATTCATCGCGCGAGTGCCCATTCGGAAAATGGCGGACGGGCACTCCCCGCCCGACCGCTCCTCGCGCGCGCCGGCGGGAGAGGGCAGGGGGTGAGGGTGCGCATCACGACCCTCCGGGTGGCGATCCGCCAGCCTTCTTGTCCGCGCCGCCAGCCGACGGGCCGTTCCGGTGCACCGGTCCGGCGGCGGCGCCGCGGGTTGCGGGATCGATCAACTCGACCGGGGCGCCGTCGCGCAACTTGTCGACACCGTCGACCACGACTCGTTCGTTCGCGGCCAGGCCGTCGAGGACCTGGACCCGGTCGCCTTCGGTCGGCCCGGTCTTCAAGGGCCGGATCTGCACGGTGTTGTCCGGCTTCACGACGTACGCGTACAGGCCCGGCGCGCCGCGCTGGACCGCGGCGGAGGGAATCGTCAGCGCATTTTCGATCCGCTCCAGGTGAAGATGAACATTGACGAACTGGTTCGGGAACAATGCGCTGTCGCGGTTGGCGAACTCGGCCTTCAGCTTGATCGTTCCGGTCGTCGTGTCGATCTGATTGTCGGTCGTCAGCAGGGTACCGGTGCTCAGCTGAGTTCGATTGTCGCTGTCGTACGCGTCCACCTGCATCCGCGCACCCGAGGCGATGCGCCGCTGCACTGCCGGCAAACGGTCCTGCGGTATCGGGAACACGATTTCGATAGGCTGCACCTGGGTGATCACGACGAGCCCGTTGGCGTCGGCGGCGTGCACCACGTTCCCCAGGTCGACCTGGCGAAGGCCGACCCGCCCGTTGATCGGTGAGATCACGTGCGTGAAGGACAGCTGGAGCCTGGCGCTGTCGACCTGGGCCTGATCCCCCAGCACCAGCGCCTTGTCCTGCTGCACCAGCGCGGCCTGGCCGTCGAACTGCTGCTTCGGAATCGAGTCGTCCGCGATCAGACCGCGATAGCGCTCCAGGTCGACCATGGCATTGGCGAGCTGCGCGCGGTCCTTCTCCAGAGTGGCCAGGGCGTTGTCCAGCGTGACCTGGAACGGCCGCGGGTCGATCACCGCCAGCAGATCGCCTGTATGAACGATCTGACCCTCGCGGAAGGCGACCTGGACCAGCTCGCCGTCGACCCGCGCGTGGAGCGTGACCGTATTGCGCGCGATCACCGTGCCCAGCGCGCCGAGCATCACCTCGAACGACGGCTGGATCGTTGCCGGCTGGGCCGCCACCGGGGTCGGCCTATTGGCGGCGTCCGGCCCGCGCTGGCCTTTGCTGGCAGCGGGTGCGGTGGCTGTGTCGGCCTTGGTCAGGCGCCAGGTCGCCGCGCTCAGCAGCACCAGCAGCGCAACGGCCGGCACGGGCCACCAGCGCCTGAGCCAGCCCGAGTCGGAGGGCTGGGCTTGCGCGGGCGTATCGCTCTTCTCGCTGACATTCCTGAAGGGCATCCACGCGTTCCACAAGAATGGATCATGTGTCCGGCCGTCCGGTCGAACACGCCGTTGGATCCGCGCCGGGACCGCTAGGTTCCGCGGTGCCTGCACGCCGGCGCGTGCGGGCATCTACGGGAGCTATCTTAGATGAGTGCTGTTACCGCCCGCCGCCGATTTGCCGGGCGGCCCGTGCGGCGCAAGATGTGGTCGCAACTGGAAACGATCGGGAATTTGCGGTTCACTCGCTGTTAACGCACCGAGGTCGCGGGCACAACGCGCCATCCACTGGGGCAGGCTGGCACGTAGGGATAGTAGCCGCCGGCCGAATCGCAGTAGTACCAGTACTGCGGCGGAGGCGGAGCCGCGGCAGGCGCAGCGCTGACCACGGGTGGGGCGACCACGACCGGCGGTGCGTAGGGATCCGGATACGGATAGATCGGGGTCGGGTAGAAGTACCACGAGCCTGCCGCGAGCCACCACCAGCCGTAGCGGCCGTCGTGATCTCTGTGCTCCCAGTGGCCTTCGCGCCAGACGTGAAAGTCGCGCTCGTGAAAGCGCTCGATGTGGCCATGCCAGTTCCCTCCTTCGTGAAAACGGCCGGATTCGTGGAACCGTCCATCTTCGTGCCGTCCCTCCCGGTGCTCATTGGCGCGGACCGGCAGCGCGGCTGTGACCGCCGCCAGCGCCGCGCTCAGCGTGATCACCGTGAATGCAAAGCGTTTCATCGTCGACCTCCAAAGTCGCAACCATTGCGTTCGAGCCTAATCGATCAACGCTCGCGCGGGATTGTCGATGACGTCGGGCCGGTAATTGGTGTGACAGAAGGTTTCCAGCCGCCTCGGGGCCCGGAAGAGGGTCATGTAAAATCCATCCCGCGCGCGCCCGTAGCTCAGTTGGATAGAGTACTTGGCTACGAACCAAGGGGTCGTGGGTTCGAATCCTGCCGGGCGCGCCAAATTTCGATATAAGTTCAATGGCTTGCGAGCGAGAGTTGGCAGGCCATTTTCTTGCGCTGTGCCATTGGACCTATATTCGGCCGCGAATGGTATCGACTTGGGGCAAAAGGATGCGATTCAGGCGCCCTTGCACCGTCCCAGATCAGCGTCGCGTCGAGGCACTCCTTGATGTTGACCGTCCTCGGCAAGTAAATCCGGTTTCCAAATGATGAGCCCGAATAGGTTCGCCTCGTCGGTCCAGTTACCTGGGATCTCACTGCGGGGGCAGATCACGAGGGAAACCATGGGTCGATGGATCCGTCGAACGACCGTACGGAAGCGCTGCGGACCACGGGGCAGTGTCAAAATTATTCTCAATGAGTTTCTTCCAATCGATCCGCAACCGAGCTCGCTCGCTGATGGGCGATCGGCGTCCACGCCGATTGCCGCCTTGCGGCGCTAAGCCGGGCATCGGGGCCCACATCGTCCACGTCGGAATTGGCGTGCGGCTGACGGTTCAGGCGGGCCTGAGCGATGAATTGTGGCTCTGGCTGCTCAAGCGAGGCTGGCGCGTGGTGACCCATCGGCCGGATCGACGACGCTATCGGGACATTCCGGCGTCCTGGGTGACGCGCTTGATCGACTGCGATCCCAAGTCTCGCAGAAGTCTAATAGCCCAGGCAATCTCGAACGCCGAGTTCAGACCGACGGTCAGGAACCGTGGGTGAGAGCGATGGGGCGGACGCCCCCACGGAACTCGCCCGTCTGGTGCAGTGGCGCTTGCGCGGCGCTCGGCGTCCATCGGGCTTGGACATAACCGGGTGCGCGGCCTCCATTGACGCTACCGAACGGCGGGCAAGACAGGCAGAAGCTGCCTTCGATCGCAGTGCGCGGCGCCGCTCTGACAGCGGACCGACCTGCCCGACCCGTTTCGGGGTTTTCTGCTCCAAGTCGATGAAGCCCAGATCGTGGTGCATGAAGCTGACGGATCCAGATGCCTTCATCGGCCTCCTTGATACCGACGCGCTGACCGGCGAAGACGGTGGAGATATTGATCCGTTCTGTCACCCATGTCTCAGTCCGCTCAGTAAATCGAGGGCTTGGGCACACGTGCTTCAAGCCTCCGTGTTGCCTCGAATGCTGTCGAGAATGCTTCGGGCCGCCGAGTTGCACTCAACGCGGGAAACGAGCGCATCTGGTGGCAGGACTCTTGGCCACCTTGATCATCACCACCTTTTTCTTGTCGACCGTACTGTTCGAGTGGTTTGGGTCGAATGAGGCGGTTGCCAGACTCAGAAGCCTGATTGTGCTACTCGGGCTGTTTGTTCCGGTGCCAGCGAAGACGGAAAATTCCCGAGACCGCTTGCAGGGCGGCCTCGGGAAGAGCCCGATCAGATGCGTCGATGAGTTATGGTCTGCCCTGTCCCGACAGGAACGTCAGACTGTAGTTCGCGGGCGGCTCGTGGGGCTGCCGCTCGAAGACCAAGCTCTTGACGATGCTCTGGCCGGCCAGAAGGACACCATTGGGCAGGAACACGCGCAGATACGGATCGCTGGTGCTTGTAACTCCGCTGGCGTTGCGCAGTTCGAACCCTTTGGACAGGCCCTTAACGATGATCAGCAGGTTGGTATCCACGACCGATGAGCTGTTGTTCGTGATCTTGTAGACATCCTCCTGCCGGTCGCCGTCATCCGACCCTCCGCCACCCACGCGGTTGGATTCGACCAGGGCGACGTCCACCTCCGAGGTCACGTCGAGGAACTCAAGCCCCTCATCTCGCCGCGACAAGGGGTCGTTGTTATCCATCGCCAAGCCGCTGATCACGAACCCGTCGATTGCGCCCAATGCGGCGAGGTCAGGACGGTACTTGGAATATGTGAGGTCGCGTTCGTTCGGCTGGAAGCTCACGGTCGTCGATCTCGGATCGTAACGGACGAACGCAGGATCGAACAGGCCGTTCTCGAGGAAGTCGGTTAGATTATCCACTTGCCGCGCTGTAAGGCCCAGGCCGTTAGAGAAACCGGGCCCGCGGGGGTTCGTGAACCGGTCCGACAGCGCTGGCGCGGCGCCGGCCGCGGGGTCCTGCGGGATACCGGCGTTGAAATACTCCACGACATCGCGGACCTTCGTGAAGGAGCCGTTGTGGAAGAAGGTGCGGGCGTCCTTCAATTGCCGCAGCGTTACCACGCGGAACTTGAAGGCGTCGTCCTGTCGCCCGGTGATCTCCCCCCTGCCTTCGTCGTGAAAGTTCGGATCGTTTCTCGCGAGCCTGTTCAAGGCCTGGAGCGGGTGATCGCCGATCCCGACGTTGATGAAATTCTCCTCCACGAACTCGCCGATCCCGGCAACGTCCGGGTCGTTGTGCTGCTTGTTGAGCATCGGTCCGCTGTGACACGAGAAGCATCCCGCACCGCCCGCACCGTTGGCGGCAGGCGTGAAGAATAGGCTGGCGCCGCGCAGCTGCCCTTCCGTCAAAGCGCGGTTATCGCCGGCCAGAAACCGGTCGAAGGGCGTGTTCCGGGTCACGGTGGTGCGCAGGAAGGTCGCCGTTGCGCGTAAGACGGTCTGGTCGTTGATCAGGATATTTGGGTCATTCGCGGCATCGGACTGGGTGGCCTCGGCGGGAAACGCGTCCCGAAAGAGCTTTACGAAGGCCGGAATCTTCTGCAGTACAGCCGCTTGGGCCCCCAGCATCCGGTGCGCGTCCAGCAGCAACAGCGTCAGGTTCTCCTGCGCAGGGTCCCCGAACGGGTTAAGACCACGGCACGCTCGGGTGTCCACGACCGATGAACGGACAGTGGTACAGCTGGGGTCGGTGTCGGGCTCGCCGGCGAATCCTCCCAGCAGGAGGCGGTTGTTGAAAGCGAATCCGATCATGGACGGCGACTGCCGGCCCACGCTGTCCAAGGCGTCGAGACGGCCGGTCGCTTCCAGCTTCAGAAAGGGCGGCGTCTTGTCCTGCCGGGCTGGCGTCTCCGCCTCGATAACGCCCGGAAGGGGCGGCTCGAGGTAGACGTCCGTCAAAGTCGGCAGTGAGTCCACCAGCGCGTCGCCGGGGAACAGGGGTGTGTCCCGCAGCTGGGGAAGAATGTCGGTCCGAGGGCGCCGGCGTACGACGAAATTCCCTTTCTCGTCGGTGTAGCCCCGTCCCTCCCCGCCAACGCTGAAGTTCAACACTGTGCCGGCTTTCCCGGCCGCTTCGCCGAGGTGACAGCTGCCGCAGGAGCCGGTCTGTTTCGTAGCCAGTACGCCGCCGAACGCCGGGTCGATTCTTGCCGTCCGAACCGGGTCGTGGAAGAGCAGCTTCCCAAGGTAGCGCTTCTCTTCGGTGGTCTGGTAGCGCGGGTTCACGGTCCCATCCGGCTGACGGGGCAGGGGAATGTCGGCATCCTTCGCCGGAACCTTCAATTTATCGATTCCGCCAACCTGCTGGTCGATGAACCGGCGCAACTGGGCGGGGCTGTTGCCGTCATCAGCGGTGGCGGCTCCGCAGCAGAACAGGAAAACAGCCAGCGCCGTGAGTGCGGGTGGCAGGTGTCCAGGTCTCATCGTGTGGCTCCCGATTGGTCGATCGTTTTCGCCGCGGCTCATTTCGGGCTTCGGCGCAGGACGCGCGGCACCTCATTCGCTGCGACGCCGCATCAGTCGCACAGACTTCGCCGGATCAGGGCAATCCGTTTTCCCCGACTCGGCCAGGCCAGCATATCGACGCACGGTCCCTCGGAAAATCACCGCCTGTTCGCCTTTTGTGATCGAGCGTTCTTTTCGTATGCGGTGTCCGAATCACGAACAAGCGTCAGTGCACTAATTCGAAAACGAGCGTCCGACCGCAAGAAGCCGCGCATCTGTGATCGATCGGTTCCAATTGCGTGACCAAAACGTGAACAGACATCGTCAAGATGCACCGTGCAAGGGAGCCGTTGGTATCGGAACGTAAGCTCGAAAGGTCATTGCCGACTATGCAGTCGTTGCAACAGCACAGTCAGGTTCCTGTGGACGATCTGGATCAAATCGTGTCAGCCTTGTACGTCAAGTGCGAAGTCGGCGCACGCTGCGGCCTTTATTCACCCTGGGACATGGCATCGGAAGAGCGGGCGGACGCGAGTTTTCACTTCGTCGTTTCAGGCCGGTGCTGGCTGAGCACGCCCAAGCTGGACGCGCCGACGCGCCTGGAGGAGGGCGACCTGCTGGTCATGCCCCGAGGCGAAGCGGTCGTCTTTGCCGATGCCGCGGATCAAGACAAGCAGCTACTCAGGCATTTCCGAGACCCTGCGGGACGCGGCTCTTGCCGATTCGTGAAGCCCGCAGGTTCGGAGGCTGCACAACTCCTGTGCGGCTACTTCCGTTTCAATGGTGACCACCCGTTCGCCGCCATGCTGCCGACTTTCATTCACGTGCGTGCCAGCGAATCACGGGACATCAACAGGCTCCGCGCCACGATGGAGTTCATGATCGAAGAAACCGCATCTCCGCGCGCCGGAGGGCAGACCGTACTTCGCCGTCTGGTCGAATTGCTCTTCATTCAGGTTTTCCGTGCCTATGCGTCGCAACCAGGCGCCTCCGTCAGCTTCCTGGCCGCACGGCAGGAGGACAAACAGGTGGCACAGACTTTGAAAGCGATGCATGAGCGTCCGGAGTACCCATGGACGGTGAATCGACTTGCGCATGAAGCGGCGCGCTCCCGGACCGCGTTTCTGGCGCGCTTCGCAAATCTCGTCGGGCAGCCGCCGTTGCGCTACCTGACATCGCTGCGCATGACCCGGGCGAAGCAACTGCTGTTGACGGGGCCCGGCAACTTGGAGCGCGTGGCCGAAGCCGTTGGCTACGGTTCGGCGCAGGCGTTCGCCCGGGCGTTCAAGCGCAGCTCTGGCGTGACCCCCGCGGAGTTTCGAGGGCGACATCGCACTTCGAAGCGCCTCGAGCTTCGAAGCGCTTGAACGGAAATCAACTGCTCCGCCCATTGTTGTCTAATGAGAGGAGCGGCTACCGACAATTCTGGGGGGACAGGGGAAACCCATAACTCTTCCAAGCATCTGATCGAGCTTTTCGCGAGGCGCTTACACCGCCTCGGGAAAGCCTATCAACGCGACGATGGCTAAAATGTTTGTGAACATCGGGGCCAGGTGGGCGGGCGGCCTTGACCTGGTGTTCCTCCTGCTCAGGGCGGGACTCGCCTTGGCCAAGTAGTGAATGCTCGAGGGCTTCCTTCTGATGGAGCACGCAAGCGACCTGCTTATTGGGATTTTGGCATTCTCATTGCTCGCGGCACTGCTGGCTTACTTGCGGCTGACCCGCCGGCTGCGCGCATTGGCCGCAGCGGTGCATCGATTTCGCGACAGTGACTTCACGCGACCGATACGCCTGGCCTTCGGCCATGCGGCGGACGACAGCATCGATCACCTCAGCGCAACGATCGAGCAGATGTCCGAGCGGATCGCTCGGCAATTGGAGCAGCTTCAGCATGCCCAGACGTGGCGCCTGGAGCTTCTCGCCGACGTATCGCACGATCTGCGTACGCCGCTGGCCTCGATGCAAGGTTATCTTGAACTGCTGCTCTTGAAGCATGGCGCGATGCCACTTGACGAGCAGCGCAGTTACCTTGAAATCGCGACGCGGCACGGCGAGCGGCTAGACAAGCTGATTCGCGATCTGTTTCAGTTGTCCAAGTTAGAGGCGCACGAGATCACGCCGAGACGCGAGGCTTTTTCGGTGGCTGAACTCGTTCAAGACCTCGTCCAGAAATTTCAGCTTTCCGCCGAAAAGCGCGGCCTCGGGCTGGAGTGCCGGCTCTGCGGCCAGCCGGTTCAGGTTCTCGGCGACATCGCGATGATCGAGACTGTGCTCGAAAATCTCGTCGAGAACGCCTTGCGCCACACGCCTGCGGGCGGGAGCATCCATGTGGAAGTCGAACCCCGGGCGGGGCGGGTCGCGGTGCGCGTCGCCGATACTGGATGTGGGATCCCCAGGGAAGATGTGGCTAAGCTTTTCGACCGCTATTACCACGTGGATCGAGCCGCAGACCGCGATGGTGGGGGTACCGGGCTGGGACTCGCGATTGTCCGGCGCATCATCGAGTTGCACGGCAGCACGATTTCGGTGGAAAGTACCCTTGGTCAGGGGTCCAAGTTCGGTTTCGATCTCGAGGTCGCCGCCAACGTGGCGGGGGCACGGCACGCTGTGTCGATCACGCCCGCCACGCCGCGCTGAGGCGAGCGAGAGGGCGTATGGCGGCAAGGGTCAGGCGATCGTGTGCCTGGCTTCGAGCTGCTGCCGCAGCAGCGTGCGCTCGAGTTCAGCGGCAGCGCGCACCGAGAAGATCCTAAATAGGGCCAGGTGCGGGAGATCCTGGCGCATCGGTTTACCGCTCATGCATGCGAAATGTCCGATGATCTTGCCGGTCGAATCGAACATCGGCACGCCGATGTAGCTGTCACGGTCAAACTCCTTTTCGGACGGCCAAAGCTCGCACACACCGGTCGGGCAATATACGATCTCTTTGCGATCGATCACGGCCCCGCACGAAGTGCCCTCCAGATCGTATTCAAAGTTCTCCGTGAACGTTCCCCTCGAATAGTAGGCCAGGGTGCGCGCGCGTACCGGCGGTTCGCCGACGCAGAGGCAGACGAGGTTGTCGCGAGTATCCAATATCGTCGAGAGGCTGCGCATCAGGGCCTGAAAGAAAGTCTCACCGGACAGTGCGGAGAGACCCTCGGCCGCTTGGATGAGAGCGTTCTCGATCTGCTTGCGTGCATGTATGTCGTTGTCCATCACGATCAGACGATACGGCGTGCCGGAGGCGTGGCGGATCGCCGTCCCGCGGGAATGAACCCACTGGTAATTGCCGTCGCCTTGCCGCAGCCGATACTGTTCGTCGAAACGCGGCACCGTCCCGCTAAGATAGTTCTCCAGGTACTGAAGTACCGCCGCTCGCTCGTCGGGATGGAGCAGGGCCCGCCAATCCTCGACGCCCTGCATGGGCGCCCTGGCCAGACCGAGCATCGCCTTCCAACGCAACGAAAAGTCGACCGAGCCGCTTTCGATGTTCCATTCCCAGATGCCGTCATTGGCACGCTCGACGGTCAGCGCATATCGATCCTCCAAGTCTCGTACGGTCTGTCCCAACGCCTTGCGGCGTGAGCGCTCCTCGCTCAGCTCGCTCTCGTATTGCTCCATCCGGTCCCGCAACCGATTCAGGCCCGCCGCCAATTCGCGCATTTGTCCCGAGGGTGCATCCACCGGCGCCCCGGGCGAACCACTCCGAGTCAGGCTCTGCGTCATTTGCAGAAGGCTGCGCAGGGGCCGCAAGACGAGCACTTCGACATTAGTCGCCATCACCCCCAACAACAACAAAAGCGAACCGAATAGCCAACCCGGTGCGAGAGGCGTGGTCTTGCCGAATGCGAACGCGTACGTCCCAAGGAGCAGCACGAAGGCGCCTGGAGGGAGCAACAGCCTGGTTCGCAAGCTAAGTGTCATCTTGATTTTCGGACCTTTGCGCTTGCTTTCCGCTGAAATGAGATTCTACGCCGCACCTGATCACTCCCGGCTGGGTCCGTCGTCCTAAGCAGGCACTGACAGCGCACCATGCAGCGGTAAACTGAACGTGAAGCGGGTGCCGGACTTCTCATCACTTTCGACTTCGATCGTGGTCTCATGCAATTCGAGAATCCGCTTGGTGATCGCCAACCCGAGCTCGGCTCCGCCTGAGGTCCCCGTTCGCCCGTTCGCGCCGCGGTAGAAGCGATCGAATATGAAGGGTAGCTCGGCACTCGGGATGCCGGGCCCGCTATCGGATACTTGCGCGAAATGGCGGTGGCCCTCCTGATGGAGGCGCACACAAACCTGGCCGCCGGGCGGCGTCTGACGCATCGCATTGCTGATCAGGTTATCCAGCACGCGTTCGATCAGGCCCAGATCTGCCCGCACGAAGGGCGGGTGGGGAACCGCTTCAAGGCGCAGTTCGATGCGTTTGCTTTCGGCGGCCAGCCTGAATTTCTGCAAGACATCGGCCGCCAGTTCGGCGAGCGAGAAGGCCTCTCGCTCCAGCGTCATGCCTTTGAAGTCAAGTTTGGCCAACTCGAACAGCTCGTCGATCAACGTGGCCAAGTGCTCGCTCTGCCGAACGGCGATGCCAAGGTACTCGTCGCGTTGATCTGGCCTCAGCGAATCGCTCTTGGCGGAGAGCAGCTCGAGATAGCCGCGCATCGACGCCAGCGGAGTGCGCAGGTCATGCGACACATTGGCGATCAGGTCTCGCCGAAGATAGGAGTTCTCCGCTTCGAGGCTGCCGCACAACTCCTCGACCTGTGCCAGCGCGGTGCTGAGTTGCTCCTGTGCTTGCCGCCGCGCCTCGATGTCCCGCTTCATCACGTCGAATAGGCGGGCGCTTTCCAGCGAAGCGACAGCCTGCGCGGCAATGACGCGCAACGTGCGCAGGCGCTGGTGTGTGAATATCGCCGCGGCGCGTCGGTGTTCAAGATAAAGAACGCCGATGGTGCGTCCCTGCCTCTGGATCGGCAGGCAGGCCACCGAGCGGGGCCGGTGCCGGACGACATAGGGGTCGTTGCCGTACTGCTCGTCGGCGTCGGCCCGCGCCAGAACCACGTCGTCGCCGGTGCGCCGGACGTAATTGACGATTCCCACCGGAACCCTTTGCGAGCGCTCCAGCGCGATGCCGTCCTCGGGGTTCGCTTGTGCGTCGGCAATCGCCACGCCCGCGTGGACGACCGGCCCGCTTTCCGTTTCCAGAATCAAGGCGCCGCGCTCCGCGCCGGCGTTCTCGATCGTGATGTGCAGTAGCCTCGCGAAGAGCTCCTGCAGTTCGATTTCGCCGGCGATGGCCTGCGTGGCCTTGATCACGCTGAAAAGATCCAGACCGTCTGCGAGGTCCGCCGCAGCCGGCTCGATCGACCCGGCCGGATGCGGCGCCTGCGGGTCACGCGAGCCGACATCGTCCGTTTCGTGACCTGCCGGCGCCAGTATCGGGTACTGCCTCGCCATGGCATCGGACTTCGCGTCCGCGCCCCATCGCGCGTAGCACTCGCGTGCCCGCGCGAGGTGAATCGACGCCATGCTGTTTTGCCCGCGCTGCAGATAATGCCGCCCCAGTAGCTCGTGTGCCAGCGCCCGATAAGGGATCAGCGGCCGGCCGGAGGTGAACTCGATCGCTTCGGCGTAGAGCGCGATCGCGTCGCGATCGCGTCCTTCAATGCGAGCGATCTCGGCCTCGAGCAATTGAGCTTGGCTCAGGAAGTTCTCGGCGCAGTGTGCGGACTTGGTCTGATAGTCGGTCTGAACCTGTTTGAGCTGCGCGAGCCATTGTGTGCGTTCATCGGCCGAGACCCGATCGATATTCGCCGCCAGTGCCATGCCATGCCAAAAATCGCAGATCAGCGGCCACACCGTGCCGGGCATGTGCGTCACGAGAGGCGACGCGCGCTGGGCCGCCTGCAGGGCCTGGTCAGGGCTGCCGAGCAATGCGGTGAGATGGAGTCGCGCCACTGCGTGGATGCCGCCGAAGAACGGGTTGTCGCCATAGGTACGCACGTAGGCGTCCTCGTCGAGCGTCTCATCGGTCAGCGACAGCGGATCGACCGTGCGTCCCTGCAGCGCGCGCACCCAGTTCAGGATCAGCCGAACCGAATCGGCGAACCCGGTGTTCTTCAACTTCTCAATCAGCGCGACAGTCGGTGCGTAGTCGCGGACGAAGCGGGCCAGGTCCTGAGTGGCAACAATGGCAGCCCACAGCTCGGTGCCGGCGCCATACGCGGCGTACAGAAAATCCCCGCTTTCCAGTCCGCTGCGGAAGGCCTCGCGCGCGTAAGGCAGGCAGGTGCTGAACGGCTGGCACCAGAAGTTCACATGCGCGTGAAACTGCTGGTAGATCTTGGCGCGCCGCCGAGCGTCGTCGAATCGACGATTCACCGCCAGCGCCAGCCGACCGAATTCGTAGGCCGCGGGGTACTCGCCGCGCACGGGCCCGACGGTGATCGCGTGCGTGACGTAGCCGTAAGCGGATTCTTCGATATTGCCGTGGGTCAGCGAAAGGCGGACCAGTGTCGCGGAGATCAGGCGGGCCAGCGTCGCATCGCCCAGGATGTAAGCGGCCGACCAGATGTCCGTCAGCATCACCATGACCATCCGGTGCTGCGGATCGGTCATCGTCGGCAGGTCGACCAGCGCCGCAATCTCCCGGCCGTTCCGCAGCGATTCGATCTGCGCGATTTCACGCTCGAGCGCCTCCCGTTTTTTGGACTCCTCATCCGGGAACGACACCCCTAGCAGCGCCAGGCCTTCGCGGGCGCTGGCCAGCGCCTCGGCGTATTTCGCCAAATTCTCGTACTGCACGCTGCGCAGGCGCGCCACTCGCGCCAGGTCGATCGCGCTGCGTGCGTGACCGGTCAGCGTGTCCAAAGCGCTTAGCGCGTCGTCAGACTGCCCGCACAGGTACAGGCTTTCGGCCGCCTCCAGGCGCAGCTCGAAGATCAATTCGTAGGCGCCCGTCCAGTCTGCGGCGTCGATCAGCCCCGCTCCCACCAGGAAGTGCTGAAGCGCGGTGTCGTGCGCCGTCGAAGACTTCGCGCGGCGGCCGGCGGCCAGGTTCAGGGCCGCCAGGTCGCGCCGTTCGATCGCGTCATGCACGAGGCCGCGCCCCAGATTGAGGTGATGAACCACTTCGAACAGCGCCGGCCCCAGTTGCTCCGTTGTCGCGCCCGATCGGAGCAGGCGGCCCACCGTCAGGTGCACCATCTGGCGCCGATCGGCGGGGATCAGCGCGTAGGCCGACTGTTGCACCCGGTCGTGGAGAAATGCGTAAGCCTCCGGTGTCTCGATCCCGACCGCAGAACCTGCGCCGATCGGCGCCGCGGCCTTGACGATCAGGCCTTCGGCAATGGCCGGCTCCAGGTCTCCGGCAGTCCTCGCCGGCGACTGCTCGATGACGATCGCGAGCGTCTTGCGGTCGAACCGATTGCCGATGCACGCTGCCAACGTCAACGCATATTGCGAATTCGGCGGTAACTGCTGGATTCGGCGCGTCATCAAGTCGATCACATTGTCGGTGAGTGGCAGACCGGCGATCTGCTCGATGCCGTAGACCCATCGTCCGCGTTCGCCGTCGAATTGCAAGTGTCCTTCGCGCTCGAGCAGCTTCAGGAACTCGATGACGAAGAAAGGGTTGCCGCCGGTCTTCTCAAGAACGAGACGGGCCAGCGGTGCCGCATCCGAGGCGCCCGTTTGCAGGGTGTCGGCGACCAGCTGGTTCAGATCGGCCAGGTGCAGCGGCCCCAGCGAAATGCGATTTAGCGTGATGCCGCCGGCGGCCAGTGCGGTCAGGGCCCGGGCCAAATGTGGCGAAGCATCCAACTCGTGATCGCGGTAGGCACCCATCAAAAGCATGCCGCGAATCTCGGAGCTGGTGAGCAGCGGCGCCAGCAGCCCCAGCGTGGCGGCATCGGCCCACTGCAGATCGTCGAGGAACAGGACCAGCGGGTGTTCAGGCTGTGCCAGCGCCGCCACGAAGTTCTGTATGACCCGCTGAAAGCGGTTTTGCGCCTCGATGCTTCCGAGCTCGATCGGTACCGGCTGTGTACCGACGATGAACTCCAGTTCCGGCATCACAGCAACCAGCACGCCGCCGTTGCTGCCAAGCGCGGACCCCAGCTTTTCACGCCATGACGCCAGCTGCGTTTCGCTTTCGGTCAGCAGTTGACGAACTAAACCCCGGAAGGCCTGGATCAGCGCTCCGAAGGGTACGCCCCGCGCGACCTGATCGAACTTGCCTGACAGAAAGTAGCCTTTGCGGCGCACGATCGGCTTGTACAACTGCTGGATCAGGGCAGTCTTGCCGATGCCGGAATAGCCTTCCACCAGCAGCAGCGCGCCGCCGCAACGCCCGAGGCAGGCCTGCTCGAACGCTTGCAGCAGCGTGTGCACCTCGCGTTCGCGACCATAGAGTTTTGATGAGATGACCAGGTGCTCGCCGATGTCGATTCGCCCCAGCTCGAACGGCGCAATCTGCCGGCGCGCCGACCAATCGCGCACGCAGGTCGCGAGGTCCTGAACCAGGGCCCGGGCCCCCTGATAGCGCTCCTCTGGCGTCTTGGCGAGCAGTTTCATCACCAGGTCCGAGACGACCACCGGGATGGCAGGGTCGACCCTCGAAGGCGCGCGCGGGACGCCGGCGATGTGCCAGTGGATCAGCTCCAGTGCGTCGTTGGATTGGAACGGAGGTGCGCCGGTGAGCAGTTCGTACAGCACCACCCCCAGGGAATACAGGTCGCTGCGCTGATCGACGCCGCAGTCCATGCGGCCGGTCAGCTCCGGCGACAGATAGGTCAGGTGCGCCGGCGAGCCGGTGGCGACCTGGGGCTGCGCCGGCTGGGGGGTAATGGCGCTGGCCAGGCTGAAATCGATCAGCCACGCCCGCGACTCATCGGCGCCGAGCAGAATCGCATCGGGCCGGATCCCGCGGTGGACGAATCCCTTGCCATGCAGTTCGGCCAGAATTCCTGCAACCTGAAGGCCGACGCCCAGCGCAACCTCCACCGCCAGGGCACCCGACTTGAGGCGCTCGGACAGCAACACCCCGCCTGGATCCTCCATCAGCATTGCCACGGGCGGGGGCGATTCGACCATCCGCGGCAGCAGCGTCACCGCGCTGGACAGTGCCGAGGCGATCGCGAATTCACGCCGCAGCGACCCCGGGTCGGCCCCGGTGTCGCGGCATCGCTTCAGCAGCACCGACGCACCGGTGCTGGTGCGCCGGCCGCGCAACAGTTCGAACCGCCCGCAGGCGCCAAGCGGCGTCAGAGACGAGAAGTCGGACTTCATGGAACCTTCCGGATTGCACGGGCCGGGGGCACGCGCGGGTCGCGAGACCGCCAGCGCGAACTCTAGCGCCGTTCCCCGGCGCCAGACGCGCCGTGATCAACACGTGACTTTTAGTTGACTTTGGCGTGAAGCGGGCCTCCCAGAATTCGTCCCGGTGCGGTCGCCGATAGGCCCTTGCAATGCCCGGGCACCACCCGCTTTCGTAACCCTTTCTGGGAGAACCAAATGAGCAACGCTGTCCCCTCGTTCCACTTGTCCCGCTTGTCCGCCGGGCCGCGCCTGGCCAAGAGCGCACTGGCTTTCGGCGTGCTGTTTGTCGCCGCCGGACTTGCTCTCGCCGGCGAATGCCCGTCCGACAAGCGCGTTCCCGACGGCCAAGGCCAGAAACCCGGCCCGACCGCCCCAATTGGGGTGACCGACGTCGTGCGGTCGACGACCGACCTGTCCAAGGAGCCCGCCGCGATCCAGGGCCGCCAGTTCCGCCTGCGTCAGCTCGACATTGCCCCCGGCGGCGTCGTTCCCTGGCACAGCCACGACAACCGGCCCGCGATGATCTACATCGTCTCGGGCGAGATTTACGAGTATTCCAGCAGCTGCAGCGTCCCGATCCTGCACAAAACCGGGGACGTCGCGCCCGAGAAAAAGGGCACCTCCCACTGGTGGAAGAACGACGGCACGACGCCGGTGCGACTGATCTCGGTAGACCTGCTCCCGAGCGCAGCGCAAATGGACTCGCACATGATGTGACCCGAAGGACGCTGGCCGGCGGCACGGTGCGCCGTGCCGCGCGGCGGGTCCACGGTCTCACTCAGACGAAACCCCGAAGGGAGCCTCCAAATGTTTGCACGTGCCCGCCAGCTCGCTACAACTGTGTGGCTGAGCTTCGCATTGCTTGCCGGATCCGCTTTCGCGCAAGCCGCGCCATCCGACGACGGCCTGGTCAAGGTCCGAAGCGACTATTCCGTCGCTGAAACGATCGCGCGCATCCGCAAGGACATTGCCGACAAGGGCATCATGTTCTTCCAGGCCGTCGATCAGGCCAAACTCGCGGCCGACGCCGGCATCACGCTTCGGCCGTCGACGCTGCTGGTGTTCGGAAACCCGCCGCTGGGTGCGCAGTTCCTCACTTCGAACCCTTACGCGGGTCTTGACTGGCCGGTGCGCCTGCTGGTGCTGCAGGACGAATCCGGTGCTGTTTGGGCGGTGTACACCGACTTCGCCTGGATTGCGCGTCGCCACAACATCGTAGACCGTCCCGCGCAGTTCGCGATGGCCTCCAGTGTCGTGGAGTCGATCACCTCAACGGTGCGCGCGCGATAGTTCGGCCAACGCTGACTCAAGGGGACCGAATGTCCAGTGCTTTTGACGCCGTCGTCATCGGCAGCGGCCAGGCGGGGCCCTTCCTGGGCGCCCGCTTGGCGGCGGCGGGCATGAAGGTGGCGCTGATCGAGCGCGAGCACCTGGGTGGAACCTGCGTCAATGACGGCTGCATGCCAACCAAAACCCTGGTGGCCAGCGCCCGCGCCGCCTACATCGCCCGCAACGCAGCCCGGTACGGGGTGACCCTCGGCGGCGAGGTCAGCGTGGACATGAAGGCGGTCAAGGCGCGAAAGGATCGCGTCGTCAGCCAATCGGTCCAGAGCCTGACCAGTTGGCTGAGCGGCCTTCCGAATCTGACGTTGATCCGCGGCCATGCGCGATTTATCGGTTCCCACGCGGTTATGGTGGGGAGCCAGATCCTCGAGGCGCCCCGGATCCTCATCAATGTGGGAGGCCGCGCGCAGTTGCTCGACTGGCCGGGTATCGAAAACGTGCCGGTGCTGACCAACACCTCGATCATGGACCTCGATACGCTGCCCGAGCACCTGGTGGTGGTGGGCGGCAGCTACATCGGCCTCGAATTCGCGCAGATGTACCGTCGTTTCGGCTCCAAGGTGACGGTGCTGGAATACGCGGACCGGCTGATCGCGCGCGAAGACCCCGAGGTATGCGGCGAGGTCCAGGCCATCCTCGAACGCGAGGGCGTGCAAATCCACCTGAACGTGCGCGGGGCCGAGGTCTCGGAATCAAAGGCCGATGGCCGCATTCATGTCGCGTTGCACTCGGGCGGCACGCCGCTGTTGATCGAGGGCAGCCACCTGCTCGCGGCGGTGGGGCGGCGGCCGAACACGGATGATCTGGGGCTCGACCGCGCCGGCATCGCGACCGACGCGCGCGGCTTCATAAAGGTCGACGCCCAGCTGCGGACCAACGTCCCCGGAGTGTGGGCGCTGGGAGACGTGAACGCGCGCGGCTCGTTCACGCACACGTCCTACAACGACCACGAGATTGTCGCCGCGAATCTGCTGGACGGCGAATCGCGCCGCATCGACGACCGGATCCCGGCCTATGCGCTTTTCATCGATCCGCCCCTCGGGCGTATCGGCATGACGGAGGCCGAGGTGCGGTCCAGCGGCCGTCCGGCGCTGGTCGGCGTCATGCCAATGACGCGCGTGGGACGTGCGCGGGAGCGCGGCGAAACTCAGGGCTTCATGAAAGTGCTGGTGGACGCGCAGAGCGAACGGATCCTCGGGGCGTCGCTGCTCTGTATCGAGGGCGACGAGATCGTGCATTCGCTGCTCGACCTGATGTACAGCGGCGCCTCCTACAAGGTGATCCAGCGGGCGGTGCACATTCATCCGACGGTCACCGAGCTGATCCCGACGCTGCTCGGAAGCCTGACGCCGCTCGGAGAGCCGGCATGATCGCCGGAATCGGCCTTCGCACGGAGCATTTTGCCGAGTTCACGCGAACAAGGCCGCCGGTGCGCTTCATCGAGGCGCACAGCGAGAACTACTTCAGCCGTGGCGGCAAGCCCCTGCATTACCTGCTGCGGGCACGCCGCGACTATCCGTTGAGCCTGCACGGCGTTGGCCTGTCCATCGGCTCGGCCGACCCCTTGAGCCAGGCGCACCTGAAGCGACTGGGTGTATTGATCGGCACCCTGGAGCCGCACTGGGTGTCGGACCATTTGTGCTGGAGCTCGGTCGACGGCGAATATGCCAACGATCTGCTGCCCTTGCCCTGCACCGAAGCAACCCTGGACCACGTCGTCAGCCGCGTAATCCAAGTGCAGGAGCGGCTGCGGCGCCCGATCCTGCTGGAAAACGTGTCCAGCTACTTCGAATTTGCGCACTCGTCGATTCCCGAGTGGGAGTTCGTCTCCGAGGTTGCCCGGCGCAGCGGCTGCGGCATCCTGCTGGACGTCAACAACGTTTACGTCAGCGCCTTCAACCACGGGTTCGACGCCTCGAAGTACCTGCGAGCGATCCCGCCGGCGGCCGTCAAGGAAATCCACCTCGCCGGCTTCACTCGCCAGGTATTCGAGGACGGGGTCGAAATGCTGATCGACACGCACAGCGCGCCTGTCGCCGATGCCGTCTGGACGCTGTATCGCGAGGCCATCCAGCGTTTCGGTCCGGTGCCCACCTTGATCGAATGGGACGCCGACCTGCCGCCTTTGTCGGTGCTGGTGGCGCAAGCGCACAAGGCCGATGCCATCGTGCAGGCAATCTATGCCCGCGCTGCATGAGGTGCAGAGCAGCCTGATGCACGCGCTGATGCGACGCAGCGACGGCAGCGCGGCGCAAGCGCTGCTGCGGCCCGGCACAGTTCCCTCGACGCAACGCCGGCTCCAGATCTACCGCAACAATCTGTTCGAAACCCGCATCGCGGCCATCGGTGCCGTATACCCGGTCGTCGCTGGCCTGGTCGGGATCGATTTCATCCGGTGTGCGGCCAAAGCCTACAGTCAGCTGGTCCACATGCGATGCGGCGACCTGCATGAATTCGGCGACCGCCTGCCCGAATTCCTGCGCGATTACGTTCCAGCCGCGGGCCTGCCCTACCTGGCCGACGTGGCCCGCCTCGAATGGGCCTACCACCGCGCGTACCACGGGGCTCAGCTTCCGGCGCTCGATCCGATCCGGATCAGGCAAGTGCCGGTCGGCGCCCAGGGCAGTCTGCGGCTGCAGCTGCAGCCTTCGTCCGATCTGATCCGCTCTCCGTATCCCATCCTGAGGATCTGGCAGGCGAATCAGCCCGGGGCACTCGACGCTGAATCGCGGATTTCCCTGGACGAAGGTGGCGTGAACCTGCTGGTCGTGCAGCAGGATCTGGAGATCGAGTTTCGCCTCCTTGACGAGGGCGAAAGCCGCTGGTTGTGGGCACTGGCCCTCGGGGACAGCCTGGAGCAGGCCACCCGCGAAGCGCTCGACTCCGATCCCACCTTTGATCTGGCGGCGGCGCTGTCCCGCCATCTGGCGGGCGGGCTTTTCGTGGGGCTGTCGATGACCGAGGCAGATCAAAGCGCGTGATCAAAGCCGCGCGCGAACACCTCCGAGGAGAAAAAACAATGTTCGCTCAAGTTCACAAGTTCCGGTCGGCCGCCTTTCGTGGCCTGATCCCCACGCGGGCGGAGGCACGTAGCGCCACGCACACTACCGACGGCTTGGTCAGGGTCAAAAGCGCCTACTCGGTCGACGAAACCATCGATCGGATCAAGAAGGCCATCGCTGCCAAGGGGATCCCGTTCTTCGGGGCCGTCGATCAAGCAAGGCTTGCGGCCCGTGCCGGCGTCAAGCTGCGTCCGTCAACGCTGCTGGTGTTCGGGAGTCCATCCCTCGGCGCGCAGTTCTTGAGCGCCAATCCGTACGCCGGGCTCGATTGGCCGATCCGGCTGCTGGTCCTGCAGGACACGGCGGGGACGGTCTGGGTGGCCTACACGGACTTCGGCTGGACGGTGCGCCGCCGCGGCATTACTGACCGGCCCGAGCAATCGGCGCTGGCCTCCGGCCTCATCGACTCGATTGCTTCGACGGTGCGCGCTACATCGTGGTCATCCTGCGCCGGCCGCAATGACCCGATAGTGACCAAATCGTGATATTTCTTTGATCGAGGCGTGAAGCGGCAAGCCCAGACTCAGTCCTGGAGTGGTTCCTGATTCGCACGTCGATCGGACCGATCCGCCCAAACCCATCTGATCAAATCTTTTCGGAGAGATCCATGAAAACCAGTAGCCAACTCATCAGCGGCGCCATAGCAAGCCTTTTCTTGCTGGGCGTCGCCTCTTCGACGACCGCGGCGTATGCGAAAAAGGAGGACAACGAAAAATGCGCCGGCGTCGTCAAGGCCGGCAAGAACGACTGCGGCACGAGCAAGAGCGCGTGCGCGGGCACGGTGTCGGCCGATCGCGACCCGGAAGCCTGGATCTACGTTCCCAAGGGTACCTGCGACCGCATAGTTGGAGGCCACGTCACCAACGATCCGAATGCGGTGCACGGCGGAGCCAAGAAAGGCTAGGACCCGCCGGCCCGCGCCCGCGCGGGCGTGGGCCGCCCAACTTCGTTTCGAAACACTGGAAGGAACGCGTCATGCAAAACCTTGGTCCTGTGCCCCATCTGCCGGTTGGACCGGCCGCAGTCGTATGGCGCGCCGCCTCGCGTTTCGCACCCGCGATCAGCGGCCTGAACCGCCTGGCGCCGTTCGTCGATCTGGGCGTGCGGCTTTTTGTCGCCAGTGTCTTTTTCAAATCGGGACTGACCAAGATCGTGAACTGGGACTCCACCGTGGCGCTGTTCGACAACGAATATGCGGTGCCGCTGCTTCCGCCCGAGATCGCTGCCCTGCTGGGCACCGGCGTTGAGCTGATCTTCCCGGTGCTGCTGGTGCTCGGCTTGGGCGCGCGCGTCTCGGCGCTCGTGCTGTTCGCATTCAACATCATCGCCGTCATCTCGTACCCCGATCTGAGCGCAGCCGGCCTGAAGGACCATCAGACCTGGGGCCTGCTGCTACTGATCACCCTGCTGCATGGGCCTGGCAAACTGTCGTTCGATCACTTGATCGGCCGGCGCTGGCTGGCGCGCTGAATACAGGGCGAATGCGATGTCCTCGGCGCACAACATCGTCATTGTTGGCGGCGGATTCGCCGGCACGGCCCTGGCCCGTTGCCTGGAGCGTCGGCTTGAGGGCGGCCACCGGATCGTGCTGGTCAGCGAGGAGAGCTACACGACCTTCAACCCGATGCTGGCCGAGGTCGTCGGCGCGTCGGTGTTTCCTGAGCACGCGGTGGCCCCGATCCGCCAGATGCTGCGTGCCGGCGATGCGAGCCAGTTCGTCATGGGGCGCGTGACCGACGTCGATTTCGAGCACCGTCGCCTTCAGGCGTTGACGCTGGCCGGCAACCGCCAAGTTGACTACCAGCATCTGGTGCTCGCCTTCGGCAGCCGGGCCAACCTGGATCTAGTGCCCGGTATGGCACAGCACGCGCTGCCGTTGAAACTGGTCGGTGACGCGCTGTTTATCCGCAACCGCGTGCTTCAGCGGATCGCTCGTATCGAGCTGGAGACCGATCCGGAGGCGCGCCGGCGCTTGGGACATTTCATCGTCATCGGCGGCGGCTTCTCCGGGGTCGAAGTCGCCGGAGCCCTGGCCGACTTCCTGGGCGGCGTGCTGCGCTATTACCCGCGGGTCGGAACGCGGGAACTGAAGGTGACGGTGCTGGAGAGCGGCGATCGGCTGCTGCCCGATCTGCCCCGGTCGCTAAGCCAGGCCGCGGCCAGTTCGATGCGGTCACGCCAGATCGATGTGCGGCTCAATTCACGGGCCGCAAGGATCGATGTAGACGGCGTCATTCTCGAGGGGGGCGAGGTCATCGCGGGGGCGACGGTCATCTGCACCATTGGCACCCGGCCCAACCCGCTGGTCGAACAGCTCAAGCTGCCGATGCAGCGCGGGCGCATCGTCACGGCGCTCGACTTGTCGGTCGCGGGTCTGCCCGGCGTGTGGGCCATCGGCGACTGCGCGTTGGTTCGAAACGGCCTGACGCAGCAGCCGTCTCCCCCCACGGCGCAGTTCGCGGTCGCGCAAGCCAACGCACTGGCGCACAACATCGTCGCCTGGGGACAAGGGCGCGCAACCCGGGAATTCCGCCACAAGTCCAAGGGCATGATGGCCACCACCGGTCATCAGAAAGGGGTCGCCCAGTTGTTCGGCCTGCGCCTACACGGATTGGCGGCCTGGTTGCTTTGGCGCGCCTACTACCTGCTGCTGATGCCCACGTTCGGGCGCAAGGTCCGCATCTGGCTTGAGTGGACCTGGAGCATGTTCTTCGCGGCCGACATTACCCATTTGCGCTTCACGCGCTCCATCGAGGCCGACGCTCCGGAGCCGCGGGCTTCCGGCGAACCGGGCTCGCAGCCTCAGCCTCAACTGCAGGAGAAGTTCCATGCTTAAGCAGAAATCAGCGATCGTCACCGGCTCCACCAGCGGCATCGGGCTGGGAATCGCCCGCGCGATGGCGCAAGGCGGTGCCGACGTCTTGCTGAACGGATTCGGCGAAACCCAGGCGATCGAGTTCACGCGAGCCGAATTGCAGCGTCAATACGGGGTCAAGGTCCGCTACTCCAGCGCCGACATGAGCCGTCCCGACCAGATCCGGGCGATGGTCGAGCTGGCGCGCGCCGAGTTCGGCAAGGTCGACATCATCGTGAACAATGCCGGCATCCAGCATGTGGCGCCGGTCGAGGAGTTCCCGGACGAGAAATGGGACGCGGTGCTCGCGATCAACCTGTCCTCGGCCTACCACCTGATAAAGGCCGTGGTTCCGGAAATGAAGGCCCGCAAATTCGGCCGCATCATCAACATTGCCTCGGCGCACGGCCTGACGGCCTCGCCCTTCAAGGTGGCCTATGTCGCCGCCAAGCACGGAATGATCGGCTTGTCGAAGACGGTGGCAGTCGAGCTGGCCGAATTCGGCATCACGTCGAACACGATCTGCCCCGGCTACGTCAAAACGCCGCTGGTGGAAAAGCAGATTGCCGACCAGGCCAAGGCTCATGGAATTTCGCCGGAGCGAGTGGTGCGGGAGGTGATGCTGTCGCACCAGGCTCGCAAGGAATTCGTACAGGTCGAGGAGCTGGCAGCATTGGCCGTGTTCCTGGCCTCGGACCAGGCCGCTTCGATGACCGGCACCGCGCTGGCCATGGACGGGGGTTGGACGCTGCACTGAGCCGGAGATGACATGAGTGACTTCGCCGAGCGGGTAGCTGCCCAGCATCCGATTCTGGTGCGCACTGCGCGCCAGGTGCTGCGTAACAAGGCCTGGGCCGAAGACGCGGTGTCCGAGACGCTGGTGGCCGCGCTCGAAAAGCCGGGCGCTTTCGCCGGCGGCGCTCAGCTTCGCACTTGGCTGGTTGCCATACTGAAGCACAAGATCGTCGACCAGATCCGCCAGTATACGAGGGAGTGCCAGATAGACGCCGGCGGTGAGGCAGCGGGACACGTCGACGGATCCGACGCGCCGCCTGCGAGCACTTTCGCCGCGGATGCGGCCGCAATCGACCCGCAAGAACGCTTGAGCCGGCTTCAATTCATGACCCACCTCGACCAGTGCCTGCAGATGCTGCCGCGGCAGCAGGAACGCGCTTTCAAGCTGCGCAACTGCATGGAGAAAGATACGGGCGAGATCTGCGACGAACTGGGCGTTACAGCGAACAATCTCTACGTGATGTTGCATCGCGCCAACCGGCGCTTGCGCGCTTCCTTCCAAAAGGCAAATCATGGACTCAGATAAGAAACCGACGGTCGATACCGCGGGCAGCCGTGCGAAGCCGGGTGCTCTTCCGGGACAGATCGTGCTGGTGCTGCAAGGCGGCGGCGCACTAGGCGCTTACCAGGTTGGGGTCTATCAAGCGATGCATGAGGCGGGTCTCGAACCCACCTGGGTGATCGGCACTTCAATCGGGGCGATCAATGCCTCCCTGATCGCAGGCAATCCTCCTGAGCGGCGCATGGAAAAGTTGAACGCGTTTTGGAACCAGATGGAGGAGTCGGTCGCCCCTACGGAGGCGCTGGACTGGTTCGGCCTGGGCAACCTGGCGGCCAATATGACCACGGTGACGCGCGGCATCCCGAATTTTTTCAAACCCAATCTGCATGCGCTGCGCGGCTCGGCCGCGACGCTTGGGGTCGAGTCGGCCTCGTACTACAGCACATCACCCCTGCGCGATACCTTGAATTCACTGGTGGACTTCGACTACCTGTGCCAGTGCCGTACCCGCATGACGGTGGGCGCGGTCAACGTCTGCAGCGGCCGCATGCGTTATTTCGATACCCGTAATGAGGCGCTGACGGCCGACCACGTGATGGCCTCTGGCGCATTGCCGCCCGCCTTCGGGGCGATACGTATCGACGGCGAACCGTATTGGGACGGCGGGATCTATTCGAACACGCCGATCGAGGCGGTGCTGGACGACAAGCCGCGCCGCGACTCGGTGATCTTCGCCGTCAACGTCTGGCACCAGACTGGTCCGGAACCCGAATCGATCTGGCAGGTGATGAGTCGGCAAAAAGACATCCAGTTCGCCAGCCGTGCCGACAGCCACATCGCACGCCAGAAGCAGATTCACCGCCTACGCCACGTGATCCGCGAACTCGTCCGGCAGATGCCGGACGAGGCGCAGTCCGATCCGAAAATCAAAGAACTCGCGTCATGGGGCTGCGGCACAACGATGCACGTGGCGCACCTGCTGGCGCCGCGGCTGGACGGAGAGGACCACACCAAAGACATCGATTTCACGCCCGCCGGCATTCGCGCACGGCGATTGGCCGGCCACGCGGACACGATGCGCATGATCGAGCGGGCGCCCTGGCAGCAGCGCGCAGCCGATGCGATAGAAGGCGTGATCGAGCACGTCTGACTGATAGGAGAGGCTCTGTGATCCACCGCATCGAGCAGCTGCTGGGCAACAATCGCAAGTTCGTCGAGGATCAGTTGCGGCTCGACCCGCATTACTTCGAGAGCCTGGCGGAGGGGCAGCATCCGGAGTTCCTGTGGATCGGTTGCTCCGACAGCCGGGTACCGCCCGACCGCATCACGGGCACACAGCCCGGCGACATGTTCGTTCACCGCAACATCGCCAATCTGGTCGTGCAGACCGACATGAATCTGCTGTCGGTGCTGCAGTACGCAGTTGAGGTGCTCAAGGTCGAGCATGTGATCGTGTGCGGCCACTACGGTTGCGGAGGCGTGCAGGCGGCGATGAGCCAGGACTCGCACGGTCTGATCGACAACTGGCTGCGCACGCTGAAGGACACGCAGCAGTATTTCTGGAGCCAGCTCGAGCGGCTCGACGATACGGCCCGATTTCGCCGCATGGTCGAGCTGAACGTGATCGAACAGGTCTATAACCTGGGCAAGACCAATATCGTTGCGCAGGCCTGGAGCAAGACTGGCCGGCCCTACATCCATGGCTGGGTGTTCGATTTGAACACCGGCCACATCGTTCCGCAGACCGGCGTGATCAACAGCGCCGCGGCGATGAGGCAGATCTGCAAGTTCAACAATGCTGTCGCGGGGCATTGAGCGCGGCCGATCGCGTCCAACCACCGAGCGGATCGACCAAACCGAGGCCACTATGGACATCATTCTGGGCAGTTTTGCATTTCTGGTTGCCGCCTTGTGCGTCGGCGTGATGGGCTTTGCCATCCAGCGAGGCGCCACCTGCACTGTGGCGGCTGTCGACGAGGTGGTGGGCAAGGGCAGCTTTCGGCGACTGGTGAGTCTGGTGGAGGCGGCGGTGTGGGTCGCCGGCGGGCTGCTGGTTGCCCAGGCGCTGCACCTGCTTCCCAAAATGCCCGCCGGCTACCCGCTGACTGCTTGGACCGTGCTGGGCGGCGTGTTGCTCGGGCTTGGCGCGTTCATCAATCAGGCTTGCGTTTTCGGTGCCATTGCGCTGTTCGGGTCGGGCCGATGGGCTCAGCTGTTCATGCCAATCGGCTTTTATCTTGGGTGCGTGAGCCTGAAGTACGTCTTCGCGCTGCCCGACCACCGGCCGCAGCCGTATGGCTCTCCGGTGCTGCAGGCACCCATCTGGGCGGCCGCGCTGTTTCTGCTGTTCGTTGCCTGGCGCCTGGCTTGGCCGCTGTTCGGGCGCAGCGCCGATGGCGCAAGCGTCCCGTTTTTCCGGAGGGTGCGCGAAGCCCTGGCGACGCGCGTCTGGGCTCCGCATGCCGCCACCACGGTCATCGCGATCACGTTCTTCTTTTCGTTGATGCTGGCCGGTGCATGGGCCTATACCGATTTGCTGGCCGATCTGGCGCGGGGCAGGGCGACCAGTCTGGCCGGGCGGAGCGTGCTGGTCCTCGCCCTGCTAGCGGGCGCCACCTGGGGTGGCTGGACGGCGGGCCGATTCGGGAGCATGCGCATCACGGTGCTGCAGTCGCTCAGGTCCCTGGTCGGTGGTGTGCTGATGGGATGGGGCACTTTGCTGATCCCGGGAAGCAACGACGGATTGATCCTGGTTGGGATGCCCTTGCTCTGGCCGTACGCCTGGGTGGCGTTCCTGGCCATGTGCCTGTCTATCGCTGGGGCAAAGTTGTTAGCACAGATCGGGGCGCGGCCGCTTGAGCAGGCGGGGGCATCATGAACATGCGGTCGAGTTCAGCGGGACCGGGTCGGATCGTTAACAGACGCGGGGACGATGCCCCAATACGCACCGCCTACAATATTCGCGTTGATCCGCCCCGTGGAACTGATTTTCAACCGATTGCCGATGCAGGTTCCCGCATGAGCCGCCGCGTGCTGGTGGTCGAGGACGATCCGGACATTGGCCGGCTGGTCATGCTGCAGCTGGCAGAACTCGGCTGCGATTGCCGGCTTATCGATGATGGGGTGACCGCGCTGGCGGAGGCGCAGGCGACCCGCTATGACCTGGTCATTCTGGACGTGATGTTGCCGCGCCTGGACGGACTGCAGATCTGCCGTAGGCTGCGCGCGAGCGAGCACTACACGCCGATCCTGATGCTCACGTCCAAGTCGTCGGAACTCGATCGCGTGCTCGGGCTCGAACTGGGTGCCGACGACTATCTGACCAAGCCTTTCAGCATGCTGGAACTGGCGGCCCGCGTGAAAGGAGTCTTTCGCCGCGCCGACCAGGCGGCGGAGCAGAAGGCTTCGGCGCAGGGGAGCCAGCGCATCGAAGTCGACGACCTGCGCATCGACCTGGAGCGCCACGAGGCGCAGGTGCGCGGCAAGCCAGTGGAACTGACCGCCAAAGAGTTCGAGCTGCTGGCGACCTTCGCCCGCAGCCCCGGCCGCGTGTTCACGCGTGCGCAGCTGCTCGACCAGGTCTGGGGCTACAGCCACGCCGGCTACGAGCACACCGTCAACACCCACATTAATCGCCTGCGCAACAAGATCGAGCGCGATCCAAGCAATCCCGATTTCATCCTGACGGTCTGGGGCGTAGGCTACAAATTCGGAAGCCGCGGCGAATAACCGATCCGCTAGAAGCGTCGCAGCATCTGAAGGCTGACGGCGCTTTTGTGGACAGCTGCCCGCCGGTCGATGCTGGCGCTGAAGCGCCATTGAAGCTCGCGGGTGGGGTCGCCCAGCTCCCACGCCAGCCGCGAGTGGGAGCGCCAACCCAGCAACGACAGCGCGTCGCCCTCCACCTGTGTCCCGGACAGCCCTAACCCGCGGGCGAGCGTTTGTATATCACTGGTGGACCGGATGCTCAGTTGGTCGCCCTCGAACAGAAAATTCTTCCTTTCGTATTGCAGGCCGGCCAGAGGCCGCCCTCCAGGAAATTGCAGCAGAAGATGCGAACGCGAAGTCGCCTGATCCACCAGGTTCACGCCGTACCGGGTCTGCTGCTGAGTTCGCTCTTCGAGCATTCGCAACCGATGGTTCGAGGTCAACACGGCCGATCCGGTCCCCGCCGACCACTCGGGCTTGGACGAAAGGCCTAGCTCCAGCCGCATCGAGTAAGGGAGATTCAGAAGCAGATCGGGATCGGCGGAAACCGGTCGCTCGACCGGCGATTGCGCCCGTGCAGCCGCCACCACGGCGCACAAAAGCAGGGCTGTGCCGGTCCTAACCTTGCGCGGGCCAGGTAGGCTCGATGATTTGGCAAAGGAGCCCGCAAGCGGGCAACGGTTGCGCATCGTTAGGACAGGGCCGGCCACCGTGGCCCGAGGGCGAACACTTGCGCGAGCCCGGCGAGCGTCGCGCGCGGCCATGCGAGCCACCGCTCGATCTGCCGGCTTCGGCTCTCGCCGTCGAGGCACCATGCGCAGAAGTGCTCGCAATTGTTGGTCATGACCCGATAGCGGTCCTCTCCCACACGCGACAGCGCCCGTTGAGCCGCCGCCCGGCCGATGTACCGAGGGGTGGGCGTCCATTTCATCCACAGAACGCGTCCCGTGGAGAATTCCGACAGCGACGCCACCTCCACTGGCCCGCGGCGCCAGGAGCGCGACAGCCCGGAGTAATGCACGACCTGGCCGTCCCCTACGTAGATGCCGTGGTGGGTGTAGCCGCGTCGCGGCGTCACCAGCCAGCAGCCCAGTGGCAACTCTGCAGCGGCCGGGCTGTCCAACTCGATTGGCCGCTGACGTGCCGAACCTTCTGTCTCGATTTGCTTCATAGCGGAAGCGAGTCTGAGACGCGCGCTTCACGCCTCGATCCAGGAAACGTCACATTTTTTTCACTACGGCGCGCACGCATGGCGGCCGGAATGCGGCCGCTGGGCGAAGGTTGCCGAGGAATGCCGGCGGCGGGGAGTGTCGATCGCCAGCACAGGCGGCCAGAGACAGCGCGTCCTGGCTGCGTGAGTGGCTGCGGTGATCCGGATCGACGCGGTGTGGCTGGCCGTCACGCCGATCGAACTTAGCAGTCTTTCCTTTCGAGGTTGCTACAGTGCTGTGCCATTGAACCGGTCCGATCCTCGGCAAAACAGGGCCTTACTGGGGAGTAACTCGACAATCTGTGGCACCGATGGAAGCGTGTAACGTATTGATTTAAAACTCGTTAACGGAAATCGGAACCTTGGCTACGAACCAAGGGGTCGTGGGTTCGAATCCTGCCGGGCGCGCCAAATTTCGATATAAGTTCAATGGCTTGCGAGTGAGAGCTTGCAGGCCATTTTCTTGCGCTGTGCCATTGGACCTATATTCGGCCGCGAATGGCACGATTTGCGAATGAAGCGCCTTGGGTCAAAGGGATTCGCTTTCCTCTCGGTCACGTAGATTCGCTTCGAAACCGGATCGCATTGAGTGTTGCCAGCACCGCCGCCCAGCTTGATCGTCGCCACACGGGTGCTGGCCTTTACGTCAATGCAGGTCGCCGTCAAAGCGGCGACGCGGCGGACCGCGACGTTTGGCAGAGTGATTTACTGCGGACATGCAGGCGATGCACACAGAGCGACTACGTTTCGTCCTTCACGACCCGTAGCGGTCCATCAGACGCGTGCAAAGCAGTCGCTCGAAGGTCAAGCACCGCTGCGAACTACTCTTGGTGAGACAAGAAGCCCGAACTCTTCACCTTGTCCCAGAACATCCTTTTAGAAGGGACATACGCTCCGAGCTTGCCGCTGGCCGGTGTCGGCACAAACACCTGGAATCGCCAGTTAAGGACGTCAGCCACATAGATCTTGCGGTCCCTTCTGACGGCCAGAAGATGGCCCCAGGCGAACTGTCCCGGCGCATAGCCGGATCGTCATTCACGCCTTTGGCGACGACGTGTCCTTGCAGTACGCTCAATGCCTCAGCTCCGAGAGGTGCCCGGTGCCAGAAAAGCCGGAACGCGCGTCGGCCGCACGATTCGAATTCGACGGCGCCGTCGTCGACACGGCGGCGCGTCAGCTCCTGGTCGGGGGACGCGCTGCCTCGCTCGGTGCGCGTGCTTTCGACGTGCTGGTGACTTTGATCGAGCGGCGCGAGCGGGTCGTCGCGAAAGACGAGTTGCTCGACGCCGTCTGGCCGGGCCTGATCGTCGAGGAAAACAACTTGCAAGTGCAGGTCTGGGCGCTGCGCAAGCTGCTGGGGCCCGCGACGATTGCGACGATTCCTGGTCGCGGTTACCGGTTCACCGGGAAGATGAAGTGCGTGGAAGGCGATCCGCAGCCGTCGGGCGCGACCGGCGTCGCCGCTTCGGAGGTTTCGGGAGCGCAGCATCGGGCCCGCACAAACCTTGCCACGATGCCCACGGAAATCTTCGGGCGCGAAGCCGATGTAGCCGCACTGCTCGAGTCGCTTGGCCGGTCCCGCCTCGTGACAGTCGTGGGTCCAGGGGGAATCGGCAAGACGCGCTTGGCATTCGAGGTTGCGCGACGGACCGTTTCGAGCGACGAGCGTCCGGTCTGGTGGGTTGATCTGGGTGCGGTGTCATCACCGGACCTGCTGGCGCCGGCGATCGCCGCCGCGACAAATATCCGACTGACCGAACGCGACCCGATCAGCTCTCTGGTCCACGGCCTTGCGGAAACGAACGCGCTTTTGGTGCTGGACAGCTGCGAACAACTGAGCGCACCGCTCGCACGCATCGTTGGCGCCGGCCTGCAGTCAGGTAGCGGTTTGTCCGTCCTCGCAACTTCGCAGTTGCCACTGGGCGTTGCCGGTGAGCGGCTATATCGCCTCGAACCGCTGGCTGTTCCGCCTCCGGGGACAGCCGTCGATGCTGCGCTGCAGTTCGGCGCGTTGGCGCTCCTACGGGCCCGGGCCGCGGCGGTCGACCGCCGCTTCGTGCTGGACGCGACAAACGTCGTTTCGGCGATCGAGCTTTGCGGGCAGCTCGACGGCCTGCCGCTTGCCATCGAAATGGCGGGGGCGCGGTTGCCGGCGATCGGCTTCGAAGGGCTACGGTCGCGACTCGGGGATCGGCTGCGTCTGCTCCGCAACCCCGGGGAGGCGCCGCACCGGCAAAGGACTCTGCAGGCAACGCTCGAATGGAGCCACTCGCTCCTGAACGAACGCGAACGTGCGGTGCTTCGCCGTCTGGCGGCATTCTGCGGCAGTTTTTCGCTCGAATCGGCTCAGCACGTCGCGGCCGGTGTGCGCCTCGATCCCTGGGATGCCCTGGATGCGCTGATGTCGCTGGTAGACCGCTCGCTTGTTCAGGTGATACCTCCGGAACCGCCTCGGTATCGCCTCCTCGAGACCGTGCGTCTGTTCGCCGAGCAGCGGCTATCTGAGGCGGGCGAAGCCGCCGCGGTCTGCGCCCGCCATGGCGAAGCTCTCGCTCGACGGGCGGACGAATTGCTGCAGGTCTGCTGGACCGTCCCCGAACGTGATTGGCTTGCCGCCTACGCGGGGGAAAAGGATGACCTGGGTTCGGCGTTTGAGTCCGCCTGCGAGCGTCACGATGCCGATACGGCCGCACTGACTGGCGAGGTGATTGTGTTGTACGACGTGCTCCGGGGAGCGAGAATCGGCATACGGCGTCGCAAACAGATGCTGCGATCGCTGCTGCCGGCGGCCTCGCCAGTTGCATCGGCGCACATTTGGAACACGCTGGCGCGATATCCGACGATGCCAATTGAAGGGTTGTCACGAACGGAAGTGGTGCGGGAAAGACTGAAGGCCTGGCAGGCGGCCGGAGACGCCAGACAGGTTTACTTGGCGCTGACAAACCTCGCGACCGATTGCGCACGCAATGGCGATCTGCAGTTGGCTCAGCGGGCGCTCGAGGAAGCGGAGCGACTGCCCGAAGCACAGTGGCCGGCTGGCCTGCGCGCCTGGGCTTCGCGCGACGCGACGTACGTCTCCAAGTGGGAAGACAACGCGGCTTCGACGAAGGCATCGGCCGAGCGCGCTCTGCAATGGGCATTGAAGGCCAACTCGCGATCCCTCGCAGCGGAGGCTCGTTCAGCGCTGGCGGATGCCGCTTTGTCGGAGCGCAGCTACGAGGAGGCGTTCGTACTGGCCGGCCGTTCGGCGGAGGAACTCGAAGCGCTCGATCTGACGCTGGACTTGATATTGGCGCGTTCGAACCTCTGTCTGGCCTGTCTGATGCTCGGGCGGCTGGGGGACGCACGCAATGCCTTGCGCAAGTCCCTGCCATTGGCATGGCGCCACGAGATGGCCGGTTACCAGTTCGATCACCTCGCGCATCTGGCGGTCTGCTCAGGCCGGAGTGCACAGGCGGCCCGACTGCTTGGGTTCAGCGATCGCGTCTATCGTGACGCGGGTACCCGGCGCCAGCCCAATGAGGCGCGCCTGGCCGACCTGACGGTTGATCGGTTGCTGCCGATCCTTGGTCCGAGCGATCTTCAGCGGCTGCGAGAAGACGGTGGCGCTCTGCAATCCGAACGGGCGAGGGCCATCGCCGACGCGGAGCTGATGGACCAGGGCTTTCTGGCTGATCTCTAGAATTGGAGTGAACCCCGTTCGGTAGACGGATTCAGGCCGTCTCTTTGACCACCTGGATGAAGTGCCCCGATTGCGAGGCGTCAGGGCACGGACCTTGTCCCGTCACACCGTGAGGCTCTTCTTGCGCACGTGGCGCTGCCTGCTTCAAACGGATACCCGAAGAAACTCGCCCCCCTGGCCTGCCGGCGATCCCAATGTGGGTCCTGCTGGGAAGACTTAAACGTAAGCGTGGCGTGAACTGTTCACCGCAGTTCACCGCACGCTTACACTTAAACGTCAACGCACTAAGAAGATTTAAGGCCCCTTTAAGACGGCTCAAGTACTTAAACGCGGCTTCGCGCCGATACTCCAAGCCATCAGCGATTGACCCGAACACCAGAAAATCGAAACTGGGAGATGGTCATGAAAAGCGAGTCGACCAAGGGTCCTGCCTTCAGGCGCCGGCCTTCTTGACCACGCCCAGGCGACGTCGAGTTTGACCATCGCGACGTGCCCATAGTGATGATGTCCAACAGAACTCCAGCACCGAACAGGAGGGAACCGTGAGAAACGTTCGCATGAAACTCGCACTTGGAGCCATCGCGTCCGTGTTTCTCGGCGGCGTTGCCGTTGCTCAGAACGCTTCTAACATGAAAATCGGACGACTCGCATGGCAAGGAGTTCACTGCAAGTGGCGAGAAGGAAAAATCGCAGTCGGTACGGTGATGGCTTTCATGGCCATACTGGCCGGCACGGCAGCAGCCGCACTGTCGAACATCTCCTTCACCATAGGGACCGTTGCTAGTTACGACTTTGGCGGCTTCGGTCCCGGCTATCCGATACCTGGCACGATCCAGATCCACGCATTCACGATGAAGCCTGGCGATGCCGTTCCATGGCATTACCACAAGGGAGCAAGCTATGTCATTCTCGCGCGCGGCACTCTAATCGAGCGGCACGTCGTTGCGCCGGATCGGTGCGCCTCAGAGGAATTGACTGCCGGGAGTGCTTTCGTCGAGCCTCCCGGTCAGGTGCATAGCGTTACCAACAATGGCAATGAAGTTGCCGTGATTTGGTGGTCGACAATATTCCCTAAGGGCGACGGGATCGTCCAGTTCAGCCCTGAGTTCAAATCCGGTGGCGTTTATCCTGTAAGCGTGCCGAATTGCGACGATTGAGGAGTTTTTGTTCTTCGGCTGTGTACGACTGATTGCGGCATGGCGCGGATTTCCATCCCTCCAGAACCTCGTGTCTGCGAAGTGATTGCATCGGCAGCAGCCAATCCAATCGCGCGTGGAAGCGTGGAGGGAACCTGCGGAGCCATCGTATAGGTTGATGGCCGGGACGGCTCCTTCGGGGCTCGTCTTGGCAGCCAAGCGCCACCGGTTCTCGAGGCACCGGTGGTGTGCGTAAGCTCCGCAGCGAGTTTGAGTTTGAACATCGAGGACTTGGCGTGCTTCTGAGGTTTCGGTTTCTGCCTACAAGCGAATCTGCTCGATGAGATCGAGTGCGTGCTGTTGGTGGGCGCTGGGCGTGGTGACCAGATCGAAGCTGGGGGCGTCGGGACCGGCGCCGGGGGTGCGGCAGGTGTTGCGCACGATGGCGGCCAGTTCACCGAGAGTCCATCTGCGCCGCCTCGACCGAGGTTCGGATGATGTAGACGCCATCGAGCGCTGCCTCGGCGGCGATGCTCCGACGATTGCGGGCGAACGTGAAGCTCGCCTCGCCGATGGGCAACTCGAAATGCTTGGCCACCTTGCACTGGTTGATGATTCTGCCCACGCGCAGGTCGATCTGGTCGGCACCGGCGAGCTTGCCGGCGTCGACCCGATCCTTGATCTTCTGCACGGAGATCATGCCCCGATCGCCACCATAACCAGCTGCCCAATGCCGAAGCGCTCGCGCAGGCGCGTGACGGCGGGCATCAGAGTCAGGCTGTCGGCCACATTGCCCTCGTGGACCGACACCGCCACGGGGCATCTCGATCTGGACGGCGACGGCAACATCTGCACGATAACGATCGAGCATGCCTTGGAGCGGGCTGACATCCCGCACTATCTTGTACGAGCGAGTGGCGGACGCCGCCTGATACCAGCGGTCCGCTCGAAGAGCCCACCTCGATCGTCACTTCGAGTATTCGCTGAAGCTGACCTTGCGTTCGTGACCGACGTCGGGTCTTGCCGATGCGAGAGGCATTCGCCGACGGTCGGCTATCAGGCGGTCCGCAGACCTTGCGCCGCTTCGCGCGCCCGCAATCATGGCTTCTAAGGAATATGCCTGCGAAGGAATATTTACTACCGGGAGTGCTGTGCCATTGAACGGGCCCGATCCTCGGCAGAACAGGGGCTTACCCGGGCATAACTCGGCAATCTATGGCACAGGAGGAGCCACGTAACGTATTGATTTTAAATCTCTTATAGGAAATAGAGTACTTGGCTACGAACCAAGGGGTCGTGGGTTCGAATCCTGCCGGGCGCGCGAAATTTCGATATAAGTTCAATGGCTTGCGAACGAGAGTTGGCAGGCCATTTTCTTGTGCTGTGCCATTGGGAAGATTTTCGGCGCCGAATGGCACAATTTGCGAATGAAGCGTCTTGGGCCAGAAGGATTCGCTTTGGTCTCGGTCGATGCTGCGGCGCGAATTGTGGCAGACCGAGCTGCGTTGCCAACTCGAAAAGACTGCGTGGCGCCGCTACTGTACGTACTGCGGGGCGTGCGAAATGGTCGCGCTCTGTGCGCTGTCGTGGTTGATCCAGAGTTGCGCGTGCTCCGACTTCAGAATCGCCGCAACCTTGTCGATCGACTGCAGCGATTGGTCCCGATCGAAGTTGAAGCTCGGCGCGCGGCGGGCCTCGAAGTTGGCCCGGAAATGCACCAGATCGCCTGACAGGACCACCGCGCCGGTTTTGGGCAGGCGCACCAGGAGCGATTGATGGCCTGGCGTGTGTCCGGGGGTGCTGAGAATTTTCACCGAGCCGTCGCCGAACACGTCGTAATCGCCATTGAGCTTGATCACTGGGTTGGCGCGAATCTTGTCGTAGAGCGCCGGCGCGAAGCCGTACCGGGTCGTCGCCTCGGGCCCGAACGCGGCGTCGTATTCGGCCTGCTGTATGTAAAGCGTCGCCGCGGTGAACATGTTGGCGTTGCCGACGTGGTCCGAGTGCGTGTGCGAGAACGCGAGGTACTTGATGTCGGCGGGCGCGACGCCGATCTGCGCGAGTTGCGCGGCGAGTGTCTCCTTCCGTCTCATGATCATGCCGCGGGGGCCTTGCATGCCGTCGGGCTTGTCCACGAGCGAATCGGTGAGACCGGAATCCCAGAGCATGTAGTCCTTCGCGTGCTTGATCAGGTAGCAGTTGTCGCTGAAGAGCATCGGGGTGCCCGGAGCAGTTCCCGGCGCCCAGGGCGAGATGTCGGGAATCTGCGCCTCGCCGCAATAGAGCACGTACAAGCGCTCGACGCCGCTCTGCGGCCCGGGCGCCATTGGTGCGCAGGCGACCAAGAGCGCCGCGATGAGCGGCGACAGGCGGCGATCGATCACGGCGATCGAAGCAGGCATTTTATCGATCTCCTCTCTGCGGCTTTTGCGGCGCAAGCCACGCTATGCCGCGCGGATGGGCAAGCTCCTGACGATCCAAATGCCCTCAACGACCTCCTTGATGTCGAGTAATGATGACAGCAGGACCGATCCTGTCCAGCAACTGGGTGACCGCCGCGGTCGGGGCAGGTTTCCGTCCAGGATCCGGCCGTCGTCCAGCGCTTGTAGGTCTGGCTCGGGGCTCCCGGCCCTCTACTTGCGTTGCATCGGATTGTTCGAATCGCTTGACCCTGGTCCTGCTGGTGCGAAAGGCACGGGCAGTGGCCAGCTTGCATGCATCGTCTGACCTCCGGGGATATCACGGACTCCGTCTGACGCCCCACCCGACAGTACGATCCGCGCGCGAATGGCGTCAGCCAGGTCGGACGGTATTCTTGCGATCAGCGTCCCAACGAGCCCCGCCTCCCTTCCGCTATGGACTTCGACCGAGAGCCGAACCTGACCTTGTTCCCGCGCGAGATCCCATGTCAATCGGCGCGTCGCGAGCTCCTGGTTGGCCCAATCCAAGGTCATCATTCGGGCGATGCGCAAAATCACCGGCTTCAGTTCCTCGGGGACATCCTCCTCTTTGAGTCGCCCGCGCGCCACGATGTCGAGGCCAGGTCGTAGCACCACGCAATCCGCCCAGACCGACTCGAGCGTCTCAAGCAGTCCCGACTCCTGCAATCTCGGCGGGCGCAGGTCAAGCGCAACTGCGAGGATCTCGCGAATAGCAACCTGTAGCGACGGAACAATGGGCTCCATATTCGATCGAAACAAGGCATTTGCGCGGTCAGAAGCGAAGTGCTCCGCGCCTTTCAGCAGATACATGATGGCACTGAGCGATTGACACACCTTATCGTGCAACACGAAGAAAGCCTTCGACTCCTTCTCTTCTTCCCACCGCATGATTCGATTCGACAGTTCCCGCAGCGACTGACCGTCGCCACCGACGCCCTCGCTCCGGTGCACCCGAGTGGCGAAGGAAAAATATAGTAAGGTGGCCGCGAGTACGGCACACAAAATCACGACGGCAGCCTCGCGAAAGAGGGAACGGTCAAGTGCATTTGGGTCGGACGCCACCGCTTCCAATTCACCGAAGGCGGCTGAGATCGGACGGTCCGCGCCCTTTACGACCGTATCAATCTCGGTTATGGGGGCGTCTTTGGCGCGCATTCTATGAACCGAGTAGATGGCAGCTCGGTACTTTGGCACCGCCTCGCTCAACTTCCAAAGTGCATCTTCTTCTTTCTGACCGAACGGTCCCCAGGCGCGGTACTGGAAGGCTGCGCGATCGACTTCCTCCATGTGCCTGCTGAAGTCTTCGCTGTACGAAAGTTCGCCGCGAAGAATGGAATCCTTCAACGCTTGCACTGCACGCTCCAGCTCAAGGTCCCCCCGAAGAGCGAGTTCTCGCTTCTCGAGTAGCAGCGGTCGCACGCGCGCTGGGTGCATGAAGTCCCGCAAGACGTCGATCGTCAATCCGATCGTCAGGCCCGCGACTACCAGTCCAACGGCCATGCATCGGAATTGCAGGGACTTCGGGTCCTGACTGATCATGTACTGTCTCCGTTATCTTGCGGAAGCGGCCTTGAGAGCCGGTGAAACTACCAAGGGAGGATCACCTCGTGCTCAATGGCGTAACGAACCAGCTCGGCCACCGTACGAAGCTTCATCTTGCGTAGCACGTTGATCTTGTGGGCGCTCACCGTTTTGGCACTTAGCGCAAGCTGATGTGCGATGTCACTGATGGTATTCCCATGCGCGAGCATGTTGAAAACAGTCAACTCGCGCTTTGACAGCCGCAAGTGCGCAAGGGACACGTCGTCCTGTCGCGCCACTTTGAGTGCGAGACTCTCGGCAACGCTCGGAGTCAAGAACGGGGCCCCGGTCATGACGCGGTGAATGGCCGAGACAAGGATCTCCGGAGTGGCGTCCTTGGTGACGTAGCCGTTGGCCCCGGCCTTCAGGGCTCTCGACGCGTAAGCGTCTTCGGTGTGCATCGTCAGAACGATCATGCGCGCTTGCGGCTGAACCGCGCGCACGTGGGCGATCAGTTCGATGCTGTCTCGACCTGGCACGGGCCCGCCCATCGCAATGTCCGCGATGACCACGTCAAAGCGGTGCACCCGAAGTGCCTCGACGGCCTCGTCATAACTGCCCGCCTCCGCCAGGAGGCTGAGATCCCCCTGGACTTGGAGCAGCGCGCGTATGCCTTTCCGCACCAGCGCGTGCTGGTCGACTATCAGGATATTGATCAAGCCCTCAGTCCTTTCCTCTCCCGATGAACAGCCTCGGTCAGCTTCTTACCGCGTGGATGCGGCTTCCCTTGATGCTGCAAGTAACGTACTTAGCTTAGACGAGGTCATTGACCAGGCTCAATCAGAAATATCCTTGTTTGTATAGGAAAATTTCCTATTTTTGTATAAGAAATACCGAAACAATCCTCGGATATTGCGATCTGGATTCCAGACTCGCCACTCGGCTTGAGTTCTTTCGCGACGCCTGGCAAACAGCCTCCGCGGCCAGTTCGCCAGGGGCCGTATGCTGCGGCGCAGCGATGCGTCTGACTTTGCTTGAAGATGAGTCAAGCACTCTCGCCCCTGTCTGCAAACCAGAGCAGAGCACGCGAGGGCGGGAGCGTCTTTTCTCCGTTTTGAAGCCAAAAACGGGTGGACGTACCCATATGATTGACACAAAGTCTTATTAATATCAGGAACTAATCCCGATTAGTATTAGAAATGGTCTCGTTATAGGTTAGGTGATTGTCCTGGTCCATGCCGCCGAGCCAAAGCCAAACGGCTTCAAGGCCTGATCGGCGGCTGTCGAAGGAAGGAAGCTGCGCTTCGTGGATATGCAATTCGAATTCCGGGCCTGCGACACGGGCGAGCTCTTAGCAGCACCCGTCGGCCTGTCCGAGCATCGTAAGCGCTTATTCGCGCTGATCAGGGAATTCCGGCAAACCGTCGAGCGCCAGAGCGGACGGAACGACGCAATCCGCCTACTGCGGGAGATTTTGCCGTGTTCCGGCGCCTACTTCGCCATTGCAGAGTCTCCGTATTGTGATGAGCACCGTCGCCTCCTGGAGGACATAAGGCAAACCCTCGACCGGTGTTCGGCCTCTGCCGCCAAGCTGATCGCGGCCGAGTTGGCGCACGCGCTCGATGGGCTGGTGCTGCATGAAGCCGCGATCCGGCTTCGCAAGTCCTGCGATCCGGCGTAGTACGTGTGACCGTGCGGGGCATACGCTTTTCCTGAGCGGTTAAGGCCAGTTGCTCATCCCACTCGGTGCGGATGGCGAATCGCCATTCGCATTGCGCCCGACTTCCAAAGATCAATGCCCCCTTTGTAAGGACCTTCCTAGTGCCTCACGCGCTGATGCGTGGGGTGGGTGCCTTTGAGAAATCGGGGAAATATACCCATAACTAGTAAGCTGATAGCGCATTTATATTAGCCAATGTTCTCGGTGCTGTTAGTTGTGTGCCTACTTTTGTTAGGCAATTAGCTGGAGCGTGCTGAATGAGTCGATTGGTGTGCGGATCGTCGGCGGCGCGGAACGGAACTCTTTCGGGCGGCATTGAGGGCGGGCCGCTGTCTTGGGCGGAGGGCTTTATGAAGGGACACCTTTTGGGAACTCTGCGGTCGTCACTTGTCCTGGCGGGAGGTCAAATGTCCAGATCTGAGTTGTACCTGCGCGGTGCGGCCGCGCACCTGTTGCTGCTGCTTGCACTGCCGGCCGCGGCCCAGAACTTCATTGTGCAGTGTCCGACCAGCACGCTGTGGCATCCGACCGCGCCGAGCAGCGCTCAGGGCGAGCCCGCCTACACGGGTCCGACGATCTACACCCCCCCTTCGACGCTGACGAACGGCGTGCCGCTCAAGTACGTCAGCAACGGTGGCGCCGTCAAATGCCAGCAGATCTCCGGGGGCGACGGCTACATGACCGAGGCCGACGGCAACCAGACCTACCTGTTCGCGTTCGGACCGCTGAGCGGGCTGGACAAGATCCAGAACGGCCAGGCCGGAACGGACTATCCGGACGAATTCAACCAGCCGTACTGCGACCCGAGCGGCGCGATCGCGACCTATACCAACGGTCAGCCCATTCCCTATGCGCCGGGTCAGCCGAATCCTCTGAATCCGAACGTCACCCTGCAAGCGTGTGGCCTGAACGGAGCGGTTGGCTACCTGCCGCCTGCGGGGTACCGGTCGGCGGTCGGGCAAGTGATCCTCTTGGGTAACGGGCTGACGTCCACCACGCCGACCGGGGTCATGGCGGTCATTGTGAACGACACGGCCAACTTTCCGGCGACGACACCCGGAGCGGGTTACGCCTCGCCTCCGGCCGTCACGTTCGCGCCCCCGCCCTGCACCATCAACACAACGACGTGCGTTAGGGCGACCGGGATCGCGGCCATCGGCAACGGCTCGGTGATCGAGGTGGGCATCACCAACCCGGGCAATGGGTACACCTCGGCGCCCGCGGTGACGTTCACGCCCACCTCGGCTGCAAGCCAGACCCCGGGAACCGACCCGGCGGCAATCATGAACACCGGCACCATGAACGGCAATATCCCGGCCCCGGAGATGGCGTTCGACGAGGACGACGAGTTCTTCCTGACGCTGACCAACGTCGGCATGATCATGCGGCCGGACCTGTTCGAGCAGCACACGGTGCACTTCCACGGCTACCCGAACGCCTCCTCGTTCTACGACGGTGTCCCGGATGCTTCCCTGGCGATCAACATCGGCGCCAGCTTTACCTACTACTACCTGGCGCCGGATGCGGGAACGTACTTCTGGCACTGCCACATCACGCCGCCCGAGCACTTGGAGATGGGCATGGTCGGGCAGCTGTACGTACGGCCGCGCCAGAACCGGGTGCCGGTCGGAACGAATCTGTACTACGCGATGACCGGCACCAACACCGGCGGCGCGTTCGGAACGGCCACCGGGCCGAGCCAGCAGAGCGACCTGCGCACCGCGTGCAATTCGAACGGCGAAAGCAACCTGTACGCGGGGCCGACCGGAACGACACCCAGCGCCGACATCCTGTGCTCGGTGCCTTCGCCGGCGGCGAACAACACTGTCACGCACGTGGCGGGCTACAAGTACGTCTACAACGACGGCGACGGCTCCACGCGCTACTCGGTCGACGTGCCGATCCAGATGCACGGCTTCGATCCGAGCTTCCACTTCGTCGGCATGACCTTCAACCCCGAAGGCTTCTCCGACTTGAAGGACAAGTATTTCCTGCTGAACGGCCGCAGCTATCCGGACACGGTCGGCGTGCCAGCCGGATCCGCGGCGGGCTGGACCGGCGGAGTACCCACCGGGACGACCAATCCTGACCCGGGCACCAACGCGATCTCGACGGCCGCCACCGACGGCAACCAGCGCCCGTCGCAGCCGATCTCGACGCTGGTCGTGCTGAGCCAGACCGGTGCGCCCGACGGGGGACCGCAGATCGCGGCACTGCGCCTGGTGAACCTGTCGGTTACGGAATATCACACGCTCGGCTCGCTCAGCATCCCGCTGCATGTGATCGGTTGGAACGCCAAGATGCTGCGTGACCAGGCCGGCAACAACATGGACTACTACACCAACTCGATCACGATCGGCGGCGGCGAGTCGATGGACGCGCTGCTCGATGCCTGCGCGGTCCGGGGACCGGCGCCGAACTACACGTGCACGACGCCGATACCACAGGGCACGTATTTCATCTACACGCCCAACCTCGACCACCTTTCGAACGACGCGGAGAACTTCGGTGGTTTGATGACCGAAGTGGTCGTCACGCCCTAGGAGACTGCAACGATGAGCTCGATCATGAAAAATTGCGGCGGATCGGCACAACGCTCGTTGACCAGGCTGGGCGCAGTGGCGGCCCTGGCCTGCGCGGCGGGGTCCGCCTGCGCGGCCACGCCGGGCATCACCGGCACCTCGTTCGCCCTGCAGGCCAACCAGGGCTACAGCTCGCAACCGGACGGCATGCAGATCTACTCGTGGGGCTATGGCTGCGCAAGCGGATTCACACCCGTGTTTGCGCCGGCCGTATTTAATGCCGGCCTCGGATTTTGTCCGGCCATGCAACTGCCCGGTCCGACCTTGATCGTGACCGAAGGCCAGGCGGTCAGCGTGACGTTGACGAACAATTTGCCGGCGGCCGCCGGCAGCACCTCGATCGTCTTCACCGGGTTCACGCCGATTGCGAGCGGCACGCCCGCGGCGGGTCAAATGACCGCAAGCGGCGGCACGCAAGGGTTGCTGGCCATGGAGGCGGCGCACGGTGCGACCGTCACCTATACGCTGAACACGACCGGCAAGGCCGGCACCCATGCGTACTACAGCGGCACCCAGCCCGATCTGCAGGTCGAGATGGGCATGTACGGCGCGCTGGTGGTGCTGCCGAGCACCCCCGGCGTGGCGCCCGGCAGCACGGCAGCGTCGCCCTGCACGCCCATGGGAGGGAGACTGGAAGGAGGTGAGGAGTACCGGCTGGCGCCCGCCGCCTATGACCATCCGGCCACCTGCTACGACCGCGAGTATCTGTGGCAGTGGGGCGAGATCGACCCGGCCATCCACGCACAGGCCGAGGCGCAGGTGAAGGCGACCCCGACCTGCACGGCCGCGAGGGGGTGCCTGTCGGTCGTGACGGAACCGTACCACCCGCGCTATTTCGTGATCAACGGGCGCTCGATGCCGGACGACATGGATGCGGACTATGCGCCCAACTACCCGGCCCAGCCGTACAACGGCAACCCGCACATGCATCCGCTGGACCAGGTGCTGATACGCACGATCGGGCAGGGGCGCTGGGAGCATCCGTTCCACGAGCACGCCAACCACGTGCGGATCCTGGCGCGCGACGGCAACCTGATCCTGAGCCAGACCGACCAGACCAAGTTGGCAGGGCTGATGATGTTCAACACCGACACCTGGCCGGGCCAGGCGTTTGACGGCATTTTCTACTGGTCGGGCAGGGGGCTGGGCTGGGACATCTACGCCCACACGCCGAAGTTGAGCGACGGGAGCACTCGCCCGGCCTGCACTGCCGCCTCCAGCAGGCTGGGGACGTCCTCGGCGTGCGAACCGGAGTGCCACCCGGATGCGAACGGCTACTTCACGCGCGCCTCCGGCGCGATCGCGCCGCACTTCACCGTCGCGGGCGTTTTAAATAACGGAACCGCGGCGTCGCTGAACTATGGCGAGTGGTGCGCGGACCACGAGCACCCACTGGAGGCCCACCCGGCCAGCCAGGTGGGTGTCGGTGGACCGGCGACGCTGCCCGATCCGATGGTTGCGACCAACGGCCTTTGGTACAACGGCACGCCCTATCTGGGTCCCGATGCGGTGAACCGCAGCCGCGGACCGACGCCGCTGCCGCCGGGCGGTGCACTGCAGAACCCGCCGCCCGAATCCGGAATCGCGTTCATGTGGCACTCGCATAACGAGCGCGAGATCACCACCGACGACGTCTTTCCGGGCGGCATGCTGATGATGATGCTGGTCGATCCCGCCGTCTGGTACATCGACGAAACGCTGTGAGAGCCAGGAGCAGAAACATGCGTATGACCAAGAAAACCTTGACCACCGCGATCCTTGCCGGATCGGCTCTCTTGCTGACAGCGGGCACCGCTTGCGCGCAGTCGGTCGTCAACCTGACCGCGCTGCGCCAGACCGCGTTGATGCCCGACGGCAACATCGTGCCGATGTGGGGCTGGCTGTGCGGCAACCCGGCCGCGACGACCGCGGGGGGTACCGGGACGGCGGCCGCAAGCGGCGGGGCGACCTGCAAGCAGACCAACCGAGGCGCGCAATCGGCGGGCACCACCGCCCCCAGCACGGTGTGGCAGCCGCCGCTGATCATTGTGCCGTACACCGCCACAGCGGGTGTCAGCACGACCGGGCTGACGATCAACCTGACCAACACGCTGCCGGTGCCGACCTCGCTGGCGATCGTCGGGCAGCTTCCGAACCCCGCGGACGCGAACGGAGCCGGCCACCCGGCGCGCGAGAGCGGGCGGCCGCAACATGACACGCAGACCGCCACCACGTGGACCACGGTCGTCACCGGCCAGGCGCCGTTCGTGCCGCCGACCCAGGGCCCGCGCGCGCAGGCTTTTGTGCAGGAGGCCGCCGCGACCACGGGCACCATCACTTACACCTGGACGTCCCTGACGCCAGGCACGTACCTGATCGAGAGCGGATCCTATCCGTCGATCCAGGGGCCGATGGGCCTGTACGGAGTGCTGGTCGTGACGAGTGCTCCGACCGGCGCCGGCACCACCTTCGCGGCCGGCACCGCTTATCCGAGTCCGACCGGCGCGGTGACGACCACCGGAGTTCCGTACGACGCCGACGGCGTGCTGCTGCTCAGTGAAATCGATGCCGTGCAGAACCAGACGGCCGATACGGCGGTGCGTACCGCCGGGTTCAGCCCGTTCACCAAGTGGAGCCCGGCCTGCTCGCCTTCCGGACCGACGGCCACCGCCAACACCTGCTATCCGCCGGCGGTGGACTTCACGCCGACCTATTACCTGATCGACGGCCATTCGTTCGACCGCACCAACCCGGCACTGTCGGCGCTGAACATCGGCTCGAGTTATTCGAACGGCAACGTGCTGCTGCGCTTTGTGAACGCGGGCCTGCGGATGCACATGCCGTCGGTCGTCGGCCAGCAGACCACGCTGATCGCCGAAGATGGTCACCTGCAGCCCGACGTGGTGCTGGCGCTGACGAAGGGAACGACCCTGGCCACGTGCCCGAGCGGCAACGCGCCGGTCGTGGGGGGCTGCCCCAAGGTGCAGAACGACTGGTTCATGCCGGCCGGCAAGGTGCTCGACATCGTGGTGAAGCCGGCGGGTACTGCCGCAGCCGGCTACACCTCCGCCTACTACCCAGCCTTCGACCGCTCGCTCGCCCTGTCGACCAACAACGAGCGCGACGGCGGCATGCAGGCCTACATCCTGATCAACGGCGGGACGGCGATAGTCAACACGGCCGGGGTCACTACGGGGTACTCCAACGTGTCGCTGGCGGGCGTGACGGTGGCGGCGCAAGCCAATCCCGACAACTACATCCTGCCGGCCAACAGCACTGCGCCGTTCACCTTCAATGTGCTGGCCAACGACATCGGCGTCACGAACGCCGTCCCGACCGGCGCGACCCAGTGCACGATCACCAACGGGGTGCAGGCCGCGGGACAGACCAACTGTCTGTATCTGAACGGTATGTATACCTATGTGCCGGCCACAGCCAACACGGCACTTAATTTCAGCTATTGCGGCAACGGTGCGACATCGGGGGCCGCCTGCACAACGGTGACAGTCGCAGCCGCGTCGCTGGGCGCGCTGCCGACGGCAACCGCCGACAGTTACGCCAGCAAGGTGGCCACGCTGCTGAACGTCTCTCAGCCCGGCGTTTTGGCCAACGATTCCGATGCGACCGGCTATCCGCTGCGTGCGAGTACCAGTAATACGGCCGTGGTGGCCGGCAGCCCGTTCACCTCCACCACGGGCGGTTGCACCATCACGCTGCAAGCCAATGGATCGTTCACCGCGCAGTCGCCCGCGGGCCCGAACACCTGCACGTTCTCGTACTACGCGATCAATTCACAGGGCACGGCCAGCAGTGCCGCAGCGACCGTCACGCTGACCTTCCCGACGCCGAGCAACCTGAGCGTGACGGTGGCCGATGCGACCACCGGCGTCATCATGAGCGATTACAAGTGGATCATCGAGCAGGACCTGACGTTCAAGATCGACCCGGCCTGCCAGCAGAACGGTCCGGGCGGCACCAAGCCGGCGACCTGTCCGGCAGGGGTTCCGCCGACCTTGGCGACCACCTTCTTTAGCAGTTACAGTCCAGTGATCGCCAGCGGCTGCACAGGGGCGCAAAGCTGCGAGCGGGGTCAAAGCGTGTACAACCCCGCCACCGGCACGCACGTGCCGGCGGCCTGCAGTCACGGCGTTTGCGCCCCGACCACGACAGGGTACCTGCCGATTTCGCTGCCGCGGGACGTTCAGCTGAACGCCTTCGAGCCGGACGGGGTCACCCCGGCCCGGTACTACATCTCGATCCTGCCGGGCGACGCCGCCAATCCCGCCAACGTGGGGGCCAATGGATACGCTGGCACCTTTACCCAGCCCGGCTGCGAACAGCTGACGCTGTCTTCGCCGACGACTGCCACTGGACAGCAAGTTCCGGTGTGCGGGCACACGATGAGCGGCGCGCCGATCCCGGCACCGGTGGCCGGGGTGTTTGCTCCGGTCGTCATCAACGTGGAACCGAGCCCGCTGCAGACCGCGACACTCGCGATCTTCGTGTTCGAGGATGATTATCCGCTGAACGGCGAGCCCGATACCGGCGGCAACAATAACGAGCAGGGACTGGGCGGATTCCAGGTCGAGCTGTGGGACGAGCAGTCTCAGGCCGGCGACTTCACCGGGCAGATGGAACATGACATCTTCAATATGCCCCTGTCCAACTCGCTGAACGGACTGATCGACCCGCTGACCGGCCACAACGCCTGCCCGATCGGGGCGACGGCCCCCGACAACGCCGGCAACCCGAACCAGGTGGCCGCGGGCCGGATCGTCGTGTGCCCGCAATACGAGGACGACGGCGTCACGCCCTCGCCGCTGGCGGGCAACGCCATTGTGAAGAACCTGATGCCGGGGCGATTCGGCGTGGTCGTACATCCCTCGGCCGCGCGCGAGGCCGCCGGCGAGGTGTGGTACCAGACCAACACGCTGGACGGCACCCACTTCCTGGACACGTTCGTGAAGGTGGGCGAGCCGCCGTACTTCCAGGAATACGGGCCGGGCGGGTGGCACGCGTTCATCGGGATGGCCAATCCGGCCGTGATCAACGCGCGCATGGCCGCGTACTGCCACGGCCCGGCGGCCCTGTCCTGCACCAACACGATCAAAGGCCAGGTGAGCAACCTGCACGAGTCGCGTGCGCCGGACGAGACGCTGTACGACAGCGGGGTGTTCCCGCAGGGCGATGCGCGCAATTACACGGCGCTGGCGCACACGACCTGCTGGGCCGCGCTGGGCGATACCGACGGCGCGACTTTCGCCTTCACCAATTGCGACGCCAACGGCAACTACTCGTTCACCGGAGTTCCCGATGGCAACTGGTCCATCGTGATCGGCGACCAGTGGGATGACATCATCATCGACGGCTCGTCCAGGCCGGTGAACGTGTGTAGCGGACCGACCTGCGTGACCAAGACGCCGAATCCGTTCGTGATGGATTACCCGGTGTTTTCTTGGCAGACGCACGTCTGGACCAACACGTTCATGGACCTGAACGGCAACGGCATCCAGGAGGCCGGCGAGCCCGGCCTGCTCCAGGTGCCGAACCGGATCCGGTTCCGCAACGGCCGGTTCAACAATACCCAGCTCAGCGATGTCAGCGGCCACGCCAATTTCAACGAGACCTTCCCACTGTTCAGCTGGTACGTGGCCGAATCGGACAACACCCGTTTCAAGAACACCGGCGTGCACGTGGTGTACGACTTTGGCGGACAGATCGACGGGCCTGCTGGGACCAACTGCCTGGGTGCGCTCTCCGGTGGAAGCAGCAACCAGAGCAACTCCGCGTCGAATCCGTGCGGCAACGGTACCGGCGGCTCCTACCAGGGCATCCTGAACTCGGTCGAGCCCGCCGCCGTCGCGCTTCCGGGCAACCTGCGCTATCCGGGATCGTATTACTGCACGTTTGCCGACTGCTCGGAGCTGGTCGGCACCACGGGCCTTCCAGCTGCCGGCGGCTCCGGCGGCTCGACCGGCCGAGTCGACCCGGGCTCGGTTGTGACGGAAGGCATCCAGGGCTTCCTGAGCCAGACGGAGATCCTGGAGTGGGGCAAGCTGCCTTACCTGCCGGGTGAGAACGGCGGCATCCGCGGACACGTCGTGTACTCGTCGACGCGTCCGTTCGACGACCCGTCCATCCTGTTCCAGAATCTGTGGGAGCCGCTGGTTCCGAACGTCGCGATCAATCTGTATCAGGAGACGGCACAGCCGGATGGAACAGTCGGCCTGAAATTGATCGACACGACCAAGACCACCAGCTGGGACAACTACGCGCAGGGCTTCCGCTCGCCCGGCATCCCGAACATGAACTGCCCGGGCCAGCCGACGAGCGACGCGTTCTTCCCGTATACGCTGGCGGGCACTCCGAACTACCTGACCCCCGGCGCGCTGCCGTACAACAGCCAGTTCAAGTGCTATGACGGCATGCACAACTTCAACCAGGTGCAGCCGGCCCCGTACGATGGCCTGTACCAGTTCCCGACCGCCAATTGCACCGCGTGCATCGCCAATCCGAACGCCGGACAGATCGCATCGCCCGCGAGGATCCTGCCGCAGGGCAAATACGTGGTCGAGGTGATCGTGCCGCCGGGTTACGAGCTGGTCAAGGAAGAGGACAAGAACATCCTGATCGGGGACGCCTGGATCGCCTCGGCCGTCATAGCCCCGCAGTTCATCGGTCTGGGCGACATCTTCATCGTGCCCGACCAGGCGTCGATCAACCAGAACAACATCAACGGGGTGTACAACCCGGCGATCTACAGCAACCAGAACAACCCGGCCTATACCGGTCCGGTCATCGGAGGGGCGAACCCGTACAACGCCAACGGCACGCCGGTCGGCAACAACGGCAACCCGACCACGACGATGGGTCGCACCAATGTCGCCGGCTTCGGGCCGGGTGGGCTGACGACGCTGAATTCGCCGTGCGTGGGCGAAGTGCGCATCGTTCCGGACTTCATGAGCATCTCGCCCGAGTCGGGCCAGGTCGCTCCGTTCGCCGGTGCCTCCCGTCCGCTGTGCGACCGCAAGGAGCTGGTCCTGGACGACCAGATGCAGGCCCAGGCCGAATTCTTCATCTGGACCAAGACGCCGGCCGCCACGCACTTCAGCGGGTTCATCCTGGACGACTTCTCGTCCGAGTTCGACCAGGCTTCACCCACGTTCGGGGAGAAGTTCGCGCCGCCCAACCTGCCGGTCGCCATCAAGGACTTCAATGGCGTCACCATATCCCGCACCTACTCCGACCAGTGGGGCCTTTTCAACGGGCTGGCGTACTCGACCTGGGAAGTCAATCCGCCCAATCCGACCGGCTATGCGCCGAACATGTTCATCACCGAGATGAACAGTCCGGGTCCGATTCCCGCGCCCATTTGCACCACGGCGGCGACGGCGACCACGCCCGCGCTACCGCTGGGGTGCGTGACCGCGCAGACGAACCCGCCGATCATGATCACGGATCCGTACTTCAATCCGGGCTTGAGCACGTTCGACTACGAGTTCCCGTTCATGCCGGGCGACACGGTCTACCTGGATACGCCGGTCGTTCCGGTGATGGCATTCGCCGAAGGCTATAACCCGCCCGATTGCGCATACCCGGATGCCACCCCGGCGATCAAGAGCGTGGTGGCGACGAATACGGGCACGACCGGAACGGGTGACGGCCTGCCGCCCAATGCCGCATCCGGTACGACGGTCAGCGGCGTAGGGCCCTGGGTCAGCACGACCGGCACGGGCCACAACCTGACGATCACCGCGCTGGGCGACGTGGTCGTGCCGAACTATGCTTACTCGGGACCGGGTGCCGGCACGGCGCCGTTCAACGTGAAGTACATCACGCGCCACTACGGCTTCGGGACGACCGTGGGAACCGTGACGATCGGCGGTGTCAACGCGCCGGTGGTTGGTTCGTGGACCGATCAGTCGATCACGGTCAACGCGCCAGCTCTGACGGCGGCCCAGTCAAGCTGCACGGTCCAGCAACATGGTGTGACCGCTACCACCCGCTGCGGCCAGCTGGTGGTCACCACCGCGGGCGGCCAGCGCTCGATCGACACCGTGATGGTCACCGTTGGCGGCAAGAGACCCACGTACGTCGCGAAAGAGAATGTCACCAGCGACGCGGTGCAGAAGGCGATCGACGCCGCCAGCCCGGGCGACGAGATCGTCCTCGGACCCGGGACCTACCCCGAGATGGTGCTCATGTGGAAGCCGTTGCGTCTGCAGGGCGTGGCGGCGGCCTCCTCGATCATCAATGCGAACGCGCATCCGGCTGGCAAGCTCGATCCGTGGCGCCGAAAGGTCGACTGCTTGTTCGGCCTGGGTCTGAACGGTCAGATGATCGGCGCGCCCGATCCGATCACCGGCGTGCCGAACCCATACGACTCGACGGGCACCTACACCTGCAGCTTCGGCACGTTCACCTCGAGCGGCGCCCTGGTGCAGGCTGCGGTGGATCCGATCGAGCTGGAGCCGATCATCGGCTGGGACGCCAACCTGAACGGCAATCTGGCGGAGCTGCTGCAGGAGCCGACGCTGATGGGAGCCTACGAAGGCGCGGCCATCAGCGTGCTGGCCAAGGGCCTGGAGAATTATTCGTTCAACAGTACTTCAACCACGTGCGGCGCGGAAGGCAACGGCGGGTGCATTTTGCTGAACGCGACCACGGACTGCGCCACGACGAGCCCATTTTACTCGGGGAACTTCCTGTGCAATCCGTCGCGCATCGATGGTCTGACGCTGACCAACAGCTCGCAGGGCGGAGGAGGCTTGCTGGTGCACGGATGGAACCACCACCTGGAGATCTCCAACGACCGCATCACCGGCAATGCCGGTACCCTCACCGGCGGCATCGCGGTTGGGCTGTCGGAGGTTCCCGATCCGAACCTCGTCGGCACCGACGCACAGCCGTTGGGGATCAACACGTTCGTCAACATGCACAACAACTCGGTCACGATGAACATGTCCTATGGCGACGAGTTGAACTCGAACACGCCGGCAGCCGGCGGCGGGGTGACCATCACGCCGGGATCCGACCACTACACGTTCTCGCACAACTGGGTGTGCGGCAATCTGAGCTCCGGTGACGGCGGCGGCATGACCCACTACGGGCTGAGCTTCAACGGGACCATCTCGCACAACGCGTTCCTGTTCAACCAGAGCCAGAACCCGACGCTGACCACGAACGGCGGAGGACTCATCATCGAGGGCGCGGCGCCGGACGGGACATTGGCGGAGAACAGCCAGATCGACGTCGATGGCAGCCCTGCTCTGTCCGACGGCATCGGGTCCGGTAACGTCGTGGACGCCAACCTGATCATGGGCAACACGGCCGAAAGCGGCGAAGGCGGCGGCCTGCGCTTGCAGAGCATCAACGGCAACGACGTGTTCAACAACCCCAACGCTCCGTCTCACTGGTACGCCCTCGCGGTGACCAACAACATCATCGTGAACAACGTCGCCGGCTGGAACGGAGGGGGTGTGTCGATCCAGGACGCGGTGAATGTCGACTTCCGCAACAACACGGTGGCTTCCAACGACTCGACCGCTTCGGCTGGCGTGCTGTTCGACACGGTGAACGCTCCGAACGCCAACACGCCGCCGCCGAACTGCGATCCGTCGACGGGCGTGGGCTGCACCAACACCGCGATCACCACCTCGGCCCCCGAGCCGGCAGGGCTGGTGACCCATGTGCATAGCCTGCTGTTGAGCCCGGCGTTCAGCAACCCGGCGGTGGCCTGCCCCACCGGGCACCCGAATTGCACCAGGGTCTCGATCCCGGTGCTGGCCAACGACATCTTTTTCCAGAACCGGACATTCCATATGAGCGCTGCCGGCAGTCCGGCGGTCGCGGTGCTGACTCCGGCACTCAGTCAGACGACGACGGGCCAATGCCCGAGCGGTGCGCAATATTGGGACATCGGGGTCTACGGAGACAGCAGTGTGGTCGGCGGCAACCCGGGCGGATACAAACTGAGCCCGACCTACTCGATTCTGACCACGTTGAACGGACCGTCGGGTGGCTATGGCGGGGCCGCGGCGCACAACCAGGCGCCGGCCAGTGCCGGGTTCGTGAGCCAGTACTGCAACGGCTCGCGCGTGCCGCCGGAAATCTCGCCGACCTTGTGCGCACCGCCGGCCAACGGCAGCAGTCCCGTGCCTGGCTGCACGTATCCTGGAGCGGTTGGCATCACGGTGCCTCCGAACGTACCCGACATCAACCCGTTCTACGCGGGTTTCACGCTGACTCCGGCGGTCACGGTGGACGAAGGCAACAATGCGATCAGCATGTTCTACGGGCCACTGACCACGGTGAATGCGACGATCCAGAAGGGAGCTGCCGGCTACGGGACGCCGCTCGGCAATTACTCGCCGGCCGCGTCTTCCTCGGCCGTGAACGCCGTCCCGGCATCGGTCGCGCACCCGCCTCTCGACTTCTACGGAAACCCGAGGCCCGACGGCACCACGACGAGCTTCGACATTGGAGCGGTCGAGATCCCGGGCAATTCCGGCACTATCTTTCCCAACGCCGTCGTCAGGCCAGCGGCGGCCCTGTTCGGGAACGTACGAGTGGGCGCGGCGACTACCCAGCCGGTGACGGTGGCCAATCCCGGCACGACTCCGCTCGTGATCAATGGGCTCGCCGTCGGCTCACCGGGGGCCAACGCGAACCAATTCACGGTGAGCAACGGCAATTGCCCAATCGGCGCTGCGGGCCTGCCGGGCGGCGGCACGTGCACCGCCAACGTGACGTTCCGTCCGACGACGCAAGGGACGAAGAATGCGACCCTGAACGTCAATGTCGGGCCGGCTAAGTAGTGCAATAACGAGGCAATTGCCAATGGAGCAACGGCCAATTTATAAGAAGCAACCTCGCGGGAGCGATCGGACCGATCGCCCCCGCGCAGGGGCAGAGGCAGCACAGGGGCGGTGGGAGTGCGTTGCTGCTCGCAGGATGTCCTGCGAGCAGATTACTCCTGAGGAAAGTCATGAGCCCCGAGAGATTCTGCCCCACGGTAAACCGGATCGAAGTTTGGCGTCGCATCGCGATGTTTGTGATGGCGCTGGTCGCGTCGCCCTACGTATCGGCCAAGATCACCCGGGAACCCGACGATGGAAATGAGGACGATCGCCAGCTGAGAACCACTTCGGGCCAGGAAGCGCGCCCGGCTAAGGCCACCACCCCGTCGACCACCCTATCGATCCCGTTGAGCGGTACCGGTGTGCAAGCGCACGCAACGCGCTCGGCCCCCAAGGGACCGCCTTCGGCTCCGGCAAAGGCGACCGTGAAGAAAGCCGCGACCACCGGCAGCGACAAGGGCGCCGGGAACAAGGACTCCGGGCATACACATGTGCCATGAAGCCACTTCAAGGACAAAGGAGAGCGCGAATTCCAATGAGTAGCAAACCGACGGCCGTGCTGCTCGCGGCAGTGCTCGCGGGCACGCTATTGACGGCAGGCGCGCTGGCGCAGTCGAGTCCCGGCGCAACGGCGGCGCAGCCGGCTCCGGGCGCGACGACAGCGCAGCCAGCTCCCGGCGCGGCCACCCCCGCGGCCGCTGCTGCGCCCGGCGCCAAGGCCCTGGCATCGCCGATCGGGGTGCCGCGCAGCCAGAAGGCCGCCCGGTATCTCGCGCTGCGTTACGGGGTCGACCACTTGCAGGTGCGCTCGGTGTCTTCGGGTGCTTCGCTGGAATTCCGGTACCGGGTCCTGGACGCGGAGAAGGCAAAGATTCTGAACGACAAGCGTTCTGCGCCGTACATGATCGACTGGAAGACCGGCGCCAGGCTGACGGTGCCGACGGTGGAGAAGATCGGGGCGCTGCGGCAGACGGCCACCCCCGAGCCGGGACACGAGTACTGGATGGTGTTTTCCAATCCGGGCAAGCTGGTCAAGCAGGGGGACCGGGTCGATGTGGTGGCCGGTCCGGTGCGTCTCGAAGGGTTGATTGTCGAGTAATGCGGGCACCCGTCGCCGGGCAGCCTGAAACATGGAACCCATGATGAAGAAGGAAGCGAAGATGTCAAAGCTATGGCGTGCGAGTTGCCTGCTGCTGGGCCTTGCGGTTGGCTGGTATGCGCCCGAGGCGGGGGCGGTCAAGGTCGTGCGTGATCCGTCGGTTTCGCCGGCGCCGCAGCCTCCGAAGGTCGCGCAGCCGGCCCCGACCCCGCCCCCGGATCTGCCAAAGCTGACGGCCGCCCAGATTGCGGAGAAAAACGTGGCGGCTCGCGGCGGCCTGGCGGCCTGGCAGGCGGTGCAGTCGATCACGCTGTCGGGCAAGATGGAGGCCGGGGGCAAGGTCGACACCTACCTACCTTACACGTTGCAAATGAAGCGGCCGAACAAGCAGCGACTGGCGATCGAGTTTGCCGGGCGCACGGCACTGCAGGTCTACGACGGGCACAACGGCTGGAAGCTGCGTCCGTACCTGAACCGCGCCGATCCGGAGCCGTTTTCGCCGGAGGAGCTGCGCAAGACCGAGCAAGGGCAGGGCTTCGACGGGCCGCTAGTGGATTACGCGGCCAAGGGCAGCAACATCGAGCTGGAAGGCACGGAGACGGTCGAGGGCCAGGCGACCTACCGGCTAAAGGTGACCGACAGGCAGGGGCACGCCAGTCACATCTGGATCGACGGGACGACATTCCTGGAGGCCAAGATCGAGGGTAACCCGCGCCGGTTCGACGGCACGATGCGGCCGGTGGAGACGTATCTGAGTGACTACCGAAAGGTGGAAGGGTTGATGATCCCGTACGTTTCCGAGACGCGGGTTCAGGGCGTGCGTGCTGCTGCGCACAAGATGACGGTGGAAAAGGTTGCGCTGAATCCGAAGCTGGACGATGGTCTGTTTGTCAAGCCGGCGCCGGCCACGATTGCGCCGCCACGGGCCTTTACAGTGGTGGCTCCGGCGGCGAGCGCGTCGAACCCGGGTGTCAACGCGCGGGACGCGGCTGCGCCTGAGAAGACCAGGTCCAACTGAACCCGCGGCGCAGCGCCGTTCCACACTCAGACCGATACCTATTTGGCCTGCCTGATCGCGGCTGAGACGGTCAGCATGATCGGAGAGGATCTGGTCCGAGACCATTTGTTGGAGACGCTGGAGATGCACCTGGGCACCGACCTGATGAACGGCTACTACCCGCGACTCGGGCTGGCGGCCGGACAGCGCTTCGCCTCCACGGGCGGCTTCCTGGTGCGCTTTGCCGATGAGGAAGGGGCACTCCTGATCGCCGACGGCGATTGGAGCGTGCCATGAACCGCCTTTCGACGGATGTGCAGCGGGGCCGGCCGGCGATGCGCGGCCCGATCCCGGTCGCGCTGGTCATTCTTCTGGCGTGCGCGCGGGCCGGGGCGACGACGCAGGGCGCCGCGGAGCGGATCTATCGCGATGGAATCCTACCTTCGGGGCAACCCTTGCACGGCGTGCGCGAGGCGGGGGTTCCGATCGAGGGCCGGGCCGCGGCCTGCGCGAACTGCCACCGGCGCAGTGGCATCGGCGTTAACGAAGGCCGAATCGTCATTCCGCCGATCGCGGGCAAGTATCTACTGCGCCCGGGCGAGCGCGCGAAACCCGAAGCCGCGATGCAGTCGCCCGGTACCATGGCCGTGCGCCGTGAGCGGTACAACGACGCGACACTGGCGCGCGCGATCCGCCAGGGCATCGATGCCGACGGCAAGCCTCTGAGTTACCTGATGCCGCGCTTCGCGCTGAGTGATGCCGATACGGTCGTGCTGGTCGATTATCTGAAGTCTCTTTCGAGCGAACCCGTGCCCGGCGTCAGCAACGACGATCTGGACTTCGCGACAATCGTCACTCCGGACGCGGACCCGGCCGAACGCAGCGGAATGCTGGACGTGCTGGAGCACTTTTTCTCGAACAAGAACGATTTCGAGCGTGGGCACGATCCGCCGTTGGTCTCGGCGCGTCGCATCCACTATCGAGTCACACGCAGGTGGCGGCTCCACGTGTGGGAGCTGTTGGGCGCGCCAGAGACGTGGGAGGCGCAGCTGCAGGCACGCTTTCAGGCCGAGCCGGTGTTCGCGGTGATCTCCGGCGTCGGGGGGCGCGAGTGGGCGCCCGTTCATCGATTCTGTGAGCGCGAGGCGCTACCGTGCCTGTTTCCCAACGTGCAACTGCCCATCGTGGCGGAAGGCGACTTCTACCCGTTGTATTTCTCCCGGGGCGTGCTGCTCGAGGCCGACCTGATTCGCACCGAGCTGGGCCTGTCGGCGCGCGCGACGGGTCAGCGCGCGCGCGTGCTTCAGGTCTATCGCCGGGGTGACATCGGTGAATCGGCGGCGCATGCGCTGCGGAACCAAGACAGTACTCACGCCGCCGATTGGATCGATCGGCCATTGCCCGCCGGTGCCGCGGGAGGCGACGTGCGGGAGACGCTGGGCTCAGTACGAGCGGGCGATACCGTCGTGCTGTGGCTGCGCGGCGGCGATCTGCGCGAGCTGCCCGTTGACCCACCCAAGTCCACTGCAGTGTTCGCATCCGGCTTGATGGCGGGCCTGGAAAACGCACCACTACCGGCCGGCTGGCGCAGCGCAACCCGGATCACGTACCCAGTCGACCTTCCGCAACGACGTGTGGTGCGGCTCGCCTACCCGCTGACGTGGTTCCGGACGCAGCGCATCCCAGTGGTTGCCGAGCGGACTCAGGTCGACACGTATGTGGCTTGCCAGGTCCTGTCCGAAGCGGTGGGGCATGCGTTCGGCGATCTGGTACCCGACCACCTGATTGAGCAGATCGAGAACATGGTCAGCTTGAAATTGCTCGACGGCTTCTACCCGCGGCTGGGGTTGGCCCCGGGGCAGCGCTTCGCGTCGAAGGGCGGGTACGTCGTCAGGCTGGCCGATGTGAACGGCGGCCCAGTGGTTGCGGAGAGCGATTGGCGGGTGCCCTGACGCACTTTGCGTGGCAGATGCAAAGCCAGGCAAGAGGCGCTTCCGCGCTTCCGACAATTCGTTTCGATCTGGCACACGCAGAGGTGAGGGCGCACTGTTCAAGGAGGGGCGGACAACGCGCTTGTACTCGGTGGTGTCCATGCGGCCGCGGAGAGCGTCGTCCGTCTGCCAGAGCAGCGCCTCGTAGCCGAGGTCTCGATCACACAGCAGAAGCCGCGATCGTCCCCGCTCTGGCGGAATTACTGGCGGAACTGCGCTTGAATCCCTCAGGGATCCAGCACCGGCGCGGGGCTTGCCAGAGTCCGTCTCCGTCGGCGGACAACGACGCGTTCAAATGTGCGCTCGGCAGTCCGCTACGAATTGATCCGATGTCGCCGCTCGGTTCCTTTGTGCCGTTCGTCGTCGCCGACATGCAGGTACTTACTGGTCGTCTTTAAAGGACGTGCCCGAGGTTGTCGCGAACGTGTCGCAAGTCGACGGCTTGATCGGCCATGTGGGACCCAGCAGTGTGGCGCGCTGTCGATGCCCGTCGTAGTCGTAGCTGCGTCGATGTATGGGTCTTTTTTTTAACAGTCGGATAAAATAAGCACGTACCTTGCGGCCGTTGACGGGCGGTCAGGCAGCATCCTTTTCCAGGTCAGCGAAGTTGCCGATCTTGACGGCACCGTCCGGAAAGCGCGCAATGATCTCCAGTTGCCCGCCCGACTTCTTCAGCAACTGGATTTTGCAATCATGAGCAGGACAAAGGCCAAGCCGAAGCTGCTGCCATTCGATGCCGCACGCTACCTAACCGACGACGCGGCAATTGCCGAGTACGTCACGGCCGTGCTCGAGACCGGTGATCCCGATCTGTTGCTGCTTGCACTGGGCGACATCGCGCGAGCACGCGGCATGGCGCAGGTGGCGAAAGACGCGGGCC
>WNFQ01000127.1_pt1 | contig 80768 bp, 70 predicted proteins | sample 5400171 | NCBI WGS metagenome assembly WNFQ01 (sample SAMN13153356, study PRJNA577476) | soil metagenome | isolation source: 20 cm soil under Madrone tree | place: USA:California | collected 2016-06-14
CGCGCATCTCTAGCTGTCATCTTCGCTCTCCCGCTGGTTGGTGGCTCTCATGTTTCCTTCGTGGTCCCTCATCTTCGCTCTCCCCCTGGGAACTGTTGGATCTCTCGGCCTCTCGGTAATCGCGCCATGCACTCGATCTGCTCCCCTCCCCCTTGTGGGGAGGGGCTGGGGGTGGGGGTCGTTGTTGTGGCGCGAGGCGCGTGCCCCACCACGACCCCCACCCGGCTCGCCATAGCGCGTCGAAGACGCGCGTAAACGCGCTTAAGGCTCGCCACCCTCCCCACAAGGGGGAGGGTGAAGACCGAGTTTGCCGCTCGCACTGATTCCAGTTCACTCGCTAACGGCTCCAAGCGGCCTCTCGCCGCGTATTATCCGCCTGGCGCACGCGACGGCACGCGCGCGCTGCGGCGGTGGTCGCGGGCGCCGATAGGCCCGCGTACAGTGCGCGGCGCAGTATGGCTTGTTGCGCATCACCTCCGCGCCGCAGAAGAAGAACGACGGCGAGGCGGGATCGCCAACGGGCCATCTGCAGCTCGCATCGTCCAGCTCGAACAAGGCGCGGCGCTGGGAGCGCGGGATCTCCTCGTCGCGGCGCGCGTTCTCGACCAAGCGTTTGCTGTTGAGGAGCAGCGCCGCCGGCGGGGCCCGGCGCAACGAGAAGGCGCGCCGGCGCGCGCGGTGCGGCCGATCCCCGGCCGGAATCCTTCGCAGCGCGAGCCGCCGCCCGGGCGCGCCGCCGTAGGGCGACAGGCGGGCGATGCCGAGGCGATGGATCTTTGCGATCACCGCGTTCGCGGTGGATGGCGCAGGCGCTCCTCGGTCCATGGCGAGGCCGCGCGGCCCCGTGCCGGCCGCGGCAGGTCGAACAAATCTGGCAGCATGAGCGTCTCCCGGATCGTAGTTTTATGCAGTTAACTACATCACAGCTATATGTGTCAACTACCACATGTAGCGGTATTCGCGCTATTGGGGCGCTCATGCGCACACTGCGTGGAGAGCGGCTACGGATGGCGCGCGAGAAGCGCTTCAAGTCGGCGCGGCTTGCCGCCAAGGCGATGGGCATTGCGGTGTCGACCTACGGCGCGCACGAGCGGGCGGAGACGCCGGGCGGGCGCGACTACGGTCCCGACGAGGCGAGGAAATACGCGCGCCGCTTCGGGGTGACGCCGGAATGGTTGCTCACCGGCCACGAGCCGTTCCCGGAAGGGGACGAGCCGCCGCCGCCGAAGGTGCCGGTGGTCGGCTATGTCGGGGCGGGCGCCACTGCGCATTTCTACGACGTGCCGCCTTCGCATCTCGACGAGATCACGCCGCCCATCGGTATTGCCGAGAACACCGCGGCGGTGGAGATTCGCGGCGAGAGCCTGGGCCCGTTTTTCAACCGCTGGTACGTCTTCTACGACGACGTGCGCCGCCCAGTGACGCCGGACCTCATCGGCCAACTCTGCGTGGTCGGGCTTCCCGACGGCCGCATCCTCATCAAGCAGATCCAGCGCGGCGCCTCCGAGGGCCTCTACACGCTTTATTCCGCGACCGAGAAGCCGATCCCCGACGTGCCCGTCGAATGGGCGGCGCGCGTCAACGTGATTTCCCGCGGCGCCGATCGGGGGTAGCTCCGTAGCCGCGGTTGACCCTCGCGAAGCGGGGGAAGCGTCGGGCCCGCTCCGTCCTGCCCCGCCTTGTGCGGCCATCCACGACTTGGCTTTGTCTTGATTCGACCAGCTGATGGCGTCGCAGCCCGGATGGAGCGAAGCGACATGCGCAGATTTCCCCCGCTCGCGCGGCGTCACTTGGCGTCTCCTACCTACATGTTGTAGTTGACATTGATTGCCGCATCTTGTCGTCATGTTCCGACCGCGCATTGCAAACGGTCGGAAACAGGATGACTGCAAAAGAGCAAACCCCAATTGGCACCGCGCCGGCCGCATGCCGCAGCGCGGATCGCACGAGCTGCTTTATCGCCCGCATCGACGCGCATCTGCCGCGCTTGGCCGACGACCGCGAGCGCCGCGCCTTCCTCGCGCGCCAGCTCGAGGGCTGGGAATGCCGCTATGCCCGCTTCATCGCCACCCAAGGCACCTCGGAGTTCGCGGCGAGCACGCGCGATCCGCCGCACGCCGCCGATTTTCTGCTCACCATCACCGCGCTCGCCGCGCGGGCCGCCGCATTCGGGCCGCCGCGGCGTAGGGCGCAATAAGCGGAGCGGATTGCGCCATTTGCGCAGCGTCGGCGCGGCACGTGCCCTCGCCCCGCGATTGGCGGGGAGAGGGCTCAAGATTCGATCCGCATTCTCGTTCGGGTGAGGGGCGCGCCACCAGGACGTAGGGCGCAACACGATTAGCGGGGAGAGGGCTCAAGATTCGATCCGCATTCTCGTTCGGGTGAGGGGCGCGCTACCAGCTGCCTTCTCACGCTTTTAAGCGGCCCCTCACGCTTAAGCGGCCCCTCTCCCCAACGCTCTCCCCGTGCCCCCCGCTTTCGCGAGGCTCACGGGGCGAGGGAGCAGACCGAGCGCACGGGACGAGGGTGTCGGCGCAATGCGCTTTGCTTATTGCGCCCTACGAGGCCCTGCCGACACCGGTTTGCCGCATTTCCCGTTATATAAAACCACGGGTGGTGTAACTCCTGGAGGGTGGGTATGGCTAAGTTTCTCGCTTCGCTCGCATTCGCGACTGCGCTCGCCGCGCTGGTCTCGTCGGAGGCCTCGGCATTCGTATACTCGTCATTCGTATGCCAGGCTGCCGGCCTGCGCTCGGTTGCTTATGGTCGCAGCTTCTTTATCGGCGATGCCAAGCTGATTGCCCTGAGCCGATGCGCCCGTCGCAGCGGGATTTGCACGATCAGCTATTGCGTTCCGGGCTAGGCGCGTTAACGCGTCACGCACGTCTCCGACACTCCGCCGGCGCGGCAATAAGGCGTAGGGCGCAATAAGCGAAGCGCATTGCGCCATTCGCCACTCGTATTGGTCACCCGCGGGCTTGACCCGCGGGTCCATCTTCTTCGCAAAAATTTGCGAAGGCGATGGATGGCCGGGTCAAGCCCGGCCATGACGCGGATCGGCCAAATTGCCTGTCCCATCGGCAGGAAATATTCCGCCTGAGAAGCGCGGCCAAACTGCGCAATGGCGCAATGCGCTTCGCTTATTGCGCCCTACGAGGGCCGCAGCGTCCGCATGCGCCGCAGCAAACGAGCGCAGCTACCAGGATTTCAAAAGCAGAGGAAATTCGTCGGGTCGATAGATTTTGCCGCGTTCGCGGTCGGTGATGTAAACATCTTGCGCGCCTGCGCCTATCATTTCGACCACTTTTTGAACGGCCTCCACTGCCGTATCCCGGCGGAGGGTGACGCGGCCCTCTGAAGTGCGAGCGGAAATGGTGAAGGGCATTCCGCAGGCCTCTGCTCGTTGGCCAATCTTGCCCAATCCTGGCTTGATCGCACTATCCGTGAAATCCCCTATGCTCAGGGCAAACTGACGCAGCAGCGCTGGACGACAAGCGCTGTGGGCGGATCCGATTGCTTGCGAATTTCGGCACCGCAGCTTGGGGAATGTCAGTAGCGCTGCCCGTTGTGTCGGCGGGATCTGAACCTATTGAATTGTGCCGGCATAGTTGCTTCCATGGCTAAAGTTCCTGGGGCCTCGACGTCTCATCCTCCCGTATGGGAGCGACTTTTTTTAGAAAATAAGGGAGGGCTTCATGCGACGCGCTATCTGCACAATCGCCGCCGCTGCGCTGGCTTTTTGCATGGTCGCTCCCGTGGCCACTGCTCAGCAGAGCAGGCCCAGCCAGCCGACCACAACCGATCCCGCCGGCAATCCCGATCAAGAGTTGGGCCGGCGCTTTTCCATCAAAGCGGACGCGTTGCCGCCGCCAAAGAGCGATCCAGTGGCGGCAAGCCGATCTTTGGTCATCCCCTATGCGGGACAGGCGCCGCGCGTGATGGACGGCTTCACCGCCACGCCATTTGTCACCGGGCTGGAGCATCCTCGCCGCTTGCTCGTTCTCCCCAATAACGATGTCATCGTTGCGGAGCAGAAGGCGGGATACCTGACGCTGCTGCGGGACTCCGACGGCGATGGCAAGGTGGACTTCATCGAACGCTATGCCGACGACTTCCGGGCGCCCTACGGCCTTGCCTATCGCGACGGTTTTGTTCTCGTTGCAGATCAGGACGGCATCTGGCGCGTGCCGCACGTCAGCGGCGCACTGCGCGCCGGCCGCGCGGATCAGCCGAAGATCACGGATGTGCCGCCGGAGCAGCGCAAACCTGTGCCGGCGGCGTATGGCCAGGAGATGATCACCCAGAAAGGCGTGTTTGGCGTCGTTGCGGGGCATCAGAACCGCCATCTCGCATTGGATCCAAAAACCGGAGCGATGTTCGTTGGCGTCGGATCCGCCGGCAATATCGGCGTGGAGCCGGAGGTCAAGGCGTCAATTCAGCGCTTCGAGGCGGATGGCTCCGGTCAAACCACGTTTGCGTCTGGAATGCGCAACCCAACCTCGCTCGCGTTTCACCCGACCACCGGCGAGCTCTACGCCGGAGTTCAGGAGCGCGACGGACTTGGCGATAATCTTCCGCCCGATTACTTCACGCGCGTGCAGAAGGGCGCCTTTTACGGCTGGCCTTATGCCTATATCGGCCCTAACCCGCAGCCGGGCTTTGCCCAGCGGGCACCGGACAAGGTGAAAGCGGCCGTTGTTCCGGACGTGCTGTTCCAGCCGCACTCCTCGGTCTTGGACGTGGTGTTCTACGACGGCGAACAATTCCCGGCAGAATATCGCGGCGATGCATTCGTGGCGATGAAAGGTTCGTGGAACCGCTCTGAACCGACCGGCTACAAGATTGTTCGGGTACGATTCAAGGATGGTAGACCGGACGGAAGCTACGAGAATTTCGTGACGGGTTTCTGGGTCTCCGGTCAACATCGGGCCGAGGTGTGGGGCCGCCCCGCGGCGCTCGCCGTCATGAAGGACGGCTCATTGCTGATTGCGGACGACACCGCCGGCACGATTTGGCGCGTGTCGTATACGGGAGCAAAACAGCAGGCATCGGAGCGGGAAACCAAGGCCGCCGCCCCAGCGCGGTCGCGATAGGACTCCGCTCCCCAACGCCCGGCGGTGACCAGAGTTCTCGCGCGCCATCGCGACACGCGACGTGCCACTGCGCAGGGCGCAATAAGCGCAGCGCATTGCGCCCGACAAAGGCTGCTCGATCACCTCGTCAGCGGGCGAGCAGCTTGAAGACCTGGAGACGACGCTGCTCACGCGTGCGTGAGGACTATTTCATGCCATTGACGGCGACGATATTGAATTTCGCGTATTTCTCGCCAAGCTTGAGCGCCGCCTGGAATTCGGGCGAGTTGCGCCAGCCTTCTAGCGCCTCCATGCTGTCCCAGCGAAGGATCACAACCGGCCCGTGCGGCAGGTTTCCCGCAAGCTGCGTTCCTGGTCCTGCCGCGACATACTCGCCACCGTGATCTTTGACCGATTTCTGCGCCGGCGGAACGTATTCTTTTGCGTAAGCATTCTGGTCGGTGACCTCGTTGATGGCGATCATGTAAACGGGTTTGGCTTGCGCATGCAGAGCTTGGATCGCAGCGCCACCAAGTGCCGCCCCGAGGAGAATTGAGACCGCGATGGTCAATGGCGTTTTCATTATCGGACCTCCACGTCGTCGTCGTGCTGACAGTCATCGTCGTGCTGAGAATCATACTGACGCTGCCCCGATGCTTATGCAATGCAGCGCGCAGGGCGCAATAAGCGAAGCGCATTGCGCCATTACCGCCTCCCCCGAATTCGCCGACCGCTCAGAAGCGCGCTTCCTCGATAGAGAAGATTCGCCGTAACGCACGCTCAACGGCGGGCCAGACGGCACCGGTGGCGCAATGCGCTTCGCTTATTGCACCCTACGCGGCTAAGTCCTTGGAACCCTTTCCATTATCGCTACGTAATGAATTTATAGCCCATCGTGCATTTGTCTATTGACTACCATTTGCGCATGATGATAACAGCATGTCCAGCCTCGCTCATCGAAGGGCGTCGTCCGGAGACATCCTGAAGGCGGAGCGAGGCGTGGCGTCCTGCGGCAGCGGCTCGCACCCGCTGCCCCGGGAGGTACGGAAAGCCGCCAGCCGGGCACTACGAGAGCCTAAAATCGCCACGGTGAGAGCGCCGAGAAGGCGGGCGTCCCGCGTTATGGGACGCAAGGCGCCTCGCAAGCGCCTGGCCTGCCGCGTCAAGTGCAGGCCCAACGGGTGCCTCGCAAGCACCCGTACGACTCTCGGCGCTCCGCCACCCTTCGATAGGGGTGCGCGAAGCGAAAGTTTCAAAACCCGGGCGCAAGAAACGCGCCGCGGGAACGAGAAAGGCTGTGTGAAATGGCGAACGAATGGGCTGTGTGAAATGGGGATGTGACCACGCGTGCGGTCCTCGTTATTGCGCCCTCGCCCCGCTTGCGGGGAGAGAGCGGCTCGGTACTCGCCACGTGAAGGATCGGGTGAGGGGGACGCGCGGAAAAGCTGCCCCTCACGCTTCAATCTGCCCCTCACCCCACCCTCTCCCCGCTCGGCTTCGCCATAGCGCGTCCTTAAGGGCGTTCACGCCCCGTCTTCGACGGGCTATGGACGCGCGTAAACGCGCTTACGGCGGGGCGAGGGCACCGTCGCCGGAGCTATGGCGGGCTTGCTCGCCCGGCGAAGCGTAGCGAAGGCGGAAAGGAGCTGTTTGAAAAGTGAAACCGCGTCGCGCGCAGCTCATCACCCTCAGTAGCAGGAATAATCGCAGAAATTGCCCCAGCCGGCACCGGACACCCCGCGCATGCAGGCGCGGAAGCACGCCGCCCCGCCTTTCGGCGACAGCTTTTTCGCGCGCGGCGTCGGCGTACCGCCGCCTCGTTTCGGTGGAGGCCCGGCCGTGACGCCGCCTCCCATTGCTGCGACGGGCGAGACGGCGGGCGCGACGCTCGCCATGGCGGCGGCGAACGTGCCGGCGCCGCTGCCGAGCCCAAGCGCGAGGCTCGTCGCAGCAGGAAGCGTGATGGCCGCAAGCGCAATGACTGCGATGCTGACGGTGCGATACATGCGCGTCTCCTTGGTTTGGAAGGCCCATCGTTCAACGCCGCAGCCGCGCGCCGGTTCAATCCGAAGCCTGCTCTGGTTGATCCGCTTACCCCGCCGGAGCAGACTGCGGCCGACCAGAGAGAGAACCGTGTCCAGATTAGGCCTTTTTGTCGCGCTCGCGGTCTGCTTTGCTGCCGGATACGTCTTGGCCGGCTTGTGGTCGAGGGCGCGCGATACAACCCCGCTCGCGCAAATCTGCGCCCGCGTCGATTACGTCAACAGCTTGCAGGAGAACCTCAAGGGACAGGACGCTGCGAGCGAGGACATGCGCGGCGAGCTCAAGCGCCTTGTGGAGCAGTGCCGCACGGCATTGAGAGATCGCGCTGAAGAAAGCGACTAAGGTGGACGCTCCACTCGTGGTCGCGCAGCGCGCAATAGCGAGATCCAGCTGAAGCTGTTCGGCGACGCCCTAGCCCTGGGCGCCGCGCAGACGCGCCGGGTCAAGCGGCGGCAAGCGCCCGGGCGCGAACGGCGCCAGGTCGACGCGAGCCGACGCACCGTCGAGGATCAGTTCGCTCATCGCCTCGCCGGTCGCGGGCGCGTTGAGCATGCCCCAGACGCTGTGGCCGGTCGCCACATAGGCACCGTCAATGTCCGGCAAGGCGCCGATGAGCGGCAAGCCGTCCTCGGTGACCGGCCGGAAACACGCTTGCCGCGCTTTGATCGGCGCGGCGGCGAGTGCCGGCGAGATTTTTCGGCACAGCGCTTCGAGTCGCGCGTGCGCGCCCTCGTCAGGTGCAACCTCGGCAGGATCGACGGGCAGCGGCCCGAGGGATGAGATCGCACACACCCACGTCGTGCCATCGGCGCGCGGAAACAACTCGGGGGTCAGAATTTCGCCGCTCGCCTCGCGGTACTCGAGAAACAGTGCTTCCGCAGGAATGCTCCCACCGGTTTCGAACACCAAGCTATGGCCCTTGACGCCAAAAACCGCCGGCAGCGGCAGCCAGCGCGCCGCCAGGATCGACCACGGTCCCATGGCAATGACGACGGCATCGCCTTCGATGATCTCGCCGCTCGCGAGTGCTACGCCGCGCACTGCTCCGCTCGGGCTGCGCACCAGGTCGGCGACCGTAGCCGTTCGCAGCACCGCGCCGTACGCCTGAGCAGCGTGCATCAGACCCGTCGTGAACGCGCGCGGCTCGACGAGCGCGGTCGTTTCCGGCGAGCCCAGCTGGCTCGTGATTGCGACGCCGTCAGAGAGCCACGGCCGACCGGGCGCGCCGCGCGCGGTATCGTTCTCCACGGCATAGCCGCCGTAGGTCGTCAGGCGCCGATAACTCCAAGGATCGCCCAGCTCGGCGGAGAGTTCGGCATGGAGCTCGAAGCTGCGCCGCGCCAGTGCATCGAGCCAACTGCCGTGGCACCAATCGAGCGCCAGAAAGCCGCCCGACTTGCCGGAGGCCGCACCTGCGACCGCATGACACTCTATGATGATCGACTGCGCGCCGCGTCGGCTTGTGAAGTAGGCGATCGCGGCGCCGATCGCGCCACCACCGCAGATCACGATGCGTCTGCCCAAGCTCATAGCAGCTACTGTCTCAGGCTTGGCGTCCTAGTGCCAGGGCAGCGCTCATCGCGCTGCGAGGGTGATGGTTGGTCTAGCGCAAAGAGCCTCCCTAGGGGCCGCTCGTGCTGCGAACAACCCAGTGATACTCTGCCAACTCGCAACCCGGGGAGCGCCATGAACCTTCTGCGCCGACGGTTTCTGCATCTCGCCGCGGGTGCCGCCGCGCTTCCCGCCCTGTCGCGCCTCGCTCGCGCGCAAGCCTATCCGACTCGGCCGGTGCGCATCATCGTCGGCTATCCGCCGGGCGGTAGTACCGACGTTATGGCGCGCCTCATCGGCCAACAACTATCGGAGCGCCTCGGGCAGCCATTCGTTCTCGAGAACCGGCCGGGCGCCGGAACCAATATCGCGACCGAGGCCGTCGTGAAGGCGGCCCCGGATGGTTATACGCTGCTTGCAGTCGACGCGGCGCCTGCGATCAACACGACGCTCTATCACAACCTCAATTTTGCTTTTCTCCGCGACATCGCACCGGTTGCTTGCGTCAACAGGGCCCCGCTTTTCATGGTCGTCAATCCAGCGGTGCCCGCCAAGACCGTTCCGGAGTTCATTGCTTACGCCAAGGCAAACCCCCGTAAGGTCAATATGGCGTCCAATGGCAATGGCGCCCTCCTCCATCTGGCCGGCGAGCTATTCAGGATGATGACCGGCGTCGACATGGTACACGTCCCCTATCGCGGCGCAGCGCCCGCACTCACCGACCTGATGAGTGGCCAGGTGCAGGTGATGTTCGCCGCCTCGACCGTCGAGCACATCAAGGCCGGCAAAGTACGCCCGTTGGCGGTGACCACTGCGACGCGTTCGGAGCTCCTGCCGGATATCCCCGCCGTTAGCGAGTTCCTGCCGGGTTACGACGCGGCTGCATGGATGGGCATCAGCGCACCGGCGAACACACCGCCCGAGATCATCGGCAGACTGAACAAGGAGATCAACGCGGCGCTGGCAGACTCGACGTTGAAGCTGCGGCTTGCCGAATTGGGCAGCAACGCGGTCGGAGGCTCGCCCGCCGACTATGGGAGGCTGCTTGCCGAAGAAGCCGAAAAGTGGGGTAAGGTGATCCGCGCGGCCAACATCAAGCCGGAGTAGACGGCATCGAAGCGGGTGCCTCGGCACACCAACGCGTCGCGCGCAAACTCCTGGGGCAGACAAATCTTGAGGGTCAATCGTCGCAAACTCTTGCATCTCGCCGCGGGCGCCGCGGCACTAGCGGGCGTGTCGCACATCGCGCGAGCGCAAGCCTATCCGTCGCGGCCGGTGCGTATCATGGTCGGCTTTGCCGCCGGCAGTGCAAACGACATCCTCGCGCGTCTGATGGCGCAATGGCTGTCGGAGCGGCTTGGCCAGCAATTCATCGTCGAGACCCGGCCGGGCGCCAGCGGCAATCTGGCCGCCGAGGCCGTCGCGCGTGCGCGCCCGGATGGCTATACGCTTTTGCTGTCGGGTTCGACGGACGCCATCAACGCGACCTTGTACGACAACCTCAATTTCAATTTCATCCGCGATATAGCACCGGTCGCGGGCATCGCTCGCGCGCCCCACCTGATGGTCGTGCATCCGTCGTTCCCGGCCAATACGGTTGGCGAATTCATCGCTTACGCGAAAGCGAACCCGGGCAAGATCACCATGGCGTCGGCCGGTGTCGGCAGCACGTCGCACATGTCGGGCGAGCTGTTCAAGATGATGGCGGGCATCGATCTGCTGCACGTGCCGTATCGCGGGCAAGTGCCCGCGCTGACCGACCTGCTCGGCGGCCAAGTGCAGGTTGATTTCGCCACCATGCCGCCCTCGATCGGGTACGTCAGATCCGGCACGCTGCGCGCGTTGGCGGTGACATCCCCGACGCGTTCCGAGGCGCTGCCCAACGTGCCGACGGTCGGCACTGTCCTGCCGGGCTACGACGCGAGCACGGCCAACGGGCTTGGCGTACCCAGGAATACTCCCGCTGAAATCGTCCACATACTCAACAAGGAAATTAACGCTGCCCTTGCCGATGCCAAGGTGAGGGCGCACCTCGCCGACCTGGGCGGCACGGTGCTTCCAGGCTCCCCAGCTGACTTCGGCAAGCTCCTCACCGAGGAAGTCGACAAGTGGAGCAAAGTGGTCAAGGCCTCTGGCGCCAAGCCCGAGTGACTTCGCCCGGCCGGCGGATGCCGCACCGGCGAGGCGTGAGGATGCGCTTCGCTTATTGCGCCCTACGAGCCACGAGCTAGTCTCGCCCCATGAAACTTTTCCATCGAAGGCAATTTCTACGTCTGGCCGCGGGTGCCGCCGCGCTGCCGGCCGTGCCGCACATCGCGCGGGCGCAAGCCTATCCGTCGCGGCCTGTGCGTTTTGTCGTGGGCTTTGCGCCCGGTGGCGGCGGCGATCTCGCCACGCGGCTGATGGCGCAATGGCTCTCCGATCGGCTCGGGCAACAGTTTGTCGTCGAGAACAGGGTCGGCGCGTCGAGCAACCTCGCCACCGAACAGGTCGTGCGCGCGCCCGCCGACGGATACACGCTCATCCAGCTCAACGTCGCGAACGCCATCAACGCGACGCTCTACGCCAAGCTGACCTTCAACGTGTTGCGCGACCTCGCGCCGGTGGCGTCGTTCATGCGCGTGCCCAACGTGATGGAGGTCAGCCCGACGCTCCCGGTCAAGACGGTTCCCGAGTTCATCGCCTACGCGAAGGCCAATCCCGGACAGGTCATGTTCGCATCCTCGGGGGTCGGCACGACAATTCACATGTCGGGCGAATTGTTCAAGGCGATGGCCGGGATAGACATTCTGCACGTGCCCTATCGCGGGCTCGCGGCAGGCGGCTACGCCGACCTCATGACCGGCACGGTGCACGTGACCTTCGATAACCTGCCGCCCTCGATCGAGCTCATTCGCGCCGGCAAGCTGCGCGCGCTCGCGGTCACCTCCGCGACGCGCTCGCATGCCGTGCCGGAGCTTCCAACCGTGGCGGATTTCCTGCCAGGCTATGAGGCGAGCGCATGGTATGGCATCGCCGCGCCAGCCGGCACGCCCGCCGACATTGTCGAGAGGCTCAATCAGGAACTCAACGCCGCCTTTGCAGACCCTAAGATGAAGGCGCGGATTGCCGAGCTCGGCGGCACGCCCCTGCCCGGCTCGCCCGCCGACTTCGCAAAGCTCTTCGCTGACGAAACCGAAAAGTGGGCCAAGGTGGTCAAACTCTCGGGCGCGAAAGCGGACTAAGTTGGGATGCACGTAGGGCGCAATGCGCTTCGCTTATTGCGCCCTACCAGCTGGTCTCGCCCCATGAAACTTCCCCGTCGGCAATTTCTCGGTCTCGCCGCGGGCGCTGCCGCGCTGCAGGCGCCCTCGCGCCTCGCGCGGGCGCAAGCCTATCCGTCCCGGCCGGTGCGCCTCGTTGTCGGTTTTCCGGCCGGCGGCACGAACGACATCCACGCGCGCCTGATTGCCGAGTGGCTCTCCAAGCAATTCGGTCGCTCGTTCATCGTCGAGAACCGGCCGGGAGCCGGCGGCAATATCGGGCTCGAATCGGTCGTCCGGGCTGCGCCGGACGGTTACACACTGAGCGTTTGCGGATCGACCGAATTACGCAACGAGATACTCTACAACGATCTCAAGTTCAGCTTCATGCACGACACGGCGCCTGTCGCCAGCATAATGCTCGCAATGAACGTGCTCGTCGTGCATCCCGCATCTTCAGTGCACTCGGTGCCCGAACTGATCGCCGCGGCGAAAGCCAATCCCGACGCGATGACGGTGGCATCCGCGGGCGTCGGCTCTACATCACACGTGTTCTGGGAACTGTTCAGGAGCATGACGGGAGCACGCATGTTGCACGTGCCCTATCGAGGTGGAGCGCCGGCTCTCACCGACGTGCTTGGCCAACAGGTGCAGGTCTACTTCGCCACTCCCGCGGATGCGATGGATCACATCAAGGCGGGCCGATTGCGTGGGCTTGCGGTCACCGGCGCAACGCGCACACAGGCATTGCCGGATGTTCCGACCATCGGCGAATTTGTGCCTGGCTATGAAGCGATTGGCTGGTTAGGCGTTGTTGCCCCAAAGGATACGCCCGCCGCGATCATCGACATGCTCAACAAGGCGATCAATGCGGGCCTCGCTGACGCCAAAATCAAGCAGACCATTGTCGATTGGGGTGAAACCGTCTTTGCAACTTCGCCCGCCGAGTTCGGAAAATTCCTAGCGGATGAACACGAGAAATGGGGCAAGGTCATCCGAGCGGCGAATATCAAACTTTAACGCGTCCAAATCCACGCGGCTGCCTTGCCGACGCCCGATTTTTATGCAACTGCACGATTCAGTTCGAACGCGAGATCCCAGATGCTATGTCGCTTCTACTTCTGTTTTGCGATCATCCTATTAGCGTCCTTTTCCTTCCCGATGTCTCTCGCTTTTGCGCAACGCGAAGATATGTCGATCGGGGACCAACCAGGCTTGATTCCCAATCCTGCCGATGAAGAACTGCCGCTGCAGTTTCGGCGTCAGATCGTCCTTTACCGCTCCACCGAGGCTCCGGGCACGATCATTGTTCATACGGCCGAGAGGTTCCTCTACGTCGTGCAGCCGAACGGGCGTGCGCTCCGCTACGGCATCGGCGTCGGTCGCGAGGGTTTTCAATGGCAGGGCCTCCTGCGCATCACACGCAAGCAGGAATGGCCCGACTGGACTCCACCGCCGGAGATGATCGAGCGCCAGCCCTACCTGCCCCGCTTTATGGCCGGAGGACCTGGAAACCCCATGGGCGCGCGAGCGCTCTACCTCGGTGAGACCGTCTATCGTATCCACGGCACCAATCAGCCGAAGACCATCGGGAGTGCGGTTTCGTCGGGATGCTTCCGGCTGGTCAATGGCGACGTGATCGATCTCTACGATCGAATTCCAGTCGGCACCAAAGTTATCGTCCGGCAGAAGCCGGAACTGTGATCATGCCATGCAACCTTCAGCAGCGAGATAGGACATGCCGAGGCTCTTTGTGCTGAACTTTCGATCCGGCCTCTTGATTGGTTTTGCAGTTGCGATCGCAGTTGCGGCGGCCGCTATTGCTTACGAGCGATACGATACGCAAACGCTGAAAAGAACGCTGCGACGCGACGCGGTGCTTTGCGGCGTCAACACCGGCCTGCCCGGCTTCTCGAGCGCCGACGAGAAGGGAAACTGGTCCGGCTTCGATGTCGATTTTTGTCGCGCCATCGCGGCTGCGATTTTTGATGATCCCACCAAGGTCAAATTCATCCCGCTCGATGCGAACGAGCGCTTCACGGAACTACAGAAGCGCAAGGTGGATGTGCTCTCGCGCAACACGACTTGGAATCTGTCGCGCGAAACGAATTACGCTTTGCATTTCGCCGCGGTCTCTTACTACGACGGTCAGGGATTCATGCTGCCAAAGTCGCGCGAGGTCGAGAGCGCCCTGGAGCTCGATGGCGCCAAGGTCTGCGTGCAGTCGAACACGACCACGGAGTTGAACCTCGCCGACTATTTCCGCGCCAACAATATCAAGTATCAGGAAATGAAATTCGCGAAGATGGATGACGTCTTCAAGGCTTACGACGGCCGGCAATGCGATGTTTTGACAAGCGACGTCTCCCGGCTTTACGCCCTGCGGCTTAAGCTTTCGCGGCCGAGCGATCACGTCATTTTGCCGGATGTCATTTCGAAGGAGCCGCTCGCACCGGTCGTGCGGCAAAAGGATGATGACTGGTTTTTGATCGTGAAATGGACGTTCCACGCGATGGTCAACGCCGAAGAGCTTGGAATTACGTCTCGGAACATCGATGAGGCGCTCAAATCCAAGAAACCGGATGTCATGCGGTTTGTCGGCACCGAGGGCGCCTATGGCGAGGAACTCGGCCTTACCAGGGATTGGGCCGTGCGCATCATTCGCCACGTTGGCAACTATGGCGAAGTCTATGAGCGCAATGTCGGCGCCGACTCGGAGCTCGGCATACCGCGCGGCCTGAATGAATTATGGAATGCGGGCGGCATTCTGTATGCCCCACCGATCCGTTAGTGGCGTCCTTTCACTGCCTGCGGTCAGATGGCGGCGACCGTCCCAGGTTGGCCTCGTAAATGTCCGAGATCCAGCAGCCTCTAAAGGGAATCGTGGTTAAACTGACGCGCAGGCGACTTTTGCATTTGAGCGCCGGTCCAGTGGCGCTCCCCATCACTTCGCGAATTGCCATGGCGCAAAACAATCCATCACCACCCCTGTCAGCACCACGTGAGCGACCACTCGCGGAACGGCTGGCCGCCTATGCCCATGCCCTGCGCTACGACGACCTCGACGCCGCGACCGTCGAACGGGTCAAAGTCCACGTCATCGATACGATCGGCTGCGGTATCGGAGCGTTCGAGGAAAGGCCCGTCCGTATCTGCCGCGATGTTGCGCTTGCCGTGCCCGGTACGGCTACGGTCATCGGGACGCGGCGGCGCACGACGCCTGACCTTACATCCTTCGCCAATGGCACAGCGTTCCGCTACCTCGATTTCAACGACACGTATGTCGGGCGATTTGCCGTTCATCCAAGCGACACCATCGCGGCGTGCCTTGCAGTCGCGGAGGTCGAACGGGCTACTGCCCGAGATTTGGTTACCGCGATTGTACTTGCCTATGAAGTGAACTGCCGCTTGGTGGATTCCTTGGACATCGCGGCGCGTGGTTGGGATCCGCCGGTGTTCAGCCTGCCAGCGGTGGCGTTAGCGGCAGGCAGGCTGATGAAGCTCGACCCCGAGCAGCTAACCCACGCCGTCAGTCTTGCCATCAATGACCATATCCCCCTGGCGCAGACCCGGATACAGACTCTATCCGACTGGAAAGGGCTCGCGGCCGCCGAAGCGGCGCGCAATGCCGTTTTCGCTGCGCTGCTGGCACGCGCTGGGGTGACTGGTCCCGCGCCCATCTTTGAAGGTCAGTCCGGATTCTTCAAGCAGGTGCCGGGGCCGGCCAATGTCGACGTCGATACCTTCGGTCGGCGTGGCGTGCCCTTTCGCATCCACCAATGCAGTCTGAAGGCTTATCCCGCGGTCATTTACACGCAGACCGCGATCGTGGCTGGGATCGAAATTGCCAAGGAGGTGGGCTCTCTCGATCGGATTGCCGCGGTCGAAATCGCAACGACGCGCCGTGGCTTTGAGCGGACCGGGAGCGAACCCGAGAAGTGGTCGCCGCAAACCAGGGAGACTGCAGACCACAGCCTGCCGTACATAACGGCGCGGGCGATGTTTGACGGCGACGTCACAAATGAAAGCTTCGCGCCGCACATGTACCGCGATCCGCGCATCCTCGCCTTCATGCAAAAGATCAAAGTGAGCGAGGATCCCATCCTCACTGCGAGGGTCGGAGCCGCAGTTCCTACGCGCATGACAGCGATCCTCTCTGACGGCCAGCGGATATCGCGCGAGGTCAACTACGCGCCCGGTTTTGCAGCACGGCCCATGAACAAAGCCGACGTCGAGCGGAAATTTCGCGGCAACGTGGCTAAGCGCTGGGAAAAAAATCGGACGGACGAGATCCTGCAGAGGCTGTGGGCGCTCGATCGAGCGGACGATCTGCCTTCACTCCTTGGCAAGCTTGCGTTGCCGACCTAGCGACGCGCTTGCGATCGCGCTCCGGCGAGCAGGTGACGAACTCGCGGGCGCTGCTTACTGTGCCTCGCGCAGTTCAGGACGCGCTGCGAGGCGCGCCGTGTTGAGCCGATGGACGATGAAGCAGATCACTGCTCCGAGCGCGAACGGTAGCGCCGCCCACATATAGAGAGTCTGGACCGGCACGCCGACAAAGATGGCCCCTACCAGCGGGCCGACGATCGAGCCGATGCGGCCAATCCCCAATTCCCATCCGGAGCCATTGGCGCGCAGTGAGGTCGGATAGATCATCGCTCCGACCACGTTAATGCCTGACTGGATGCCGAGCACCAAGAACCCAGCGAAGAAGGTGGCTGTCAGCAGCGCGGCTTCCGAGGTCAATCCCGCAAAGCCGATCGAGCCGACCACCGGCACTGCAACGACGAACATGATGGTAATGGCGAGGAAGCGATGCCGTTGTAGCCACCAGCACAGGGTCAAGGCGCCGACCGTTCCGCCCACCTGAAGTACCGCACCGGCGAGCGCCCCGATCGTCGGCGGCAGCTTGGCGGCGGTGAGCAGCGTCGGAGTCCAGCTCAGCAGAAAGAAATATCCCATCAGATTGAGCGCGAATAGCAGCCACAGCAGCGGCGTGATCAATGCCAATCCTTCGCGAAACAAATAGATCGGGTTGAAACCCGGAAACTGCTTCTCGTCTTCGATCACGAACCGTGCATTCGCGGGCACCTTGAAATCAGGACGGATGGCGGTGATGAGCGCTTCCATCCTGCCGCGGTGACTCTCGTGCAGCGCCATGTATTTGATCGACTCGGGCAGGCCGAATAGAGCGGCAACCGCAATGGCGATCGGCACGATACCGCCGATCTGAAACAGAATCGGCCAACCATACGTCGGGACAAGCGCCACGGCCACAAAGCCCGGGATCGCTCCCCCGATCGGCACGCAGCCAACCGCAATAATGGCCAACGTCGCCCGTAGATGCCGTGGCGCGGATTCGGCATTGACAGCGACGACGTTTGGAATGACCCCACCGATGCCGACGCCGGCCAACAGCCGCAGCCAGAACATCTGATCGAGATTGCTTACATAGGCAGCGGCAAGGGTAAATATCCCGAACCACAGGTTCGAACCAACCAATGCGGCCTTGCGGCCATAACGGTCGCCCACCCATCCAAAAATCGCGGAGCCAAAAAGAATGCCGACCAGGCTCGCGCTGAATACCGGCCCGAGCGCCCCTGGCGCCACGCCCCAAGCCCTGACCAGATGGGGCGCGGCGAAAGCGATCGCAGCGATGTCATAGCCGTCGATCAAAACGATGAAGAATGACCAGATGAGCAGCTTGATTTGGAATGAACTTAGCCCGCGCTCATCGAGCAGACGTGAGACTTGAACTTCCGGCTGGTTAGACATCGTTCCCCCGATTTACCAGCATCAATCTAACGCAGTCGCGTTGGGCCGTCGCAGTAAATAGCTGCGCTATTCGATCACCTCGTCGGCGCGCAGCAGGACCGATGCTGGAACGGTGATGCCCAGCTGCGCCGCGGTCTTGAGATTCAAGACGAATTCGAACTTGGTGGGCGTCTCGACCGGCGTCTCGGCGGGCTTCGCCCCTTGCAGGATCTTCGCCGCCAGGACTCCTCCCTGGCGAAAGAAGCCCAATAGATTCGGCCCGTAAGCCATCAGTCCCCCGTCGCGCGCAAAATCGGTGAACAGGGTCACCGCCGGCAGGCGGTGCGCCAACGCAAGGCCGGCAAGCAGTTTGGAATTGGCGCCAATGATGGGCGAGGACAACATCACCAGCGCTTCCGCACCCCGTTGCGTTACCGACTGGAATGCGGCCTCGAAGTCCGCGCGGGTCTGCAATTGCAAAACCGAGAGCTTGAGATTGAGCGTTTGCGCGGCCGCTTCGACCGCCTGACGTTGCATCGGCCCCGTCGCCGGGTCCCAGAACACCGCAACGTTGGCGGTTTGCGGGACGGCTTCCTTCAGCGCTTCCAGCCATTTCTTGCTGAAATCGGGAAAATCGAGAAATACGCCCGTGACGTTGCCGCCCGGCCGCGCGATGCTCGCAACAAACCCGCTCGCAACCGGATCGCTCTCCAAATCGCCGGCCACGATGGGAATAGTGGCCGTCGCCGCCTGCGCCGCGCGCACGGCCGCCGGACTGATAGCTGCGATCAGGTCGACCTTGCGGGCGACGAGATCGGCCGCCATCGGCGCCAGTGGCGCCGCGTCCCCGCCGGTGACGCGCGCGATGATGCTGACCTGTTCGGGTCGAATGCCGCCCGCCTGCAACCCGCTGGAATAAGCTGCTATGCGCGGGGATGCGGCTGCTTGCGGGCCCGGATAGAGGAAGCCAACCTGAAAGGTTGGTTGCTGCGCGCGCGCCGCAAGCGGCCATGTTGTCGCTGCGCCGCCGACGAGGCCGATGAAATCGCGGCGCCTCACTCAATCACCTCGTCGTCGTGGGCGATCAGCTTATCCGGGCACACGTAAGTCCTCGCGAAGTCCCAGTACCGGAGAGTAAACTCAACGCGTCGATAGCCTCATCCACGGATAGTTAGCGAACGAACATTAGGAATCCAGTCTGGTCGCTCACGACCGTAATGTGTCCCTTGCACGGCGAGGTGTCCTCCAACCGAAAGACATTGCCGGGACGGAGTCGTCTCGTCTCCCCGTCGGTCGTAGTGATGGAAAAGGTACCTTGCAGAACGATGCCGAATTGAGTTGCCGGAGTGGGATGGTTGAGACGGTTCTCCAAGTCATGGGCGCCCCAGCCGGCGTCGAAGCCTCCGAAGAATGCTTCGAGGCCGCAAAGTCACTTCCGATATGGATCGGAGACGCCGGCGGCGCGAAATTTGTCTTCCGGAGATCGACCATCACGTCCTGAAAGTGCGAATTTCCGTCAGGCGAGCAATACAGCCGTGCGTAACTGAAATGGGAAGCATCACGGACCTCCTCGCCTCGCGAGGCGGCCGCATACCACGAGAAGGCGACAAGCACGAAAACGAACTGGAATGTCTTGGTCTTCAAGCTCATCGGTCACCTTCTCTGATTGAGTTTCTAGGCGAGGCTCACTTCAGGCCACCGAAACACGGTATAACCTAAAGCCGTCCTTGGGTCAGTTCTGAAATCTCATGAGTCGGCGGGAACGGGCCGCTACTTCAGCGCCACGTTGGGTTCGCGTCGTGGGCGATTTGGTTATGTGGCCGATCTATATCCGTCCGCAGCACCTCCAAGGCAACTAGATTGCAGCGCGGCGCCGCCGCAGCGATCGGCCGGGGCTTAGCGGCGCTCGTGGTACGTGCAACAGCATGGTACTCTGCCTAAGCAAGACGGGGGACGCGATGCACCTTGTCCGTCGCCGATTTCTGCGTCTGGCCGCGCGCGCTTGCGCAGGAACTACAAGAAGCTTTCTTCGCTCAAGTGCGGCGCGAGATGGCATCACTCGTAAGAGATGGGAAGGTCATTGGTGAGATGACTTCAAACATCATCATAGCCAGTCGGTAGCCCGAGATTCGTCCAGTGCGCGAACCTAGCACGCTCGAGCGCGGCCCCGACCTCACGGCCGGATAGGGCAAGCGAAGCGGAAACAAAACCCGACCGCACGTTTCCGCCTGCTTTCACGGGCGTCAAACCATGCCACAAGCGACAACCGAACTAATTCAGCCGGTCGCCGATTTTTCCGAGGCCCGCATTGGCGCACGCTTCGTCCTTGTCGCCGCCGGGCGCGCCGCTGACGCCGATGCCGCCGATCGTGTCGTTGCCGGCCTTGATGGGCACGCCACCGAGCGCCGTCACCATCTGGGTATCGTAAAGCGTGGGATTGAACGCGCCTGGCGTTGCGACTTGTTTGGCGAGGTCCGCGGTCGGCATTCGCCGCAGCGCCGAGGTATAGGCCTTGCGGCGGCTCAGATCGCGCGCCAGCGCGCTCGCCCCTTCGCCGACGAGAAGCAGCCTGAGATCGCCGACGCGGTCAACGATCGCGACCGCAACATTGTAGCCTTGCCCCTTGCACGAAGCGATTGCCGCCTCTGCCGCCTCGACCGCGAGCGCCGCGGGAAGAATCTTGAAGGTCTCGGTCGGCAGAGTATCGGCGGCCTTGGCGCCGATACTACTCAAGGCCGCAAGGCCGATAGCCGCGAGCGTCCAGGATCGGATCATCGGTTTTCTCCTGACAAAGTGCACCGCTTCACTTGAGGCAAAAAGGATAACACGCCGAACATACGCCGGAGGAGGGATGCACGGCGGATTTCGAGCCGGTCCTTGTGCTGCCAAACACCGGCCGCGTGACATCAATTCGGTGCGTGCTCTGAACTGTCCATTGCTCGACGGGCTGACCGGTCGCCGTCAGGACGCGGTGTCAATAACCGTGCAACCTCGCGGGCCTGATTCGCGCTGCGCGCGATTTCGTCCAAGTAGGGCCACACCAGGCGCCCGAGCCCCGTCAATGCGATCGACGGCCTGCGGTGAAACAGCGCTCCGCCCAGCTCCCGCTCCAACGCGCTGATGGCATTGGTCAGCGTCGGTTGCGAGACGCCGCAGCGGCGCCCTGCGCGGGTGAAATTGAGCTCCTCGCACAGCGCCAGGAAGTAATGGACTTGCTGCATTTGCAAGGTTATCGCCTCCCTTATCCCTGAGCAGTGCAAGCGCCCCTGCCCCGACGCGGGCGCCGATGGCTCTGCCGGCCGGCCCTGCGCCATGGTCAACCTGCCACAGCCCGATCGGCTGGTCCTTGGGCCAGATCTGAAATGTTCTGAATCGAGCTGTGGCGCTCCCGATCTTAGGCGGCAACTGCTGCACTGCACGGTTTCGGATGGAATTACGTCGGCTCGGGGTCAACCGCGAGCTTGCGGCAACCCGTCCACTCAGGTCCGCAGGACCCCAATACGGACCGTCAATTCAGTGCGCCGGTGTCTATGAACATAACGGCAGGCCCTTCAGCGGCGAGGACGGCCACGATTTTCGGATCGGCCCCGTATGACCCGATATACGCTTAAATCTTTGAGCTCTTCGCCTCTGGTGACGATCCGCAGGGTCGCGCCGTCCGGCCGGCGAAAGACGAATACGCATTCGGCAAATCCCGTGCCGGCACACATTTGGGCTTAGGGGAAAGCAGTGCAAATGTCCTCGCGCCCCGGCCCGCTGCAGGCGCCAATTCGTGCCGGCATGAAACCGTCGGCCAGCAGCGCCTTCCTGGCATCGACATAAGGTGTGCCGCGGCGGATGCGATCCGCTTCACCCGCTGATGCCGTTGTTGCGGCAAGAATGAGGGCACATCCGCATAGCAGTTGGGAAAACGTCCGCGTCGCTCCCCTCACAGGCGTCTGCAAACGCCGACTCGACAGCTCCGCATGTTTGGTTTGCGCCGCTTTCAAATTGCGCATCCGTAGAAGAACTTTCGCCCGCTGCTTGGGGCTGGGAATTTTCGCGTAATCGAACGCCGGGTCCAGACTACAATCCGGTGGTGGAAATTGAATAAGGGGATCACGCCAGGGCGCAAAGCGCAATCGCGCCCGCCGTCATCAGCGCCTATGCTGCGCATGTGTGCGGCCCTCACTGCCGATATGCCTGCGAAGCCGTGTCCGCTTTCTCCCAGCCGAGCCTCACGATCCGACGCGATCTGGCCAGTACCGGACATTCGGCTATCGACCTGGGCAGTTCTCAATCCTGACCAGGCTCCGTATCGTCGCCGTCGAAAACGAAGGAGCCTCGTCAGATGACCCCGATCCGCGTCGCTCTCCGAGTCCCGGTTGGTCGACCCTTGCCCGACCTCGCCACCTTCATCGCCCGCTGCGAGGCGGCAGGCTTCGACGGCGTCGGTATCCATGATCATCCCTCGAGCGGCCGGGACGCTTACTTAGCGCTGGCGCTTGCGTGCCGGGCGACGCAGCGCCTGCAGCTGTTCCCGGCAACCTCAAGCCCTTTGGTTCGGCATCCGCTCGTTCTCGCCTCGCTTGCCCACAGCCTGGATGAGATCGCACCTGGGCGCACTTACCTCACCGTGGCGCCCGGTTTCATTTCGACGCGGAGCGTAGGAAAGTCGCGCGCACGCGTGGCTGTCATGCGTGAAGCGATCCACGATATCCGAAAGCTCCTTGCCGGGGAGAGCGTCGAGTTCGGCCCGACGTCGACCCGGCTTAGGAACGCAAGCGCGACACCGACGCCGGTCTATCTGCTGGCGGCGGGGCCGCGCATGATCGAACTTGCCGGCGAGGTGGCCGACGGCGCTCTTCTCATGGTCGGTCTCCATTCGGCGGCGATCCGCGCCGCGCTTCGTCACCTGGAGCAAGGGGCAGCGCGCGCGGGCCGCTCACTGAGCGGCTTTCCGGTGGTGTTCGTCATCACGCTCGGTCTCGGATCCGCCGAGGCGGGCACGCGATGGGTGCGAAGCTGGTTCGCTCCAGGCCAACCCTTTCTTGCCTATCCGAGCGCGTCGAATCTTCACTGGTTGAAGGAGGCCGGTTTCGAGCTCGAGCCAACGCACGATCCTGCGGCACTGGGTGAGGATCAAGCGCGGCAAATTGCCGATGCATTTGGGTTGTTCGGCCCGCCGGAACGCTGTGCCGAGCGCCTGCTGCAGGCGCGGGACGAGGCAGGCGTTGAACATGTGTTCTTGTTCCCGGCGCATGACCTCGAGCGCGGCTACGACATGCCGGAGGCCGAGGTCCAGGCGTTTGAACGGGTGATCCGCCCACGGCTCGGAGGATAGCGAGGCACCTTATAGGTCCTTGACGCTGAGCGTGCGGCAAGCGCGGGGCAATGAAGGAGTATCGGCGTGACGCATTAGCGTGTTTAAATGGTCGCAGCGCGTTTTGACGCCGTAGCGCTACAACGACTGGAAGAGTCAATTCGAATGACTGGTGCGAGCGCCGTGTTGCAGCCTGGGGTGCCGGTCATGGTTGCGCCGGGTGGGCATATCAGCTTCGAGATCGAAACGGGTCAGCGCCTGCGCCTCACCCAGCCGGAGGGAGAGCAGGTCGCCGACTTCATCTCCTTCAACCGTGATGACGTACGCGAGCTCCTGAGCATGCATTCGAGCCGCGCCGTGAACTTGAGCTGGAAATTCACCGCGCCGCAGAGCCTCTACAGCAACCGTACCCGGGAGATGTGGAAAATCGAGGAAGACCTCACGCGAGAGAACTATTGCGGCGGCGGATATTGCAGCGAGCACCTCAACGTCGCGCGCTACGGCGAAGCCGCGAAGGGTGCCCCGAACTGCCAGTCGAACTTGGAGGCAGCCATTCGCGGCTACGGCATGGATCGCTGGAGCTTCAATACCGATGCCTGCTTCAATATCTTCATGACGGTCGCGTATGATGCGGACGGCAAATGGGAGATCCGCCCACCCAAGGGCAAGCCGGGCGATTACATCCTCATGCGCGCGCTGATGCCGCAGATCGTCGCCATCTCCAACTGTCCGGTCCTGTTCAACGCTTGCAATAACTTCCGTCTCAAACCGCTGACGCTGGAGCTTGTGAAGTAATGTCCGATGTCGCCGCCGCCCCACAGCCCTGGTATCGCTCCCTTAACCCGACCCAATGGAAGACGCTGATCGCAGCCAACCTGGGCTGGGTCTTCGACGGCTACGAAACCTATGCGCTGATCATATCGGTCGGCGTCGCGTTGCGCCAGCTCCTCGATCCGGCGAGCTACCCGCAGATCCCGGTCTATGCCGGCACGGTGATCGCGCTCACCCTGCTCGGCTGGGCGATCGGCGGCATGATCGGGGGTGTGGTTGCCGACTATATCGGGCGCAAGCGCGCGATGATTCTGGCGATCCTCGCCTATTCGATCCTGACCGGGCTCAGCGCCTTCGCCTGGGACTGGCTGTCCTTCGCGGTATTGCGGTTTCTGGTGGGGCTCGCGATCGGCTCCGAATGGGTGACCGGCACCTCGATCGTCTCCGAGCTCTGGCCCGACAAGAATCGCGGCAAAGGCGTCGGGCTGATGCAATGCGGTTTCGGCGTCGGTTTCTTCCTGGCCTCGCTCGCTTGGCTCTTCATCAGCCCGATCGGCCCCGATGCCTGGCGCGTCATGTTCCTGCTCGGCGTTGCGCCGGCGCTGCTGACGCTGTGGATCAGGCGAGCGATCCCTGAATCCGACAAATGGGAGCGCGTGAACGAGCGTCGCGCGGCTGCGACCAAACGCAAGCGCAGCGGCGCGGCGCTCAGCGGGCAGGAGGAGTCGCTGGCCCGTTTCACCGTGGTTGATCTGTTCGCGGAGCCCGAGATCCGCAGGCGCGTGATCCTCACCTTCCTGATGTCGCTTGCGTCCACATTCGCCTTTTGGGGAATCTCCGCCTGGATGCCGCCCTATACGGCGGGCGTCGCCGCGAAAGCCGGCCTGCCGCCGCAGCAATGGGCGAGCTATGTCGCGATAGCCTCCAACGGAGCGGCCATCATCGGCTATGCCGCCTTCGGCTTCCTTGCCGATGTCTTTGGCCGCAAGCCGGTCACCCTGGCCTACGTTGCGCTCGCGTTCTTGTCGGTGCCGGTCTTCTTCATCTGGACCCAGGATCTGACGCTTCTGCTGTTGGCCGGAGCGTTCAACGGCATCTTTGTATCCGGCCAGTTCACCTGGATGTCGGCGTGGCTGCCGGAGCTTTTCCCGACGCGCGTGCGCGCGACCGCCACCGCGTTCGTGTTCAACGCGCCGCGCCTGATTTCATGGACCGGTCCGCTGATCTCGGGCTGGCTGATCGCGAATTTCGGCGGCTTCAGTCAGGCGGCGGTGGTGATCGGGACCGTCTATATCCTCGGTCTCGTCGCGGCGCCTTTCCTGCCGGAGACGCGCGGAAAGCCGCTGCCGGACTAGCGCGTGGCGCCGTGGCCCGCGTTTCATCCGCTCGATGCTGGGCTGAGGACGCAGCGACGTTGAGCCAGCGAACAGGACCCGTCCTGTGGTCGTCGTGTCTGGCGATGCTCGCGGTCGGCGCCAACAGCACCGCGATCATGGCCGCCTTGCCGAATATGGGCGCCGAGCTTTCGCTCAGCTCGGCAGGCGTGGAGTGGGCGGTGAATGCCTATCTCGTCGTCTCCGCCGCCTTCATCGTGGTTGGCGGGCGGGCGGCGGATCGGTTCGGCGCACGGCTGGCATCGATGGTCGGATTGGTGTTTTTCGGCATCGGCTCCTGCATCATTGCCGTCGCCGACGCGCAAACTGCGCTGCTGGCAGGACGCGCCTTGCAGGGCCTCGCTGCTGCGGTCGCGGTGCCCAGCACGCTGGCTGCGGTCGATACGAGCGCGGCGCCGGAGCGCAGAGCAGCAGCGATCGGCGCATGGACCGGCTTCCTCATGCTTGGCTTCAGCATCGGGCCGCTGGTGGGAGGTACGCTCACTCACTTCACAGGCTGGCGCGTGATCTTCTGGTCCAACGTTCCGCTCATGCTAACCGCTATTGCCGGCCTCGCCTGCGCAGGCTCGGCGACCGGTCATGGTCCAACGAGCAAAAGTCAGCGCGCGGATTGGATCGGCTTTGTCTTGCTGACCACGTTGATGGTCTCGCTGGTCTTTGGGCTGCATGAACTGCCGCATGCACGGGCGGCACCGCTCCCGGTAATCGGCCCCTTCCTACTGGCGGGCGCAGCGTTCTTTCTGCTGCTAAGGGTCGAGGCGCGCGCCGAGGCGCCGCTTGTCGACCTGAGCTTCTTCGCGCGCCGCAGCTTTGTGATGGGCCTCACCATCGGCTCGCTGGCGATGTTCAGCATCATGAGCCTGCTGCTCTACTTCAATCTCTATGCGCAGAGCCGGGAAGGATTAGGCCTGACCGCGCTGGAGGCCGGCCTTTGCCTGCTGCCGCTGAGCGCGGCCCTGCTTGCGCTCGCGCTTTCAGCTTCCGCGGTGGCGGCACGGGTCGGGCCACGCAATGCGATGCGGGGCGGCATGGCGCTGATCGCGATCGCGAGCGGAATCATCGGCCTGGCCATTGCCGAAGGTGGGATAACCCTCCTGGTGATCGGATTTTTTGCGATGGGCGCGGGTCTTGCCGTGCCCTACGCGTTGGCACCGCGGCTTGCGCTGTCCGCACTTTCGCGTGCGCAGGCGGGGCAAGGCTCCGGGATCGTCAACGCCTGCACCTTTCTCGGTGGCAGTTGCGGCGTTGCAGGCGGCGCCGCCGCGCTGGCGCTCGGGGGATTTCCGGCCGTGCTGATATTGATTGCGCTCGCCGGCATTCTCGGCACCGTCCTCAGCTCCTGGATTGCAGAGGCGGCATAGGCGCGGTCTCTCAGGCGTCAGAGCTCAGGCCGCCGGTTTGACGATCAGCGACCGCGGGATGGAAGCGCTCCAGTGGACTCCGGTCGGCAACAGCTCGAGCTTGGCCGTGCCGCCGAACATGTCGCCTGCCATCCGCTCGATGATGGTTCGGCCGAACCCGAAATGGGTCGGGGACTTCACCGTCGGGCCGTCCCGTTCGCGCCAGCTCAGCTGCACCGATTTCGGGACGAAGTCCCACTGGATCATGATTTTCCCCGTCGGCACCGAGAGCGCCCCATATTTCGAGGCGTTGGTTGCAAGCTCGTGCAGGATTATTCCCAACGTTTGCGCCGCTTGCGCTCGCAGAGAAATCGAGGGGCCCGTGGTCTGGATCCGCCCCTGATCCTCCACGAACGGCATCAATTGCGCAAAGATCAAGTCCAGAAGCGGCGCGCCGCTCCAGTTCTGATTGACGAGCAGATCGTGCGATTGCGACAAGGCTCGAATGCGTCCGAGAAACCGTTCCTCGAAATCTGAATAGCTTTGGCTGTACCGGGCCGTTTGCGAAGCCATCGCTTGCACGACTAAAAGCAGATTTTTCGTGCGGTGAGACAGTTCGTCCATGAGGAATCGCAAATTGTCTTCTTGCTTCTTGCGCTGGGTGATATCGACGTTGACGCCGGTGATATGCCGGCGCCCCTCGTGCTCGACCACCCGCGACCGGCGCTCGATCCAGGAAAAATTCGCGTTTGGCCGAAGCAGGCGCAGCTCGACTTGGAGCTGAGTGCCGGGTTCGGCTTTCCTTTCTTTTTCGCGGATATCAGCGAGACGCGGCTGATCTTCGGGGTGTACGCGCTCGCGAAACGCCGACATAGACGGCGTGACTTCGCCCGGACCATAGCCCAGCTGTCGGTACAATTGCCTTGTCCAGCGCACCTCGCCGGTCTCTGAGTCGTACGCCCACGGCGCGACATCCCCGGCTCCTTGCGCCATTTCGAGCCATTGGTGGATCTCGTGCAGGTCGCGCTCAGAGCGCTTGCGTTCGGAGATGTCGCGATGGACGACCGAAACGCCAACCACGTTTCCGTTCGGGTCCCGGATTGGGCCGGAGCTGATCCCAACCTCGACAAGACTTCCGTCTTTGCGCCGACGAGACGTTTCGAAATAAATCTGCTCGCCTTGAAGGACGCGTAGGAACCTCTCCCCCGGCGCATAGTTCGTCGGATCGGGAGCGAGCAGCTTGAGCGACTGTCCAATCGCTTCGGCCGCCGTGTAGCCGTAGAGTTGCTCGGCGGCCGAGTTCCATGTCTGAATTCTTGCCTCTGTGTCGATGCTGAAAACAGCATCCATCGACGAGGCGACGACTGCGGCGAGAAGAGCGTTCGTTTGCTCAGTCGGACTGCTCTCGGTCATGGCAAGGCCAACTATCGGCGCGCCGGTCGAGCATGTACCCACGCGCGCGCTTCCGACCTAAAGAATAGCACACCTTTGGGAGTCTCGGAGCCACGTCCGTTGCGCGACCTTTTGATGCGTTCGGCGGCGAAGGATGCGGCTCACTCGTCGTAGACCAAATCCCCGAAACGCACCCAGCGCTTGCCGTCGAAGCGCACCAGCTGCAACTGCTGGACTGGATAATAATCGGTCGGACTGGTGTTGACCTTGATCCCCGGCAGCAGCATGGGAAGCTCGAGGTCGCGCAGATTGGTGGCCTGGCGCATGATATTCTCGCGCGAGAGATCGCTGCCGGCCTGCTTGAGCACCTGCACCAGCGCGGCCGCAGAGTTGTAGCCGAAGACGAAGCTCGGCCGGCGCACATCCTCACCCGGCAGATATTTGCTCATCCAGGCGCGCCAATCCTTCAGCGCAGGGTCATTCTCAAAGGCAGGATCAAGCGGGTCCTTGACGTAGGCCGAGGACAACAAACCGACGCTGCTCTCGAGCCCTGCCGGCTGGAGGACCACGGGTATCGAGGTTGAGACATTGTTCAAGAAGAAGATCGGCTTCCAGCCGAGATCGCGGACCTTGCGGATCGCCCGCACGGCGAACGGCGGGATGATCGCTACGATCAGCGCATCGCAGCCGGTGGCCTTGAGTTCGACGATCTGCCGATCGACCGAGGCATCCGTGGATTCGTAGGTCGCGTCCGTCACGGCGGCGGCGTATTTGTCGCCCAGCACGTCGCGCACGCCGGCCGTGTAGTCGCGACCGAAATCGTTGTCCTCGTAGAGGATGCAGATTTTTGCATTGGGATTCTGCCGAAGAACGTGGCGGGCATAAAGGCGCGCTCCCAGTCGGTAGCTCGGGCGCATGCCGCCGATCGTGTAGGGCGTCTCCTTGTAATTGCCCCAGCGGTAAGCGCCGCTCTCGATGAACAGCTGCGGAATCTTTCGGTCGTTGAGGTATCTCGCGACGGCGAGCTGAGTGGGCGTGCCGAGCGAACCGAAAGTGAAGGCGACGTGGTCGACTTCGATCAGCTTGCGCGTCTCGTTTCCGGTTCGCCACGGCAGATAGCCGTCGTCGACACTGATCAGGTTGATCTTGCGACCATTGACGCCGCCCTGATCGTTGATCATTTGGATGTAGGCCTTCTCCGCCACGCCAATAGTCGAGATCCAGGCGCCCGGACCGGTATGAGGCATCGTCTGGCCGATCTTGATCTCGCTGTCGGTCACTCCGGGAGCGTTCTCCGCGACCGCTGACATCGCCATTGCGCCGCTCACGAGCAAGCAGGCGGCCAAGCGCCGAACCAGGCCGCGCCCCCTTTCGCCTCCTGGATGAGCCGTCAAGGCATGACGATATAGGATGAGCTGGGGGCGGTTCATTCGATCACCTCGTCGGTGCGTACAAGGAATGGTTCGGGGATCGACAGGCCGAGCGTTTTTGCGGTCGTGACATTGATGACGAGTTCGAACCTCGTCGGCTGCTCGACCGGTATATCGCCCGGCTTCGCTGAGCGACCATATGGCGAGTAGCGCGGATGAGCACCCGCCGCCTCATGTCGAACACCGGCTTCCCTCCGCAGTCGGCCTTACCGTGAACATGCCACAGACTGGCGGGCGAGTCCTATAAATCGTTCTGAATCGATTTCGGATGCCTAGAGGGCTCGCCCGGCGCTTGCGCTCCACGCGGCGAGAGTTGTTCGGGTCAATCGCGACCACGCCCGCCATGCTTTCGTGCAGCGAGCGCATGTCCGATGCCGTCCTCCTCGCGGCTTTAGCTGTGATTTGCGACACCAAATCGAGCTGTGAAAGATCACAGTCAAAATGGAAATTTCTCACAGTGGACCGAGGGGCAAAGCCGCAGCCATCATGACCGCACTTGCGAATACCGGCGTAAGCCGTTCTCCCCATTGCATCTCGCTGATTATTCGATCCAGCGATCGGCACACTCGATCGGATCAAGGGACAACCTTTGCTCAAGGGCCTGCTCGTATTTGGACTCACGCGCCGCCCGATTGTCTTATTGTGCTTGTTGGTGTTCATCGGCGGCGGGCTTATCGCGTTCTCGAAGCTGAACATCGAAGCTTACCCCAATCCAGCGCCCGTCATCCTCGAGATCACCGCCCAGGCGCCAGGCCTCTCGGCCGAGGAGATGGAGCGTTACTACACCATCCCAATGGAGGTCGGACTCGCCCCGACTCCGGGTGTTGATCTCATCCGGTCGACCTCTTTCTATGGACTGTCGTTCATTCGAGTCGTCTTTAAATACGGGGTCGATTACTATTTCGCTTACACGCAGGCTGCTCTGAGCCTCCAGCAACGCGTCAATCTTCCCAACAGTTTGCAGCCCACGATCCAGGGATCGAGCCTAGTGGGCGAAATTTTCCGCTATCAGGTGGTGGGGCCCCCAAACTTTGGATTGACCAATCTGCGCACGGTTCAGGACTGGATCCTGCAACGCCGCCTTTTGACCGTCGAGGGGGTCATCCAGGTGGTCACTTGGGGCGGGACCACCAAAGAATACGAAGTTGAAGTCGATCTGCACAAGCTCGACGCATACAACGTGACATTGCCGCAGGTGTTCGCTGCGATTGGCAATGCCAACAGCAATGTGGGCGGACGCACCATCAGCTTCGGGCAGCAATCGGTGAACGTCCGCGGCCTCGGCCTGCTCGATAGCGGCGGCGCCTCTGATTTGACCCAAGGATACCGGGTCGAGGACATCGAGAATATTGTGCTTGCCCAATTGGACGGTGCTCCCGTGCAAGTCAAGCACGTGGCAAATGTCTACGTCGGCTACCTGCCGCGGCTCGGCAGAGCCGGTCGCGACAATCAGGACGACGTGGTCACATCGATTGTGATTATGAACCGGACCCTGCATACGAACGAAGTGCTGGCGCGTGTCAAGGCGGAAGCCGAAAAGATCAACCGCGACGGGACGCTGCCGCCCGGAGTGAGAATCATTCCTTATTATGACCGCGGCACGCTGGTGTCGACCACCACTCGTACGGTGCTGCACAACCTGGTCTTCGGCTGTCTGCTCGTCTTTTTCATCCAATGGCTCTTTCTCGGGGACCTGCGCAGCGCGATCATCGTAGGCACCAACATTCCGTTCGCCCTGTTCTTCAGTGTGATCATCCTGGTCTTGCTGGGCGAAGATGCGAATCTCTTATCCATCGGCGCAGTCGACTTCGGGATCATTGTCGATTCGGCCGTGATTCTGGTCGAGAACATGTTTCGGAATTTCCAGACGACACCCGAACAACGCCAACAGCTCCTGCAGCAGCTCGCGCAAGACCGCTTCGGCACCGATCCGACCCGTCCAGCGGATGGAGCGAGCGCCTGGACCGATCGCTTGCGGATGATTCTCGCCAGCGCGCTGCAAATCGACAAAGCGGTATTTTTCTCGGCCACCATCACCGTAGCGGCGTTCGTCCCGCTGTTCACGATGCAAGGCGTCGAGGGCCAGATCTTCAATCCGATGGCGAGGACCTACGGCTACGCCTTGATCGGAGCGTTGATCGCAACCTTCACGATCACGCCCGTACTCGCATCATATTTGATTCCCGAGCACGTACGAGAGGCCGAAACGGTCGCCGTGCGCGCGCTGCGCAGGGTTTATACGCCGCTTCTGCGTTGGTCACTGTCGCACCGCAAGATCATGGTCGCGATCGGCGTCGCCTTTCTCATCCTCGTCGGCCTGCTGGTACCGCGCCTCGGCACCGAGTTCCTGCCGCATCTGGAGGAAGGCAATCTGTGGATCCGAGTGACGATGCCGCCCACGATATCGCTGGAAGCGGGCGTGCCGCTGGCGAACAGACTGCGCGAGATTCTCCGCAGCCACCCCGAAGTCATAACTGTCGTCTCACAGCATGGCCGGCCGGACGACGGCAGCGACGCGGCCGGATTCAACAATTTAGAATTGTTCGCGTCGCTCAAGCCGTTCGAACAATGGCCGGCCGGGCTGACCAAAGAAGACCTGATCAAAAAACTGCAGAGCGATTTTTCGAACGAGTTTGTGGGGATCGGCCTCAATTTCTCGCAGTACATCCAAGACAACGTCGAGGAGCAGCTTTCGGGCGTCAAGGGAGCCAACTCGGTCAAGATCATCGGGCGCGACCTGGGTGTGCTGGAGCGGATCGCCGGTGAAGTCATGCATGAGATGGCTCGGGTCAAAGGCGTTACAGATCTCGGTCTATTTCCGGTCCTCGGGCAACCCAATCTGAACATCAAAGTCGATCGCGACAAAGCGGCCCGATACGGGCTCAACGCCGGCGACGTCAACAGCCTCGTGCAAGCGGCACTGGGCGGCACGCCGGCGACGACGCTGCTCGAAGCGGATCGCCAATTCAACGTTACGGTCAGGCTCGCCCCTGAATACCGTGACAGGATCGACGCCGTGCGCACGATCAAGGTCGGCTTCCAAACCCCGGCCGGCACGAACGCCTACATTCCATTGAACGAACTCGCCAATATTTCTCTCGATACCGGCGCGTCCTACATCTATCACGAGCGGCGCGAGCGCTATATGCCAATCAAGTTCAGCGTGCGCGACCGCGATCTCGGCAGCACGGTCGCGGAAGCGCAGCAACGGATCACGCGCAACGTTAAGCTGCCGGAGGGATATCGCATCGCATGGGCCGGAGAGTTCGAATCGTTGCAACTGGCAAAAGCGCGCCTAGTGATCATCGTTCCTATCAGCCTCGCGCTGATCCTGGTGCTGCTCTACGGTCTTTTCAATTCGCTGCATGACAGCTTGATGGCGCTCGTCGGGATTCCGTTTGCGGCCGGCGGCGGCGTGCTGGCATTGTATTTTTCCGGCCTCGATCTCAGCATCTCCGCCGCCGTCGGCTTTGTCTCTCTCTTCGGCGTCTCGGTAATGAACGGAATCCTGATCACCACCTATTTCAACGAGGTCAGGGCAAGCGGTATGCGCACGATCGATGCCATGTTCCACGCCGCCGAGCAGCGGATGCGACCGATGCTGATGACCGCGCTCTCGGCCGGGATCGGGCTCCTACCTGCCGCGCTCTCGACCGGCATTGGGAGTCAAGTGCAACGACCGCTGGCCACCGTAGTCGTCGGCGGCATGCTCATCGGACCGATCATCTTGCTCGTCGTCGTCCCTGCCCTGCAGACGTTGTTCGTCGAAGGAGCGGATGGTGACAGGCCGGCCGCGGCGGACAGGTCAGGCGCTGGCGAAGCGCAGGCATGAGCAAATAGCGCGTCTTGCCCTAGGGCTCGATCAGACCGCCGGCTACAGCCTTGACGACGGCCTGCGCGCGCGTTGCCGCGCCAAGCTTGATCCTGGCATTGTCAAGGTGGAAATCGACTGTCCGCTTGGCGATTGCGAGCTTTTTTGCAATTTGAGCCGATCTCTGGCCTCGCGCCACTAAGGTCAGCACTTCAATCTCACGACTGTTGAGCTTCACTTGCTCCGACCACACTTTTGTGCGCGCGACGCCGGCCAGCCGTGCGTTGATGATGGCAGCGAGAATGTCGAAATCGATCGGCTTCCTGATGTAATCGTCCGCACCGAGCTGTCGCCCCTTGAGCTCATGTTTTCGGCCGGCTTGTCCCGTCATGAACACGAACGGCATGCGTCCAAAGCGGGGGGCGATGTCGATCAACCGCTCCAGTACTTCGAACCCGGACATGATCGGCAAGTCGATATCGCACAGCACGAGATCGGGTTTTTCCTTCAGGATTGCGACAAGCCCTTCCTGACCGTCGTGGGCACTACTTGGCTTGAAACCGCGGTCGCTGAGTTCTTTGGCGATTGCCGTAGCGGTCTTGCGGTTGGGTTCGATGCTCAAAATTTTTTGCTTGCGTGTCTTTACCATACCCCCCTCGAATGACATCGCATTGCGACGCAGCCCAGCACGATATTGTCATTCAAGAATCGCTGGCAATGAACTGTGAAAAATCCTATAGCGGGCTGTCATTAGTCACATGGTGTCAGGTTGGTGTAAGGAAACGAGCAAGGAACGTGCATTCGGTCAGCCCGAGGAGGCGTTGCGGCCATGCATGACCGCACCCGACCGATGCTGCATTCACTTGAAAAGTCCTCGTCAGTCGTGTGCCGGCCGCACATATGAGCCGGAGCCAGCAGCACCGACCGTCGAGGCGCAATAATATGGACGTGATCAGACTGGCGTTTCGCCCTTGAGCATGAGGCGGTAGAGGTAGCGGCGCTCGCTCATGTCATAGTCGGGGTTGGCCTGGTGCATGACGCTGCGGTTGTCCCACAACACCCAGTCGCCATGACGCCACTTGTGGCGGTACTCGTATTTCTTCTGCGTGGCGTGTCGCATCAGCTCGTCGATCAGCGCCAACGCTTCGTTATCCTCCATGCCAGTGATAGATTCCATGCGCACCGGGTTGAGGAACAACGCCTTGCGGCCGTTCTCCGGGTGCGTGCGCACCAGCGGGTGGATGCCGGACGGCGGCAACTTGCGGCGGCTTTCCTCGGTGATCTGGCCGAGCGGGCGCGGGCTGTATTTGCTCTGGTAGACATGAACGGCCTTAAGCCCGTCGATCCGCCGCTTGGTGTCTTCGGGCAGATCATCATAGGCATCATGCATATTGACGTACTGGGTATCACCGCCGCTCGAGGGCAACTCGACTGCGAACAGCATCGTCGCCTTGGGCGGGCACGGGTGATTGGAGTGGTCGGTATGGAACGTCTCGCCCGGGATGATGCGTCTGCCATTTTCGATCTGGTCGTTGGACACATAATCGACGCCGGGATGGCCTGGCACGTGGCGTTCTTTCTTGTCGTGCGGTTGAATCTCGCCAAAGAGCCGCGCGGCGGTCTCGAACTGGTCCGGCGCGAAGTATTGATCGCGCATCACCAGCACGTGATGCTCGGCGAAGGCGCGGCGCAGGACAGCGCAGTTCTCGCGATCGATCGGCCGCGTGAAATCGAGGCCGGTGATCTCGATGCCGGTGTGCGGCGTCAGGGGCGTGATGGTCAACGCCATTGCATGACCCTCTACGCACGAGTTTTCTCGACCAAACGCTAGAGCCGCTCGCCGCGAGGGTCAAGCGGCGACAAAATCAATCAGCTTCGGTGCGTAAATCCGGCATGCGAGTGCGAGCTTTACCTGGGGTTGCACGTTGGCATCGCCTGGCGTTAAGGATCAGTCGGCCTTGAGGCCCGTCGTGCGCATCAATTGGCCCCATTTCCTGTGGTCCGCTTCGATGATGCGGCGCATCTCACTCGGACTGTTGGTGGCAGGCTCGAGGCCTGCGGCGAACAGCACCTTTTGCGCGTCCGGCATCGCCATGATCTTTGCAATCTCGGCATTGAGCCTGGCGACGCGGTCGTCCGGCGTGCCGCGCGGCGCGAACAGCGCGAGCCAGGAGGGCGCGCTGAAATTGGGAACGCCGGCCTCGCGCAGCGTCGGGATATTCGGCATGGACTGCGCGCGCACAGGCTCGGCCACGCCCAACGCGATAACCTGGCCGCTACCGATCATCGGCAGGATCGCAGCGGTGTCGACCAATCCTAAGGGCACCTCGCCGGACGCGATTGCAACCGCGACCGGTGCGCCTCCGCGATAGGGCACAGCTTGCATCGTGATCCCGAGTTCACGCTGGAGCAACTCAGCCGCAAGGTGGGATGCCGAGCCGCGACCTGCAACGCCATAGCTCAAGGGCCCGGCCTTCGCGGCCGCGACAAGGTCGGCAATCGATGCGATCTTCGCCTTGGCGTTGGCGGCCAAGATGATCGGGCTGCTCACCACCTTGCTGATCGGCACCAAGTCGGTGAGCGGATCGTAATTGAGCCGCGACAGATGCACGTTGATCGTGACTGGGCTATCCGACAGGATGACGAGCGTATGGCCGTCCGGGTCGCTTCGCAGCAGGGCTTCGATACCTATGGCAGCATTCGCGCCCGGTTTGTTGTCCACGATCACGCTCTGCCCGACGCCGTCCTGCAGGTCCTTTGCGATCACGCGCGCGGTCAGATCGATGCTGCCGCCGGCCGCATAGGGCACGATAATTCGGATTGTCTTGTTGGGGAATGACTGCGCCTGCGCCGGTCCGGCAAGGACCGTGAGCAACGCGATGAGCCACCACTTGACGTGAAGGAAGCCCATTCGATCAACCCGTCGGTGCGCGCGAGTAACCGCCCGGACGTTTTGAATCGGGTGAGGAAATTTCGACGCAATTCCTGACCGATATCGCCAGAGGTCCGGTGCGTGGAACGCAAATCATGTCGGCGGAAACGGCGGTCTCGAAAATATTCTCCGGGTCGCCAAAAAAGTTGTCTTCGCGGTAGAGCGGCGGCTCGAGCCAATAGAGGCGGTAATCCAGCGCGAGCAGGTGTGCAATCAGCGGCGGCGATTTTGCAGGTTGGTCGTTCTCTACATAGAGCAGCGGGCGGAGTTGCTGAAGCGTCCCAGTCGCACCCTCGAGCACGTCGAGCTCCATCCCCTCCACGTCGATCTTTATGAGATGGCAACTTGGTAGAGCGAGGGAGTCGATCGTGACGAGCGGAACGATTTCGCCCTCCCTCGAGCCGGCGAGGGAAACGGCGCCGAAATTGCCCGGTTTGGCGTAATCGACAGATGGAACGGTGATGGAGCCCGTGCTATGGCCGACTGCGCTGCGTTGCGCAAAGACATTGTCGATTGCGTTGAGCGCGAGATTTCCGCACAGCATCTGGAACATGATCCGCTGCGGCTCGAAAGCAATGACCTTGCCGCCTGGCCCGACAAAGCGAGCGAGCGGCACCGTGAAGACCCCGATATTCGCGCCCACTTCCAAGATCGTCATTCCGGGGCGGGTGAGCTGCTGAAGGAAGAGCACCTCGTCGCGCGAGATTTCACCGTATTTGTCCAGCGCCCGTCCAATATAAGTATCGTTGATGGTGTAGATCATCGCGCCTTCGCGGCAATGCTTGAGGCGGATGTGCTGACATGTCCAGAGCGGTTTCGTATTCATAGCTGATCACTGCGCATTCTCGCGGGCGACGTGTCCGCCACAGCAGACCGATGCGTCCCAGTGACTGAAATGCATCCGGCCTCCGATCCTCGGGCGCAGGCTATCGAATTGGCGGCCGGGAGTCAGCGGCGATGACGGAGGCGATTCCACGCGGTGCGAGCGCGACGAAAGGTTTCTGCTATGATCGAGAAGTCGTGCTTGGGATCAGTGCCGGCGCGTGTCCGGAGGGATGAATGGCGTCAAACTGTCGGATCGCAATCGTCGGTGGCGGGCTCGCCGGGGTCGCCGCCGCGCATGCGCTAAAAACTTTTGGAATAAAGGCGCAGGTCTTCGAGGCCGCACCGACGTTGGGCGAGATCGGTGCCGCGGTCAATGTCAGTCCGCAAGCCGCCAAAGCGCTGCAAGCGGTCGATCTCGGCGACAAGATCGCCGCCGTTGCGACATCATCCCCCGGAATCTACACGCGCAACATGCAAACCGGCGAGTTCCTCGAATTCAACGACCGGCGCAAGGCTGCGGCGCGTTACGGCGCTCCCTATTACACCTTTCACCGCGCCGACCTTCTGGAGGCGCTCGCAAGCGGGGTCGATCATGGCGCCATTCATCTCGGGCACCGCCTCACAGCACTGGAGGAGCGAGGCGACCGTACCATCCTCGCTTTCGCCAACGGCGCTCGCGTCGAGGCCGAGATCGTGATCGGCGCCGATGGCGTGCGCTCCGCCGTCCGTCAGGCGCTCTATGGCGACGACAACCCGAGCTATACCGGTCAGATGGTATGGCGCGCGCTCTTGAATGGCGGCGATGTGCCGGAGGAGGTGCTCGAGCCCACCGGGCATGTCCAATGGGTCGGGCCGGGTTGTCATCTCCTCGCCTATTACATCCGCGGCAAGCGGCTCGTGAACATCGTCACCCAACAGGACACGGACAAATGGGTCGAGGAAGGCTGGTCGACGCACGGCGATCCCGACGAGATGCGCTTGAGCTTCCCCAACCCGGAGCCGCGCCTGGAAAAACTGCTGAGCCTCGTGACCGACTGCTCGAAATGGGGTCTGTTTACGCGCCCGCTCACACAAAATTGGGGTCGCGGCCGCATCGAGCTCATCGGCGATGCAGCGCATGCCATGCTGCCCAATGCCGGACAAGGCGCCTGCCAAGCCTTCGAGGACGCCTATATCCTGGCGCGCTGGCTCGAGGCTTGCCGCGATCCGGTCGAGGCGTTTGCGAACTTCCGCCGCATCCGCATCCCGCGCGTGCACGGGGTGCAGCGGCTCTCGTTCTCCAATGCTCGCTTCAAGCACATGCGCGACAGCGCGGCGCAGAAGCATTCGATCGCCGTCGGGACAGGCAGTGTGCACGGCAACTCCGACTGGGTCTGGGGTTACGATGCCGTCAGCGGATGGGACAAAGAGCCCGTCGTTCCCACCGCCTACGCTGCGTGAGGCTCGTTCGATTGGAAGCCTCAATCAATCGAGATGCGAGCCCTCTCGATCAGACGCGACCAGCGTTGCTGCGCCTCTGCCAAATAGGACGCAACCTCCTCGGGCGAGGCTCCTCGCGCTTCGGCGCCCAATGTCGCAAAGGCTTGCTGGACCTCGCTCGAGGCGAGCGCCGCGGCAGTGGCTTGGTTGATCTGCCGCCTGATCGTCAACGGCGTCCCAGGCGGCGCGACAATGACATTGACCGAGGTTGTGATGAACTGATCGAACCCGCTCTCCACCATGGTCGGAAGATCCGGTGCGAGTGGGCTGCGCCTCTCGCTGGTCACAGCCAACCCTTTCACCCGACCCTCACGTACCTGCGGAAGGGTTTGAACGAGTGTGGAAAAGAGGACCTGAACCTCGCCACCCAAGAGGCCGGTCAGTGCGTGACCGCCGCCGCGATAGGGAACATGGACCATCTCGATCTGGGCAGCCGTTTTCAGGAATTCGCCCTCGAGATGCGGAAGCGTCCCGACGCCGGCTGACCCATAGCTCAGCGCGTCCGGCCGCGACTTCGCCAGGCTGACCAATTCCGACACCGAGTTGGCCGGCACGGACGGATGCAGGGCGAGCATTTCGGTGGTCTCTGCAACACGCGCGACGGGCGCGAATGTTGCGGCGGTGTAACCGGCATTCCTGTAGATCAAAGGTGCGATGAGAACGGAACTCGTGCTTCCCATGAAGAGGGTGTAACCATCCGGCTCTGCCGATGCGACCGATTTCGCACCGATAATGCCGCCGGCGCCGCCGGTTCGGTTCTCCACGATCACCGGCTGCCCGAGAGCCGCGGCCATCTTGTCGGAGATGAGCCGCGCAATCTGGTCTGGAGGTCCTCCTGCAGGCGACGGGACGACAAGTTTGATGGGCCGATCCGGGTACGCTTGTGCGCTTTGAAATACGAAGAGCGGCGAAATAAGTGCGACCAAAACGGCGAGCGTTTTCTGCTGCATAGTCCCTCCGGACCCCACCGACGCTGTCGGTTTTTCGGTGCGGCGTAATTTAGCGTGTACTGGCTATCCGCCCCATCCGATACGGCTTGAGGATGGCGTAGACCGCCTCCTGCGCAGGCGTTGGCACATCGTATTTGCGTCCCAGCGCGACCACTTTCCCGGCGAGCCAGTCCAGTTCGAGGCGGTTGCCCGCCTCGAGGTCGTTCGCCATCGAGGCCTTCATCATTGGCGGAAAACCCGCAACCAAGCGCTCCAGCTCTGCAGGAAAGTCGGTCGGAAACGCGACGCCAGCCGAGCGGCCTACGGCCATCGTCTCGTGCATCAGTCTGAAGAACAAAGCACGCATATCCGTGTCGTCGCGGACGGCGCCGAGCGGCTGGCGCGTGATCGCAGTGATCCCAGATGTCCCCGAGAGCACCACGAATTTCTTCCACATCTCGAAAAGCATATGATCCGTCAGCGTAATATCGATGCCGGCAGACTTCATCTGCTGCACGTAATCGCCGAGCAGGTCATCGGGACGCCCGTCGAGACGCCCACAATAGATCTTGGCCGCGGTGCCGGTCTGGCGGATCACGCCAGGCTTCGCGATGTTCGCGGCCACGTAAGTAGCCCCGCCAATGGTGGCGTCATCCCCGAGGATCGGGGCGAGCCGCTCGACGCTGTCGACACCGTTTTGAAGCGTGATCACCCGGGTGTCGCGGCCGACGAGCGGGCGCGTCTGCTCACCCGCCGCCTCCGTATCCCAGAGCTTTACGGCGAATAGGACAACGTCGACCCGCCCGACCCGCTTGGGGTCATCGGTGACGTTGACGTTCTTCAGATGAAGGTCGCCCAGCGCGCTTTCTACCTTGAGGCCCTGCCGGCGAATGGCTTCGCCATGCGCTCCGCGCGCAATGAAGGTCACGTCGTTGTCGGCCGCGGCCATGCGCGCGCCGAAATAAGCTCCGACGGCACCGGCAGCCATGACCGCGAACCGCATCGAAAACCCTCCGCAGGCAATATATCGTTCGCTCGAAGCTACCAGTAATCCGGCGTTGCGCGCAGCGAAACCACCGAATCGTCCCGCATCGCGAGACGCTCCTGGGTTTCGCTTCGCTCAACCCAGGCTACAAGAAGATCACAATGGCGGCGCTTCCGAGAAAGGTTCCCCGATCGCCTGCGCAGCATCCGTCGAATATGCTAGTTTGAAACCGACTGGTCCGCCGGAGTGGGAGCGCCAATGCTGGCCAGAACGGACAGCCTCGCAACCATTGCGGAGAGTTGGCTGACGCGGTTCGAAAGCGCGCTCGCTACGCCGGACCGCGCTCGCCTCGAGACCCTGTTTCATGCCGACAGCCATTGGCGCGATGTGCTCGCCCTGACGTGGCAGATCAAGACCGTCGACGGTTCGGATGCGATCTTGCGCGAGCTTCCAACGCATGCCGCCCCCGCGCGCCCGACTGGCGTCAAGCTCGACCCGCGCCGGACGGCGCCCCGCAAGGTGCAGCGCGCCGGCACGGAAGCGATCGAAGCCATCTTCAGCTTTGAAACGGCGCAGGGTCGCGGCAAAGGTGTGCTGCGGCTCACGCCGGATAACACTGACCGCAACGCGTTGAAGGCATGGACGCTGCTGACGTCGCTCGAGGAGATAAAGGGCCACGCGGAACAGCTCGGCAGATCGCGGCCGCAGGGCAAGGCCTATTCGCGCGACTTTCGCGGGCCGAACTGGCTCGACCTTCGCAAAGCCGCCGCCGAATATGCGGAGCGCGACCCTGCCGTGCTCGTCGTCGGCGGGGGTCAGGCCGGGCTTTCGATCGCCGCGCGCCTGGCGCAACTCGATATCGACATCCTCATCGTCGACCGTGAGGCGCGCATCGGCGACAACTGGCGCAAGCGTTATCACGCGTTGGTGCTACACAACCAGACGCACGTCAATCATCTGCCGTACATGCCGTTTCCGCCAAACTGGCCGGCCTACATTCCCAAAGACAAACTCGCCGCGTGGTTCGAGGCCTATGTGGAGAGCATGGAATTGAACTATTGGACGGGCACCGAGTTCGAAGGCGGTAAGTACGATGAAAACGCGAAGCGATGGTCGCTCGTGTTGCGCCGGGCCGACGGCACGAAACGGGAGATGCACCCGCGCCACGTCGTGATGGCAACCGGAGTGAGCGGCATTCCGAGCCTTCCGGACATTCCGAGCTTGCGCAAGTTCGGCGGTAAAATTCTGCACTCCAGTCAGTACGAGGATGGCGAGCTGTGGAAGGGCAAGCGCGTTCTTGTCGTCGGCTCGGGCAACAGCGGCCATGATATCGCGCAGGACCTCTATTCGGCCGGCGCGAAGGTCACGCTTGTGCAACGCAGCTCGACGATGATTCGTCAACGTCGAGCCGAGCGCACAACTGCAGTACGCGCTCTATGACGAAGGGCCTTCGCTGGAGGATTGCGATCTCGTCACGATATCCATGCCGCTGTCACTGGTACGAAAAAGCCACATCGCATTGACCGAAACTGCGCGAAAGATCGACAAAGACTTGCTGGATGGGCTCCGCCGTCGCGGCTTCAAGCTCGATTTCGGCGAAGACGGAACCGGCTGGCAGTTCAAATACCTCACCCGTGGCGGCGGCTACTACTTCAACGTCGGCTGCTCGGATCTGATCGTCAAAGGCGAGATCGGAGTGGTGCAATTCGCGGATATCGCGAGCTTCGTGCGCGAAGGCGCGCTCATGCACACCGGCGAAACGCTGGCCGCCGACCTGATCGTACTGGCGACGGGCTACAAGGGCCAGGAGCATCTGGTGCGCAAATTATTCGGCGACGATGTTGCTCGCCGCGTCGGTCCGATTTGGGGGTTCGGCGACGGACAAGAGCTGCGCAACATGTTCACGCGAACCGCGCAGCCGGGCCTTTGGTTCATTGCCGGCAGCTTCGCCCAATGCCGCATCTACTCGAAATATCTCGCGCTGCAGATCAAGGCCTGCGAGGTCGGCCTGCTGCCCTGACACGTAGCCCGTAGGGCGCTATATGCGCTTAGCCCGGGTTGAGCGCATCGAAATGCGCCCTACGAGGGCGCGTATGGAGCCCCAGCCTGGGCAATCCGATTGAATGTGTGCCGTCGCTGCTTCTCGCGCCGGCATGACGGAACGCTTTCCTGGGAGGAGACGATGACACGATGGGTACTCGCAGTTTTACTCATGGTTTTTGCAATCGGTTCGGCAGCGGCGCAAGCGCCAGGCACGTGCGCGAGCAAGGCAATCGGAAAAGACGGCCGCGAGCTCGCAGGCGCTGCGCGAACGGCGTTCCTCGCCAAATGCAAGCGCGAAGCGTGCGAACCGAAGGCCATCGGATCGGACGGCAAGCCGCTCAAGGGCGCCGCAAAAACGAGCTTCATGGCGAAGTGCCAGAGGGAGCAAGCCTGACTAATCGCATCGCGTTGACCCGCGGTTCGCGTCACGGCCGGGGAGGCGTTCGTAAACGTGCAAGTGCGAAGCCGCGGACGAGAAGCTGCGGCTAAGTTCGTCTGCTGGAACGCGGGGACGAGCTACACCATCCGCGCCGCTTCCTGCTCCGTCGGCAGCCGGCCCTGCGGCGTGAGCTGGTCGACGAACTCCGGAAGATGTTGGCTCAGCCCAGAGAGCAAATCCCCGCGATCCATCCCGGTCTGTTTTGACAACTCGTCGAGGGTGTCGGCGCCGAGGGCATTGGCAAGTTCGCCTTTCGGGATCGCCTTGTTGGGGCCGGCGCCGACCCATGAACGCGCGGCGTCACCGTGGCCGCTCTCCTGCAGCTGCTTGAGCAGACCGCCGAGTCCGCCGTTGAGCACCGTTCCGGCGGCAGCGCCGCCGAGGACTCCGCCCAATGCGCCACGCAGCAGGTCGCCGAGATCGCCGCCTTGCGCGCCGGGCAGACCGACGTTGCCGCCCGCAGGTCCGGCTGGCTGGCTCGGCGCATCAGCGCGGCGCATGTGCTTCATCGCATAAACCGCAAGCAGCGCCAGCAGCGCCTTCGCCATCGGCGACATCCCTTGGCTTGCGGGCGCGGCTTGCGCGCGCGGATCGCTACCTCCAATGCTGTTGAGAACATCGAGCAAGCCCATATCGACCTCCTGACTTGCCCCAACCCGGCGACAGCATCGCGCACGCCCGTGACGGAGGCAAGGCGGCTACTCACGACGAAGCGCTGTCATGGTCCCTTCATGCGACCATGCCAGGTCATATAGACTTGCGCAGCCAAGGGAAATGCGTCGAAAATGACTCTTCAATGAAGTCTTTAGGGAGGCTCCCATGACAATTGGTCGAATTGCGACTTGCGTAGGCTTCACAGCGTTCGCCGGCATGCTGCTTGTGGGTTCTGCGCAACCGGTGCAGGCGCTCACCATGAAGGAGTGCAGCGCCAAATACCAAGCGGCCAAAACCGCGGGCACTCTCGGCCGGCAAAATTGGCGCGATTTCCGCAAAGCCGAGTGTGGGACGGGTGCGAGCGCCGCTGCTCCGGCCGCCGCTCCAGCGACCGGCGCTACCGCAACGGCGCAGAGACCCGCCGGAAATGCCGTCTTTCCAACGGCGATCTCGCCGAAATATTCGAGCGAGGCGGCGGGAAGGGCGCGGATGCACACGTGCCTCGACCAATACAACGCGAACAAGGCCACCAATGGCAACGGCGGTCTGAAATGGATCCAGAAGGGCGGCGGCTACTACAGCGAGTGCAGTAAGCAGCTGAAGGGCTGAAGTTGCCGGTGAGCCGGACGAGACGCCGCCGCAAGGCAAGCTTCATGCAAGCAAGCGTCATGCAAAAGGTCCAGCAGCAGACGTAGGACCGCTGTTGAGCAAGGGCGCGCCGCCCGACAATGCCGGCGACGGCATCGCGATACCGGCGCGCCGCTGCGCCAACCAGTTAACCCCGTTCGCGCGCATTGAGGAACCATTCCTGCCTGCAGTGCATTTATCTGCATGCGGGCTGGGCGGGCAGATGCGCAAACCTTTGGCGGCAGGTTGGTCGCGGGGCTCTTCGGCGCGATTGTGTTTTTCGCAGCCTCCGGCGCCCGCGCCGAAGGCCCGTTGCAGCTCTCAGGCACACAACTTCAACCGATAAAATGGTCCGAACTCGCGGGCTGGACGGGCGATGATCATCTCGCCGCTTTCGCAGCTTATCAGGCGAGCTGCCAAGCCTTACGCAAGGCGCGTCGCAGCGAAGATCGCGGGCAGATCTCCGGAGCGCTGTGGAACGTCTGCCGCAATGCCTTAGCACTGCGGCCACGGGATGGGGATGCCGCGCGCGCTTTCTTCGAACAGAATTTTCAACCCGTTCGCATCTCGCGACTGGGCGAGGTCGAGGGATTTTTGACCGGTTATTTCGAGCCGGTCGTGGCGGGCTCGCGCTTTCCCAGCCCCGAATTTCACGTCCCGCTCTACCGCCGGCCGCGTGATCTCGTCGCCGCCGGCTACAATCCAGCCGCGGTTGCCTTTCCAAATAAAGGAGTGCGCATCGGCCGCCGCAACGAGAACAGCGAACTCCTGCCCTACCACGATCGCGCCGCGATAGAAGCCGGCGCGCTTGACGGGCAGAAGCTCGAGATCTGCTGGCTGAAGGATCCATTCGATCTGCTCACAATCCAGATCGAAGGCTCCGCGCGCGTCATCCTCGAGGACGGCACGCCGGTGCGAGTGAGCTATGATTCGCACAACGGCTATAGCTACAGCTCGATCGAGCGCGTGCTCGTCGAGCGCAATCTCATCCCGCGCAAGGAAATGTCGATCCAGCGCATTCGCGACTGGATGGCCGCGCATCCGGATGAAGCGGCGAAGGTGCGCGCCACCAATCGCTCGTATGTGTTCTTCCGCATCACCGGCCTGTCGAACGAGGGCGAGCCGGTCGGCGCGCAGGGGGTGCCGCTGACGCCGGGACGGTCGATTGCCGTGGACAGGCTGCACGAATACGGCACACCGTTTTTTATCGAAGCCGATCTTCCGATCGGGAGCGTGAAAGCTATGTCAGCCTTCAGACGCCTGATGATTGCGCAAGACACGGGATCGGCGATGGTAGGGCCGGCGCGCGCCGACCTCTACTGGGGCGCCGGCGATGACGCCGGTCGCATCGCCGGTCGCATTCGTCATCCGGGCCGTTTCGCGATGCTGCTTCCTCGCGAACTCGACATGATCGCGGCCGGCGCCCAGATGCCATTGCCGGTGCCAAGACCGAAGATCATCGAGGCCAAGAAAGAGGACGCCAAATCCAGGACAGATTTGGCCACCACCGGCCAGGCTCTACCCGGCAAACAAACGCCGATGCCAAAACAAAAGATCGCCGCGCTCGACATCAAGAAACAGGACGGCAAGAGCAAAGCGGAGCCCGCCAAGCTGGGCGAGAGCGCGGCCGCCAAGCACATGCCGTTGCCAAAACCAAAGACCACGGCCGTCGACATCAAGAAACAGGAGGGCAAGAGCAAAGCGGAGCCCGCCAAGCTGGGCGAGAGCGCGGCCGGCAAGCACATGCCATTGCCAAAACCAAAGACCACGGCCGTCGACATCAAGAAACAGGAGGGCAAAAGCAAAGCGGAGCCCGCCAAACTGGGCGAGAGCGCGGCCGCCAAGCACATGCCGTTGCCAAAACCAAAGACCACCGCCGTCGACATCAAAAAACAGGACGGCAAGAGCAAAGCGGAGTCGGCCAAGTCCGGCGAGGTTGTCGCCGGCAAGCATGTGCCGTTGCCAAAACCGAGCAGCACCGCCATCGAAATGAAGAAACAAGAAGGAAAGATCAAAGCGACGTCTGCCCGTGCTGCCGAGGATGGGAAAGCAGCGCCAAAGTCGGGATCGGGTAAGCCGGCCCTTCGTGAAAGAGCGACCGCGCATTGTACCGATTGCAGCCGCTAGCGCGCGCTCCTGAATGTTACGCGTGCGCGCAAGTCTTCAGAGCGCCGCAGCCGCGCAGCATGCGGACTTGTCGTGCAAATTCAGTCCGAGGCATCAACGAGGATCGGCACGCAGTTCCTCGCGTAGCGCCGGAGCCCGGACTAGGTAACGCCTGCCGCGAGAGATCATGCGCCAACGGCGTCGGCAACGCATTTCTTCACGTGGCTCGCCTTGGCCGCGCCGGCAAGCTTCTTTTCGGTGGAGTCCTTGTCGCATGCCGTCCTCGCGTCGCGCTCGCATTTCTGCATGAAGCTCTTCAGCGCGGCGCCGGCGAGCTTCTTGTCGGCTGCATCCGACTTGCAGGTCGCGAATGCCGGAGCGGAGATCAGGCACATAGCGAGCACCAGAGTAATCGCTTTCATCAGGACCCTCCTTTCGACAGAACCGCGCCTCAATTAGATGCCTGGCGCAGAGCGGCGTCCACCGAAATGCGACCGCATCCGCAGAGGTCGCTGATGCTCAATCCGAAACCGGTGAGGCGCTCACGTGCTCGGCATCGACCACGGGCACTGTTGACCGTGCAGCGCGGGAGGGGGAAAATGTTCGCCACGATCGGCACAAAGGACACGCATCGATGGTCGACAAGGACGGCGCCATCTTTGTCGGCAAAAGCGCAAAGCCGGAATACCTCACGCTGGCACTGGCCAACCGCCATGGGCTGGTGACCGGAGCCACCGGCACCGGCAAGACCGTCACCTTGCAGGTGCTGGCGGAGGGCTTGTCGCGCTCCGGCGTTTCCGTATTCGCCGCCGACATCAAGGGCGACCTCTCCGGCATTTCGCAGCCGGGCGAGGCCAAGGAGGCATTCGTCAGCCGCGCCAAAAGCCTCGGTTTCGACTACGAGACGGACCAATTCCCTGTCGTGTTCTGGGATCTGTTCGGCGAGCAAGGGCATCCGATCCGCGCCACCGTCTCGGAGATGGGGCCGCTGCTGCTGTCGCGGCTGCTCGATCTCAACGACGTGCAGGAGGGCGTTCTCAACATCTGTTTCCGCGTCGCCGACGAGCAGGGACTTTTGGTGCTCGATCTCAAGGACCTGCGCGCCATGCTCGGCTACGTCGCCGACCATGCAGCCGAGCTCACGACACAATACGGCAACGTCGCGAAGCAGACCGTGGGAACCATCCAGCGCTCGCTGCTGGTGCTGGAGAACCAGGGCGGCGCAAAGTTCTTCGGCGAGCCCGCGCTGGCGCTCAAGGATTTCATCCGCACCGACCGGGATGGCCGCGGGACCGTCAACATTTTGGCCGCCGACAAACTGATGGAGAATCCGCGCCTCTATGCGACCTTCCTGCTGTGGCTCTTATCCGAGCTGTTCGAGGAGCTGCCGGAGGTCGGCGACCAGCCCAAGCCCAAGCTCTGCTTCTTCTTCGACGAGGCGCACTTGCTCTTCAACGAGGCGCCCAAAGCGTTGCTCGACAAGATCGAGCAGGTCGTGCGCCTGATCCGCTCCAAGGGCGTCGGCGTTTACTTCGTGACGCAGAATCCGCTCGACGTGCCGGACAAGGTGCTGGCGCAGCTCGGAAACCGGGTGCAGCACGCGCTGCGCGCGTTCACCCCGCGCGACCAGAAGGCGGTGAAGGCAGCGGCCGAGACTTTCCGGCCCAATCCGAATCTCGATACCACCAAGGTCATCATGGAGCTCGGCAAGGGTGAGGCGCTGGTGTCGTTCCTCGAGGGCAATGGCACGCCGAGCGTGGTCGAGCGCTGCATGGTCCGTCCGCCCTCGGCGCGGCTCGGTCCGATCACAGCAGACGAACGCAAGGCGCTGATCGCCAAGAGTCCGGTCAAGGGCAAGTACGACCAGGCAGTCGATTCGGAGTCAGCCTACGAGGTGCTGCAGAAGCGCCTGCAGCAGACCGGCTCAACCTCGCCGCCTCCCGCAGGCGCGCCAGCGCCCGGCGCGCCGGGTCAAGCAGCGCCGGCTGCCGGCGGTCTCGGCGCAATCCTGAACGCCATTGCCGCAGCGCTCGGCGGCATCTTCGGCACCACCCGGCCGCGCGGACAACGTCTCTCCACCGGTCAGCTGATCGCGCGCGAACTCACCCGCTCCGTCACCAATCGGGTGGCCGGCCAGATCGCGGCGGATATGGGCCTGCGGCGTTGATCGATGCCGAACGGACATTCCAATATGGCCGCTCATTGCCGATAGCCGGTTCATGCACTGCAACTAACGGTCATTCGATTGCCGCGTCGGCCATCGCGGGCCCCGGTGCGCGAGCCGCCGGACGCGAATGCAAATCGCGCATTTTGTGATCGCCATCACAGCGCCGCGAGCGAGACTCCGGCACACTCCACCGCCTGCATCTCCGCTTAAGCCACCGCCTGGGCGGTTGAGCTCAAGAAAGTACAATTAAAACAGGCGGATGAAGTGGCCGGCGCATGCCCACGACGATCTTGATCTGCGGCAGCCCTGCGCATGGGTTCCAAATTGTCGGCTTGTTCGCCGACAAGGCCGATGCCGAAACCTATGCCGAAGAGCATAGCCTTCGAGACTGGTGGGTTGCCGAGCTGACCTCACCAGAGGTGTTCGCAGAGCGGCGATGGAAGCCGTTTCGAACAGCCCGCGGCCCCATCTAGCGATCAGCCGCCGCAGACGGCGAGCCTTCCCTCGCCCAGCGCCTAATGGATCGCCGCCTCGTAATATCGAAGATCATAGTAGCGAGAGGGGTCGGTGAGCGTCTTCTTCGGGTGACCGTATTCGCTGCGCAACTCTAAGACCTTGCGAATGCCCGCGATGTCGAGTTGCGCCTTTGCGGCAATTCCCCGCCGGCCGGTGAAATTCGCGTAAGTGGCCGCCGCCAACTCCGGCGACAGTTCGGGAAAGTATTTGCGCAGGATCGAAATTGCTTCGTCCTTGCTGGTCGGGTCGCGCAACCATTCAACCGCCGCGACGTAGGCTTTGCTATAGGCGACGAGCTTCTGCTCGTTGGCTTGCGCCCATGCTCGCCGCGTGACCGCAACCGACTCTTCATAGTGCCCGTAAACATCCCTTGCATACTGCAAAACGTTGAAGCCATTTGCTTTGGCCATCAGATCGAAGGGCGAGGTCAGTATCGCAGCAGCATATTTACGCTCGCGCATGCCTTGCCAACGCGCGAGCGTCCCACCGGCTGATTCGACCTTGTAGTCGCTCAACTCTAATCCGCTGCGCTTGAGCAGATCGAACAGCACGAACGCATATCCCGTCGTGACCGCGTCCACGGCGAGCGTTTTGTCTTTGAGGTCCTGCGCTGTCTTGATTTCGGGGATCGTCACCAGCACCGGTATGCTCGGGCTGCCACCCATGAAGACGAAAAGATCGGGCTCTCTCGAGACAGCGACTTCGCCTTGGCCTTCCGCGTAGGCAATGACGTTGTCGACCGCCGTCATACCGATGTCGAACTTGCCGTCGATGAGGTTGATCATTTGGAAGACCGAGTTGGGCGTGGGGGTCAGCTTCACCTCGATGCCGGCCTGCGCGAAGTAACCTTTTTCCTGAGCAATCCTGATCGGCCAATTTCCAGTGCCCGGAAACGCGATCACCGATACGGCCTGGAGGTCTTGCGCAGCTGCACTGGCGCTGGTGCAAATCTCGCCACAAGCCGTCAGCGCTGCAATCGCGACCAGGAAACGAACTCGATCGAGCATTGCCATCGCTCCCCAAACTGAACCGTGTAGCCCATGTTGAGCCAGCCAAACCCGGCAATCGCGCGGGCGGCAAGACACTCCTGGGTTTCGCTTCGCTCAACCCCGGCTACAACGCAAGGCGCCAACATAGCGGAATCAAGCTATCGGATCACTCCTCGCGCCAAGGCAGGCCGAGGTGGCGCATGTCATGGGAAAATGCCTAGAATGCCGATTGCATGCTCCCTCCCGATTTGATCCTGCACAGCGGCAAGATCATCGCGCTCGATCATAGCTCACGAATAGCGCAGGCCATCGCGGTGCGAGCGGGTCAGGTGGTCGCCGTCGGCGACGACGCGGCGCTCCTCAAAGAGGCCGCTCCCACGACCCAACTCGTCGATCTCGCGGGTCGTTCGGTACTGCCAGGGTTTTTCGACGCGCATCCGCACGCGGACCGGGAAGGTCTCAAGGCGCGCGGCGGTATTCCCATTGCCGGCCTTCACTCCGTGGCCGACATTGTCGAGGTCGTGAAACGTGCGGCGCAGACCACACCCGCCGGCGAGTGGATCGTGCTCATGCCGATGGGTGAGCCCCCGCACGAGTACATCAGCCGCCCCGAGCAATTGATCGACGGCCGCTTTCCAACGCGGCATGACCTCGATGCGGGCGCCCCCGACCACGCTGTCTACATTCGCGCCGTGTGGGGCTGGTGGAGCCGCCGCCCGTTTCCGTCGGTTGCCAACTCGCTGGCGCTCAGCCGCGCGGGGGTGACGCGCGACACGCCCGCGCCGCACAACGTCGAGATCGTGAAGGATGCGCGCGGTGAGCCGACGGGCCTGTTCTTGGAACGAAATTTCGTTCCGGTCCTGGAGTACACGCTGTTCCGCGACCTCCCTCGCTTCAAGTACTCCGATCGGCTCGAGAGCGTTCGCCTCGGCGCGCGAGCCTACGTCGCGGCCGGAACGACCTCGCTCTACGAAGGTCACGGGCTCACGCCAACGGTCATACGTGCCTATCGTGAGAATGCCGAGCGAGGCGCCCTGCCCTTGCGCATGCATACCCCAGTCAGCATGCCGAGCGCAGCGTTCGACGACAAACGGCTGCTCGATCTGTTCTACCATTATGCCGGCGTTGCCGGCGGCCGGGGCCGCGGGGACGACATCCTGCGCGTCGAAGGAATCAATCTCGGCGGCCATGCCGATAGCACCGTCGCGGACATCATCGCAGCGGGCTATCCCTATGATCAATGGGCGGGACATTTTTACCAAGCGATGACGCAAGAGCGCTTCGTGAAGCTCGGCATCGAAGCGGCTCGGCTCGGACTGCGCGTCAATTGCGTGGTGAGCCGGGATCTCGAATACGCGCTGAGCGCTTACGAGGCCATCGACAAAGAGGTGCGCATCCGCGAGCGCCGCTGGGTGGTGATCCACGTCAATCAGGCGAGCGATGCGCAGATCCGGCGCATGAAGGCGCTCGGCGTCATCGCCACGGTGGTGCCGGGCTTTCTCTGGATGGCGAGTGATCGCTACGGCCTCGACAAGCTCGGCGAGGAGGGCATTCCCATCCGGCGCATGCTAGATGGCGGCGTGCCGGTCGCGCTTTCAACCGACGGAGTGCCCTATTCGATGCTGTGGACGGCGTGGGAGGCGATCGCCCGCTGGGACGATGACGGTCAGCGACGACTCGGAGACAGTCGGCTGACCCGAGAAGAGGCGCTGCGGATGGCGGCACAAAGCGGCTACCGGCTGACCTGGAACGAGGAGAAATACGGATCGCTCGAGGCCGGCAAGGTCGCGGACATGGTCGTGCTCGCTGAAGATCCGCTCTCCTGCGATCTCGACCGGTTAAAGGACATCCGCGTCGATCGAACGTTCCTCGGCGGTCGCCAGGTGTTCGGACCGTCTTGAAAGGATCGTGCTCCAATATCCAAGACCGGCAGCAAAAAAGGACGAGCGCGTAGGACGCAATAAGCGAAGCGCATTGCGCCGTTCATGCGGGGCCATCTGCAGGAAAATCGGGACTGCGACCGGCGGAGCCCGTGAGGTCGGGCGCCTACCTGAGTAGAGCTCCGATGGCGCGATTGGCGAAGCTGAGGCGTTCGGCCATCACCCTGATAACGAAGGTGAGCAGAGCCTGATACAGCGCCGGATTGTTTCTTCTAATACGTTCAAATGCGTCGGCTTTGAGAGCGTACAGCACGCTCGCGAGTTCGGCTTCGATCGTTGCACTCCGGGCTTGGCCGGTGATGAGACCCATCTCACCAATCGTAGTGTGCCGCCCGAGGCTTCGCACACGCAGCCTGCGCCCCTCTCCCGCACTCACAACGATGCTGATACGGCCGCGCAGAATGAAATGCATGGCGTCGGCTTTCTCGCCCTCCCGGGCGATGATCTCTCCGGGGGTAACTTCGATCCGCTGGCATTCTTCCACCAGCCGCGAGGCGTGCTCGGTTCCGACTGCATCAACCAGCCATTCGTGCAGCGATTCAGATTCGCTCGCCTCTGGTTGATATGCCTCGATGATCGCGTTTTCGCAAAGCTCAAGCGCCCGATCGAGGTCGCTTGCCACAAGAACATCACTCGAGATCAGGCCGCTAATTCGGAATACGTCGTGAATCTCGCGCGCCATATTCACGAGCACCAGTCGCGCCCCGCAAGCGTCAGCCAGCTCCTCGATCTGCCGGAAGCTGTTCGTGGCCGATGAATCGAGTCCGGTTACAAACCGGAAATCGAACAGGAGAAAGTGACATCCTGGTCGGGCCGCCAGCAAACCCTTGATATGCTCGTGCAGCCGGCTGGCTGAACCAAAGAAGAGGTAACCCTGCAGGCTGAGACCCTGCAACTCATGGCCGTGATCGAGGAGGGCCCGGAGCTCCTCGTGGCCGCGATCCAGCGTAGAGTGATACTCCGACCCATCGAAGCTGAATTTGATTGCAGGAATCCGGCTTGCACTGAGCGCGAACGTGGCGCAGCCGATTACAACTCCAATCAAGAGTCCGGCGACAAATCCCCACACCACAATGATCAACGCTATCGCGAGCAATGACAGGTATTCGAGGAGCGGAAGCCGGCGCGCCGAATCGACGATCCATCGATACAGCAGATTCCCACCAAGGTAGAACAGAAGTCCGCCCAAGACGCATTTGGGCACGTAGCCAAGGAAGTTTGGATTGGCGACAACGACTGCTGCCGAAACGACAGCGACCGTAATTGCCGAGAGACGACTGGTTGCTCCAGCCAAATAATTCACCACCGTTCGGCTGACTGAAGTGACGCCGATGTAACCGCCAAGGGCTGCTATCAGCAGATTGGCAATACCGTGCGAGTTAAGCTCCCGGTCGAGATTCGCCTCTCGGTGGATCGCAAGTTCGACGGCGCTGGTATTGAGCAACAACGTGACCGTGGCCACGAACACGACCGAGAGGAGCTCGCCGGACAATGATGGAAGTACTCGCCAGGGAAACTGAACCAGTTCGTCAGTCCGCCAAGGGGACGCGAGTCCGGCATGCAATTGTGGGCTGAACATCCAGCCGTCTGCCTGTGCCTGGTCCAGCGTTACACCGAGCGCTAGGAGCACGAGATGGGCCCCTATCACGCCCGCCAATAAAAGGCCGGGCAGAGCGAAGGGACTTCGCAGCCGGCGCTGTCCAAGAAAGAGCGCGATCGCGAGTAGCACAGCTGCCAACAGCTTTTCGCCGGTCAGCGAATCGAAAAGCACGGCCACAGTGTCGGCGGTGACATTCTGACCCGTCGTCACTTTGGTAGCGCCCATGACGATGAGCCATCCAGTCGCACCCAGAAATCCTCCGATCACCGGAAAAGGTACAAAACGTATCGCGCGGCCTGCATGAGTAACGCCAAGGACAAGCAGCACGGTTCCAGTCAGCGCTGTACTAAGCGCCATGACTATGATTGCGCGCTCTAAGACATGTTCGGCCGCGCCCTGGGCGAGCACCCGATCGACGAACGCGGCGACGAATGCCGCCATGACCGCCGATGTCGGGCTGTCGGGCCCAGCGATTGCCAAAGGCAGCGAACTGCGCAGCCCGATCACTAACGCGGCAATAGCGGCGGAGAGGAAGGTGACCGCAACCCCATAGCCGAGCCATTGCGAAAGAGGGCCGGAAAAAACCAGAGTCGCATACGAAAGCGAGTACGCGATTGACAGAAAGCTGCACGTTGCGCCGGCGGAGAGATCTTGCAGCCTGGCACGAACAACTGCAGCTCTTGGTCTAGAACTGATCGGGACAGTTTCGGTGGCCATTAAATTCCCCAGACCGATCCCCACTCACCGCTAGCAAAAAAGCATAACACGCCAAAATACGGCAGGGGGACTGCTGCGACGCATTGCTGGACGCACAATACCGGTTGCGACGGCCAGATCTCGGTGCTGCCCTCGAAACCTGCATCTATCCACATCAGGCGCGCTTCGCTCACGACAGAGCGTGTCCATATCCCGTCATCAGCTTGGAGATGAGGTTCGGTTGAAGGCGCGGCGGGGCCTGTGTCATGCTCAGCCCACGAGGGCGCGAGCATGGCTGACATGGCGCACAGCACGCAGGCCGCACACGGCCACATCCAGGACTATGAATACCACGTCCAGGCGATCGAGGCCGAAAGCGCCTGGAGCCCCGGCTCATTCAGCTACACCGCCGCGGCGTCCTCACGTTCTACGACCTCATCCGCGCCGCCGGCCATGGTCCCGCGGCGCCGGCCGCGGCGGGCGAGGCCACGCACGACACCGAGAGGCGCATCCGCGCGCTCGAAGACGCCCTGGACGAGTATATTCGTGGCATCGCGCTCGCCTCGATCGACTCGCCCGACCAGCCCTCGGTCATCGAGGATACGCGCAAGGAGCGCGGCGACTACGACGACTTCTTCCGCATCGCCAAGCCGTCGCACGGCGGCACGCTCGAGGAGCGCATCGCGCGGCTCGAGCACGACATTCGCGAGTACCAGCGCCTGCTGGACGTGCTCATGCGCGCGCTGCTCGACAAGGGCGTGCTGACGAAGGCAGACATCGAGCGCCAGCGCGCTTTCCTCGCCGGGCGCGGTGCCTTCAACGGCGCTCGCATTGTCGCCCGCGCCTGGGTCGATCCCGCCTTCAAGCAGGCCCTCCTCACGCGCGGCCGCGAGGCCGTGCGGGAGCTGAACATTCCGCCCGGCCGGCTCGGCAAGCTCGGCGTCGCCGAGAACACGGCGACGCTGCACAATGTGGTGGTGTGCACGCTCTGCTCATGCTATCCGCACGATCTCTTGGGCGATCCGCCCTGGTGGTATCGTGACGATAGCTATAAGGAGCGCATCGTGCGCGACCCGCGCGGCACGCTGGCGGATCGGTTCAACCTGCGGCTGCCCGATACCGTGGAGGTGCGCGTCCACGACAGCACCAGCGACGTGCGCTGGATGGTGCTGCCGCGCCGGCCCCGTGGCACCGACGGCTGGAGCGAAGAGGAGCTGGCGCGGCTCGTGACCACCGACAGTCTCGTGGGTGCCGCCCCGGCCTTGACCCCTGCGGCCCTCGCGCAGACCGAGTGCGGCGTGTCGAGGTGAGCATGCCCGCACCCGAGGCAACGCACCGCTTTCGCCTCGGCGAGCGCGTGCGGGTCAAGGAGGCGAACCCTTCCGGCAACCCACGCACGCCCGCTTACGTACGGGGAAACACCGGCATTGTCACCGCGCTCCACGGCAGCATCGACAATCCGCTCGACCACCGCGGCGTCTATCCGCCGCTATGCAGCGTCGCCTTTCCGGTTCGCGAGGTGTTTGGCGGCGCGAGCCGAGACATGTTGTCGGTGGACTTGCACGAGGACTGGCTGGCGCCCGCTGGGACTCTTGAGGAGTAGTAGTGCGAGTAGGGCGCAATAAGCGAAGCGCATTTCGCCTCGCCCAATTCGCCGTCGCCGAGGGAGCTACTGGATGACACCTTTCCACCTCGTGCTGCTTACCGCTGCACTGGCGTGCGCCGCATCCGCCCGCGCCAGCGACATTGCGCCGGGTGGCACGCTACGCGCGGCGTACCTCGGCACCAACCCGGCGCAGGCGATGCGCGATCCGGCGACCGGCGAAGTCCGTGGACCTGCCTACGACCTTGCCCGCGAATTGGCGCGCCGCAACAACGTGTCGCTTGAGTTCAGACCGATTGCCAACCCGCCGGCCGTCATCGAGGCGGTCAAGAACGCAGAGGCCGACATCGGCTTTGTTGCCTATGAGGCGACGCGGCTCGGGACGGTGGAATTCTCGCAAACCTACATGCTGGTGCGACAGAGCTTTCTCGTGCTCGACGCCTCGCCGATCAAGGCGATCGCGGATATCGACCACGCGGGACAGAAAATTGCCGGCACAGTCAATGATTCGATCACGCTGTGCATGAAGCGCATTCTCAAGCAGGCCATACTGATCGAGCTGGAGAACAATGCGGCCGAATTGAGCAAGGCGCTGACGGCGCGCGCCATCGACGCGCTCGGCGCGAACCGCCAGCGGCTGACCACGCTCTCGATAGCGACACCGGGTACGAGACTGTTGCCGGATGACCTCTTCAACGTACCGCAGAATATCGTCGTGCCGAAGGACCGGGCGGCGGCGCTCGCGGCCGTCAATGCGTTGATCGATGAGGTGCGCGGGTCGGGCTTCTTGCAGAGCGCGATCGAGCGCGGCGGCGCCATTGGGGTTGCCGTCGCGCCGGCGGGCGTGAAAGCCGGATGTCCAGGATAGGATCAACGCGAAGTACGGTTATCGTACAACCGGTCCTACATAACGGAACTTCTGCGCCCGCTTACCGGTGTCCACCTCGGTGGTGTAGATGTTGCCCTTTGAATCCACCGCCAAATTGTGCACCCAGTGAAACTCCCCGGCGTTGCGGCCGTTGCGGCCGAACGTACCGACGATCTCTCCGGTTTCGCGCCGTAGCGTTCGTACCTCGTTATTGGTGCCGTCGGCGTTGAACAGATATGTCTGCTTGGGATCGATCCAGAAGTCGAGGTCCCAAACCGACCCCGCGCGGAGCGTGTTCTTTTCGACGATGAATTCCTTGACGAAGCTACCATCCTTGCGAAAGACCTGAATTCGGTCATTCGCACGATCGCAAATATAGACGAGGCCATCCTTGGCGATCTTCACGCAATGGACCGGATTGCCGAACTGCGGTGAGGGCGCCGCTGCCGGGTTATAGGGCGGCAACTTTTCGTCAGTCGGCTTTTTGCCATAGGCGCCCCACTGCCGTTTGTAAGCGCCGGTATTGGCGTCGAATACGATGACCCGGTGATTGAAATATCCGTCGGCGATATAGACCTCATTCGTATCCGGATCGACCTCCGCATCGGCCGGACGGCCAAGGCGGGTCACGTCATTGCTGTTGGTCTGCGGCCCCGCTTTGCCGATCTGCAGCACAAATTTCCCAGCGCGGGTGAATTTCAGATACTGTCCATCATTGTCTCCATTGCCGCCGATCCAGACGAAGCCCGCTGCATCGATGCTGATGCCGTGCTCGACTTGCGGCCAGTCATAGCCCTCGCCGGGGCCGCCCCACGCCTGGATCAAATTGCCTTCGGAGTCGAACTCCATGACCGCAGGCGCCGGGCGGCAGCATTTGGACTGCGGTGGATTGAGCGTCAGCGCCTTCTCGTCATCAGTGAGCGAGCGCGGGCGTTGTATGACCCAGACATGATCCTGCGCGTCCACCGCCACGCCCGCGGCCTGACCCATGATCCAGTCGTTTGGCAGCGGCTTGGGCCAGGCGGCGTCGACCTGAAAGCGGGGAGCGTCATCGGCGAAAGCCGGCATGGCGATCATCGCCGCCAGAAGCACTGACAAAATGAACCTCACGGTATCCTCCCTGTGCGAGCTGTGAACGGCTGTGGGACGCGGCGCTCTCTCTTTTTCGACAGGCATAAGGACGAGGCTAAGCGCGTTATCCCACTCGATCCGCATGGAATCGCGGACCTTCGATTTGTGCATGATCATACCCTCGCCATCTCGGCCGTCTGCAGGTGCTGGCGGAAAAAATCCAGCGTCAACTCCAGCGCACGGTCCGCTTCCGGCTTGCTGTAGGTCTTGCCGCCGTAACGCGCGAAGGCGTGGTCGGCATTGGGATATTTATGGATCTGCACCAGCGGGTTGGGTGACAAGCGCCGTTCCAACAGATCGTTCACCTCAGCCTGAACCCACCGATCCTTCATCGCCATGTGCAGCAGAAACGGGCGGTGCAGATTTTTCGCCTCTCGGATGTGGTGTTCGATGTAGGTGCCGTAATAGGCGACGGCGCAATCGATATCGCTGCGGCAGCACATGAGGTAACAAAGCTTGCCGCCGAGACAATATCCAACGGCGCCAACCTTGCCGTTGCACTCCTGCAATCCGGCAAGGTAGCGCCACGTGTCCTCCATGTCGCGAACCGCGAGGTCGTAATCGAAATCGTAATAAAGGTCGAACGCCTCGCGCACATGCTCTGGATTGCCGTCGGAGAGTTCGACGCCTCCCTCTTGCCGCCAGAATAGGTCGGGGACCAGACAGATGAAGCCAGCTTGTGCGAATTCGTGGGCATGGTGGCGCATGGTCTCGTTCACGCCCCAGATTTCCATGATGGCGATGATCCCGCCCGCCGGCGTGCGGTCGGGGATCGCGAGATAAGCTCCCATCTCGCCGTCGCGCAGCTTCACTTTGATGTTCCCTGTCTTCATGCGCGCGATCTCGCTTTCACCGCCGGCTCGGCGCTTAGTCGCAGGAGGTCGCGCGCGTTGCCGGCGAAGATGCGTTCGCGCTCGTGGCGCGAAATCTCCAGCGCCTCAACCGCTGCGATGGTCTCGCGAATGAGGCCCCTGCCCTGCTCGGCATCGAACGGCGCATCTGTTGCAAACAGGGAAAAGCGCGTGCCGAAAAACGCGTGTCCGCAGCGCGTCGCCGCGGGCTCGCCGTTCACTGCGGTGTCGGCATAGAGCATCTTGAAGTAGTCGATGGGCGCGCGCTTGAGGTGATGCTCCTCGACAACCGGATTGCGCTCCGGCGTGCCGTAGAAAATCTGGCGGAAACCGAGCTTTATCTTGCCGGAGAAGAACGGGATCATGCCGCCGTAATGATGGGTGATGACCTTCAGCTTCGGCAGTTCGTCGAAAATTCCGGAATAGATCAGGCGCGTCATGCAGGCGGTGGTCTCGTACGGCCAGCCGAAGGCGAACCAGACTTCATCCTGCGACTGTTGCTCGGTTTTGTAATCGGCGAAGTCGGGGCCTCGCATCGGATGGACCCAGATGGGCAGATCGTGTTCGACCATGCGGCGGAAGATCGGGCGAAATTCCGGTCGGCTCAGCGGTTGGTTCGCGACGTGGGTGAAAATCTGCACGCCGCGCGCGCCCAAAGCACCGATAGCACGGTCGGCTTCCGCAATGGCCGCATCCATATTGTTCATCGGTAGTGCGGCGACAAAAGCAGGGAAATAGTCGGTGTGCCTCGCACAGATTTCAGCGAGCGCATCGTTCGCAATCCGGGCGAGTTCGGGTGTGAGGTCAGGTCCGGCAATCAGTTCGAGCGGCGGATTGGCGAGCGACAGAACGTTCTGCAGATCGCCGAATTCATCGAGCAATCGAAGCCTCGCTTCGACGTCGCATAGCGTCGCGAGGCGCGGAAACGCAGTGACCGCCGCGTGGCCCGGTATCAGCGCTGCAAGACGCTCCAGGTACGGCTTCGGCATGAAGTGATTGAAGATATCGATTTTCATGGGTCGTGACTTCAAACGGGCTTCGCCTGCGTGATCTCTTCGAGCACGCGACCCTTGGTCTCGACGCCCACTGCGATCAGCGCGAAGGAGGCGATCAGATAAGAGAGAGCGAAGGTATAGAGCGTCCAGCCGCCGAGCCCGTAAGCCAGCATGAAGCCAACCACCGAGGGCGCGAGGAAAGAGCCGATGCGCCCGATACCGAAGAACCAGCCGACTGCCGTGGCCCGCAGATGGGTCGGGTGCAGTTCGCCGACGTAGACGCTGGTGGCGCCGTATACGCCGGGGTTGACCCACCCGACCAGGAAGGCCGTGACATAGGTGGCAAAGCCTGTCGACATCGCAAACGCCAGATGGAACAAGGCGCCCACGAAATAATACAGGAAAAGAACCGGGCGGCGGCCATAGCGATCGATCAGAAAGCTGCAACTCGAATAGCCGAAGAAGCCTCCGATCGCCTGGACCAGTTGGAAAGCGATGGCATCCGTCAGCGGTATCCCGCGCTGCGTCAGGATTGTCGGCAGCATGAACAGAATGCCGTTCGAGGCCCACAAGAATCCGAATGAGACGATCCAGACCAGAATGGTCGTGCGCGCGCGCCCCGGCGCGAACAGTTGGAATACGGTAACCCCGGTCGGGACGGCAACCTCTGGCTTCACTTTCGGCGCGGCCCGTATTTCCTCCGCGGTCAACGAACGGCCAAGCGCTCGCCGCTCGATCTGCGCAACGGTCGCTTCTGCCTCCGCGAGGCGACCTTTGCTGAGCAGATAGCGAACCGATTCCGGCATGTAACGGCGAACGAAAAACAAGAGCACGGCGGGAACGACGCCGACCACGAACAGCGCGCGCCAGCCAAGCGTCGGGATGATCAACAGGCTCAGGAGCGCCGCGACGATCAGACCCACCGGAAACGCCGCCATGATATTGCCCGTCATGGCGCCGCGAATGCGGCCCGGGCTGAATTCGGAGGCAAGCGTGGACGTCACCGGGACTTCGCCGCCCAGACCGAAGTTCGAGAGGAACCGCGACACAGCCAGCGAGGTGACATTCCATGACGCGGCTACGAGCCCGGTGAACAGCGCAAATATGCCGACCGTCGCCGCAAAAGAGGTGCGCCGGCCGATGTAATCGGACACCGTTCCCCAGAATAACGCGCCGAAAAATGCCCCGATCAGTCCGACCGTCGCCAGCAGGCCCGATTGGGCTGGACCAAGCCCAAACTCGCGGGCAATGGGCGGCAGGGCAGCCCCGAACATGGCGAAATCCGCCGCGTCGAACATGATGCCGAAAAACGCCAGGATGAAAAAACTTCGGTGCCAACGCGAAAACGGCAGCTGCTCCAGCCGTGCAATGAGTTCCGCCGATTTTGCTTCGTCCGCGACAGCCATGCGCTTCTGGGGTTAAAGATCGCCTTCCTTTACGAGAGACTAGCAGAAAAGTCTTGGGTTTCGCTTCGATCACCCCAGGCTACAAGGACATCGCCATGACAAGCTCGCGGCTGCTTCGCTGGCTCAGCCGGTCGCCGGTGCAAACATTCATTCTTTGTCCGCTGCTTGTGGTCGCATTCGAGCTGGTCCGGCAGCGCGGAGAGCTGACCACCGAGCCTGCGGGCGTTGTTCTGCTCGCCTGGGGCTATCTGCAATATCTGCTGGTCGGACGCTTTCGCACTCGTGTGGGCGGCGGCGGTCCCGGATTTGGCGTGCCGCCGGATCGGATCGTGGAGGACGGGCCTTATCGTTACGTCCGCAATCCGATGTACCTCGGGCACCTGATTGTCATGCTGGGCTTGGCGGTGACGTTCGTCTCGTGGTTTGCGCTCATCCTGTTCGCCGCGCGCGCGCTCTGGTTTCACCGCCGCGTGCTCGAGGACGAAGCGCGCCTTGAGAAGATGTTTGGACCGGCTTACCTCGATTATCAGCGGCGGGTGAAGCGCTGGATCCCAGGTCTCTTGTGAAGGGACGCAGCGCTTTAGGCTCAGGTCCGCTTCGCCTGGACGGGAACGGCCCCATTGTGCGTTGCTTGTGCCGCGCGCTCAGCGCTGCGGCGCCAGCGGCGCATGACCCGAGAGCTTGGCCAAGGCGGCCTGACGCACCGTCTCGCGACGCAGGACATCCGCGAGCTTGTCCGGCGTGTTGTCGGCCGGCACGGTCATGCCGAGCGCCTCCATGCGCTCGCGGAACGGCCGCGACTGCACGACCGCGTTGAGCTCTTTGTTCAGAAACGCGATGATCGCGGGCGCCGTCTTGGCGGGCGCCGCCAGTCCGACAAACCCGCTATAGTCGAAATTCGGAAATCCCAGCTCCTGCATGGTCGGCACATCGGCCCAGCTCGCAATCCGCTGCGGAGCGGCCACCGCCAGCGCGCGCACTTTGCCATCGTCGGCGAGCGGCTTGGCCTGGGCGTAGAACGCGAACGCGCCCTCGATGAGACCAGCCGCGACGTTGCGGGCGGCCTCGCCGGAGCCGCGATACGGGACGCCCACGATCTCGGTTTTTCCGAGCGAATTGAGCTGCGTCAGCGCGATCGCCGGCGAGGTCGCGGGACCGGAGGTGCCGAAGCTGATTTTCTTCGGGTTGGCCCTGGCGTCGGCGAGGAGCTCCGCGAGTGATTTGTAGGAAAGCTTCGCATCGATGATGAGAACCAGCGGCGGGCCCTCGACGATCAGTCCGATCATGGCGAAGTCGTCGACCGCGTTATACGGCACCGGGATATAGTGCAGGTTCTGCGCATCGGCGATCGAGTTGGCGAACAATGTGTAGCCGTCGGGCGCGGCACGCACGGCATAGGTCCCACCCACGACGCCGGAGCCGCCGGGTTTGTTCTCGATCACGATGTTCTGCCCGATCCGCTCCTGCATCATCGCCGACAGAACGCGGACCGGAACGTCGGTCAAGCCGCCGGGCGCGAACGGCACCACAATGGTAATGGCTCGCGTCGGATAATCCTGCGCCTGTGCGGCCACAGGCGCGGCCGCGATGAGTGCGGCCACTATGCCGACCCCTAGAGCCCTCGTCATGATTGGCTTCCCGTTCATGTCATCCAACGCGCCAGCATAACAATCCGAACTGGTTTGTGCATCGATTACTCGACGCGGATGCCGGCGCTGGCCTTCCCCATATCTTCCCCTCCCGCGCGTACAATGCCAAGCTTGTGCGGCCTCCTCACGACCCATTGGACCAGCCACGATGAGCAATAAGAGCGCGTTGCGCGCGGCGGAGCCGCTGCTTCCTGTCGAGCTCGGCGCCGGCAAGGTGAAGTTTGCGCAAGGCATGAAGGCCGGCCGTTGGGTTTTCGCCACAGGATTGATGGCGCAGGATTTCCGCAACGGCATTGCGCCCGATGTGTTGGCCACTCGCGCGCCGCATGCCGGGCTTCCCAAGCGCGAGAAGGAGGCGCAGCGCATCTTCGAAAATCTCGAGACCGTGCTGTCCGCCGCCGGCACCGAGCGCAGCAATCTGGTTCGCACCGATCAGTACTATACGACGGTCACGGCGGTGCCGCCCTATCAGCAGGTCCGGCGCGAATTTCTGCGCGGGCGCGTCCCGCCGTCGACCTCGATCACCCAGAAGCGGCTGCTGCTTCCCGACGCCGACATGAGCGTGCAAGCGCTGGCGGTGATCCCGGATAAAGACTTCACGGTGGAGCACCTCAAACACGAGCACCTGAAAGGACGCCCCACCTCCGGCTATTCGCCTGCGCTCACGGTCGGCGACTTCATCTTCATTCCCGGCATCACCAGCATGGCGGTCGGCGACGAGCCGCGCCGCAACGGCATTGCTGCGGCGGCATTGATGGCGGAAGGCGCGCAATGGGGCGGGCAGCCAATCAAGCTCGAGACCGAATTCATCATCACGCAGCGCATCGTGCCGTCGCTGAAGCTTGTCGGCGCCGGCCTCGAGGATGTGGCGCATGCGCAGATTTATCTCACAGACGCCGAGGACTTTTCCGCCTTCACCGAGGTCTGGTCGCGACATTTCGGGGAAAACGGACCGACCTTCTCCGTCATCCCCTGCATCGAGCATGGGCTTGCGCCCTACCACGGCAAGATCGAGATCAACGTGCTGGCGGTAAGACCGGGCAGTTCCGCGCGCAAGCGCCACATCGATGCTGGCGTCACGACGGCTTTGCATCGGCAGCCGCAGGCGCTGCGGGCAGGAGACCTACTCTTCATATCCGGCCTTATGGCCGCGGATCGCGATGGCCTTGCGCCATCGGCGGCGCGCGATCCGCGTCAGCCGTGGTTCTCCTCGCCCGCGGAAATGCAGGCGGACATCATCATCGGCAACATCAAGCGGCTCTGCGAAGCCGCCGGGACCTCGCTTGCGAACGTCGTGCGCCTACAGCAATTCCATGCCGACATCAGCGAATTCTATGCAGTTTACAAGGTTTGGGAGCGCCATTTGCCAGGGCGCCCGCTGCCGTTCTCGGCGGTCGAGGTGCCGGCGCCGTTGCCCCTTCCCGGCGCGACCGTGCTGATCGAGGCCTGGGTCTATGCGCCCTGACGTCTGTCCGTCCAGGTGCAAAGGACGAGAAGCCTAGCCTGACCTGCTCCTCCAAGCCGCCACGGGTAATGGTCACGTGGGATTAAAATGTGCGCTGCGGGTCTGCGATGATCCGTTCGTCCCCGCGAACGCAGGGACCCAGGGCTACAGGTTGCGGCCCCTGGATTCCCGCTTGCGCGGGAATGAACGGACAAGGTCTTGCAACGCACATTTCTACAAAGCGGCGATCAATGCCCATGAAAGCGAGGCAATCATCACTCCACTTAATGTCCACGCCAAGATCAAGCTTGCGAAACGATTTAGGCCGTCCAATTTTCCAACGAAGACCCTCGATTTCAAGTACCGCGAAAATCCGTAAATGAACCAAATAGCGACGGCCGGGCTCAGCGCGACGCTACGTAACATGTTTTCGAAAACGCGCTGCTGCTCTTTCGTGTCGAGATCGTTCAATGCCGCCACACTGACAAGGGCGCCGAACGGCACGAGTGGCAATCCCGCGAGTACGCCTCGTACTCCATCCGGCACGCGTCGATGCGCCGTCGCGACCAAAAAGAGCGCCAGCGCGAGCGCGAACAGGACGATTTTCACCTTGCTGCTCAGGATCGTGTGATCGATCGACTGCCAAGAGAAAATGCTCCTATCAGCCGCGGTAAAATGGACTTCGGGCAAGAGGAAATGGACGAGCGCAACCAAAAGCAAACCAGCGAGCGTGCAAATGATCGCGTAGGGAAGTTGGCGCGACTCCGGAATGCCCGCTATCACTTGCGGTCGGAAGGCAATCAAAATCCATGCACCAACAACGGCAACGGCAAGAGAACCCGCGAGAACTGTTTCGTTTACATCGCCCAGCAGGCGCAAAAAAACGACTATGAACACAGCGCAGAGCGACCCGTTTATGACGGGAAGCCACAACATGCTCCTCGCCATTGGGCCTATGCTCGGTTGCTCGGCGAAGAAGAATGCAAGCCCGTTCAGCGCCGGAAACGTCAACGTCAAACCTGCCGCGTGAGGAAACGGCGCCGCCAAGACGACAAGGCAAATGTATACGGCTGTGCCAGTTGCAACACGCCAGACCAATGAACTCTCCCTCGCTGGGCTTTGAGCGCAGCGACCCGAACGTACCGAGTTGCAATGCTGGCTCAGTCGTCAAGAACATGCCGCGATGACCCCCGGCCTGCACACCTTGCACGATGACTGCATCGACTCCGTGGTCCTCGAGCCATCTCGCTTCAGCAACGATCGTTGCCGCGCCGTGCTCCTGTGGCCTATGCCGCAGTCACCTCCACTTCCGGCTGCCGATATGCCTTGAGCCGCGGCAGCACCTCCTGTGCGAAGATCGTCAGGTTGCTCACCGTATCTTCATGGCTCAAAAAGCCGGCGTGGCCCATCATCAAGAGGTTGCCCATACCGCCGCAGTATTCGCAGAAGCTCACGATCTGGTCGTACACCTGATCGGGCGTGCCGCAGAACAAGATACCGGCATCGACCAGCACGATCGAGGATGAGCGCAGATAACCGGCGACAAGCCCGCCGCGACGGCGCGCCTCGGCCTCCTCGTGCGCCACGGCAACGAGTCCAAGATAGGCGAAGCGGTCGGCGCCAGGCGCGCTACGGCGCTTGGCAATGTAGCCCTGCCGGTAGGCGTCGTAGAGCGCTCGGGTAGCATAGCCGCTGCCGAGCGTGGCCATGACGTAGCCCTTTTCGCCGAGCAGCCGGGCCTGGTTGCGGTTGCCGGTGGTGGTCCATATCGGCGGGTGTGGCTGCTGCACGGGCCGCGGCCAGATGTTCACCTGCCGGTAATGGAAATGCTCGCCTTCCCAATTGAACGGCTCGTCGTGGCTCGTCATCGCCTTGATGATGAAGTCGTGCGCCTCCCAGAAGCGATCCATGACCCCGACGGGATTCTGATTCGATGCCGGAAACTCGTACGGCACGCCCTTGATGAAGCCCATGTCGAGGCGGCCGCGCGAGATCACGTCGATCGTGGCGAGCTCTTCGGCGCAGCGCAGTGGATCCGGTCGATGCCCGATCGGATAGCCGAGCACGAGCAAACGCGCCTTCTTGGTCTGCCGGGCAAGGATCGCAAGCGTCACGATGACCGTCGATGACATGCAGGTGGCGGTCTGAGGGTGCTCATTGAGCATGATGTCGAGCCCGAGCTCGTCCGCGACCATCCACTCGTCGTAATAGCGGTGAAATAGATCGCCGGCGATTTTCGGATCGAGCTTGCGGTTGGGCAGGTTCACGCGCAGCGACCCGTTGTGGTCGTTCCAGACGGGGTAGTACGGCTGCTCGGAGAACTGATAGACGCGCATGGTCAATCTCCAGAAGCTCGTCGTGCCGGCCGGGCCTTTTGCGCCTCGGCATCCGCGAATGCGAGCACGCGGCGCGCGAATTCATCGGGCTGCTCGATATGAGGAAAGTGGCCGGCGCGATCGATCGTCTCGAAACGAGCGCCCGCAATGGCTGCACAATAAGCACGCCCATAATTTTCGTTGAGGATGCGGTCGGCGCTGCCCCACAGGAACAGCGTTGGAATTCGGATGCGATGCAACCGCGCCTTGAGCTTGGGATTGTGCATGTAGGGCGACCAGCACAATCGCGCCGTGGCTTCCCGATTGCGCGCCATGGCGAGTGCTTCGGCGTCGGTCAGGTTTTTGGGGTCGTGTCGGCCCCGGCTCGGATCGAAGTAAGCAAGCGCATTAAACTCGTCCGGCGTGACCGCCCAGATGTCGGGAATGTCGCGGGTCTCGCGGTCGCCGACCTTGATACCAATCGCATTGGCCATCACCAAATGCGAGAGGCGCTCGGTCGATTTCACCGCGATCTCTGCCGCGAGCCAGGCGCCGAGCCCGACGCCGACGGCCAAAATGTCTCGCAGGTCGAGCTGCTCCATGAAATCGAGGTAGAAGTAGGAGAGGTCATCGACCGTGTTCATGCCCTTCGGCAGCTCCGATGTGCCGAAGCCCGGATGCGTGGGAGCGAGCAGCCGTGCGCCGCGGGCGAGTGCATCGAGCACAGGCGCGCTCGGGCTAATGCCAATACCGGGATGCAGGAACAGGACCGGCTTTCCAGCCCCGCGCTCGATCAACTCCACGCGGATGCCGCTGACCGTTGCCGAGGATACTTGAGGGGAGGCCACGTTCATTGCGCTTGCTTCAAACCTAGGATTCTCGCCGTTGCGGCGAGCTTGGCATGCAGCTGCTTGATCTCGGCGGCAAATTCGTCGGGACCCGCAATCGCGACGATCTGACCCGTCGCTTCGATCCTAGCGGTAATCACCGGGTCGGCTTCGACGACGGCGCGAAGCTCATTGGCCACGCGTTGACGCAGCTCAGCCGGCATGCCGCGCGGTCCAAACAAGCCGATTGGGCTGTCGAGCTCCAGCGCGGGATAGCCGGCCTCGGCCACGGTCGAAACATCGGGTGCGCTGGGTGAGCGCTTGCGACTGGTCACTGCCAGTACCTTGACCTTTCCAGCTTGCATGTGTGGTTGCACGACGGCCAGCGACGTCATCAACACTTGAATTCGTCCCTCGGCAAGGTCGTTCGGTGCTTGCATGATGTCGCGGTAGGGCACCTTGAGCACGTCGAGCCCGGCGCTTTTAAGAAAACCAAACAACAGGAAGTCGGAGTTGCCGTTCGCGGCCGCCGCATTGAGCTTTCCGGGGTGCGCGCGGGCAAGCAGCGATACGGAGGTCGACATGGCCAGCACGATCGTGGAGACGCTCGCAATGGGCAGGAGGTCGCGCTCGGCGTCATACGGCAGCTTGTCGTGCTCGTAGGGATGGACGGCGAACGTTCCGGCGGGCGCCCACAGCAGCGTGTGGTCGTCGTTCGCCCCGGTAAAGGCAGTGATTGCGACGAAACCGTCGCCGCCCGGACGATTTTCAACGAGCACCGGCTTGCCCCACCGCGCGGCCAAGCGATCCGCAAACAACCGCGCCGCGATGTCGGCCGCGGCCGCGGGGCCGAATGGGATAATGAACCGGACGGGCCGCGTCGGATAGTCTTGGGCCGCGGCGCTAGCGACGCTCAACAAATTCACGACGAGCGCGACCAGGAGAAGGAATCGCGCCATCACGACGCTCCATGCCTGCGGTGGGCGGCAACAGAATAAGCCAGAATCGACGCAACGGGGCAAGCGGCGTCAGAGGCGTTCGATCGAGGCGATGCAGCGACCGGCGATGAAGTTCGTTAGATATGCTACTATGCGCGCTCGCTAGATTTCAGAATTGCGTCGCGCTCCATGACAAAAGCGATGACCCGCCGCCGACTGATCAAGCTTACCGCGGCGTTTGCAGCATCGAGCGCGGTTCCCCACAACGTTCAAGCGCAGGCTTACCCGAACCGCATCATTCGGCTGATCGCACCATTCCCAGCCGGTGGCGGCACCGACTCCGCGGCCCGCATCATTGCGGCTGGCTTGTCGGAGCTCTTGGGCCAGCAGGTCGTGGTCGACAACCGGCCGGGCGCCGGCAGCAACATCGGCGCCGAGGCCGCCGCGCGCGCGGCGCCTGACGGCTACACGCTGTTGCTCGGTGCGCCGACGCTTGCGATCAACCGCTTTCTCTATGCATCACTCAACTACGATTCCGTCGCCGATCTCGCGCCGGTGTCATTGCTCTGCCGCTTTCCGAACATTCTTGCGGTGCCGGTGTCGTCGCCGCTGACTTCGGTCCGCAGCTTCATCGACTATGCCAGGGCCAATCCAGGCAAACTGACTTATTCCTCTCCGGGGATCGGCACCACGCCGCACCTGTCTGGTGAATTGTTCAAGCGCATGGCCGGCATCGAGCTCGTCCACGTGCCCTATCGCGGCGCCGGGGCCGGCGCCATTACCGACACCATCGCCGGCCGCGTCGATTCCGCTATCAACACGACCGGTTCGCTCTTGCAAACCGTGCGCTCCGGGCAGCTGCGCGGGCTCGCCGTCACCACCCTGAAACGTTTCCCGACCGCGCCGGAACTGCCGACCATTGCGGAGTCCGGGGTTCCCGGATTTGACGTGTCGTCCTGGTATGCGCTGTTCGTGCCGGCCAAGACCCCGCCTGAGATCATCGCCAGGCTGAACGCCGCGACCGTCACGGCATTATCGGATCCCGCGGTCAAGGCCCGGTTCGAGCCACTCGGCGTCGTTGTCGAAAGCTCGACACCCCAAGGGCTCGCAGCGCTGCTTCGGTCCGAAATCGACAAGTGGGGCCCGATCATCAAGGCCGCGGGGATCAGCGCAAGCAATTGAGCAGGAGAAGCACCATGGCATCAAAACTATCGGGAGGCTGCGTCTGTGGCGCCATCCATTACGAGTGCAACGTTGACCCCGTCGTCATGTTGAACTGTCACTGCCGGGATTGTCAGCGCGCGAGCGGGAGTGCCTATGCCGCGGTCGTCGTGGTGCCGAAAGCTGCGGTTCAGATGCGTGGCGAGCCGCGTTACCACAAGGTTGTAGGAGAGGCAGGCAAGGGAGTTGAACGCGGTTTCTGCTCGACCTGCGGCAGTCAGGTGACGATAAAATTGGATCGAGTGCCAGATGCGCTTGGATTGCAGGCGGGAAGCTTGGATGACCCGTCAATTCATCGCCCGGCAATGGATGTTTTCGCCTCAAGCGCGCAGCCCTGGGATCACATGGATCCCAACATACAAAAGCATCCGCAGGCACCGCCCTTGTGATCTGGCGGCTTTTCTCTGCACGGTAATGAGAGGTACCCGGATCGAGCGCGGCGAAATCCGTGACGCCGAATGGGAGGTCGTTACGGCGAACGTCGCGTCGGCGACAGTGCGTAGGGCGGATGAGCGGAGCGTAATCCGCCACTGCCGGATCGGCCCCGTTTGACTCGATACACGGTTAGATCTTTGAGCATTTCCCCTCTGGTGACGATCCGGACGGTTGCGCCATCCGGCCTGCGAAAGGCAAACTCGCATTCCGCAAATCCCGTGCCGGCACACATTTGCGCTTCGGGGAAAGTAATACAGATTTCCTCGCGGGCAGGCGCGCTGCACGCGCCAATTCGTGCCGGCAAGAAACCGTCGGCCAGCAGCGCCTTCCTGGCATCGGCATAAGGCGCACCGCGGCGAATGCGATTCGCTTCGCCGGCCAATGCCATGGTTGTGGCGAGAATGACGGCACATCCGCACATCAGTTTGGACGTCCGCATAGCTTATCTCGCGAAGGTGACTCGGATGGACCGGACCGTCGCATCCTTATTCGGGTGATGAAAACCAAAGGGGTGTTTTCGACGTCCAGGGACTGCGGGGATAGCGATTGTGGAGCAGCAGGTAGGCTGCCTTCGAGGTCTCGGTATCCTTTTGTCCGTATCGTGTTGCCCGCACCACGAGGTAGAGCGCCTCGGGCACCCGCGGATCCCGGGGCTGTGCATTTGCCCAGGCCAGAATAATGGCCCCGAGATACGCGGGTGCTCCGGGAAGTTGGCGCAAGCGCTCGAGGTCGTTGCCCGCGCGGTCGCGATCCTGCGACGTGATGAATGCCGGCGCCGCCAATTGCAGCGGAAGGGCGCAATCGCTGCAAAGATTAACGTCGGGCGTGGCTCGATTATCGGCGTCCTCGTGCGACCACCAGCGCGTTGCAGTGGGCCCGATCCGGTCGCGCATGTAAGGGTAGTCGAGCCCGGAACCGAGCGAGGGGCTTGCGCCGGGCAGCCGCAGCAGCAGCAGCGCCGCTTCTATTTTCTTCTGCTGCGGCGTGGCGGCGCTCTGATAGGCTTTCCAGCCGGCGCCGAATTGGGGGAAATGACGCGCGACGATGGGCGTGACGGAATTGGCGATTTCGGCATCTTCGAGCAGCACCGCGCGCGTCCAGACCGCAAGCGCCACGTCGCGCTGCACATTGGGCGGTAGCCGGTCCGATTGCGCTACCCGCGCCATCATCGGCAGCGGCATGAAGACCGACACGACCGTTGCCGCGTCATCGTCGAAATATCGCGGATTGGGCTGGAACAGCTCCGTGCGCCACTTGAGGTTCACCGCGAAGTCGCCGGAGAGGTTCGTCGACTTCAAAGGCAGCGCCGTCGCGTCGAGCTTGGTGCGCGGGTCGGGAAGGTACATCACGAATTCGCCGCGGCGCAGCGCGAAGCGCACGAACTCGTCGACGTCGCGCGCAAGCTTCGTGCGGTGATAACGCATCAGATTTTCGACCCCTTCCGGCAGCGGGCGGCCGTCAAGGATTTGATCGAGCTCGGCGCGAGCTTCCTCTTGTTTGTTCTCGGCGATGAGGAGGCGCAGGCGATGCCACGCCAGCGTGTAATATGCCGGCGAGCTCGGCTCGATCTCGCGTGAAGCGGTGATCGCGGCCGCGACGTCATCGTCCCCGGGGGAGAGATGCATCAGCGCGGCGACAAGCCACGGCAAACTACGCCGCTCGCGCCATCGGCTCAGCGCGTCCGCCTTGGCCGCGGCCACGTTCTCCTCGCGACCAGCGGTCAGAACATCGATATCGTAGATCCACGCCCCGAGATCCGTGTGGCGCGCGCCGGTCCGCTCCAAGAGCAAGAAGTCACGCAGCTCGATGGCAAGCGCGTTGGGCAAGTCCGGCGCGAGCAGCGCCCGTTCCAACTCCCGCGCCCGTTCCTGCGGGCGCGTCGCGAACGCGAGCAACGAGGTCAATTTCGGCGCCTCGGCGCCATAGTCTCCGAGCTCCGGATCGGTTGCGACGGCGTCGATGGCCTGCTGCGCGTCGGCGATGAGCTTTGGCGTCTTGTCCTCGATCGCGGCGTGAACGGCGCAGCGTGCCACGAGATAGCGCGCCGTTTTCTGCCACGGCGAGGAGGCATCGCGGCCAATCTCCGCGAACAGACGTCCCGCGGCGGCATAATCCAGGCGATAGAAATAGGCCGCGGCGATCTGGTAGGCGCGGTCGGCCTTGAGCCAGGCGGGCGCATTCGGCAGCTCGTCCGGCAGGGGTGAATCCGTGTTGCAATTGAGGAGGACGGCGTCCTGGCCGATCACCCAATCGCGCACCAAAGGGCTGTTGGCGCCGTGATCGGCGATGCGCGCGCGCAACGTCGCGGCGGAATTGCGATAGGTGTTCGGAAAGCATGAGACGTCGAAAAGCTGCATGTCCTCCGGCCGCCGGCGGTACGCCGCATACCTTATGTCCTGGGCAGGCGGAACGCCGGCGACGCGCTTGCGCAGGTCGTTCCAGCTCGTCACCGCATCGAACGGGGTCTCCGGAGCATCGCAACAGCGCGCGAGCAATTGCTTGGCCTGCGCATCCGAGAAGCTCCCGCCCAGCATAATGCGATAGGCGGCGTAAAGCCGATTGTCGGTGAAGGTGGGACGCAGGATGCCAAGCCGCCCGCGGAAATATGCAAGATCGTCCACCGGATCTTGGCCCGAACGGCTGAAAAATCTGATTTCCGGCCAAAGCGGACCTGTCGCCCACGCCGCGGGCACAAGGCCGCAAAGCAGGATGGCGAGCGTCAATAGAGGCGAGAAGGATCTGACCATTGACGTATCCTCTCGCGGAGCGCGGCGTATGTTTCGGCGTTCCAGCGTCGCGGACTGAAGGCGTAAATACGACGGCCGGACGGTATTGCAGGCGGCAGCTCGTCGGTCGCGACCCCGATGCTGGTACGGCAGTTGGCCGAGCGAAAATCTCCCCCGTCGGCGAAATGCTCCCGGATGCGTCGGCGATCGGGGCCCATGCGAAAGAGCATTGGGACCACCTCGTCCACTGCCAGCGACTGGGTCCACCGTTCGTTGAGGCACCAAGATGTCAGTGCGGTGGCCGAGAGCACTGCGTTGGGAAGGCGCTGGCGCAACGCCGCAACAGCCTTCACGAAAAAATCGCGCTGTGACGATTTTGCCTCGAAGTCGATCTGAAGAAATTCCCCCGGAAGAGTCTCGCGCAACGCGGCGAGCGTCGCGGCGAAGGCGCGCGCTTGAGCGTCGCTCACGACGGGCGGCTCATGGCGATCGATGTCGACATGCGCGACTGCCACCAGGCGAGTCCCTTTCGGCGGATTCAAACGATGATGACGCGGCGTGAGAAATACGGTCTCCCCGCGCAAGATAACCGTGGCGGCCAGATAGGCCACCGCCGTGTCCCTAATATCGATGAAGCTCAGATCGTCGTCGCGGTCCCATGCCCAGAGGACGAGCGGAGGTATATTCACCGGCATCATGGTGCGAGCGGATATGTTTTGATCGCTACCCAGGAAGAGCAAAAGCAGGAAAGGAGCAAGCAAAACGCAGCGTCGCAGCAGGGGGCGCATAGCAGTCGGCTCGACTGACCAGATCGAGCCTCCATTCAAGTCTCACGTCAGCTTCGACGCAACAAGGAATCAGCCGCAAGCTGTGGAACCGATATCAGCCAAGCAAGCCTCTTTTGGTTGGATCGGATTTGTGTAAAGAGGAGCCGCGGGCTGGCGACTGGCAAGCATGTTCCCATTTTCGTTTCGTAGCCGCCGCCTCGGCGAAGGAATGGCAAAGCAGGAATTGGGAGAACCGCCATGCGAGCAAAAACGCTCACGTCCGAACAGATGGAAGCCCGTGTCGCTCGATTCCACAAGCTGCAGACCTACCAAACTCAGAATTTCGAGGCGCACAACATTCCGCCGGGCGCGGTGGAAAAAGTGGCAGCGCGTCGGGTCTATCCGGTGATGGCGCCGGCGGATTACCAGGGTCGCAGCGCCGGGGCGCCGGTCAAGGGCCCGCGTGGTCTGATCGTCAGCATTGCCGAGTGCGAGCCCGGCAATGGACCTGGCCTGCACCGCCATCTCAACACGGTCGAGAACTTTTTCTGCCTCTCCGGCCGGTTCGAGATCGCCTGGGGCGATCGGGGCGAGCACACGCTCGTGCTCGAGCCGTTGGATATGATCGCTGTGCCGCGCGGAGAGAACCGCAGCTTCCGCAACATCTCCAACGAACTGGGTCGCCTGCTGGTCATGATCGTGCCGGAAAGCGACGAACAGGTCGACCCGGTCTGCTTTGCGCCGAGTTTGGCCAAGGAGATCGAGGACCAATACGGTAAGACGGCCCTGGAAGGCTTGCAAAAGATTGGCTTCAAGTTCGAAGATGAACCACGCGCATGAGCGGCCGAGTTTAGTCCTTTGGGCACATAGCGACGGATCACATTTTGATCGGCGACGATCGCTTTCGGGGCGAAGCGGACATGCCGCGACCGCTGGCGCCATATCAATCTGACGCTAATGACCGATGCTGTTGAAAAAGTAGCTCGTGGTTATCGGCGAATCATGATTCCGTCTGGTTGAGGCTTTCGGCGGAGGCGGGTCATGATGGGTCGGCAGGCGGTCGATCAGAGCCAGCTGTTTTATCTCTTCAACCTCGAAAAGCGCATTCCGGAGCGCCATCTTCTGCGCCGCGTCAATCCGACCGTGACGCGGATATTGGCTGAGCTGCGGGAGAAGCTGGATCCTTTCTACAGCGAGATCGGCCGGCCTTCGATCGACCCCGAGCTGATGATCCGAATGCTCATTGTTGGCTACTGCTACGGCATTCGCTTTGAGAGGAGGCTGTGCGAGGAGGTCGAGTTGCACCTCGCCTATCGCTGGTTCTGCCGCCTCGATCTGGAAGACAAGGTGCCTGATCACTCGACTTTCTCGGTCAATCGCCACGGTCGCTTCCGTGACAGCGACATCCTCCGCCAGGTCTTCGAGGCTGTGGTGCGTGCATGCATGGATGCCGGTCTCGTCAAGGGCGAGGGGTTCGCCGTCGATGCCAGCGTGATGGAGGCCAATGCCAGCCGCTACCATGGCAAAGCGCCGGACGAGATCGCGTGGGCCGAGCCCGAACGCCAGACGCGCGCGGTCAAGGAATATCTCGCGGCGCTCGAAGGCGAGACCGAACCCAATCCCGAACGGAAGCCACCGAAGGTGATCTCTCCCAGCGATCCCTGCTCGGCCTGGACCGCCAAGGCCAACAAGCGGGTGCAGTTCGGTTATGGGCTCAATTATCTCATCGACATCGCGAACGCGATCATCATCGACGTTGAGCCAACGCCGGCGCGCACCTATGACGAGGTTGAGTCAACAAAGACGATGCTCGATCGCACCGAACGTTGCTTCGGCCTGAAGCCGAAGCGGCTTGCCGCCGATACTGCTTATGGCACTGGCCGCTTCCTGGGGTGGCTGGTTGGTCGCAGGATCGCACCGCACATCCCGGTCCGCGATGCCAGCGAGCGTGATGACGGCACCTTCTCGCGCAGTGACTTCCGCTGGGACCGGCGCCGAGGTGTTTACATCTGCCCGAATGGCAAGGTGCTGCACACCACCGGCACCGTGCACGACGGCAACATGCTTCGCTATCGCTCATCCAAGTTCGACTGCGAAGTCTGTGCACTCAAGATGCAATGCTGTCCCAATAGCCCGGCGCGTCAGATTCCCCGCGATGTTCATGAATATGCCCGCGATGTGACACGCCGGCTGATGCGGACAAAGGCCTTCCTCAAGTCGCGCGACGAGCGCAAACGCGTTGAGATGCGCTTTGCCCACTTGAAGAGTCATCACGGCTTCGAGCGCATGCGGCTGCGAGGCCTTTCCGGCGCACGCGATGAGTTCCTTCTCGCCGCCATCGTGCAGAACCTCAAGACCTTGGCGCTCCGAATACCGGGGCCACCACCCGCCCGGCGGCGCGCATCGTTTGCCTGAGGTCGCTGAGGCAAGCGGCGGTCGCGTCCGCGTCGAGACCGCCGCAAAGTAAAACCAGCAGCCGGCTCACCTCGGCCGGATCAAAATCACTCAAAAGCATAACGCCAATCGGGAAACCTACTTTTTCAACAGCATCGGACCCGAAGCGGACATCAGCCTCCCGAAATTGTCTGGCCGCGTCACTTGCGACCCCCGCCAAGACGCCGAAGGGTTGCCAATAAGCGCTCAAACTGAATCGGCTTCGCATCAACCTCGTCACAACCCGCCGCAAATGCCTTTTCGCGCTCGCCGGCCAGCGCATGCGCCGACAGAGCGATGACCGGGATGTCGCGCGTTTGCGGGTTACTCTTCAGCCAGCGCGTGGCTTCCCACCCGTCGAGAATGGGCATTTCGAGGTCCATGATGATGATATCAGGCCGCTCGCCGACGGCCATCTCGCATCCTTTTTGGCCGTTCTGTGCCGTTAGAACCTCGAAATCGCCGAGCAACTCAAGACGCATCTTAAGCATATACACATCGTCTTCGTTGTCTTCGACGTAAAGCACTTTAGTCACCATGCTGTCTCTGTCCTCTTGTGGACTACCAGCGCTCCACGGTCGGCGGGCTGAAACATTTCTCGATCTGCAGTCACGTCAGCGCCATCGCTAAGTATTAGGAAACTCGACACCCACGTCATCGCGGAATAGTCTTGAGGCTCGTCGAGAAGGCCGGGAGATCCACATGGAACAGATTTTGATCAACCTCGTTGCAGGGGCGCTTGGTGGTGTGGGCGTAGGTAAGTCATCGCCGACCTTGGATCTTGGAATGGTTGGCAACATTATAGCCGGTTTGATCGGCGGTGGAGTGCTCGGGCAAATCGTTACCTTATTGCTGCCGGCGATCACGGCCGCAGCGCAGTCGGGCAATCTGAGCGTCCAAGGCATCATCTCACAGGTAATCGCCGGAGGTGCTGGCGGCGCCATACTCACGGCGATCATTGGCGCAATCAAGAACAAAGCTGCTGCCTGACAGGCGGCGCTGCTTCAGCCTCGAGAATGGTCACGCCAGGGGCGACTTCGGTTCGTGGGTTCACGGCGCCCATACGGATCAGGAAAAATAGCCCCACTGGGAAAGAGGAGGACGTCATGCTGAAGCTAATGCTCGCGCTCGTTGCTATGCTGATCGTGGCCGCGTCGCTTACGTCTCGGTTGTCGAGGTGCGCGCCGGTTCGAGCTTGTGATTAACCTCAAGACCGCTAAGGCGATTGGGCACGAGGTACCGCCCGGGCTCGTGCTCCGCGCTGATAAGGTGATCGAATGAAGCGACGCGAGTTCATCACGCTGCTGGGCGGTGCGGCGGCTGCATGGCCGCTTGCGGCGCGCGCGCAGGACGGTCGGATCTGGCCGAAGGACAGAATCATCCGAGCAGTCGTGCCTTTTGCGGCCGGCAGCACGATCGATATCATTGGTCGCATCGTGCTCGATCCGCTGTCGAGTCAGCTCGGCCAAACCATAGTAGTCGAGAACCGAGGCGGCGCTGGCGGCACCATCGGTTCGGCCGCAGCCGCTAAATCCGATCCAGACGGCTACACACTATTGATCAACGCTTCGGCGCATTCCGCCGCACCCGCTGTCTATCCGAACCTGACTTACGATCCGTCCAAAGACTTTGCCGGCGTTGCCATATTCGGCGTGGTGCCGAACGTGATGCTGGTGGCTCCGTCGAAAGGCATCAAGACTGCCGGAGAACTTGTCGAGCGTGCCAAGGATAGCACTATGACCTTTGCATCTGCCGGCGTGGGTAGCGCCACGCACTGGGCAGCCGAACGCTTTCTACTGGCGGCCGGCGTCAAGGCGACCCACGTTCCGTTCAGCGGTGGACTGGCGGCCCTCACCGAAGTGATGGCCGGCCGCGTTGACTTCTGTGTTATCGGCATCTCGTCCGCGATGGCGTTCATTACGGACGGCCGCCTAATGCCGCTCGCGGTCAGCACGGCGAAGCGTTCACCAGCCCTACCGAACGTACCGACCACGATTGAGCTCGGCTTTTCCGACTCTGATTACACCTTTTGGAACGGCGTGTTGGTGCGAGCGAAAACTTCGCGGTCTATCGTTGAACGATTGCACGCCGAGGTGCAGAAGACGCTAGTGCTGCCCACGGTGCAGACAAAACTCGCCCAGCAGGGCGTCGAGCCCATGCCTGTCACCCCGCAAGAGTTCGATGCCATGATCGCCAACGAGATCATCTCGAACGTCAAACTCATGAAGGCGGCCGGGCTGAAGTTCAACTAATAGCGCGGCACGGGCGAACGGCCGACTAAGAGCGCAATATCGCCTATGTCAGCTTTTGGCATTCCGCGTCAATTCGCTTCTCTGCCGAGATTCGAACGCTATTGGAGGTAAAGCGGACATCCAACGAAGCCGTTGAGCGCGTTAATCCGACGTGATTGACCCTGAGCTGACATAGGTCCAGTCAAAATTCCGCAATGCAGCGGTCTCCTCCTGCACGTGTTATTGTGAAAAACTGGCAGCATGGACAAAACTTGAGGCACGCAATACTGAACCCTATCCATTTAGATCAAGGCATCTTGGTGGAGGAGTGGAATCGTGCGTTGGGAGGGTGGGATGCGAGATCAAGAGATCCGTACGGCGCTGGATCAGCATTGGGCTGCGTCCGATGTCAACGATTTTGAAACGGAGCATTCCATCTATCACGAGGACGCGGTGCTGGAATACCCACAGTCAGGCGAGCGAATCCGCGGTCGACGCAACATACAAATTACACGCACTAAACAGCCGAGCAAAAAGCGTTTCGCCGTCCGGCGAATCATTGGCGGCGGTGACCTTTGGATCACCGAATACATCCTGACGTATGACGGCAAGCCGTCCTACACCGTGAGCATCATGGAGTTCAGGGGCGACAAAGTTGCGCGGGAAACACAGTACTTTGCGGACCCATTCGAGGCGAGCGCATGGCGCGCTCAATGGGTTGAGCGGATGGACACGTAGCCACGGCAACCCTCGCGATCACTAGGCACCAGAAAAAAACGCCGACACATTGGCCGGCGCTTCAAGCACTGCTAAGTACCACTGTATTCGACGGATGGGGCTTTAGGCGAACGACATGTCGATTAGACTTGCGGAAGCAAATCGGGCCATCCAGGCCGCCCTGGCTAAGGCACATAACCTGGCCGTCAACATAAGCGTGACAGTCTGTGACGCCGATGGCCGTCTCGTTGCCTTCCAGCGTATGGACGGCACTTTAGCTGAAGCTCATCGTGCATCATATGGAAAAGCGTTAGCCTCGGCCACATGGGGACGCCCAAGTGGCGATGAATCAATCGAATTCTCGGAGCATTTGCGAACCGGAACAGTCATTGGTGAAGGAGTTGCGCTAATTAGACGGCCCGGCGGTCTGCCCATCATTCGCGCGGGCCAGATAGAGGGCGCACTCGGTGTAGCCGGCGCCACTGATGAGCAGTGCGTGGAATGCGCACTTGCGGGAATTGGCGCCTTCACCTCTTCGGGTTGAAAATGTAACCTTTTGCCACCCGTCGTGACCGGCGAGCGGCGTGATCAGCAGGGACGCCTCGGTGTTTGTCTCCTCACGGGTTTAACGGGTCAAGTTCCGGCCGGAATGCCAGCAATGAAGTCGGTCGCCAAACACGAGCCGCAAGACGTAGGGTTATCGGTCCGTTTCGATGAACACGTCGCAACCAATATCGCCTAACGCCTGCTTAATCCTATTTTTCGCTTTGTCCGCGGCCGTTTGATCGAAGTCCGGTGACGTTTTGTGCGTTTCAGTCGAAATGCGGACAAGAAGTCGTTCGGTTGTTTTGCCGCCTCCGAGCAAGGTGGATAGAACAGAAATTCGGGTTACTAATTTTTCTTCCATCAAAGAAGCAAGGCGCGTCTGAGCTTTGATCTGAAGCTCCTGCGCTGCGCTGACCTGCGGCAAATGGATACGGTCCTCTAATTCAGGCTATTGAAAATATCACAAAAGAGCCTTGCGGTCCCCCCAAGGACATGCGGTGCGCTTCATTGTGCTATTGGACCAGATGGCAATTCGCCGTTGATAATCACGCTCTCGAATGCGCACCGGGCAAGCGATAAGGACTGCGTGAAGGCCTTCGGGTCGAGCTCGCGCGCCGCATGTACTACTTTGCTCCGCCAGCGGTACATTTCCTCGACGGCCTCGTGTGCCTCCTCCCTATCTTCCGACGATGCGGCGGAGATATCCACATCGGCGCGCGCGTGGCGAGTGTTGCCGCGCCGGGTGAAGTCCTGGTTTCGCAGACCGTGCGCGACCTGGTGGCCGGATCCGGGCTGGAGTTCGAGGAGCGCGGCCCGCATAGGCTCAAAGGCGTTCCGAACGAGTGGCATCTCTTTCGCGCGGTTCCGAGGTGACTCGCACGCTGAAGGCGGCCGGACGCGTTGCCCAACACGTTTAGATCGGAGGTTTGTTACAAGGATTTAATGGCAGGACAATGCTCCGCCGATTTCGGCCGGCTCGCGCAAGTATTAGGCTGATCGGGAGTCCGCGCGCCATTCAAAATAGAGCAAGAGGCTGCCATGAATCGGCGACACTTCGGATTGAGCATTGCCGCTGCAACTTTCCTCACCCGGCAATTGCGCGAAGCCATCGCGCAGGACGCCAGCCGGTCATCTTCCAGCGCGGATACGGATTCGACACGGCGCATGCGCGACGCCGCGGCCGCCTTCCTCGAATCCCTCGACGAAGCGGGGCGCAACGCCGTCTCATTTCCGCTGGACGCCGATCAACGGGCATCGTGGAGCAACCTGCCAGTCGCAATTGTTCCGCGGATTGGACTAAGCGTCGGCGCGCTTGGCGTCGAAAGCAGGCGTCGACTGCACGATCTGCTCCGCGCATCTACAAGCAGCCAGGGCTACCATAAGATCGCAGCACTGATGCGCCACGACGATGTTCTGCGGGCCGAGGAGCTGGAATATCTGCGACATAATCCGCCACGACCCAGGGCCGGACGCAGCGCGATCGAGAGCATGGGATCGGCAAACTATTGGATTGCCGTCTTCGGCGAGCCCGTGCGCGGCAAAGCCTGGGCCTGGCTGCTCACGGGCCATCATCTCGGCGCGACCTTCACCTGTGCCGACGGCCGGGTCACTGCGGCGCCCCTGTTCCTCGGCGCCC
>WNFQ01000379.1_pt1 | contig 80614 bp, 67 predicted proteins | sample 5400171 | NCBI WGS metagenome assembly WNFQ01 (sample SAMN13153356, study PRJNA577476) | soil metagenome | isolation source: 20 cm soil under Madrone tree | place: USA:California | collected 2016-06-14
GGCTCGCTGGATCCCGGAAAAACGCGCAGGCATTCCGGCTTCAGCCCTTCCATCTCCGTGAAAGTTTTGACGAATTCTTCCTTGAGCCAGTAGGAATAGCGGCCGCCCTGCGGGGCCATGTCCACGATAGCTTTCTGCGCGGCGTCGCACGGCCCGAGGGGGTTTTCATTCGCATCGATCACCACCGCTCCGGGATGAAAAGTCTTACGGTCCTCCGCGGCGAGCGTCGCTTCGGTAGCGATACGGAAAGCCATCGCAGCCGTGGCTGCAGCCGACAACTGCAGAAACGCCCTTCGCGAACCGTTGGAAAGAATCTCGTTGGTTTTCATGCGGGCCTCCTCATAGGTACGAATATCAGCGTGGAGTAGTGGCGCTGCTGTGCTCCCAATGCAAAATTGCCAGGATCGGTCTATGCGACCTGCGCTTCACTATAGCACCGAATTGGGGGAGGATTTAAGAGGCAATCGCATTAGTCACGGATCGGTACGGGCGCTTGAATTTTGGATGGTGATCAGCGAAACATTTGATGGCCAGAACCGGATAGATTCTATCGCGCGGCATGCTTTACGCTTTTTGATATTCGATCACGCATGGCGAATTCTAGGAGGGGGCATGGCTCAAACAGGAAGAATTTCTACGGTTTCGCCTTCCATAGCGCAACGGATCGGTGCATTGGACTGGGTTAGCGCAGCGAAGTCCCTCTCGGAACGCGGCTACGCGGTGACAGGTTCGATTCTCAGGCGAGCAGAATGCGATTCCCTCGTCGCGCTATACAGCGATGCATGCCAGTTTCGCAGCCACATCATCATGGAGCGGTATCGCTTCGGAATCGGTGATTATAAATACTTCGCCAACCCGCTGCCGGAATTGGTTACTGAATTAAGAAGCGCCGCTTATCCGCACCTGGCAGAAGTTGCTAATCACTGGGCGGGCGCGCTGGGTGAGACGGCTCGTCAATACCCTCGCGACCATGAGGCATTTTTGAAGACTTGTCACAAAGCAGGGCAGGCCAAGCCCACGCCGCTGATGCTGCACTACGAGGCCGGAGGTTTCAACTGTTTGCATCAGGATCTCTATGGCGAGGTCAGCTTTCCGCTGCAAATGGTATTCCTGCTTGGCCAGCAAGGGCGCGATTGGGAAGGCGGAGAGTTGGTGCTCGTCGAGCAACAACCGCGCGCGCAATCCAAGGCCCAGGTGGTTGTCGCCGATTGCGGACAGGCGATCATTTTCACGACGCGGTACCGGCCGGTCAAAGGCTCGCGCGGATACTACCGCGTCAATTTGCGTCATGGGGTCAGCCGTGTGCATCGCGGCACGCGCTACACGTTGGGCGTCATTTTTCACGACGCGAAGTAAGCTCGCGGCCACTTGCCGGAAATTTTTGCTGTCCGAATCCGCACTACCCGTCCCAATAACGGGCAGGGGCATCTAGGTTCTTGCTCGGTCTGCCCGCCTAAGTCGTTCGTGTTCAGCAAGGTCCTGGTGGAGCAGGTGGTCTACGACATGCCCATCGAGAGCAATTGTATTGGGGAGGTGGGACGATGGGCACGTTTGTGCAGAACCTGCGTTATGCCATCCGCATGTTGAGGAACAACCCCGGATTTGCGCTGGTGGTCGTCCTGACGCTGGCTCTGGGCATCGGCGCAAACACGGCCATTTTCTCCGTTGTCTATTCGGCGCTGCTGCGCCCACTGCCTTACCGCGAACCCGGCAAGCTCTTCCATCTCGGCGAGTCGCGCAGTCAAAATGACAACAGCGCGACGGGCGCGCAAGTCTCTTACCCGGACTATCTGGATTGGAAGCGCACGGCGAAGAGCGTTCAATCTTTTGCGGCTTACGGCGGCGATGCCTTCACTCTTTCTGCAAACGGCGAACCCAAGAACACGTTTGCAGCGCAAGTGACTCCGAATTTTTTCGCTACGCTGGGCGTCAAGCCTGCTCTCGGACGCGATTTCCTGGAGAACGAAATGCAATCCGATGGCCCGCACGTGGCGATTCTCCCGGATGCCTTGTGGCGCACGGAATTTGGCGGCGACCCAAACATCATCGGACGTGTGATTCATCTGGACGGCAAGCCCGCGACGATTATCGGCGTGCTTCCGCGCAACTTCGAGTTTGCGCCAGCGGGTTACGCACAGCTCTGGGTACCGATTCACCAGACTGGCGATCCCATCACGCGCCGCAGTCTGCGGTGGCTCAACGTCTTTGGCCGGCTTGCACCGGGCGTTTCGCCCGATCAGGTTCACGCGGAAATGCAGAGCGTCAACGCGCAGCTAGCCCGGGAATATCCCAAAGAAAACAGTTCCACGTTCTTTGTGATGGAGACTTTGACTGAAGATATAGTTGGCAAAGTCCGGCCAATCCTGCTGATTCTTCTGGGAGCCGTAGGATTCGTTCTGATGATTACCTGCGCCAACGTCGCCAATTTGCTGATGACGCGCGCCATCGGGCGGCGTAAGGAATTTGCTGTGCGTTCGGCGCTGGGTGCGAGCCGCGCCAACTTGCTCTCCCAATTGCTGACGGAAAGTTTTTTGCTCTCCTCTATCGGAGCTGGCGTCGGGCTTCTCGGCGCCCAATGGGGAGTCAATTTGCTGGTGGCGGCGATCCCCGAAACTCAATTGAGAGCCGTGCCCTATCTCCGGGATGCGGGGATCAATTTTCCAGTCCTTGTATTTCTATGCGGTGTCACCGTGCTTACCGGCATTCTGTTCGGGCTTGCGCCCGGGCTGGAAGCTTCGCGAACTTCGCTAAACGACGTTTTGAAAGATGAATCGCGTGGCGGCACCAGCACAGGCCATGCGCGGCTGCGCAACACGCTGGTCATTGCTGAGATTTCCATTTCTCTCGTTCTTCTCCTCGGCGCGGGCCTCTTGCTCAAGAGCCTGCATGCCCTCCTGGGACAAGATCCCGGCTTCAATCTCCACAACGTGTTGACCTTCTCCGTGAACCTGCCTGACTCGTCTTATCCCAGCGACAAGACTCCTCCGTACTACAGCGCGGCGGCGGTCCGCTTTGACCACGAATTTACCCAGCGGCTTCGCAGCTTGCCTGGCATGCTGGATGTAGGCCAAACTTCGGCAATCCCCGTCAGCGGTGGCAGCGGCACCATCCGTTTCGTTATTGAAGGCCGAACCACGGCACTCGGCCAAGAAGATGAATGCCAAATCATGACGGTGAGCACCGGATATTTTTCTTCCTTGAAGATCGGGCTCGCTGATGGCCGTTTCTTTACGGCAAACGACTCCAAGGACGCCCCCGGCACAGTGGTGGTAAGCCGCGCTTTCGTCAAAGCTTATCTGCGCGGAGAAAATCCCCTCGGCAAGCGCATCCGTTTCACTTACAGCGCTCAAAATCCTTATCTGCAAATCGTCGGAGTGGCTGCGGACACGGCATCCATCGATCTGGCGGCGCCGCCCCCTCCCATCATCTACACGGCCAACGATCAGGGCCCCTCAACCTTCCTGAGTTATACGGTGCGCACTGCGGGTGAACCCGTCGCGTTTGTCGGGGCTGCGCGCGCTGCTCTGCAAGGAACGGATCCGCAGCTTCCGTTGATTCAGCCGCAATCCCTGGAAGAAGTTGCCAACCAATCTCCTTCGGTTTTTTTACGGCGGTATCCTTCTTATCTGATTGGCGGCTTCGCGGCGCTGGCGTTGATTCTCGCGGTGGTGGGATTGTACGGACTGATCTCACATCTGGTGCTGCAGCGCACGCGAGAAATTGGAATCCGCGTGGCGCTCGGCGCGCAGCGCCGCGACATACTAAGAGTAGTTCTTCGACAGGGGGTCCGCGCCACTCTCGCCGGCGTGGCCGTCGGAGTTATCGCGGGCCTGGCGCTAACGCGTTTTCTAAGCAGCCTGCTTTATGGCGTCAAACCGAGTGACTGGTTCACGTTCTTGAGCGTGACAGTACTGTTGCTTATCATCGCACTAGCAGCGTGCTGCATCCCTGCACGCCGCGCGACGCGCGTCGATCCTATCGTTGCGCTGCGCTACGAATGAGCGCTGGCATTCAGGTAGGCTTCCCCTATCAGTTGCAATTGAATCTGAAGACGTGGCGCTGAGCAATGTGCCTCGGGGATGGGCTATTCGTGGCCGCCACCGAGTTCGCGGACGATGGAGCCTACGAAGGATTTGGCGTCGCCAAAGAGCATGAGCGTTTTGTCGAGATAGTAGAGCGGGTTTTCAATTCCCGCGAAACCCGCGCCCATGCTTCGCTTGATGACCATAACGGTGCGCGCCTTGTCCACGTCAAGAACCGGCATGCCAAAAATCGGGCTAGATGCATCCGTGCGCGCAGCCGGATTGGTCACGTCGTTCGCGCCAATCACCAGAGCCACGTCGGTCTGAGGAAAATCTCCGTTGACATCTTCCATGTCAAGCAGTTTGTCATAAGGAATGTCGGCTTCCGCCAGCAACACATTCATGTGCCCGGGCATGCGGCCGGCTACGGGATGAATTCCAAATTTCACATCGACGCCGCGTTTCGTCAGCGCGTCGTAGAGCTCGCGCACTTTATGTTGCGCTTGCGCTACAGCCATTCCGTAACCCGGCACGATGACCACTTTGTTCGCGGCAGCGAGAATCGCCGCTGCTTCCTCCGGCGTAGCGCTGCGCACGGGGCGCGCCTCTGGTTTGCCTGCGGCGGCCGCCTGCTCCTGCCCGAAAGCGCCAAAGAGTACGTTAGTGAACGAGCGATTCATCGCTTTCGACATGTTGACGGAAAGAATCAGGCCGGAAGCTCCGTCCAACGCGCCGGCAATAATCAGCAACTTGCTGTCCAGCACGAAGCCCATCGCCGCGGCGGAGAGTCCCGCGTAGGAATTTAGAAGCGAGATCACCGTGGGCATGTCCGCGCCGCCGATAGGGATGATCATCATCACGCCAAATAAGAGCGGAATACCGACAATGAGTGGAAACAGCTGCGTTTTCTCCGGGTGCGCTACCAACATGCCCGCGACAACGATCGCCACGCCGAGGAGTCCGAGGTTGACGATATTCTGTCCTTTATAAGTGATGGGACGCTGCGGCAGTACTTCTTGCAATTTTCCCGCAGCCATCAGGCTGCCGGTAAAGGTCAGCGATCCGAGGATAACTTCCAGCGAGAGCACGCCCATCATGAAGCGCGGGACATCCGGGGTGCGCAAATAAAATTCGGCGGTGCCGACCAGCGTCACGCAGAGCGCGCCGAAGGCGTGGCTAAGCGCCGTCCGCTGCGGAACGGCGGTCATCGCCACTTCGCCGAGCGGCACGCCGATGATTGTTCCGAGCACCAGGGCGATGACGATCCATTTGTACTCCACGATACCGTGGTGGAGCAGTGTGCCAGCAATCGCCAGCAGCATACCCAACTCGCCGGCAAAAACTCCGCGGCGCGCGGTTGTCGGAGAGCTCAACCACTTGAGCGAAAGAATAAAAAGCGCGGTGGCAATCAGGTAGGTGATCTCGATGATGTGTTCCATGCCGGGCAGGTTGGTCATGGTTTCTTCGGCCCGCTCGCTTTGAACATTTTGAGCATGCGGTCGGTAATCAGGAAGCCACCTACGATGTTGCTTGTCGCCGCGATGATAGCGATCGTGCCGAGAACCTTCGCCAGCATCGCTCCATGCGCGTGGTATTCACCGGCGAGAATGATGGCGCCGACAACAGCGATGGCGTCGAGCGCGTTGGTCAAAGACATCAAGGGTGTGTGCAGAAGCGGGGAAACGCGCCGTATGACTTCAAATCCGATAAACGCGGCCAGCATGAAAACGTAGAGGCTGGTAAGCAGATCCAGCTTCATGATTTCGCCACCTCCTTCGCTTCAGGCGGCAAGGGCGGGAGCGAAAAAAACTCTCTTACGCGCGGGTTGACCACTTCCCCGCCATACGTCAACATCGTCTCGCGTACGATTTCGTCGTCCATGTTCAATTGCAGCTTCCCATCCTTCACAAGGTGCAGCAGGAAGGCGCTCACGTTCCGCGCATACATCTGGCTGGCGTGATAAGGCACGGTGCTGGCCAAATTGAACCATCCGATGATCGTCACTCGGTGCTCCACGACAATCTCTCCCGGACGAGTCAGTTCGCAGTTGCCTCCGCGCTCGCCCGCCAAGTCGATAATTACCGACCCGGGGGCCATGCTCGCGACCATCTCCTTCGTTACTAAAATTGGGGGCTTCTTTCCGGGAATGACTGCCGCGCTGATCACGACGTCGCTCTCCGCAACGACTTTCCCAAGCAGTTCACGCTGGCGCTTATAGAAATTTTCATCCTGCGCCCGCGCATAGCCGCGCGCGTCCTCGGCATCTTTGGCTTCAATCGGAAGCTCGACGAACCGTCCGCCCAGGCTCTGCACCTGCTCCTTCGCCGCGGGACGCAGGTCGTAAGCGGAGGCCACAGCACCGAGCCGCCGCGCGGTGGCAATCGCTTGCAAGCCAGCCACGCCCGCTCCAATTACAAAAACGCGACCCGGAGTAATCGTCCCCGCAGCCGTGGTGAGCATAGGAAAAATGCGCGGCGAAGTATCCGCCGCAAGCACTACTGCCTTGTAGCCGCAAATCGTGGCCATCGAGGAAAGGACGTCCATGCTTTGCGCGCGTGTCGTGCGTGGCATCAATTCCACGGAAAACGAAGTCACACCTTTGGCGGCGATTTCCTGAATGGTTTCAATAGAGCCTAGCGGCCTCAAGAAACCGATGAGAACCTGGCCGCTGCGGAAAAGCGGAACGTCGGCTTTGCCGGTTTTGTCGTTGGACCCGTGACAGAGGATTTGCACCACAATGTCCGCGGTGCGAAATACTTCGGTACGATCAGCAACAGTTTTTGCGCCCTTCGCCGTGTAGTCCACGTCCGGATACCCTGCCGCGGCTCCGGCCCCGGCCTCCACAACAATTTCCAGACCCGCCTTGGTTAAATTCGGAATGGCTGCGGGCACCAGCGCGACGCGGCGCTCTCCGGGAAAACTCTCTCGGGGCACACCTACAATCATCAAGCTTCCTCCGATGCTAAAAACCAGAACTGCCGTCGGGAATTGCACTCGATCAAGACAATAAACTCAATGAATTCCAAGAAAAGGTCAACTCTCCACAAGATTAAACGCTCCAAATCATACACTCATGGGAGTTGGCTCCGTTAGTGCCAGGCAGCTGTGTTTTGAGCTCCTATGCCTAATTACACATAGACGAAAAAAAAGGGACCGCTCGACGGCCCCTTCTTCTATCGGCGACCCCGCGAAAAAAAATGCCGAGCTAGTTGCTCCCTTGCGTTTTATCGGAAGGTGTAGCCGTTGCCGCTGACGCTTCACCAATGGACAGCTGATACTTCTTTCCTCTAAAGAAAATTCCCGTCAGAGCTTTGTTACCAGCCTGGTCGGTGTCGGTGGAATAGCCACTCCCGGCCTCGGCTTTGGTTAGCGGAAGAATCCGCGCCGGCACTTTGGCTACAGTCTCCCTACCGTCGGAAATGCTGACTTCAACGCTCGGTCCGGTCCCGGCCCATTCCACTTGATACTTACCGGCCGGGAGCGGCTTGCCACCGACCGTAACGGTCTCGTCGACATTCAGCGTACCCTTGTTGGAATTACCGGCGATGGCGCTGGCTACAAGCAACAAAGAGAATGTCAGCAAAGCCGCGGTGAATTTCGTCTTTCTCATAAGAGTCTATTTTCCTTTTTTGTCCCTGCCTCGCGGTAGTGAATCAAGACGTTCATTTCCCACTGAGGAAAGCATGATTTGACTACATTCATCTGATGGGAAAAAGAGTCTTTAGGTTATATCTCCAGCGATAAAAGAACTGCATGAATGAATTAGAAAATCGATTTATCTATGATTCATCGGCTGAACAACTGCCCGTGTACTTGGTCAGAAACAATTATGCTCAGGACACCATGCGCGACACGCTCCTTCCACCTGGTCTTCCGTTTCAGCGTTTTCTCTTCCACGGTATACTTTCTCATGCGCTTCAGGAATCTTTCGGCCTGCCCGACTTTCATCGCTCTTCTGCTGGCGCTGCTGCCCGCTCCTGCAGCCTCGCAGGAGACCTCCTGGCAAAAAGAGAATGCTGTCTGGCGCGAGCAACACAAAGCGGACCTCCTTAAGGCGGACGGCTGGCTTGCTCTTGCAGGCCTCGAATGGCTGCAGCCCGGAGACAATTCCGTTGGCTCGGCTACCGACAACAAGATCCATTTGCCTTCTGGACCGGCGCATCTCGCTATCCTCCACCTCGAAAGCGAAACCGTCAGTCTGAACCCACCCGCGGGAGGATTCCCTCCTGACTTCCTTGTAGCCGATGCTCCGGCGAAATCGCAAAGCCTGCGCGCGGAAGCCAACAAAGATAAGGTTTCCCCGCGTCTCACCATCGGGACTCTCAACATGTACGTGATCCGTCGCGAGTCCCGCTTCGCCCTTCGCATCAAGGATTCTCATTCTCCAGCCATCACCAGTTTTCACGGGCTCAAGTGGTTCGAGCCCGATCTCGCTTTTCGCGTCATCGCCCGATGGATTCCCTATTCTCCGCACAAGACCATCACGCTCGCCACTCTCGTCGGAACCAGCTACGACCAGCCCGTTCCCGGCGTCGCGGAATTCCAGCTTGCGGGATCAACATTCCGGCTGGAGCCCGTTCTTGAAGACCCCTCCGTCGCAAAACTTTTCTTCATTCTTCGCGATACGACCAGCGCTTCTACCACGTACGAGGCTTGCCGCTTTCTCTATACGAGCTTCCCCGCCAATGGACTCGATAAACCGGGCGAGTTGGTGCTCGATTTCAATCGTTTGGAAAATCCTCCGTGCGCCTACACTCCTTACTCGACCTGTCCGCTCCCTCCCGCGGGCAATCGCCTTCCCATCCCGCTACCGGTCGGCGAACAGCGCTACCACAAGTGATTTCAGCCTTCGCCTTGCTCCGCGGGACGCTATCTGGCCTGAGTGAATCTGCAGAGTGCTTTTTCGCGTCGGCATTTTGAAATTGTCCGCCAACTATTGGAGAATAGAGGTGTCATTCGATATGGATTCTCCGAGTTCAAATTTATATCCCGCGAACAACGATTCCCCCGCGCGCGAGAAGCTACTTTCCCTCCGCCTCACACTTCTGCGCCTGCATAAAACTCTTCTGGACATGGAGCGCCGTGAATACGAGCGCGAGAACGGGCACGTCAACACCGGCGAGCTTTTTCAACTGGTCATCGACCACGCGCAGTTCGCCTGGCTGCACAACATCTCCGAATTCGTCGTCCGTATCGATGAAACTCTGACCGCCAAGGAGCCCGTCACTCCCGAATACACCAGTGGCGCTATTGCTCTGGCCCGGAAAATGTTCGTTCCGACGGAATCCGGCGACGCCTTCCAGAAAAAATATTTCGACGCGATTCAGCGCGACCCGGCCGTAGTCATCGAGCACGCGGAACTGGCGCGCCTCTTCAATAACGAGCCACCAGACTCTTCCACTCCGTAGTTTTCTGAATTCCCTGTTAAACTTTCCCAGTCAGCAGGATTAATAGGGTAGCTCTTGACCGTGGATCTCAACACCGTTGCCATCACCCACAATGAAGAGGCGCAGCGCTTCGAAATACACGTTGATGGCTTTCTCGCCCTGCTCACCTATCGGCGCTTTCCCAATCGCATCGTTCTCGAACACACTGAAGTGCCTGGGCCGCTCGAAGGCCACGGCCTGGCGGCAAAACTGGCCCGCTTTGCTCTCGATTTCGCGCGTATCAATCATCTCCGGGTCGTGTCGCTCTGCCCTTACGTCTCCAGTTTCGTTCGCAAGCACGCTGAATACCAGGATCTCATTTCGTTCGAAGACTTGCAGAAGCTGCTGTCCCAGTGACTCGCTCGTTATGTCCTTGACGCGCGCTGCCCCGAAAGCCTCACCCGAGAAGTTAGTGGTCCGCCGTCTTCGTCGCACTGAGCTTCCAGCTAATACCATCAAGCTGGCGCGCTTCCTCATCGGAAAAATTGTCGTCCGCGATCTCCCCGCGGGCCGCCTCAGCGGCCGCATTGTGGAAACGGAGGCCTATCCGCCAGGCGATCCCGCCGGACATCACTTTCGCGGCCCGACTCCGCGTATTCGCTCGATGTATCTCGCCCCGGGCCACGCCTATATTTTTTTCAATTATGGCGCGCACTTCATGCTCAATGTTGTGAGCGAGCGCGCCGGAATCGCCGCGGCCATTCTCATCCGAGCGCTCGAACCTCTCGAGGGCATCAAGCTTATGCAGCGCCACCGCGAGACCAACCGGCTTCTCGATCTCACGCGCGGCCCGGGACGCCTTGCTGCCGCATTGCAAATCGGGCGCTGCCACGACGGCCTAGACCTCTGCGCTCAGGGCTCGCTTTGGCTCGGCGAAAGCAGCCATCCCGTCGGGCGAATCGGAAAAACAATCCGCATCGGCATTACTCAGGCCGCCGATCGACTCCTACGCTTTTACGAACGCGGCAATCCTTTCGTCAGCGGCCCTAAGCGCCTGCTCCTCCCTGGCTCGATTCGCAAGGAATCGTCTTTCGCGTCAAAATAATCCGAGTTGAGGTGGCGTTCTTGCCTTATCCCAAATTCCTCTAACCTCTTTTTCCGATGGCCGGCGTCACCGCTCATTTCTTGCTCAGAGCGCTCTCTGGCGTCTCCGCGCTTTCTGCTCGCCGCGCGAGATACTTCTGCAGAACCTCGTCCAACTCCTGCGGCCGGATTGGTTTCGAGAGATACGCGTCCATTCCTCCGGCCAGGCATTTTCCCCGATCACCCTTGGCGACTAGGCAAGCAATGCTCAGACCGAGAGGACCCGTGCAGGAGATAACCATGACCAGCTTCCGCTGAATCGACGCATTGCTGAACAACGACATCTCCGGTCTCCCCCTTCATTCAGCAAAGTAGTCCAGATCGCTAGCAATGAGATCCTCGTCCCGGTATACGCACGTAAACCGCCAGAAGGAAGAGGCTTACAGGAGCCACCTCCCTTGCAATCAGTCTTTTCCTTTTTGGGAACGCTCGCCGGGAGTCCTCAACCGCGCCATTGAGGCATACCCGTGCCAGATTGAAACTATTGGGTAGGTCTAAATCTGGAGGGCTCTTAGGAACGCGCGCAAGGAAATTCGAATTCGGCGCACCTGTTAATCCCCGCCGGCTGTTGCAAAGCCGTCACACACGGCTCGAAAATTCTCGTACCACGTCTCCGTAAAGCTAGTGATGATCTGTTCCGCGGACTGCCCTGCGATTGTTACGCCGGCATGAACGACGTCACCCCAGGTGTGCACGCGCGTGCCTTTTCTCGGATGCTCCTCGAAGCTGACCCACTGCGCCAGTACCACCCCGAGCGAGTGGTCGATCCATCCCACTTTGTGTGCGGGCTGACAGCTGGTAATCACGTGGCTCACCACAGTTTTTACTGGCTCCAGCACTTCGATGTCTAGCCGGCTTCCCGCTTCCCAGGGCCTCCCTTCACGCCAGGCCACCTCGCCATAAATATTTGCAAATTCATTCCAGCGCCGCCAATTCGAAAACACCTCCCAGGCGAACTTGCGGCTGGCCTTGGTGGTCACAGAATATTGAAATCGAAACATAATTTGCTTTCTTGTACTCCAGTCTTTCGGTTTGCTGAGGAATTCCTCAACGAGGACCCTTCGGGACCTATTATTTATACATTGTATCTTTAACGATGTAAAGGATACAATCTCGGGCAATAAAGAGTGGAGGGTTGCCGTATGCCACGCAAGGCTGACGCACTTCTCGAAGGCCGTATCTTGGATGCCGCTTACCACATTTGGAGCAGACGCGGCGAACATGCTCTCACCATGCGCGCCGTCGCCGGCGCCTCGGGCACTACAACCCCGACGCTCTACGAGCGTTTTTCCAACAAAGAAAATCTCCTCTCCCTGCTCCGCCGCCGCGCTCGCTTGAATCTTTTTTCGGGCATCAAATCCTCGCGTTCTCCCGCGCAGGTTTGCCGCCGCGTTCTCGACTTCTTTTTGGCACACCCTAACGACTACCGCCTCATCACCGAAGATTGGGCCACCGCCTTTGCTCGAAAAGAAGAAATGCCCTCATTCGAATTTCTGAAGCGGAGTCTGGCCGCGCAGCTTGGCGGCGAGCCGGGCCGGCACACTCCCCTGGCCCTGGCGCTAGTCGCCGTTCTGCACGGCACAGCGACGCTTCTCCATTCCGTGAATATCCATCAGAAAATTTCTCGTGATTTTCGCCGTGCCTGCATCCGCGCTTGCGAAGCGTTGATCCGGGCCGCATCCGCAAAGGCCTCGCATTCGAACCGCCTTCCCTGAGGCGGCCACTAGCCGCTCGCTAACCGATAAGAACGCCGCTCCCCTTCCAAGCTGTTTCATGTCAAAATGTGGGTGACGAGCGCCCGGCCCCTGGCGCCTGCGAATCGCAAGTCGAGACGTTCCAGCCCTGCCTTAGACGGCGCAGTGCTCTTTCGGCGGTCGCGCCACGCTTTTGGAAGTGTCTCCATCAGCGGGCTCACAAGTACTCGCAGTGAGAGGTGCACCATGAGCGATATCTGGATGCAATCCGAAGGTCAGGTGATCGACAATCGATTCCGGCTTCGGCAATACCTTGGAGGCACGGACGATTCCGCCGTGTTCCTCACGCAGCTTGACAATCCGCAATCTCAAAGAGCGGCGATCAAATTCATTCCCGCGGGTCCCAATGCCGATCTTCAACTCTCACTCTGGCGCCGCGTCAAGCAGCTTGAACATCCGAATCTGCTCCGCAGCTTCGAGACAGGCCGCTGGCGGCTCCAGAACCGGGACCGCCTCTACGTTGTGATGGAGTATGCCGAGGAGAATCTTTCGCAAATCCTCCCCCAGCGATCTCTCACCGAGTTCGAGGTTCGCGATATGCTCGGACCTGTTCTCGATGCGCTCGTTTTTCTCCACGGCAAAGGTCTCGTTCATTCACGGATCAAACCTTCCAACATTCTCGCCACCGCCGATCAGCTAAAGCTTTCCACCGACGCTCTCTTCCCCATCGGCGAGTCGCGCAAATCGTCGAGCAGATTCGATGTTCACGACGCTCCTGAAATCGCGGCCTCTCCGCTCACGCCTGCCGCGGACGTGTGGTCTCTCGGCATGACTCTGGTCGAAACACTCACACAGCACGTACCCGCATTGCAACCTGGAAGCCAGGCTGACCCGATCGTCCCCGATACCCTTCCCCAGCCTCTTCTCGATATCGCGCGTCACGCGCTCCGCCGCGATCCCCGGCGCCGCTGGGCCATTCCAGAAATCGCCGCGCGTCTCAATCCCGTCGCCGTCGCTGCCGCTGCCGCGGGACACTCCATTTCTCCTTTGGCCGTACCGCTTTCCACAGTTCGGGCTGTCCCTGCAGCAAAATTGCAAGTCCCGGCGTTCGAACCAGCCGCGCCAAGAGCGCCAGCGCGCCCGCCGCGTCCGCAAGTTGAGAATGCGCCGAAGCAAGCTCTTGTTCTCCCGAACTATGTCGTTCCTGTTGCCGCTGTACTTCTGATTATTGTTGCGGTCATCGCCTTGCCGAAGATCCTGGGCCATCGCCCCGATTCTTCTTCATCCGCTTCGACGACAACCGCCGCAACGACGGCGCCGGCAAAACCGGCCGAGCAACCGGCGCGTCGTGAAGTTGCCCCAGCTGCGAAACCGTCCCTGGCATCGGACTCGCGCAATTCGCTGAAAGCCGCTGCTGAGAAAAAGCCAGCCACGCAGCCGCAGACCTTGCCTGTGCCCGCTTCAACCACTGCTGCTGTACGCACCGCGACATCCCCATCCGCAAACGCACCAAGCGCTTCCGCGTCGTCTTCCTCGAGAGGAGAAGTCCTTGATCAGGTCTTACCTAACGCCTCCGGGAAGGCGCTTGCCACCATTCAGGGCGTTGTTCGCGTCGGCGTACGCGTGCAGGTCGATCCAAGCGGTACCGTCTCCGATGCAGCGCTCGATTCTCCCGGCCCCAGCAAATACTTCGCCGATCTCGCGCTGCAAGCGGCGCGACGATGGCAGTTCACCTCACCCGAGGCCGGCGGTCACAGTATCCCCAGCGAATGGCTGATACGCTTCCAGTTCACGCCATCCGGGCCCAAAGCCATCCCAACACAAACCGCCCCGTAGCCTCTGTGGAAAAAACCTGCAGGACTGCGCTGCCAGCGATAGCGGTGACGAAATTGCTGGCGCCGCCGAGATCATGTAGAGACCAAGCGATTCGTTAAGGAGCGGCGGGCTCGAGGCGGTACCCTTGCACGTACTCGTAGGCAACGCTCCAGACGGCCCCGCCGGTTCCGGCGAAGAGAAGTTCCTCGATGGGTACGCCGTGAACGTAGATTCCAAGAAGATTCGGGATGTTGTAATAGCGCTGAATGAAACCTGGATAGAGGAAAAGAAAAACCAAGAACAACGCAAAGTATAAAAGAGCGAAACTGAGCGCGCCAATGAGCATGGTCGGAATTAAGTCGGAGCGGAGAACCGCAATTACGACGGCGCCAATCGCAAAGGCAATGATGGTGTTGTAAATGGTCTTGCCCGGGTGCCAAAGCTCAAGAACAATAAAAACAACTACCACGACAACAAATGGGGCCAGGTGGCGCTTGCGCACTCCCTTGCGGAGCGCCGAAAGTCTTTCCTTAAGAAGGATTTCAGCCACGACAGAAGCGATACCGCCCACGGCCGCCGCCCATAGCACATCTTCGATGCCGACCCGTATTCTCTGATCGAGATCAAAGAGCGACGGGGGAGTCCAATACTGAGGAACAAAGAGAATACTGGTAAGAGCCATGGGCGCTGAGATCAGAGTGCCCCAGCGAATCTCGGGGCGGTAGCTCTTCCCAATAAGGTAGCAAGCCAACCAGGCTGCGCCAAAGATGAGCACGCCGACGAGGTACGAGTAATGATATTTTTGCATGGGTAACGACCTGCGGGAGAGTGGGGTAAGTCTACGCCATGAAGCACTCCAAATCCAAGGATGTTGCAGGTTCCTGGGCTATGAGCCGCGGCAATAGGTACTGTCACCAGAAGACTCGCCGTGTCTCTAGCTTGCAAAGCGGGGCGTGGCCAACTACGCTACTGAGACTGAGGAAACCAAGAGCGACTTCATGGCTGATGTACAACCGGAACTAATTGCGCTTGGATTTATCTGGTATGTTGCATTTCTCTTCTCCACGACTTGTCACGAAGCGGCGCATGCGCTGGCCGCCAAGATCGGTGGGGACGATACCGCGTTCGTGGGCGGACAGGTTTCGCTTAACCCCGTGCCACACATCCAGCGCGAGCCGTGGGGTATGGTAGTTTTCCCGATCCTCTCGCTGATCGTGACGGGCAATCTGTTTGGCTGGGCGAGCGCGCCATACGATCCCCTGTGGGAGCGGCGGCATCCCCGGCGAGCCGCCTGGATGGCACTCGCTGGTCCGGCGACAAACTACACGCTGATGCTCATCGCGGCAATGATCCTGCGGCTGGGCTGGACTTACCACTGGCTCCGCGTTGATGAAGACACTGGTCACGCGGACTTCGCCACTAGCGTTCTTGGAGTTTTCTTCTTCCTCAATCTGCTGCTCGGAACGTTTAATCTGCTTCCGGTTCCGCCGCTCGATGGCAGCACAGGCATCATGCTGTTCATGGGGGAAACTCGCGCCCAGCGTTACCTGGACTGGCTGCGGGGCAATAGTTACGCGATAGTGGGATTGTTAGTAGCGGTTGTGGGCTTTCCCTACGTTTTTAGGCCAATCGAGGGCTTTACCATGTACACGTTGCTCCCGGAGGAACTGCTTAGGCCTCTTTTTCGGACTATATTCCCGCGTTGAGCTTGCTGCGCCATTTGTGAACACGCTGCCACGGGCGGTTCCGTCGCCGGACAATTTCAGGGAGTGTATACTTCGCTAAACATTGTCGTTTCAGACGTTTGACGTAAATTCGCGTGGCAAGGCGTTTGCAGCTTCTACCACAGAGGTTTCGCATGCTTTTAATCGCCCAAGACCGCGCCACGGATTCTTATCCCGTGGAAGCATCCGGTTGGGATTGTGCCCAATCCTTTTTCGTGGAGAAGTCTGAGCTCAAGTGGGATGAAGTGACTGGCAAGCATCTGACCCTCTCTCGATTACTCTCCCCCAGATCCATGATCTTTCTGTGACTATTGCAGCCCATCTCCCAAGATCGCTCTCTCTCTGTGGCTTATCAGGCTCAACACGTCGGTGTTACCCGCGATGGACAGCAACAGTTCCGGCTCAGCCAAATTCAGCAGAACTCCTTTTCGAGACGCAAATCGGAATAATCCAAGAGAACAGGCCAAAGAGTAGAAAGAGTAGCTGGGACGCCGACACTTGAAGGGAGCGTGGGTATCGCAGGAGAAGGTGTCTTATTTCTGCTGGCTTGCGGCGACCCCGTCCCACGGATCGCGGCGCTCATTCCTCGTCAGGAAAAGCAAGTAACCAGCAAGAGCGCCCGTCGTTTCTGCAGAAGTCCAATTGCAGAATTATGATATTCGCTGAAGCACTAAAATATAGGCATAAGACCCATCTTCGGGTGAAACGTTGCCCTCAGTACTGTCACTAATCCAGAAGACCACTGAACCATCGGAGGTACTCATGTCGACCGCAACGGGACCCGTGTCGTTAATCCGGAAGCCACCCATGTCCATCCCCATATCCATTTGGGTTCCACTTCTCGGACTGGCTTGGGTATTCGTCAATATTCTCCTCGTGGATCTGGGATTCAGGATCGGATACCAGGCCACATGCGGGCTCATCGCGGGAGGAATCAATGGGAGCATCCTGGCGTCCATCGTGCTCGCAACGCTCGGTGAAAAGCTTCAGGCTGGAACGACAGGACTTCTCGGTGGGTACGGACTTCACGACGCCGCCAGTAAGTTCAAATTGACGCAGCAATATATCGGTTGGCTTCACGAACAGTTGGACCGCGGACTGGGGACACTGCTCAAGACCGATGAAGGTTACCATGTGGCCGTCCAATATGAACTCCTTTGGATGGCCAGTACGGCCGCGCTCGTAATCATGGCAACGCTAATCGTGCAACTGGTTCGGATGGAGGGGATGAAGAACGTAGATGGCCAGTAACGGGTCTTCTTATTCGAAGCCAGGAAAGCCAGAGTAAGCGAAGCCGTCCTCCTCGGACTTTGGCTAAGATCTCCTCGTTTGCGCTCCAACTCTAGTGCCCCACAGAAAACTTCAGCTGATCCACGCGGTTCTGCTCAATATGTCAATCCGGGCATGCACACATTTAGGCAACAACGGGCCGGGGCGCTGACTCGCAAGCCCAGCAGGAAAGACGCGTGGTGTGGTATGCTGCGATTTCCCGTTTCGCCAACCGAAGACAAGAAAGCCGGCCGCTCCGCGGTCGCCTACGACAAGGAGAAATGAACGATGAGAACCAAGTCCCTGGCAGTTGTGTTGATCGCGTTGCTTATGATGGCGGGAGCTGCGGCCGCGTCGGCACAAGAAGTGACGCAGGCGGAGAAGGACAAGGCGCTCCAGTATCTGGAATCTACAAAGAAGAATGTTCTGGAGGCTACCAAAGGGCTGTCGGAAGCACAGTGGAACTTCAAGCCGGCCCCGGACCGCTGGTCGGTCGCGCAGGTGATGGAGCACATCGCGGCGGCGGAAGACTTTATCCGCGGGATGGTGAAAGAAAAGATCATGATGGCGCCGGCGGGAGAGCCCGGCCGCGACGTGAAAAAGACGGATGAGGCAGTGCTGGCGATGGTTCCCGACCGCACGAACAAGGTGCAAGCGCCGGAGCCGTTGGTGCCGACAAACCGTTTCGGATCACCGGAAGCTTCCATCAAACATTTTGCGGATAGCCGGGCGACGACCGAAGATTTTCTGAAGACCTCGACGGGCCTGCGTGATCACGTCGCGGACAGCCCAATGGGAAAGCTGGACGGGTACGAGTTTGTTCTACTCATCGCAGCACACAGCGAACGGCACACCAAGCAGATATTGGCGGCGGACGTCAGCGGTTGCCGGTAAGGAGCGAGGCGTTGCTGGAAGAGTACTCCATCGGTGCCATGGAGATTGACGTGCCTTGCCGACGGCGCAGGGGAGGAGTATCTTTTGGCCAGTTCAGGGTCCTATCCTTTTGAAAGAGGAGGGTTTGATGAAAAGGTTTCGAGTGGGAAGTGTGCGCGTCGCGTTGATGGGCGCGGCCACGCTTGCGGCGGCGGTTTATGGCCAAGAGAAAAAAGACAGTCCCGCAGCGCCCAAAATTATGCACTTCGGCGATTTGAAGTGGACGCCGATCATCAAGGGCTGCGACCTTGCGACCGTGGCCGGCGACCCAAGCGCCGAGGGAGCGCCATTCGTGGTGCGCCTTCGGTGCGTTGACGGAGCCAAGATCCCGGCGCACTGGCATCCGACCGATGAAAACGTAACCGTGCTGAAAGGAACCTTTCTAGCCGGCATGGGCGAGACTTTCGACGAAACAAAAATGATGACCTTGAACGTCGGGAATTTTGTGACCATGCCAAAAGAAATGCGGCATTTCGCGATGAGCAAGGGCGACACCATCGTGCAGGTTCATGGCGCCGGTCCATTCAAGGTGAATTGGGTGAATCCTTCCGACGTACAGCCGGCGGACGTTCCGGCAGCAGCCGCAGCAAAACCGAAACCTTGATCCAGGCATGGGATCTGCGCGCGGAAGAAGGAATCAACACAAGCGAAATGGCCGCACGTTCTGGCTGGGCCGGAAGCGCTGTGCTAGACTTTTCTCTGCACTCGCGGGAAATGCACGCGCGTGCCGGAGCGTGGAACTTCGGGCTCTGTGCAACGAGGTCCCGCGAACCCCGCCAGGCCCGGAAGGGAGCAACGGTACTAGTTCTTAGTTTTTAGTCGTAAGTCAGAAGCTGAGACGCTAAAGGAACCGTGGCCCATTTAATCCACCAGGAGCCGGAAGCTGCCGGCTAAGAAAGCAAGACCAAAACTTTCGGCTAGGTTAGCGGTTTTTTTATTCACCAAAAACTGAAAACTAACAACTAAACAAGCAAATGAGCTACCAGGTCATAGCCCGCAAGTGGCGCCCGCAAACGTTCGACGATCTCGTCGGCCAGCAGCACGTAACGGAAACGCTGAAAAACGCGATCAAAAACGACCGCGTGGCGCACGCCTATATTTTTTCGGGAGCGCGTGGCGTTGGAAAAACGACAGCAGCGCGAATCCTTGCCAAGGCGCTGAATTGCGTGAAGGGGCCGACGGCGACGCCTTGCGGAGAGTGCGATTCCTGCAAGGAGATTGCTTCAGGGACTTCGCTGGACGTGATTGAGATCGACGCGGCGTCAAACCGCGGTATTGACCAGATTCGTGAATTGCGCGAGATGGTGAGGTACGCGCCAGCAGCCTCCAGAAGCAAAGTGGTGATCCTCGACGAAGCGCACATGTTGACTGGTGAAGCGTCGAACGCCTTGCTGAAGACGCTCGAAGAACCGCCGGACCGCGTGATCTTTGTGATGGCCACCACGCAGCCCGAAGACCTGGTGGATACCATCCGGTCGCGTTCGCAGCACTTTCATTTTCGAGCGCTGACCTTCGCGGAGATTGCGGGACGCCTGGAAGAGATTGCGGAAAAAGAGGATTTGAAGATCGAACCGGGCGCGATGGCGGTGATCGCGCGAATGGCGGAAGGCAGCTTGCGTGATGCGCTGTCTTTATTGGAGCAAGCGCGGGCCTATTGCGGTGACACGATTCCGGACAAAGAAGTGCGCGAATTGCTGGGCGTAGTGCCGGATGACGCACTGGAAGAATTGGTTGGCGCGATTTCAGAAGGCTCGGCGAACCGCGCACTGGGGCTGGTCCACACCTTTCAAAAGGAAGGGCGCAATCTACAACACTTCTGCCGCGAAGCAATCCGGCACATGCGTAATCTGCTGATCGCGCGCACGTGTGGCGCGGATTCGGATTTGATTGCGGCAACTCCGGATCAGCGGCCGACACTGGCGAAGGCGGCAGCGCTGTTCAGCGAAGAAGACCTGACACGATTTTTTCAGATTCTGCTGCAGACGGATGATGATCTGAGGCGCAAGCCCGATCCGCGCGTACATTTGGAGATGGGATTGTTGCGGCTGATCAACGCTGCGCGGTTGGCGCCGCTCGAAGAGTTGCTCGCGGAGATGAAGAGCGGAGCGCCGGGCAGTGTCGCGAATGCGGGAATGGCCAAGGGCGCGTCCCCAGCTATTGCATCCACATCATTCACAAAGAGCGTGGCGCCAAGTGTTTTAAACGCAGTCTCCACGCCGCCGAAGCCAGAAACGAAAATGCATTTCTCTTCCTCGTTTGCTGCAAATGCATCCGTGCCTTCGACTGTCGGCACTCCAGTAGAGGCCAAGCAGGCGTTGGTGGTCGATGAGTCTGCAGTTCCTGCGAAGAGCAATGGCGCTCCGGTGCAAGCGATTGGAATTTCGCAAGAGCACGTTGCTGAAATCAAGATAGCGATTCAGCAGCAACAGAAATTTCTTGGCGAACTAGTGGAACAAAGCAGCCGCTGGGAACTCGAAGGTACGGAGCTGCGACTTTATTTTTCGCCGGAGAAGCGGTCGTTCGCGGAATTGCTCGAAGGGCGTGACTCGCTGGAAAAGATCCGTGTCATTTCGGGCAAGGTGCTCGGCCGGGCGGTGCGCGTCTGTGCTAAACTTGAGGCAGTTGCAGCGGCAGCCGCGTCGGCGGCATGCGGTGCGGCCGGCGCGCAAGAGTTGCGCGCGCGGTTCGAGCGTGATCCGATGGTGCGGTCGATGCTGCAACGCTTCGGAGGAAAAATTTCCGAAGTGAAACGAAGCCAAGAGGAATCCTGATGGAAGTCAGCGCTCTCCAACAGATGCTTTCGCGATTCCGGCAACTGCAAGAAGACTTGCAGAGGCAGGTGAATTCCGTGACGGTGGAAGCTTCGGCCGGCGGCGGCATGGTCACCGTGAAGATGAACGGCCAGAAACAGATTGTGGATATTCGCATCGAGCCGGACGTTTTCGCAAGCAAGGACCAGGAGATGTTGCAGGACTTGATACGCGCGGCCGTGAATGAAGCGTCACGGCGCGTCGACGAAGAACTCGCCAACCAGATGAAAAATCTGGCCGGCGGTATTCCCGGCATAGCCGGCATGAAAATCCCCGGGTTGTTTTAGCCGACCAGAAATCTCCCGCCAGCTGTCCGTTCCACTTCTTACTTCACGTACTCGCCGTTGTGAACTTCGTACTCCACGCGGAAGGGCTTCTGCGTCTTGCGGTCCTCCCAATGCTCCTCGGCGATAATTCGGCGGGCTTGCGCGAGCCGCTCGGAGGGAAGCGGGTGCGAGCGAAAATATCCGTTCAAGCTCTGAATGGCCAGCTCGGAGATTTCCTGGTCGGGGCTCCGCGCGTGGATGACGTATTCGTCGCATAATTTGGCGAAGCGCTCGAATGTATCTACGGCACCGAACGGAGAGTAGCCGGACTGTACCGCCAGATGCATTCCTTCACGATCGGCTTCGAATTCTTCGTCCTTGTTGTAGCCAGCTTGCCAAAGTTCGATAGGGATCTGCAGTAGCGCACCCAAAACATCGAGATTGAGATTCTTGAGTTTCGCTTCCATCTGCACACGCTCGGCACAGTGATAGTGATCGATGTGCTCGATCTCGTGACCTAGAACATTGGCGAGTTCGTCTTCGCTCATCATCAGGTCGGGCATGCCTTCGCCGATGTAGACCGGGCCGCCGGGAAGAGAGAAAGCGTTGATCATGTTGTGATCGGGGAGAACGGTGAAAGTGTAGGGCAAGCGGCGATGCGCGTGGAGCGCCACGGTGTTTCCGACGCGCGTGACGTACTTTTCGAGAGCTTCCTCTTCGGGAGAGAGCTTGCGCGCTTGTGTGGTGTAGCGAGCGGCGAGTTCCCTGCCGATGGCAATTTCCTGTTCATCGGAGAGACGCGTGAAGTGCATCGGAATGCGGGAGAGATCGCGCTGCGCGTCGGCGGCCATATTCAAGATGGCGTTGGCCGACACGGGAGTGGACTTTGGGCGGCGCTGGCTCCAATAAAGTCCCGCGAGCGCGAAGCCCAGGATGAGAAAGAAAACGACGAAGACAATGGAGCGCTTCATAGGTATTGGCGGATCGTGTCGCGGTATCTGGTGTAGAGAAACGAAACAAACATCAGCGCGGCGCCAAGACTAATGAGGGTGATCCAGCGGTCGCGCTTCTGAAGTCCCCAGAAATCCAGCGCCAGGACTTTGCCGACGCACAGCAACAGCACGCCCAGGCCGGTGAGACGGAAGCTGCGCTCTTTGACGGCAAGCGCCAGCAGAAAGATCAACACGCCTTCCACTCCCCACGACACGGTGACCATGCCGGACTTCATTTTCAAAGCGAGCATGAAGGTGATCAGGATGATGGGGACAAAAAACACTACTTGTTCGGGGCGGCTGGCGATGACGGCAAGCCGCTTAGTCCAGGGGCTCGGGTCTTGCGGGAGACTGAAACGCTCACGCAAGCGGAAAGAGAACAACAAACTCGCCAGCAAAATGGCGGCTGCCGAACTGACCATCAGATAGTCGCCTTTCCAATCGCCTCCAGTGAAATAACCTGCGCCGAAAAGATTGTGCGCCATACCGCGTCCGAGAACCCCGACCGTCAGAACGAGCCCTTGATACAAGAAGATCGGGCGATTCAAATACAGCGCGGCGGCAAGCAGCGTGAAAACCACGGCAGCCCAGGAGGTGATGACCCATTCGATGGGAAATTGAAAATAGAAAAGCGCCACGATACTCGCCGTGCCAAGGTATGCGAGGAGAAGGTCGAAGTGCCAGCGACGGTCACGGCTGGTGTCTTCTTCCTTCTGCGGCAATTGCGCGTAGACAAAGAAGAAAATCAGCACCAGCGGAAGGATGGTGTACATCCGCGGACCCCAGAACTCGCCGGGTTCGCCCGCAGTGAGATTGGCAAAGAAAATCCTGGTAAATGCAGCGGCGAGCGCAACATACGCTTGATAACGGAATTGCGTGATCTTGCGCAACACTCCATATTCGAAAAGGACTAGCCCGAACACCGCCCAGCCCACGGCAATGCTCAGAGGCTGCAACTCATACCAGAGGAGCAAGCCGCCGATAGCGGATGCCGCCCAGGAGTAGACGTGGTGGATGTCGAGACGGCGCCACTCGTCAGGCATGCGAATGTGGCGTGAGAGGGCATAGAAAATCACGGCGACAATGGCCAGCGACAAAAGGCGCACGCTGACGCCGTGCCAGGTGGCAGTGACGTAGAGGTTCACGCTGATGCCGCGGAGGAGAGTGAGTCCAGCGAGGATGTGCGATTGCCAGGGCAATTCTTCAAGCTTGAAGCGTTGGTCAACGATTGCCAGGACCAGCGCAAACATGGCCCAGAGCGGAGCGAGCCAGCCATTGGGGTATTCATACCATGCAAGCAGGGCCAGCAGCCCGGTGGCCGCGAAAGAATGAAGGAAGGCGGTAACACGGGCGAGGCGTTCTTCCGGAGCAGCCTTGCGCGAAAGGAAGTACAAGCCAGCGGCGACGAGAGAAATGGTAAAGATGCGCAGCGAGATGGGGCCCCAGAGTTTCTGTTCGAGGTCGTAGTTGTAAAAGTAGGCGCGGAGCAGAGCGCAGAGACCGACAACGTTGGCCTGCCAGGCGAGTTGCTGGTAACGAATCCAGCGCGTGGAGAGCGAGAGCACGACGGCGAAAACGATCCAGCCGACGGCAATCCACGGCGCGCGGAGGGCTTCTTCGAGAATCCAGACCACCAGGCCGGCGGCTACCCAGGTATAGGCGACGCGAGCCAGGCTGAGATGGCGCTCGTTTTCCGTGCCCATGCGCTTGGCAAGCCAGTAAGTGCCTGCAACGACGGGGATTGCGGCGAGAGCATGCACGGGAATGGGGTGCCAGGTTCGCGTCGCAAACTGGTTTGCGGTAAGCGCCGTAAAAACTGCTAGGCCGCTCAGCGCGTGCGAGTGAATCGTAATGCAATAGTATTTTATGGCTCGGGCGGCTTCGGATAAGAGTACGGCGAAGGCGATGAAGGCGAGCGGCTGCCAAAGCTCCGGAACTTCAAACCAGATGAGCAAGGCAATAAAGGCGCTACCTGCAGCGGCGAAGAGCCCGCGAATGGTGCGCTGCTGATGATCATCCCGCAGGGCTGCCAACTTGGCGGTGAGATAGAAGACGGCACCAAGAATGGGAAGAGTGAGCACACGCATTCGCACGTGAACATATGCAGGGGCTTCGAGATGCAGATTGACGATGATGACGCGATAAAAAGTGAGCGCGCCGAGGAGGGCGTACTGCACCTGCACGTGCGGCGACTCGAGAGCCCGTCCAAGTGCCGCGACGATGAGCATCACGGCGGCAAAAGCAAGCGCCGTCCAATCGTGCGAGAAAAGTGCCCAGGCCGCAGACGCCGCCGCGAATGCACCGAGATAAGAATGGATGGTCAGCAAAGGACGATCGGGAGAATCCTCAAAAAAATCCTTCCAGCGCGAGCGGACGCCGAGCGCGTTGAGATAGAAGACGAAAGCGCACAGGCAAAAGAGCACACCGGCATCGAGCACGATATCTTCTTTTGCGAAACGCAAGTTGAGGAGGTGGCGGAAATCAACGCCAAGAAGATGCAGGCCGACGAGCAGACCAGTCAGGAGACCGAGACGCCGGAAGACGACTTCCTTAACGATGATCCCAGCCGCCAGGAAAGCCTCCGCGCCCACAAGCCAGAGGATGGCTACGTTATTCCCGGAGTAGTGGAAAGGAACGGCGGCGAGCATCAGCGTCGCGCCTACCACGGTGAGGACGACAAAGGCTTGACGGCGGCGCTTGGTGATGGGCAATTGGGCAAAGCCGAATTCGAACGCCCCAACGAACAGGAGAGCGAGATAAGCGAGTTCCGGCTGGACGGATTGAAACTTCATGACTCCGAGAAGCAGGAGAACGTTCAAGAGAGCCGCGAGGGTTGAGATGTGTTCCTCGAAGTCGGTTTTGATAGTGCGGGCAATGTAGGAAATACGGAAGGTCAGCCAGTAGAAGAAAAGCAAGAACAGGCTGGCATGGTATTGCTCGAAGTGGCGGCCGTGAGCTCCCTCGATGCCGAGGATGCGATAGAGCCAATAGAGATGATTCAGGTAACTCGAAAGAATGCCGAAGACTTCGAGCTCGAACCAGCCCATTTTCAGAACAATGGAAACAAGACCAATCGCAAGGAAAACACCGGCGGACAGGCTATAGACCGTGTCCTGACTAAGAGCGACCGTGGAATATCCTAACAAGAAGGCGAGCCCGGTTACGAATTGCGAGCGGTAGCGCAGAGTATGCAGCGCCATCGCCACTGCGACGATTAGCATCAGCGCGCAATCGAGCGTGAGCCCGCCGGGATTGAGCGGAAGAACGCGCATCGCTCCAACGTGGTACATCCCAAACGTGCTGAAAAAGAGTAGCGCCCAGCCGCCGCCGATGCCGGTGCGCCCAAGAAGGCGGTAGCGTTCGTTCTTTTCCAGGTAGATGCCGCCGACAAGGAGAAGCGCGGCGGCCAGATACGAGATGCCGACTTTGCCGAGCGGGCCAAGAGCGCCGAGTTCGTAGATGCCGAAGAGAGCGACGCCTACGACGAGAATGATGATGCCGAGCTTGTTGAGCCAGTTCGTGCCCAGGGCTTCTTCGATCGCGGAGACGGTTTTCATGCGCTGCTGAAACGTAGGCTTCGGGGCGGGCACTCGATAGGCGGAGATCGGCCGTGGCGCAGAGACGCGTGCTGACGTGGCAGGAGGAATCTGCGCTGGTACGTGAGGCGCGGGCGCGGGAATGCGCGACGCTGGCGGCTGGGACGCCGGATCAGATGGCGGAGTGGTTTGCGGCGGAACAACCGGGGCAGATGGTTTTACTTCCACTGGCGATTTCGCCGCGGCGGGCAAGACAGGTTTCTGCTCAACAGGCGCGGGCGGCACCGGCAGTTTTTGTGCAGGCGGGGCCGCGGGAACGCTTGGCATCGGTGGTGGCAAAACGGGAGAAGGCACTTGCGGCTTCTCCGTCGTTTGCTGCGGCCCAGGTTGCTTCTCTAGGGCGGGGAACGACATCGGCGCGGGCAGGTTTACGGAAGTCGGAATCTCCACACGTATCACTGGAACGGGCGTTTCTTTTGCTGGAGGAGCCGCGGGAACGGCAGGCCGCTGGACAGGTTCACCCGCGACTGACGCAGCCGCGTGGACAGCGGCAGCGAGTTGGCGTTTAAGGTCGGCAACTTCGCGCTGGAAGGAAGTATGTTGCCTGGAATTTTCCTCGTCGAGTTGGCGCAAATTCTCGCGCAGTTTATTGTATTTCCCAAGCAGAACGAGAGTGATGAAGGGCGTGGCAATCGCCAGAAGCGCAAAAATCACAACAATCAGTTCTACCAGGGGCATGGGTTTTCCTCGGAGTGCCTGATCCGTTGTTCTTCTGATGTTAGAACGGGGGCGGGTAAGAATCTTGCAGTTTGTTTCCAGGAGAAACCTGGCAGTAACCTCTTTCAAAATAAGGACAGTTAAATGAAAGACTTAGCGGCCCGATTGGATTCGCCCTCGAACTGCGAAACAGAAGGATTAAGGACTGTCCTGCGTTTAAATCCCCCAGAAGGAACCGGGATGTGCTATACTTCCCTTGCGCTTAATACCTCGGTTGTGTTGTGCGGTCCCTCTGGTGCAGTACTTGATCTGAGACTCCCCGCCTCCAGTTTCCTCCGTAAGTTTTACGCGTAATCTAAAACAAGACTGGCAAAGCAAGCCGCCGGCCCCTCGCAAATTTGTGTGCGTACCGCGACGGCTTCTGCCAGTAAGAAAGTAATATTGAATGTTGAATGTTTCAGAAGTGAATGCAGAGCGCTCCTCGGAGCCTCTGCCGGAACGCGCCTCAGCGCGCTTTTCCGAAATGCTGATTTCTCCTTATATGAAGGAGCGATTGGCAGCGGCGCGGTTTACCACGCCGACGCCGGTCCAGGCTGCGGCCATTCCGCAAGCGCTGGAAGGCAAAGATGTGCTGGCAACAGCGCAGACGGGAACCGGCAAGACGCTGGCGTTCCTGATTCCGGTGATCGAAAAGCTCCTCAAAGATAAAACTCCGGGAATCGCCGCGCTGGTCCTCGTTCCCACTCGCGAACTCGCCATGCAAGTCGTGGAGCAATTTAACAAGCTACGCGGCAATCAGCTTCTACCCGCCGCGCTCGTCGTTGGTGGATTGTCCGAAGGAGCGCAGCTCCAGGCCATTCGCAAGGGAGCACGACTGGTGGTGGCGACTCCCGGGCGTCTCGAAGATTATCTCGACCGCAGACTTTTCCACTTTAACGCGTTGCGCATGCTCATCCTCGATGAAGCGGACCGCATGCTGGACATGGGTTTTCTTCCGGCGATCAAGCGCATCGTATCGATCCTTCCGAAAGAGCGGCAGACGATGTGCTTCTCGGCGACCATGGAAGGCGACATGGCGCGCATCGTGAAGGATTATCTTCGCAATGCCGTGCGTCTCTCCTTCGGCTCGACCTCCAAGCCATCGGAAAACGTCCGCATCCAGGCGTTTGAAGTGGCCATGGACCGCAAGCAGGAAATGCTGCAGCGCCTGCTGACTAAGGAAAAAGGAAAGTGCCTGGTGTTTGCGCGAACCAAGCGTGGCACCGAGCGCATTGCCGAGAGCCTGAATCGCAAGGGCTTCTCCGCCGCCATGATTCACGGCGACCGCTCGCAATCGCAACGCACCACGGCCCTCACAGGCTTCCAGCAAGGACGCTTCCGCGTGCTGGTGGCGACCGACCTGGCTTCGCGCGGAATTCACGTGCAGGACATCGCGCATGTCATCAACTACGATCTCCCTGAAGTGGCGGAAAATTTCATTCACCGCGTCGGGCGAACCGGACGCAACGGCGGGCACGGCGTAGCTTCCACGCTCTTCGTGAAAGAGCAGCGCTCCGAACTGTTCCAACTGGAGCGTTCGCTGGGCATCAAGATGGAGCGCCTCCGCGCGGATGAAACGGTTGGGCTTCCCGAGAAACAGGAACGACTGCCGGTCAATCTGCCTCGCGTGGAAAACTATCAGAAGCCTGCGAGATTCGTTCTCCCCGGCGAAGTTTTCCAAACCCAGCTTGAAAACTAAGCAAGTTTAGTCACCACTTAAGGCGGGCTCTCCGATTGAATCGGAGAGCCCATCTGCATTTAGGAGCACTCGTGGCAAACTACGAGCATGCTGATCCGGCCCGCAACTGACGCAGACGCAAACCCCATCTGGGCCATCATGGAACCCATCGTCCGCGCAGGCGAAACCTATACGCTTCCAGGCAACATGGACGAGAGAGCCGCGCTCGAGTATTGGCTGTCTGCCGGGCATGAAGTCTTCGTTGCGGAAGAGAACGGCAAAATTGTCGGCACCTATTTTCTGCAAGCGAATCAACACGGCGGTGGTGGACACGTGGCCAATTGCGGCTACATGACTGCTGTGAATGCGACCGGCCGCGGCGTGGCACGGGCCATGTGCGCTCATTCGCTGGACCATGCCCGCGAACGCGGGTTTCGCGCCATGCAATTCAATTTCGTCGTCAGCACCAACGACCGCGCCGTCCGCCTCTGGCAAAGCTTCGAATTTGCAATCGTCGGCACACTTCGGAAAGCGTTCCTTCATCCAACGCTGGGCTACGTCGACGCCTACATCATGTACCGCGATCTCTAGCCCGTTTGCGCTACTGCGCGCGCCTATGCTACACATGCTGCATGCCTGATTTTGCCCCTCCCGTCGAACGACTCATCGATGAGCTGAAGCATCTCCCTGGAATTGGCCAGAAAACCGCGCAGCGTCTGGCGTTTTATCTTCTGCGAGCCGCGCCCGAGGATGCCCTGGCTTTGGCGGACGCCATTCGCGATGCCAAGGAAAAAATCCGCGCGTGCTCTATCTGCAGCAACATCACGGATTCCGATCCGTGCTTTTTCTGCGTGGGTCCGACACGCAGCAAGAAAACAATCTGCGTGGTCGAAGAAGCGCACAACATCATGGCCATTGAGAAAACGCGGACATACACCGGAATGTACCACGTGCTGGGTGGATCGCTTTCGCCCCTCTCGGGGCGCGGACCGGACCAACTCCATATCAAATCGTTGATTGAGAGACTGAAAGGTGGGGCAGTCGAGGAAATTATCATCGCGACGAATCCCACTGCCGAAGGCGAAGCCACCGCCGTTTACCTTTCCAAACTTCTGAAGCCGCTGGGCGCGCGCGTTACGCGAATTGGTGTCGGTATCCCCGTCGGTGCGGACTTGGAGTATGCCGACGAAGTGACCATGTTGAAGGCCATGGAAGGGCGACGGGATCTGTAGGGTTCCTCGCTCCCGCGGTGCTCTTTAACACACCGTCTTGGCATACTTAACAACCCGGCGGAGTTTTAGACCGCAATAGGCAAAGGGCAGCATGACTCTTAGTACGCTCAGGACGCTCTAGCAAACCGCACCATTTCGGTATAGAGTTTCATTCTTACGGTGGCTGTCCTCCCACCAAACCTAGGGCGGCCATCGATCAGGCTGACGGGAGGTGCGCTAATGCCGAGTCTGGCGCACTACATGACGCAGTACGATCACGAGCACAAGTCTGGCTGGAATAAATTCCTGCATGGCGTTGGGATCCCGATGATCTTTGCCGGGATTATCCTTCTGCTTTTCACAAAATGGATCTTGGGAGCAGGATTTTTTCTCGGTGGATGGGTGCTTCTCTTTCTCGGCCACCGGATCGAGGGAAACCATCCGGCGTTTTTTCAAGGACCCATTTATTTGCTGGTTGGGCCAATCTGGGTTGCAAAGGAAGCATGGATGTTCCTAACGGGCACGCACCGCAGGCCGACCTCGGAAGGTACTCCGCAAAGCGACGCGATGAAGTAAATGCAGCGATTCCAATCGTCTGCGCGAATCTAAAAATTCTGAGGGGCGGCGGCAGTCTGTATGAACGATTCAGGCAGCAGTTTTGCCGATGAGACCATTAATATGGTGTCTGAAGGTGTGAATAACGCCAGTGCGGAATTAAGGAAGCGCCGCAGCACGCGCATCGTGCAGGCAGTTCCTCTGGTGGTTACCGGTGTGGATGCGCTGGGTCGCCCGTTCGTCGAACGAACATCCTCATTAATCATCAACTGCCATGGCTGTCGCTATCAGTCGAAACATTACGTCCTGAAAAATATGTGGGTGACGATGGAGATTCCTCATCCGGAGACGGGGCAGCCACCACGCACGGTGCGCGGTCGCGTAGCCTGGATTCAACGGCCCCGCACGGTGCGGCAGCTTTTTCAAGTGGCTCTTGAACTGGAAGTTTCCGGCAACGTCTGGGGCATCGCATTCCCTCCGGAAGATTGGAGTGCGTTCTCCGACATGGCGCAGGTTGTGATCAAGTTGGATGCCGCACCAGACACTTCACCATCGCTACCAGAGGTGACTGAGGCCGATACGACGCAGCATCCTGGCGAAGCCGAGATTCCGCTGGCTGGGGCGGACAATCTGAGAGTGTTCCCCTCTCCTGCCAGCGCGACTGATGCTTCGCTGCAGTTGGCGCGGCAAGTCGCTCGACTGGTAGCCGACGCCAAGCAGCAAATTCAGGCCGCAACGCGGGAAGCGGCTTCGCAGGCGGTATCAGCGGAACGGCGGCTGTCTTTTGAACAGTGGGAGCAAAAGTTCGCGGCCGGACGCGCGAAAATTGAGAACGAAACCGTGCAAGCCGTCGAGAAGTTTCAGCTTGAGACGGATGAGCGTTCACGAACGGCTCATACAGCAGCGGCCGAGGCGTTGCGAACGGAATTGCCGCAGTGGCTGGCGCCACAACTCGAGCAGCTCACCCGCGAACTGACCACAAGCCTTGCGCGCGAAGGCGCAGTCCAGCGCAATGAACATGCGCAGCAACTGGAAAGCGTGACAGATGCACTCCGGAAGGCGGCTCAACAAGGCGAGTACACCGCAACACGCCTGAAGACACAAGCGGAACAAACGCAGCTGCAAATTGCGGCGCAAGCAGAGTCCGCGACAAGAGCGCTTGAGGAAGCAGCGCGGCAGCACGAACAACATGCCACGGCCCAGCGTGAGGCGCTGCTCGCGGCGGCCAATGAGATCCAGCAGCAGGTGACAGCCGCCCTGGCTTCCGCGCAATCGTCTTTGCAGGCACAGCTTGTGAGCGAATTAGAAGCGGCACAAACGCGTTGGCGCACCGCCATCGAGAGCACGCTGGCCGAAGTTCAGGACCGTGCAGCCGGTGGATTGAACCTGCACGCACGTGGGTGGATGGATCAGCTGCAGGATGAAATCTCGCGGCATGCTGCGGCGGCGCGCGAATCGGCAGCTAACGCGGCGCTGGAAACGGAGCAGCGAATAGCCACCCTGCGGGACGCATTGCAAGAGCAGACGCAACGGCTGGAGTCCGTCCTCACAGTGGCCGGAGAGGCAAGCCAGCGGCTCGAACAACATTCAGTCCAGCTTGAAAACGTGCAAAAGCAAGCCCTGTCCGGATTCCACGCGCAAATTGAAAATCAATTGAACCCGCACCGCGAGGAAATCCAGCGCCGGTCCGAAGCGCTCTTCGAAGAGACCCACTCGAAAATTCGCGCCACATTCGAAGAGGCCAGCAGCCAGGCGGTTGCGCAGTTTGACCGTCAAGTTCAGGAAATGGTGGTGCCCCACGTGACGCGCGCCGAAGAGGCCGTGCACCGTCTGGCAGGAGGACGATCGCTCCTGGATGCGGCGCTGACGATGCAGCAGGATCGCATCCGCAACTCCGCGGATGAGGCTTTTGCGGAATCACTGGCGCGCTTCCGCGAGAATCTGGGCAGCGTCGAGCAAATCCTGCAAGACTCCTCGCAAACCATCATCGGACAGAACATGGCGGAGTTGGAAGGTAAAGCGAGCGATTTGAAGCACCAAATGGTCGAAGAGCTCCTCAAATCCGCGGAATGGTACGAAAAGAAAGCCCAGACTCAGATTCAGAACCTGACGGAAAGAACCATCGAGCACGCCGGAAACGAGTTGAGGGAAAAAGCTGGCGAAATTTCCGGTGTATTCGCGAGTGAGTTGGACCATTCCAGCCGCAACTTCGTGGGGCATACGCAGACGCAGATGGAAGAAGTAGTCCGCGATGCCTTTGAGCGTGCGCGAGCGCTCTTCGCAGAAGCCGCTGACACGACCGCCGCAGCCTTTACCGATGAGGTTCAGCGCACGGGCCGCCGCGAGCTCGATGGATTCAACGAAGAAGTGCGGCGTTCCGCGGATGGAGCGCGGCTGCAGCTCGATGCGGCGCGCGTGGAATTTGCGCAACAGACTACCGCGGAACAAGAAGGCTTCCTGCGGCGATTCCAGTCCTCCATGGGTGGGGCGCTCGAAGCGGGTGTCGCCGAAGCGCAGAAGAAAGTCTCTGAAGGATTTGGGCCACTGCTGGATTCCTGGAAAGCAATGACGGACGCGCACCAGCAAGAGATGCAGAACATCTACGGGCAGATCGGCGAGCATGCCGCGGAACAATACAAGAGCCGGCTGGAAAATGTTTCGAACCAGTGGATGCTGGCGACCGTGGCATCGCTGGATCACCAGTCGCGAGAGATGATCTCGGGAATTGCCGCCACTGCCGAAGAGAAACTTCGTGCAGCATGTGCCCAGGTGTTCGATGGCGTGGGGGAATCCCTCCGTGAACGACTGAGGGAGATGGCACAGAGTTTTACTCCTCCGACGGAACCTCCCGCGCGCGCAAAGAGCGCCAACACGGGTAGCTAACAACCAATATCTTCACGTTCGAGAATAGCGCTGCCGCTGCGTCGGAGCCGGCGCCCAAGACTGCCATTCACCTCTTCCCTGCCAGCCCGGTATAATCTCCAGGGTACCAACCCGAATGGCCAATCATGCTTACCTGCGCGTGTGGACACGCGATTTTTCTCTGGAAACGATGCTCGCTGAATTTGCCCGGTTCTTGACGACCGCCCCCCTTTCGGCCACGCAGAATACTTTTAGCGAACTGATCGCGCAGGCCGTGGACCCAACGGAGATACCCGTGGCAGAGTGGGATCTTCGCCCCCTGAAAGTAGGCCCTGCGGAAGTTGCGGCGCTGGCGGTACAGCACCTCAACGCGGACACGGCCTACATCGCGAGCGCCAAATGGGACTTATGGAGCTTCGATATCGAAAGCCTCAAATGGCAACACAAACCGGAGCCGCTGCTGCTGGCCTGTCACGGTCTGGAGTACGACGATGGGATTGCGGCCACGGCCGGGCACTTCATGGCCGACCTGGGCTTCGAGCACTTTTTCACCGGGCACGGCGGGTTGCTGGCGCCGGGTGCGGCGTCGAATCCCTTTAACTCCTCAGACCATCCGATGGAACATACTTTCCGGCAATGGATGGCGGTAAGCGCCAACCTGAAGGAATATCACGCAAAGACCCGTGAAAACATCCAACAATTATTCCGCTGGGTGGAGGCCGTCGAGCAAGCTCTGCCCGTGGAGCGCAGCGAACTTTGGTCTGAAGGAGAGGAGAACTTTGAAGCGCGCCTGGATGCGATTGTGGCGCAACGCTAGCGCCTTCTAATCTTTAGGCAAGCCCGTTCGCGGAGTCCTTCCACCGGGAGCGGCCAACAGCTAGAATTACTGTGGTGGAGGTATTATGGCCGGATCTGGATGTGCCAGGGTGACGGACCTGCCCAGCACGTTGGAAAAGGACGCAAAGCCAAGCGAGTGGCGGAAGTCACGCCGACCGCGGCAACTCTCTGATGGACAAAACTTCACAAACCGGCTGTTGGCGTGCTAACGAGGCGGTCATCGGGCCGTCCTTTCTGAACGAGGGTCTTGGTGTTGGCGCGGCCCACAGGTGGAGAATCCCCCTGAAATTTTCGCTGGGTTTGCTGACCTTATCTATTTTTCTGGGCAGCTGCAGCGCGGATGCGCCCAAGCCTGCAACGCAAGCGGAAACTAAGCCTGCGGCGCCCCCCGTGCCCGAAGACATTCAGTTGGCGGCAACTTCGTTGCTGGGAAGCGAATCGCAAGTGTTAGCCTTCGGCGACCTAGCAAAAAATGGCAAGCAGGAGTTTCTTGCGGCCAACGTTGTGCCAAAGACGCCGAAAAACAATTTGCCGGGAACCATCGTGACGCGTGTCGTGGTGGCGGAAGGCAACGACGGCAAGTGGGAGGAAGTTCTGCGCTGCGATGAGCACCTGAAGAATCAAAAGGGCTATCTCGGTCTGACTCCCCTGGCGCCCATAACTGGCTGGCGCTTGCAGTATGAGCAAAGCGAAATTAAGGGGTTGGAACTTTATTTCACGCCCTTGAAGGGCACCACCGATTCGCACGTTTTGCCCATCGGCGTGCGCTGGAATTCGCAAACGAAACGCTACCAGTCGCTCGACCGGACTTATGAACATTTTCTGCCCGAGTCGCCGTCAATCCAGGATGCGAGGTCCGTGCTCCGATGAGCGCCGCCCCGTCAGCCGCAAGTAATCGGGTATCCGGTGGCTCGCACGGAGCTCCTCCGAGTAGGGGCTTGCGCGGGCTGATGCCGTATCTGCGGCGCTACACCGGAGGGATCGTTTTCGGTCTCCTCACCGTCGTGCTGATGGGCGTCGTGGGCAACGTCCTCCCACTGGCCATCGGGGTCATGACGGATACGCTCGCGGGCAACGCAATTCCTTTTGAGCACTCCGCGCAGGCGGGAGCTCCCGTTGTCCTGGGCGTGAACGCATCGAAGCTCAGCAGCTTTATTCCTTTCTACGCCCCGAGCAGCCGCCGTACGCTGGGCATCTATTGTCTCATCGTCGTTCTGTGCGTCGCGATCAAGGGCGTTCTTTCTTTTTCAGCGCGCTGGACCCTCATTGGCGTATCCCGCGACATCGAATTTGACATCCGCAACGATCTCCTCAAGCGCCTTCTCATCCTCGAACCCGAATTCTACGTTCGCAATCGCACTGGCGAACTGATGTCCCGCGCCACCAACGACCTCAATGCCGTCCGCATGGTGCTCGGACCGGGCATTATGTACACCGCAACGACCATCATCACCATGATCATGGCCATCCTGGTGATGGTTACGCTCTCGCCTTCCCTGACGCTATGGGTTCTGCTCCCCGCGCCGGTGGTGGCGGTCGCAGTCTGGTTCTTCGGCAAAACGATCCACGACCTGTACGAATCCATCCAGGCCGCTCTCGCCACGCTCACCGCCCGCGTCCAGGAAAACCTTGCCGGCGTTCGCGTCGTGCGCGCTTATGCCCAGGAGCAAGCCGAAATCCGCGGCTTCGACGATCCCAACCGCGAGTACGTCTCGCGCAACATCAAACTCATACGCACTTGGAGCATGTTTATGCCCTCGCTCCAGGCTCTCATTGGCACCACTTTTTTGATCGTGCTCTGGCAGGGCGGCCATCAGCTCTTCCGCGGCCAGATTTCCCTGGGCGCCCTTATCGCCTTCAACGGCTACCTCACTCTGCTCGTCTGGCCCATGATTGCCCTGGGTTGGGTCACGAATATTTTCCAGCGCGGCGCCGCTTCCATGGGCCGCCTGAACTATATCCTTACCGCCAAACCGAATATCGATGACCGCCACGCGAAAGTCCCGGAAGGCACCAAACCCCTCGGTGAAATCGAATTCCGTCATCTCACCTTCACTTATCCGACTACTCTTTCCGGAGCCGGTTCGAACGGTACCTCCAAATCCAATGGCAGCGGCCCTCATCCCGTGCTGCGCAACATCGATTTAAAAGTTCCCGCAGGCTCTACACTCGCCATCGTCGGCCCCACCGGCTGTGGCAAGACCACTCTCGCCGCTCTCATCGCGCGTCTTTGGGAAGCCCCCGATGACTGCGTCTTGATCGACGGGCGTCCGATTCGCGAGTGGCCGCTCACCACTCTGCGCCAGTCCATCGGCTTCGTGCCCCAGGACACTTACCTATTTGGCGAAACCGTCGGCGGCAACATCGCCTTCGGTCTGCCTGAATATGATGATCGGCGCGTCCGCGAAGCCGCCGAAATTGCCAGCCTGCACGGGGACGTCGAAGACTTCGGTAAAGCCTACGACACCATGGTCGGCGAACGTGGCATCACTCTCTCTGGCGGACAAAAGCAGCGCGCCGCCATTGCACGCGCCGTCGTCCGCGATCCGCGCATTCTGATCCTCGACGATTCCCTGTCCGCCGTGGACACCCAAACCGAGGAACGCATCCTTGGCGGCCTGCGCGGAATTATGCAAGGCCGTACCACTATTTTAATTTCCCACCGCACCTCCACGGTTCGCGACGCCGACCAGATTATTGTCTTAATCGATGGCGCTATCGCCGAGCGCGGAACGCATGACGAACTCCTCGCTCGCGGGGGCTATTACGCGGATTTGTATCACAAACAGTTGTTGGAAGAAGAGCTCGAACGCGCATGAGCAACCCGCACGAAGAAGAGGCCCTCGGCAAAGCGTACGATTCGCGCTTGATGCGCCGGCTTCTGCAATACATGAAGCCGTACAAATGGCACGTGGTCCTCGCACTCGTCATGGTCGCGATCGTCACCCCGCTCGAACTCGCCCCGCCGCTCATTTTTCGCAAAGGCATCGACAGCTTCTTTGTTCCCGAACTAAAAGGCGCCATCACGGAAGCATTTGCATGGAGGGGCATTGGCTGGCTCAGCCTTGTCTTACTGGTCGTGCTGGTGTTCGATTTCCTCGCCCAATACATCCAGATCCGCATCATGCAGCGCGTCGGCCAGCAAACCATGTACGACATGCGCCGTGAAATCTTCAGCCACATGCAGCGCTTGCCGATGAGCTATTTCGACCGCAATCCTGTCGGCAGGTTGGTCACACGCGTCACCACGGACGTGGACGCCCTCAACGATCTCTTCGCTGCCGGTGTCGTCACCATGATCAACGATTTCTTCCTCCTCGTGGTCATGGCCGGCCTGCTGTTCAAAATCGACAAACGTCTGGCACTGGATACCCTCGCCGTTCTCCCCGGTATCCTCATCGTCACCATGATTTTCCGCAAGTTCGTCCGCGACGCCAATCGCCGCATCCGCACGGCCATCGCACGCATCAACGCATTCCTCCAGGAATACATATCCGGCATGAGCGTCGTGCAGCTCTTCAACCGCGAACGCAAGGCTATGGACGAATTTGAGAAGCGCAATCGCGACAATATGCTCGCCTGGCGCGACGCGATTCTCGCTTACGCTCTCTTCTATCCGGCCGTCGAATTCCTCAGCTTCGCCACCATCGCGCTGATCTTTTGGTCCGGTGGAATTCGCATCCTTTCCGGCGGCCTCACCCTTGGTGTTCTCACCGCCTTCACCATGTTCGCCCAGCGCTTCTTCCGCCCCATTCAGGATCTCAGCGAAAAGTTCAACATCCTCCAGTCCGCCATGGCCGCCTCCGAGCGCATCTTCAAGCTCCTGGATGAGCCGGTTTCTGTCGATTCGGATCCCAACGCCATTCCTCTCGACCATCCTCGCGGCGAAATCGAATTTCGCAACGTTTGGTTCAGCTATCGCCGGGATTCAGGGTTTGTACTTACAAACCCTGAAATGAACAATGTCCCGAAGCCCGCCGACGAAGACTGGGTTTTGCGCGATGTCTCTTTCCGCGTCGCCCCCGGGCAGACCTTCGCTATCGTCGGTCATACCGGCGCTGGCAAAACCACTCTCATCTCCCTCTTGCTCCGTTTTTACGACATTCAGCGCGGCCAGATCCTCCTCGACGGCAAAGACATTCGCTTGATCGACTTGCAGGATCTCCGCCGCCAATTCGGCATCGTGCTCCAGGATCCCTTTCTCTTTACCGGCACCATTGAATCGAACGTTCGACTCGGCACGCCGGGCATCGATCGCACCACAGTCGAACGCGCCATTGACGAAATCGGCCTCGGCGAATTCATCCGCTCTCTTCCCGAGGGAGTTGCCAGCAACGTCAACGAACGCGGCTCCACACTTTCCGTCGGCCAGCGCCAGCTCATCAATTTTGCCCGCGCCCTTGCCCACAATCCGCGCTTCCTGATTCTCGACGAAGCCACTTCGAGCGTGGACACCAAGACCGAGCTGCTCATTCGCGAAGCTCTGAATCGCTTGCTCTCCGGGCGCACCGCTCTCGTCATCGCGCACCGCCTGAGCACCATTCAGCACGCCGATCGCATCCTCGTGTTCCACAAGGGCCGCTTGCGCGAGCAAGGCGCGCATCAGGAGCTTCTCTCTCAGCGCGGAATCTACTATCGCCTGTACCAGTTGCAATACAAGGAGCAGGAACTGCACGTTCCCCTCGACTCCAGCCGCTCGGCCGAAACCTCCGTGCTCCCCGCCAGCGACTGATTTCTGCGCCATCCCACATGCCACCCATACCGCTCCTTCTCTCCGCCGGCGAAGCTTCTGGAGACATGTACGCCGCTCACCTCGCGAACGCGCTGAAGCAGCGCCTGGACGTGGCAATTTTTGGGATGGGTGGGCCGCAGATGCGCGCCGCGGGCGTCGAAATCATTACCGACTATTCAGAAGTTTCTGTCGTAGGAATCACCGAAGTGCTGAAGCGTTTGCCTTCCTTGTTCCGCGCCATGCGCCGCCTCGTCGATGAAGCCGAGCGCCGCCGCCCTCCGCTCGCGATTCTGACGGACTTCCCCGGTTTTCATCTGCGTCTCGCGCGCAAGCTGCGCCCCAAGGGCATTCCAAACGTCTATTACATCTGCCCGCAATTCTGGGCCTGGCGGCCATGGCGTGTGAATCTGGTGCGCCGTCGCTTCGCGCAGGCGTTGTGCATCTTCCCCTTTGAAGAAAAATTCTTCTCCGATGCTGGTGTGCCAGTGAAATTCATCGGCCACCCGCTGGTGGGAAATGTGCGCGCCACCCTGACGCGGGAATTATTTTGCAACAAATATGGTCTTGCACAAGGGAACGCTATCATCACCATCCTACCGGGCAGCCGGCGCGGAGAGATTGCCCACCACGTTCCGGTCCTGGTGGAAGCCCTGGCAGAAATTCGCCAAGAGTTACCGCGCCCCCCTGAAATTGTTGTTGCCGTTGCTCCGGAACTGGATGCTTCTCAGCTGGAGGCCAGATTTCCCTCCGGCTGGCAGGTGCACTTTCTCAAGGACGACACTTACAACGCCCTGGCGGCCGCGGACTTGGCCATCGTGTCCAGTGGCACCGCCACTGTAGAAACAGCGCTACTCGGCAAACCGATGATTGTCGTCTACCGGCTTTCTCCGTTGACCGCGCGCCTCGCAAAACCGCTGGTGAGAACCAAGTTTTTCAGCATGGTCAACCTGATTGCGGGCCGCGCCGTCGTCCCAGAATTGATCCAGGACGACTTCACGCCGCAGCGCGTCGCTGCGGAAGCCCAATTACTCCTCTCAACTTCGGAAGAGAGTAAAAGCCGAGTGGAAACGATGACTCGCGGGTTAGAAGAAGTGCGCCGCCTCCTTGGCCCCCCTGGAGCCGTCGAACGGGCGGCCGATGAAATCGCCAGACTCTTGAGCGCAGCGCAAAGCAACGCGAACTGATGGGTTTGGTATCCTATAGATGTACATTGGTGCAGAATTGAAGACATTTGAAAGGGGTCCGATGGCCCTTCGCCGAAGAGTTCCCAGTCCGATTTTTGTCCTCTTGCTGATCTTTCTGAGCAGCCTCGCCGCGCCCCTCCGCGCCCAGGTTCCGCAGCCTCCGAATTTTCTTGCGGACCACTACGACGTTTCCGCGACTCTGGACACCATTGGACAATCGATCTCCGCCACCGCAAAAATCGATTTCAAAGCAGTCGAAGCTTCCAGCACCGTCCGCGTCGAGCTCCACCCCAATCTGGTTGTGAAAGAAATAAAAGGCCGTGACGGCAAGCCGCTCACCTTCGAGCGCGACAATCAAAACTCCCTCGTCTTGATTGCCCACTTGCCCGCGCCCATAGCCACCGCCGGTCATGTCACCCTTACCTACACCTACTCAGGTCTGCTCGTAAACGAGGAAAACAGTCCTGTACCAGGTGTACGTGCCGCGCTGATCAACAAAGATGGCGCTTACCTGCTGCTCCCCGCAAGATGGTTCCCGCTCACAAATTTTCCGTCCAACCGTTATACCGCGACCTTCCGGCTAAACGTTCCGGACGTCTTCGCGGTGGCCGGCACCGGAAAAGCCTCCGCTCCGTCACCCATGCCCGGCAAGAATGCTGTGGAAGGCGGACGGCTTCTCTACACTTTCGAGTGCAAGAGTCTCGCATCGCATGGCACGTTTGTGGTGGGCAATCTGCAGCTCAATCCCAAGCAGGCGGAAGGAATCAATGTTGCAGTCTACGCTCCCAGGGCAGCCTCAGCAAACGCGCAGAATTTCGCCGAGAGTGTGGCGCGTTCCGCGATCGTTTTTTCAGACATGTTTGGCCCCATCCCCGATCCTAGTTTCACCTTGATCCAGATTCCCGACGGCACTCTCCGCGATTTTGCGGCGCCGGGCGTTTTGCTTCTGAGCCAGCACATTTGGGACCCCAAGGCCAGCGATAGGACCATTGCACGCTTGGTGGCCTCTCAATGGTGGGGAATTCAGGTTCTTCCGGCGACGCCCAGCGACGTCTGGATCAGCGATGGACTGGCGCGCTACTCCGAAGCTCTCTACGCGGAGCAAAACGCCGGCAAGGAAGCGGGCCTCCGCGCCGTGGACGAGTTTGCCGTTGGCGCGCTGATGTATGAAGATGCCGCGCCCATCGGTCAAGCAGCCCGCCTGACGCCTTACTCCCCCGACTACCGTTCCGTCGTGATGAACAAGGGCGCCACGCTTTTTCACATGCTCCGCGCGCAAATGGGCGACGTGGCCTTCAAGTCCGCCTTGCACGACTTCTACTTTCAATTCGCGGAGAAAACCGCGCGGATCGAGGATTTTGAGAATATTGCGGAGCGTCACGCGCTGGCCGCTGTAAAGTCGGGGCAAGATCCGCCGAACCTGCGGGCATTTTTCGCTCAGTGGCTGAATTCAACAGGCGTGCCCGACTTCACCATCGAATACGTGGTCTACCGCACCCCCAAGGGATTCCGCACTGTTGGCAAGATCAAGCAGCCTCTGGACACCTTCCGGATGCCCGTGGATTTACGCATCGACACGGAAGGAAATCCAGAGCAGAAAACAGTCGACGTGATCGGCACCGAATCGGGCTTCACTGTCGAGACCTTTGGGAGGCCGAAACCCGGTGGCATCAAGATCGATCCCAACAATGTCATCCTCAAGGGCAGCACGGGGCTGCGTGCTCGCGCGGCCATTGCGCGCGGCGAAGATCTCGCCGAACAAGGCCGCTTCTACGATGCCGTCACCCAATATCAGCGCGCGCTTTCCATTCAGCCAGGCCGGCCCTTGGCGAATTTCCGCATGGGCGAAGCGTTCTTTTACCAGAAAAACTACCAAGCAGGGGCCAACGCCTTCCGCGAAGCTTTGCAGACGGTTCCGGAACCATCGGAAAAATGGACCGAATGCTGGAGCCACATCTATCTAGGAAAGATTTTTGACCTGCTCGGGCAGCGCGAGCGCGCCGTCAACGAATACAGCAAAGCCAAGCAAACCAACGACGACACCGGAGGCTGCCAAGCCGAATCCGAGCGCTGGGTCAAAAAGCCCTACTCCGAGGGCGGCACTTCCGTCGCCGCGCCCGCAGCCACCACGCCAGCCAAGCCAGCCGCCAACATCCCCCCGCCCGCCTCCGGCGAAAAGCCCGTCCTCAAAAAACCCGCCCCTCCTCAGCAATAGACATGATTTTGCCGGCTCGGCAGCCTCTCAGAAACTGGCATTGCGTCAGTTTCCATTTATCCAACTCATATGCCAACCCCTGACACGGTGTAGCATGAAAAGACCGTGCCAAGTCTTGGAAATATTGCATGGCAAGCCCAAGCGATCTGGACGCTAGTTGCTTCCATGTTCAAACACGAATGGACGATCGACGACTACCAATACGCGTTTGGCGCTTGCCAGTTACCGAACCTTCGCATAAATCTCGCCTGCAACCACTTCAGTGGACAGCTAGAGTAATCAATTGGCCGGGGATGTCGGGAAACGCAAATTCGAGGCTAGAGGCACTTGAAGAACTCCGCAAGAATTTCGACCGGTATAAAGCCACGGGGTCGACACTGTGGAGTGCGGCAGCTCGCCGCCGCTTCCTCCGAGCTACTGCTGGTCGGCAGGAACTCTAGATTCCCTGCGCAATCCCTGACAAACCGGTGAGCTGCGCCTCAGAAACTCCCTTTTGCTGGATGAACACCTGAAACCGTTCTCCCATCCCTTCGGGGTAGATCAGCGTCTTGAGCTGCAGCCGCGCTTTCGTGCGCTCGGCCTCGGTTTGTCCTTTGTCGTAGAGGTCGGCAAATTCATTCCCCTGTCCCAGCGCCAGCAGAAATGCCGTCTGTGAAGTGAACGCCGCCGTCTCCAGGCCCGAACGTTTTCCCCACGATTCGAGCGCGGTGAAATTGACGTGCGCCGTTAAATCCTGCTCCCCGGGCGCAGCATAAAACTCTTCGCTGGCGCGATGGTTCTGATACGCCAGAAGCGTCCCGCGCATGTGGTGATCGTCAAACAGGTCGCTCGCGGGATGGCCGTAATCGATCGTCAGCACGTATCCACGTGCCAACCGCCGCCCGATTTCGCTGATCCAGTCGCACGCTTCGAGTCCAGCCTCCGCGTGCTGCCCTTCGCACAGCGTAATGCCCTGCACCGCAAAATACTCGGAGATAGCGCAAGTCGAGAGTGGTGCCACAACGTCCACGAACTTCCCTTCGCGGAAATCGACGAAAACTTCTTTCATCGCGTCGCCATCCACCACCACTCGGTGCACCGGCAGCGCATCCACCAATTCATTGGAAAAGATACAGCCCGCAGCGATATGCGCCGGAACTTCTGCCGAAGCCGTGAAGCGTCCGGCAGTCGAATGGCGTTGCGAGAGAATCGTAGCCTGTTCGCGCCGCGAAGCGGAACGCTCCACTGCAACGTAGCGCAGAACACCATAAAAATCCGGCAGCTTTGCTTCGCAAAAATCGTGTACTTGAGCAGCGAACCGACCAACACCCGCTCCCGCTTCGACCAGCGTAAATTCCGCTGGACGCCCCAAGCATTCCCACATTTCCGCGAACTGCCGGACCAGCAGGCGGGCAAAGATCGGATGCACATCCACGCTCGTGTAGTAATCCGCAAATCGCTTGGACTCCGCTTTGCTGTAATAGCCGTGCACCGGATGGTACAGGCATTCGCGCATGTAGTCCGCAAATGTGAGGGGGCCGAACCGGCAAATACGGTCGGCCAGTAATTCCGCGAGCGGCGTCACGCGCCTTTGGCTCCCGCTGAATCGGAAGCAGGTTCAGCTCGAATCTTTCGCCAGGCTCGCTCAAAAATTCCTTGCGCGGCTTCATCGAAAAGCACGAAATAAACGGTCTCGAGCGAAGTTTCGCCTCTCAGATGTTGGGCCGTCTCGCGAAGCATAGTCTCCGCGCAGTCTTTCAATGGAAATCCCGCGATGCCCGTGCCGACTGCCGGAAACGCAATGGTTTTCAGCCCGCGTTCATTGGCGATCCTCAAGGAATGCGCTGCGGAATGCCGCAGCGTGTCCGCGTTCGTTTTGCCGCCAAGCTGCATGCTGGCCGCATGAATCACGAAGCGCGCCTTCAATTTCCCGCCCGTAGTGATGGCCGCATAGCCGACCGGGATGCTGCCGATGGCATCGCATTCGCGCTGGATTTCTTCCCCGCCTTTGCGGCGAATGGCTCCCGCCACGCCCGCCCCCAGCACCAAATCGTTGTTGGCCGCGTTCACAATCGCGTCCGTATCCATCTCCGTCAGGTCGCCCTGCTGAATGACGATTTTCTCTGCGAGTGATTTCATCGTGGAATCAATCCATTCTCTTCATTGATGATTACGACTTCCTCCCCCATCCGGCGCGCGACTTCGCGGCAGGAGGCCACGGTTTCATCCGAAGTATGGGGCGTCCTCACCAATTCGATGAGTTTCACCTTCGGCACCGGATTGAAGAAATGCATGCCGATGCAGCGATCGCGCGAAACGGTGACGTCCGCAAAATCCGTAATGGAAAGCGAAGACGTATTGCTTGCGAAAATAGTGCCGGTCTTGGCGAATTTGTCAAAGATGGTGAAGAGTTCCAGCTTCATTTCCAGTTCTTCCGGAACGGCTTCGATGATGAGCTCGGCGTCACGAATCGCGTCTTCGACATTGCTCGCCGTGGATATCAACGAAAGCGCTTTATCGCGCACGCCTCCTTCAACGTTACCGCGAGCGACACCTTCCTCAAATGATTGCTTAATCCAGGCGACGCCCTGTTCGAGTACCTGCCGCGAAACAGCTTCGAGGACCGTGATGTAGCCGCCCAACGCAGCGGCGTAGGCAATCCCCCGCCCCATCGTGCCCGCGCCAATCACCGCAATCGTCTTTACATTCATCCTTTCCTCTCTTGCATTTGCAGTGATCGCTCTCAGAAACGCGCCCGCTGTTCTCATCGATGGAATCACTTCAATAATTTCCGATAGGCCTCTTCGTCAAACCCGAGAACCATTTGTGATCCTCGAAGCACGACCGGCCGGCGAATCAAGTTCGGCTCCTTGGCCATAAGCTTTATCGCTTCCACGCGCGACGGCGGATGCTCCTTCATATTCCGCGTTCGATAGAGTTCATTCCGCATATTCAGGAATTCTTTGTAATCGCGGTCGCCGATCAGTTCCTCGAGTTCGTCCGCGGTCAATCGCTGCTTGTCCAAATCGCGTGATTCCAGTTCCACGCCCATTTCCAGCAAGAGACCTCTTGCTTTGCGGCACGTCGTTCACGTGGGCTTCTGGAGAAACTTAATTTTCATCTTTGGCAAGGCTTCATTCCTCAGCTGCGGCGGCCAACAACCTAGTATCTCGGAACTTTCGGATCGACCTCAAGCGACCAGCGTTCGATTCCGCCGGCTAGAGATTTCGCTCTTTCGATGCCTTGAAACCGCAGCCAAGCTGCCGCGTCCAGACTGCGCATGCCATGATGGCAATAGCAAATCACCTCGTCCACGTCCGGAAGGGTCTGCAAGCTCGCCGCCAGTGAACCGAGTGGCACTAGTTTCGCACCCTCAATTCTGCACAATTGATGCTCCCAAGGCTCGCGCACATCAATGAGCACTAGTTTTTCTCCGCGGTCCAGGCGGGCTTTCACGTCCGCGGGCGCAATCTCCAGCTCGTCCATCTATTTTCCGCTCCACACCGGTGTGCGCTTTTCGAGGAAGGCAGTTATTCCCTCCCGAGCATCACGGCACTTCATCAGCTGGGACAAGTATACGCGTTCTACGGTTTCGAGTTGTTTCGCGAAATCCGCGGAGTGAATGCGCCCGAGAGTTCTGCGCGTTAACTTTAGAACGGCCGGACTCAACTTGCGAAGCTTCTCAAGCAACTTATCGACTGCGGCAGGCAGCTCCGCATCGGGAACCACCCGCGTAACCAGGCCGAGGCGGCAGGCCTCTGGCGCGCCGATTTGATCGCCAGTGAGAATGAGATGTGCTGCCGAGCGCATGCCGATGAGATGAGGGAGCGCGACCATCGCGACTGGTGGGAAACAGCCCAGCTTGATTTCCGGCTGGGCGAACTGCGCGGATTCCGTGGCAAGAACAAAATCGCAGAACGTAGCGAGTTCCATCCCACCGCCCAGACAGTGCCCGTGGACGGCGGCGATAGTCGGACAGTCTGCGGCAGCCAACCGGCGAAAGACAGCGTGAAACGCGGAGAGCATTTTTTTGACGCGTTCCGGAGTGTGGTCGCCGACTTCGGCTCCCGCCGAGAACGCCTTGGGACCCGCGCCCTGAAAAATCACGAAATCACACCTGGGAATAGCGCGTTCCGCCGCCGCATCAAGCGCTCGCATCATCGAAATGTCGAGAATGTTGAGTGGCGGCCGGTCGAGGGTAATCCACGCAGTGCGATGATCTAGCCAAAGCTGAATCGTATCCTTGCCGTTGTTCATGATTGTCGCGGCGATGAAGCGAGAAGCCTACTTGCCCTGAAACTTCGGAGGCCGCTTGTCGAAAAACGCGCGAATCCCCTCGCTGCAGTCCTCCGACATGAAACACCGAATCTGTTCGCGAACTTCATAGTCGAGAGCCTGCGCGAGTTCCTTTGCCTCACTGGCAAAAAGAGCCTTCTTTACCGCGCGAATCGCCAGCGATGGACCTTGAGCGATGTTCTGCGCAAGTGCCTTAACCGCGGTTTCGAGCTGCGCGGCCGGAACGACTTGATTGACGATACCAAGCGCGAGCGCCGTCTTCGCATCAATCATGTCACCCGTGTAAAAGAGTTCAGCGGCTTTCGAAGGCCCGACGAGCTGCGGCAGGAAATACGTCCCGCCATAATCGGGATATAGCCCGACCTTTGAAAAATTCTGGCCGAAGGTCGCTTCTTCGGCCGCAATGCGAATGTCCGCAGCCAGAGCAACGTTCATGCCCGCGCCGGCTGCCGGCCCATTCACGGCTGCGATCACCGGCTGGGGCATGGTGCGCATCTTAAGCACCATTTGCATGCCTCCGCGCAGCACCGGTTCCAGTCCCTGTGTATCACCGCTCTGGCGGCCTTTACCGATCGCCGCGAGGTCTCCGCCGGCACAGAAAGCGCGTCCGGCGCCGGTGATCACCACCACATTGACGCTCTGATCTTCCGCGATGCGGCCGAGCGCTTCATTAAGCGCCGAGGCCAATTCGCTGTTCAAAGCATTCAACCGGTCTGGGCGATTCATCACCAGCGTGGCGATGCCGTCGTGTTTCCCTTCCAGGATGACCGGCCCGCTCGGTGCAAGTTGTGGAATGTTACTCACGGTGAACTCCGTTCAGTGGTTTCGTGCTTCGTGTTCTTTACAGATGCGCGCAACGAGCTGCGCGAGTTTTCTAAAATGCCGCAACTTCTCGCTTCTGTCAGTGGCATTCGCCCCGCTGGTGGAAGGCAGTACGTACACACGCGCACCGTATAATTGTTCTTTTTGAATTCCAAATTTACATTTTCGCTGAGAAAACTGTTCGTAAGTCATTTTCCCATTAAAAGCTACGACATGCGGAGCAAATTCCTCAAGCTTCTGCGAGAGCACGATGCGCCCTTCCCTTCGACGCTTTTCGTGGGACGCTTCACCAGGTCGGTCAGCCCGACGCCGAACTCGATCACCCTCTTATCGTCGTGGTAATCGAAAGGCTCCGGCACCACGCCGCTCTCGTACAGCATGGGCCAGAATTCATTTCCGCGCCCGGCATAGTAATGGCCCACGCGGACCGAGGACTCGCTCGGATTGCAGCCGACGATGACCAGCTTCATGCCTTTGCGGAGGTGGTCGGGAAGTGTACGCATTGCGCAAGCTTACTATGCCTTTTGATTTTACTACTTACCCGTGAAATGGAGGGCGCACTTTTTGACATAGGCAGCAAGGCCATCACTGGCATTCATAATCATGGTTGCCTAACACCAACGATTCCCATGCCACGCAGGAAACACGCCAACACGGTAACTTTTCTCTAATTCCTGAATCTTATCTCCGGCAAGAGCATCCAAATACGGGGACGGGAAGTGTTCGATGCTCTGTGCTACTTTAATACCGCCGGAAATGAGGATGCAGCCGCCGATCGGGCTGCTTAAGACATTGAGCGCATCGAATCCCCATCGTCTGCCTTCCACGGTTGCGCGTGACGACGAACACCTGTTGGTGTCCGCCGCCAAGAGGGGCGACACGCGCGCTTTCGAAGAGTTGGTAAGCCGCTATGAGGCGAAAATCTTCCGGCTGACCATGAACATCACGCGGAATCGCGAAGACGCCGAGGATGCTATGCAAGATGCATTCCTCAAGTCTTATGCGCACCTCAAGAATTTCCAAGGGGACTCCCGCTTTTATACCTGGCTGGTGCGCATCGCCGCGAACGAAGCGCTGATGCGCCTGCGCAAACGCCGCCCGAACCAGTTTTCTCTGGACGAGCCGGTCGAAGGCGAGGAAGACCTCATGCCCCGCGAGATTGAGGATTGGGGGCCGAGCCCGGAGCAACGGTTTGCCCAAACGGAAATGCACGAAATTCTGACTGAGGTCATCGACAAGCTCGAGCCGGATTTCCGGGTTGTTTTCGTGCTGCGGGACGTTGAAGAGCTTTCCACTGAAGAAACCGCCAAAGCGCTCGGCATTTCGATTCCCGCGGTAAAATCCCGGTTGCTGCGCGCGCGGCTCAAACTCCGCCAGAAGCTGGACCGCTATTTTCGGCAGGGTGGCTCAAATTGAATTGCAACGGGGTCATTCGCGAAATTTCGAATTATATCGACGGCGAGCTCGATCCACCGGTGAAGCAGGAACTTGAGCGCCATCTTCAGGACTGTGAAGACTGTAAAATGGTGGTCGATCAGACCAGGCTGACCGTGGAAATATTCTGCGATTCGAAGCCGGTTGAACTGCCCACGGACGTAAAGGCCCGGCTGCATGACGCGTTGCACCGCAAGCTCCCTGAAAAAGGCAACTAGGGTTGGCGGCCTAGCCTTTCGCGCCATCAGTCCACAGCGGCAATTCCCTGCCAAGCCCTTTCTCTCGCGCCAGCGCATAAACTTTCATCGCGGCGGCGAGATCCCAAGAGGCAATTCCATTTGACTTGAAGAGCGTAACTTCCGTATCACTCGTTCTGCCGCTGGCTTTTCCGGCGACAATTTCAGAAAGTTTTTTGACTCCGGTCCAACAAATCTCATCGCCGTGAAACGCGATGATGAGGTCGCCTGCTTCCTGCCGCGATTGTTCGACGGAATCCACGACAATGATGTCGGCGCTGGCGACGGCTTCATCGTCGAGTTCGCGTTTATGCGCGTGGTTGGCGCCGATAGCATTGATGTGTGCGCCCGGCGATAAATCCGCGCCACTTACGACCGGCTGTGAGGCTGTCGTGGCGGTCGAGACGATGTCCGCGCCGCGCACCGCTTCCGCGGCGGAGGTGCATGGTTTAACTGGAATGCCCAGCCGTTCGTACATCTGCGCACAAAATTTCTCGCGCTTTGCCGCATCGCGACCATAAGCGCGAACGGATTCCAGTTTTCGAACGGCAGCGACCGCTTCAAGCTGCGTTCTTGCCTGGCCGCCGGTGCCAATAATTGCAGCAACGCGAGAATCCTTGCGCGCCAGGTATTTCGTGGCCACGCCAGAAGCAGCGCCAGTTCTCAGTTGCCCCATGTAATCGGCTTCAATCATTGCCAGCAAATCGCCGGTGGCCATCTCATAGAGTGGAACAAGAAATCGCAGCTTGCCGCGGACATAGGTGTACTGCTTCATGGCAACGAAGCCGAGGGAGAAATCCGCCGCGGCCATGTAGTGAAAAAAACCGCCGCCGGGTAATTCGAACCGCCGGCGCGGGTGAACGACGACCTCACCGGTGGCCTGCTTGCGCGAAATCTCCTCGACGGCTTCCACGACCATCGGCATGGTGAGCACGGCTCGCACTTCGGCTTCGTTGATATGCAGCGTCATCGTTTCATTCTCCGCAGCCTCTTGCCGTGAATGTGCGAGCAATGTCGTTCTCTGTCGGACTTGGATATAGCGCCACTTTGCGTTTCATTTTGCCGCAGGTTTTGCTTGTTTCGCAGGCTCGTGATTTCCGGTAGTTTCATTTGCTTCGCGGACGCGGCGAACAACCGTCTGCATCAAATGATAGACGCGTTCTTCTTTCTTTCCGTCCAACACGCGGAAGCGAAACTCAGGTTCGTCCTTAGGCCCTTTGCCGATGCGAATGGGCAACTGTCCGCACAGATTATTCTCGATAAAGGCGGTTTCGTACCGGCTTCTCTTTACGTACCAGGTGTAAACGCGCAGGGCCGTGAAATCGCAGACTTGCCCTTCCGGTCCGCGCGCGGCAGCCAGGAGGTACTGCGGCTTGTCGCCCGCCGGGTCGCTCACGCGATTCAGTTCGAACCATGCGAGCGGGCGCATGTTTGCGGAAGCCGCTCCCTCGCGAACAGGATCCGGCAAATCCAACTCCACGAAACGGGCGACCACCCAGCCGGCGATCGGTGCGGTCTCATCGCCGGGCTGCGTTGTGTTGGAGGTTTCGGCTGCGCGCGCGGCGGCTTCCCCGGGCGGCCGCGTCGCGAGGGCGCGAACGAGAAACCAGTCCTCTTTCTTCGTTTCTTGCGGCTCATTCGAAGAGTCTTTTTCGTCCGTGGTTTGCGCCCAATCGGCCACGGCGCGGCCCACAATTTCAACGGGAACGTTTCGTGCGAACTGATAGAGGCGTGGCTGCGTTCGCCCAGGCTGCACCCTCAGATTGGTGGAGACCTTGGTGCGCCCACGCGCCTGCACGGGCATTCCTCGCGTTTGATCGAGCAGCTTGATGCTGCGCTGCCACAAGGCCGGTTCCATCAACTTGCGGCTTTCCACCCAGCCAACCATGCCAGCATTGGTGCGCACCTTCACATAATCATTGCGCCTGCCCACCACGTCCACTCGCTCGCCGTAATGCAGCGTGCCCACTGGCTCGCGAACCTGCGCGATGCCGCTCAAGAGAGAAGCTACTTTTTCGCTGACAAAGGCTTCGCCCAGCGTTTCACGCCTTGGGCGGAGCATCCAGGCCGCCAGCGTTACCAAGAAAAGCAGGGGCACCGCGATGAGGAGTTTCCGCCTCATTTGCGGCCCTCGAACGTCATATCAGCGGCGCCCACCGAGCCGGCAGAGACACCAATCGTCCCAAGCTGAGTCATCATTCTCCGTAGCTCTTCGTGATTCGCTAAAGAAAGATTGTACCTGAATCCGCGCGGGTCCCTCTAAAGCTGGATGTTTTGTCAGAGAAGCACAGACGTCTGCCTGACCAGCGCTGTCTCCGCGCCCTAGTGGCTGTTTAGGTTGCAATACGCGGACATGTCCCCTTTCAGTTCGCCGGAACGTGGCGCACTGGCGCCGCCTGCGAGCCCGGTCCGGGTTCCGGCACAGGCTTCGGCATCTTGTCCGGCTCGAACCGCGGCACCATCTGGTCGGCCATCGCCAACGAATACACGGCGGAGGCAATCTCCACGGCCCCTTCTCTCACGTCCTGTTCATAAATTCGCTCATAAGTGTCCAGATTGGTGTGGTGCGTAAACGAGCCATAGTCAAACGAATCCTGCGCCAATCCGATTCCCGGCAATCCGGCGTTGTTAAAAGAAGTGCTGTCCGTGCCGCCGGTCCTCCGACTGTCACTCGCGATAGCTCCCATGAATCCCCAATCCGCAAACGGCATCATGGCCTCGCGAATCATGTCGGCTGCGGCGGCTGGCCCAAACACACCGGCGCCTCGCGGCTTCCCGGTGCCGGAATCGATGTTGAAATACGCGTCCAATTTCGCGTATTCGGGCTTCTGATTTTCAAAACTGCCAAAATGCTGCTGCACGTACGCCAGCGAACCGAGCAATCCTTGTTCTTCGCCGCTCCACAAGGCAATGCGAATCGTCCGCCGCGGCTTAACGTGGAGCGCCGACAAAATCCGCACCGCCTCCAGCATCATCGAGGAACCAATGCCGTTGTCCGTGGCTCCGGTGGCGTCATGCCACGAGTCGTAATGGCCTCCCAGCATGACGATCTCGTCTTTCTTGTCGGTGCCGGGAATTTCTCCAATCGCGTTATAAGCGGTCGTGCCTTCGGCGTACTCTTTGTTCTGGATGTTGACGCGCAGAGTTACTGCTGTCCCATCGCCAAGAAACCGCGAGATTCGGCCATAGTCTTCATTGCGCATCACGAGCGTAGGCACGGCCCTGGTCCGGTCGTAAGTGCCGTTCTGTTGCGCGATGATAACGCCGTGCGCTCGGCCCGCATCGTTGACCCGCGCCAGCGCCCCGTTGTCCACAAGAAACTGGTCCACTTGGCGCGAAACTTCCGCACGCGTCAACTGACCTTCGGGCAGCTTTGGCTGCTCAGGGAAGCGGAACGGGCGCGGATTCTTGGCATCGAAGCGCGATTTCCATTCGTCTTCAGGACGCCGCATCGGCGCCGGGTTCATGTCCTCGGCTACCTCCACATGCTTTCCCACGAACACGATCGCGCCGCGAACCTTGTCCTTCACAGAATTCAAATACGTATCAAGTTCTGGCTGCGTAGGCTGCTTCGGCTCCGCCGGCTTCGCTTCTGCCGGCATCGGCGGTGCCGCCCATTTCGGATCAGGTGGTGGCGGCGCCGCCCCCGGGAAGTTAAACCCACCGCCCGTCGGCGGGGCCAATCCTGGCGGGACCACCATCACCACTTGCGCCGTCACGATTCCCTTCGTGCTCGGCGTCCATGCCAACGGCTTCACCATCAGTTGCCCGCGGAAGGGCGTAACGGCTTCCGCCAAAAGCTCCCTGTTTTCCCAACCAGGCACCGGTGTCGCGGCGCTCGGAGGCTGGAAGGCCCAAGGCTCCAGGTGCGCGTTCGCCAATCCCCATGACGTCATGGTCTTGACGGCCCAATCGTCTGCCGCCTTCAAGTTCGGCGTGCCCGTCACGCGTGGACCGAACACATCCGCGACCTCGTGGATGATCCACATAATCTTGGAATTGTTCGTCTCTTCCGCGCGGATCTGCGCGTACATCTCGGAGAGTGCCGGGGCTTGCGCAGGCAGCGGCATCGCTGCCAGCAGTAAGAAGCACAACACACATGCACACAGTTTCGCCACAGTACCTCACAGAATTCTTCGGAAGTTTTCAGCTCGCATCGCGAGCCGCTGGACAATATACGCTCGGGATTCCCCAGAGGCAACGCAAGCAAGAGAAAAGTACCCTACTTGATCTGCTGGTCTTCAGACAATGCCTGGTTAATGCTCTTTAATGTCTGGAAACCGTCTTTGACCACCGTTGTCTTGATATTGTCCTTTGTCACGACCACGGGTTTCAGCAATATGGCGGGCACCTTTATCTTGCCATTGCTCACTGTTCCATCGCCGTGCACCTTTTCGCCCTTCGCCAGCCGAACCGCTTCTTCTGCAGCTCTTGCCCCTTCATTTACGACCGACTTGTAAACAGTCATAGTCTGGGTGCCCTGAGCTATGGATATGACAGCGGCCAAATCCGCATCTTGTCCGGAAACCGCCACTTTGCCGGCGAGACCATGTTCGCTGAGGGCTTGAATCGCACCGCCGGCCAATCCGTCATTGGAAGCGACAACAGCAGCAATCTTGCGCTGCGCGGAATCAATGGCCTTCAGCATAAAAAGGTACGCCTCGGAAGGCAGCCAGTCTTTGGTATAGCCATCAGCGACCACCTTGATGTCGCCGCGATCGATATAGGGCTGCAGAACGCTCATCTGTGCGTCATGCAGAGTTTTCGCATCCTCGGCACTTGGAGAACCGGCGATCAGCACATAATTCCCTGCGGGCGCCTGTTTTATCAAATATTCAGCTTGCATCCTGCCGATCTCCAGCCGGTCAAAACTCACGTAGAGATCGACATCGCTGTTCGGCACTAGGCGATCGTAACTGATGACCTTAACATTGGCCGCTTTCGCGGCGTCCACCATCCGGTTGGCCATTGTGGGATCGTGGGGCAGTAAAACCAGCACTTTGATGCCTGCCTTGATCATGTCCTTCACTTGCTGCAACTGAAGATCATCGTCTCCGGCAGCGTCGCGGGAGATCACCTCCGCTCCTAACTGCTTAGCCCGTACCTCAAAGGAACTCAGGTCCGACTGCCAACGCTCTCCCTTCATCGCTTCCATAGAAAAACCTATTTTTAGTTTGTTCCCGTCTTGCGCCTGCACAAGTTGTCCGTTAAGGACAATAGCGAAAATGACGAACAGAACCGTCAGCCTGCGTCGGACTTTTGTCAAGATACTCTCCTCCATATTTATGCGGACGATATCTTAAGTCAGTATCCTTCCGGCCCGACATCGAAGCAACTGTCAACTCCTGATGAGTCGCATTACCTGACATCGGCTTTCCCATTATTTCTCTTCCGCGTTGTTTCGTGAAAGGCCGCAGGGGCGCTTCTGTTGGGGTCGATGAAAAGTCACAAACAGGGGACAGTTTGAACTGGGATCTCCTGGCGGACAAATTGGCTGGGAATGCAAATTGTGTGTTAAGAAGTCTCTAGCTATCGCGTCTTAGGTTGTAGATGAGCCGGGGAGGGATGCTTGGCGGCCGCGATAGAAAACATCATGGTGACGCAGGCGGTCGCACAGCTTGAGGAAGTCTTTCGAGAACACCAGGCCTGCGTGCTCAAGGCTGCTTACCGTATAACCGGCAGCATGGCGGACGCTGAGGACGTATCGCAATCCGTGTTCCTCCGGTTGGCCCGCGGAGCGGTTGACCCGGGACGTATCTCCAATCTACAGAGTTACTTACACAGGTCTGCGGTCAACGCCGCTTTGGATTTAATCCGGTCGAGGGGCCATCGAGAGGTCGTGCCGGTAGAAACGGCTGACGAGCTGCAATGCGATTCCGGTATTTCCCCTGAGCGCGCGCTCTCCTCCTTGGAAATTAAGAATTGGCTTCGCCGGGAGCTTGCCACTCTTAATCCCCGGACTGCCGAAATGTTTGCCCTGCGCTATCTCGAAGGGCTGGACAACCCCGAAATTGCCCGGACGATGAACACATCTCAAGCCGTGGTGGCAGTAACCCTGCATCGTGCTCGGGCACAACTAAAGAAGGGGCTTCGTAGCTTTATGAGAGGTGCATCATGAGATTATTTCGATCGAAGCAAGACGCCCGCCTTGATCAGGCGATTTCCAAACTTCGCAGCGAACAGCCCGACGCCAAGACGCTATCCGCGTCAGCCGAGCGCGTGTGGCAACGCTTGCAAACGGGCGAAGGCGAGGAAGCCGCAAGCAGTGGTTTGCAAGCTATCGGTGGCTGCGCCGATATTCGTTCTCTGTTGCCGGCTTTTCACCGGCATGAGCTTCCTCCGGCTCGCGCGCTAATTGTGGAAGATCACCTGCGGGAATGTGTCTTGTGCCGTTCTTATGCTTATGGCCGAGGAGTAGATAACGCGACGGGCGTCAACTGGCGGATGGAGCCGGGAGCACGCGGTTTCCAGTGGAGCTTTGCCAGACTGTCCTTTGCGGCGGCAGCGGTGGCCCTGCTGGTTGGGTTGGTCTGGACGGGGCGCAACTGGTACTTCGCAGGCCCTCCTGGAAGCCGCGCGCGGATCGATTCCATCGAAGGGCAAGCGTATCGCATTGACGCCGCCGGCGAGCGCGCATTGAAATTGGGTGACGAAGTCGGCGAGGGTGAATTCATTCGCACAGCGGCGAATTCCCATGCCAAAGTGCGGCTGTTTGATGGCTCCGAAGTGGAAATGAATCAGCGCGCGGCATTGACGGTGAGCGCCAGCCGCCGCGACACAACCATCCATCTCGACCAGGGCAACATTATCGTGCAAGCTGCGAAGCGTCGCACCGGGCACTTGTACGTCAGCGCGCCGGATTGCACGGTGGCGGTTACCGGTACGGTCTTTTCCGTGAATTCCGGCACCAAAGGGTCGCGCGTGGCGGTGATTGAGGGAGAAGTCCACGTTAAGCACTCTGGGGCGGAATCGATTCTCCACTCCGGCGATGTGGTGGCAACCACGCAGAGCGTCGGCGTGGTGCCTGTGCGCGAAGAGATTGCCTGGAGCAGCGACCTGGATCACGAATTAGCTCTGCTTGCGGAATTCTCTAACCTTCGTACGAAATTGGAACAAATCCAGATGCCCGGTCCGCGGTATGAAAGCAAAATCCTGCCCGTGCTGCCGGGGGATACGGTCTTGTATATCGGCATCCCCAATCTTGGAATGGCACTTCAACAGGCGAACCAGATCTTCCAACAACAACTCTCGCAGAGCAAAGTTCTGCAAGACTGGTGGAACAAGAGCGGCAACTCGAATCAGCATCCCACTCCCCAGGAGTTGATTGACCAAATTCACTATGTAAGCCAGTACTTGGGAGACGAAGTGGTGATTACGGCCAGAGGAAGCTTCGACTCCAACGAGCACGGCCCGGTCCTGCTGGCGGAAGTGCGGCAGTCTGGACTGAAGGATTATCTGCAAAACCACCTTGCTGACACGTTGACGAGGCCGCAACAAGGCACAGCCAACTTGCGCGTGGTGGACCCGCGGTCGCTTTCCTCACTCGCCGCTGATGAGCGCGGAATGATCATGCTGGTCACCCCGAAGATGCTTGTCGTCGGTGGCGACGCTGGCTCAGTTCGGCAGATGAGCGCACAGCTGGATGCCGGAGCAACTCCTTTCGCCGGAACAGATTTTGGCCAGCGAATCACTACCGTCTACAGCCGCGGCGCCGAAATTCTGGTGGCCGCGAATATCGGCCAGATTCTAAACAGTACTCATGCCCAGCAAGGAGATTCGCGGGCGCTGCGGAGTAGCGGCTTCAGTGACATAAAGTATTTGATTGCGACGCGCGGCGAGTCTTCCAGCCAAGAAGACAATCGCATTACTCTGGAATTTAGTGGCCAGAGACGCGGCATCGCCTCCTGGCTGGCCGCTCCGGCTCCCATGGGTTCGCTGGATTATGTTTCCTCGAATGCCGGCGCAGCGGTTTCTTTCGTTGCGAAACAACCAGCCCTTATGCTGGATGACATTTTCAGCACCATCGGCGCTTCCGACCCCAACTTCAACCAGAGTCTGGCACAGACAAATTCAGAACTGGGCCTAAACCTTCGCGACGACTTGGCTAGCGCGCTGGGCGGGGAGCTGACGCTGGCTCTGGATGGGCCGGTTCTTCCCACACCTTCGTGGAAAGCAGTTGTCGAGGTCAATAATTCAGGAGCTCTTCAGCTGGCCATAGAGAAGCTGGTGCAGGATGTTAACCGGGAAGCGCAGAAGTCGAACCATGCCGGCGTAACGCTCAATCAAACACGGGCCGGTGGACGAACGTTTTACACGATCCAGTGCCAAGGTGCTGGGCTTGCGACTGAGTACGACTACACCTTCGCCGACGGATACATGATCATGGCGCCCTCTCGCGCGCTGCTCGTCGCGGCGCTACAGACTCATGCAGATGGCACATCGCTGGCTCGTTCGGCTTCGTTTCGCGCGCTCCTTCCCAGTGACAACCAGGCGAACTTTTCTGGGATGATTTATCAAAATCTCAGCCCGATTCTGAAGCCGCTCGCTTCCCAACTTACTTCCGGGCAGTTAGCGCTCCTTCAGGAATTGGCAGCTGACGCCAAGCCGAGCGTATTCTGTGCTTATGGAGAAAGCGATCGCATCGAAGTGGCCAGCAGCGGCAAACTCTTTGACTTGAATCCGGGTCTTCCGACCTTGATCCACTTGCTGGGTATGACGGATCATGGAACTTCCCGCCAAGCCAATCCGTATTGATTGGCAGGTATGAACCCAACGATCGAGCTCAATGAGCTCGAAGTACAACTCGGCAACCGGACGATCCTTCATGGCCTGACGGGCGTTTTGAAGAGCCGCGCCATCGGACTGCTCGGACCCAACGGCGCGGGCAAATCGACGCTCATCAATACCCTCCTGGGTTTTCACTCACCGTCCAAAGGCAGCGCTCGCGTGCTGGGGATCGACTCGCACGCCAACGGCAGGGCGCTGCGATCTCTAGTCGGATACATGCCCGAGAACGACGCTTTTATTTCAAAAATGTCCGGGGTCCGCTTTGTTCGCTACATGGCGGAGATTTCCGGACTTCCTCCTGATCAAGCCATGGAACGCGCGCATGAAGCTTTCGTCTATGTGGGATTAGGCGAAGCGCGTTATCGCCCGGTGGGAACGTATTCCCTCGGCATGAAACAACTGGCGAAGTTTGCCCAAGCAATTGCGCATGGACCTAAAGTCCTCATTCTGGACGAACCAACGAATGGAATGGACCCACCCGCTCGCAAGCGCTTGATTGAACTCATTCGTGAAATCCGGGAGGCCAGCGATATCTGCTTGCTGCTTTCTTCGCATCTTCTCCGCGACGTGGAAGAAACCTGCGATGAAGTACTGATTCTGCGAAACGGGCAAATCGCGTCCATCTGTAATCTGGTGGAGGAACGGCGCGCCAATCGTAAGTTCCTGGAGTTGGAGACAATCGGCGCCGAAGCAACATTCAGGTCCACGCTCGAAGGCCTCGGTTGCGAGTGCGCGGTTTTCAGCAACGGCCGCATCAAGGTGGTCATGCCGGAGAACATCGAAATCAGGGAGGTGTTCAAAGTCGCGGCCGACAAAGGCGTGCAGATTCGCCGGATGAATCACCGACGCGATTCATTGGAAGACATCTTCCTGAGCGCGATGGAACAAACGGGAGCGCCCGATGGCCGTTTATAAGCGCAGATACAATCCGTACGCCGGATCTTTGACGCCGGAGTGGTCACGGTTTTTTGTGCTGACGCGTTATGCTTTCGCCGACCTGTTCAAAGCGCGTTTCTTCATTGTCCTCTTGGTTCTGAGCCTCGTTCCCATCCTGTTTTTTGCAGGTTACATATTCATTGCCAACAACAAAACGGTGCAATTGCTGATGCAAGTGCGCTCCGCTGATTTGTTCTCCGTGGAAGCGCAATACTTCGTCGTCATCATGATGGTGCAGACGCAGGCGGCATTTCTGCTGAACTGCTGGGTTGGCCCCGTCTTGATCGCGGGAGACTTGACTAACGGCGCCCTTCCGCTTTTTCTGAGCCGGCCGTTCAGCAGGGCCGATTATGTTCTTGGAAAATTCACCGTGCTGGGCTTTTTGCTGTCAGGTGTCACTTGGGTCCCGGGCTTGCTTTTGTTCAGCTTGCAGGCCGGCCTGGCCGGGAACGGATGGATCTGGTCGCATTTGTGGATGATTATTCCAATCATCTTGTGCTCCGCGATTTGGATTTTGATGCTTTCCCTCATTTCTCTCGCAGTGTCGGCCTGGGTTAAGCTGCGAATTGTCGCCACAGGGGTAATCTTCATTTCATTTTTCATCCCCGCGGGCCTAGGCGAGATGTTCAATGCCATCATGAGCACCTATTGGGGACGGCTGCTGAATTTTTCGTATCTCTTCCAATTGATCGTGGAGAAGGGATTTCATCAGCGAACTGGGCAGTTCGGCCGTGGCTGGAACGAAATTCCGGTTCCCGCAGCCTGGGGCGCACTGATTCTCGTTTGCCTGCTTTCGCTTGTTATTCTCAATGCGCGCTTGCGCGCGCGTGAGACGGTGCGCGGATGACTCCTGACGCCCGCCAAATCGTTTTCGAGAATGTCTCCAAGTTTTACGGGGAAGTTCTCGGCGTGAACAAAGTGAGCTTCTCTCTCCACCCCGGGATTACAAGTCTCGTCGGCCCTAACGGTTCGGGCAAGACCACGCTGATGAACTTGTTGACTGGCCTGATCAGGCCTTCGCAGGGCGCCATTTACGTCCTCGGCCTTACCCCTCAACAACCCATCGAATTCTTCCGGCAGGTGGGATACTGCACGCAGTTTGACTCCTTCCCTCCCGGCACGAATGGCTACGACTTCATTTATTGGCCGTTGCGTCTTCATGGTTTTGGCCACGGCCAGGCAGCGAAGCTTGCGAACGAAGCCCTGGAGCGCGCCGGCATGGCGCAAGTGGCACGGCGCAAAGTGGCGGGTTATAGCAAAGGTATGAGACAGCGCATTCGCTTGGCTCAAGCCATTGCACATCATCCGTCCGTGCTGGTTCTTGACGAACCGCTCAACGGCCTTGATCCCATGGCCCGAGCGGAATCGATCGCGCTCTTCGAAGCGATTGCCAAGCAGGGAATGCACGTCATCATTTCCAGCCATATTTTAGAGGAAGTCGATCGAATTTCTGACCGCGTCGTATTGATGAGCAGCGGCTACGTTGTTGCCGAAGGACAGATTAAAGAGGTGCGCCGCGAAGTTCGCGATCATCCCATGCAAATCCTGGTCCGTTGCTCGAATGCGGCGCGGTTGGCGGCGGCGGCGTTCGAACTCGATCACGTTGTCGAGGCCAAGATTCTAAATGACGGCCACGGCGTCCTGGTACGCACACGCGATGCGGAGCAGTTCTATCTTCTGCTGAATAAGATCGTTTCCGGCGGTCTGGTCGAAGTGGATGCAGTCGCGCCCGCCGACGATGATGTCAACTCCATCTATCAATATCTCATCGGATCGGACGGGGGACCGGCTTGAGCGCTCAAGATTTAGTCGCGCGGGCCCAAAAGTGGTCGAAAGAACAACCTTGGCGGCTCTATGGAAGCCAGGTCTCCATCCTGGTGCGCAACGAGGTTCGCCGGAACTTGTTTACGCGCCGCAGAATTTGGATCTACCTGCTCGCGTTGGTACCGGCGCTCATCATCCTGACGCACGTCATCTTCGACCGAAATCAGCCCTCCGGCTCGGCTCTCGAGATCGATACGCAAGTCCTTGCCGGAATCGTCCAGCTCTACTATTTCCGACTGGGCATCTTCTTCGCTTGCATGGCGATCTTTACGTGGCTATTTCGCGGCGAAATGGTCGAACGTACTCTCCATTATCAATTTCTCGTCCCCGTAAGGAGAGAAGTCCTGGTAGTAGGAAAGTTTCTTGCCGGCGCGGTCGTCGCCATTGCACTCTTCGAGACGGCGGTGCTCGCTTGCTTCGGCCTGATGTACAGCCGCTTTGGTTCCGCGGGCAAATCGTATGTTTTTGATGGGCCGGGCCTCGGCCAGTTGGATCATGGGATGGGAGGCGATCGCCCCAATCTTCCCTGCCTGGACCCAGCTGCTCAGCGTGACTTTTTATCTGAAGCATCTCTGCCCCGTTAATCTGCCCATCACCGGCCCTTTGGCTATTTTCACTATTGTGGCGGAACCCGCCCCTGCATCTGTTGCCATCCTCGGCTTGGTCGGCTTGACCATCGCGATTCTTGTTCTATCGTGCTTCCTCATACATCGGATGGAGATCACTTACACCGCTGAATAGGCTTGGCTTCACCACCTGCGACGTTTTCGACAACTCCCTTCTTGTAGACAAATCGAAGTGCATGCATGTCCAGCGGAACACACTGTGTGTTGCACGACACGGAGCAGTGCAAAACAGTAATTCGAGAATTCCGCTCGTTTGGGCGGAAAATGCCCTGGCGGACGATTTGCAATAGAGATTAGAGAACGAAATTGGAACGTCTACGCAAGCTGGATTATCCCCGGGGGTGCCCATGCAGCAGACGCGGAAATGGTTGGCTCGCGCGAGTGTAGCAGGCGCCGCGACGCTGATAGTCCTGATGGTTGGTTTCGCGGGTTGGCGCGCCAAGCGGGCATTGCGGCTTTCCACGGAGGAAGTTCAAGCAGAACAGGAAGTCCGCTTCGACATTCGACCATTCGCTCCGCCTGTGGGAACCACCTTTGAGTTGGTCAGCGCGCCCGCAGTCTTTCGCCAAGCGGCTCTTTTTCAGGCCCACCTTTATATTGGCGGGCCGGGCGGTCTTCTGGAATACGATCTTAATGGTGTCTCCTCCCGGCAATTCATCCCCGGCCGGGACTTGCCGCCGTCTCCGATCGCGGCTCTTGCTCCGGCCCTGCTGGCGGACAGCCAGGAACAGGAACTCGTCGTAGCCACGGCGCAAGAAGGATTGCTGGCCTTCAATGGCCGAAGTTTCCGTCAGATTCGCCCTCAGGACTCCGAAACCCGCGCGATCACCTCGATACTTCCCGCGTCCGCTGGACATCTCCTGCTAGGAACAAAGAAACGGGGTGTCCTGGTTTACGATGGCAAGCATCTGGCGCCATTGCATCCCTCGCTGAATGGCCTGTATGTCACGGCGCTCACGGGCACGGAATCCGATTTGTGGATCGGAACGCTTAACCAGGGTGTATTCCACTGGCACGCCGGCGCAGTCGATTCTTTTAGCGAGGAGCAGGGCTTGCCAGACCGGCAGGTGCAGTGCCTCGCGACCTCCGGCGGGAAAACCTATGTGGGCACCGTGCTGGGCGTGGCAGTTTTCGATAGCGGACGTTTTTCACAAGTCCTCGCACCGGGGGTACTTGCGACTTCCTTGCTGGCAACGGATTCGAACCTGATCGTGGGCTCTGAGGATCAGGGTGTCCTGACCATCCCGATTGGCAGCCGGCGGCTTGAATCCCATCTCTTGCATTCGGGAAAGGCTGCGGAATTGGCCAATATCCGCCAGCTCTTTGTATCCGGAAATGACGTTTACGTGCTTTCGAGCGATGCGCTCTATCGCATGAATGTACGCGGCGTGGGTTGGCAACAAGTATTGAAGCCCGGGCCTGCCATGCTCAGCAATGGCAATATTTCCGCGCTGGCCGCAGACAGAAGTGGGCGCGTTTGGATTGGCTATTTCGACCGTGGCCTCGATCTTTTGGAAGCGGATGCCGGGCACGCGACGCACGTGGAAGACGATCACGTTTTCTGCATCAACCGCATCGTGGCGGATGGCCGAACCGGGACGATTGCAGTGGCCACGGCCAATGGTCTCGTCCGGTTCGCCGCAGATGGCGGCCAGCAGCAAGTGCTCACGCGAGCCGACGGGCTCATCGCGGACCACGTCACCGACGTAGCAATCTATCGCGATGGTTTGGTGGCGGGCACCCCGGCAGGTTTGACCTTCCTGAGTGAAGGCGGTCCCCACAGCATGTATGCGTTTCACGGGCTGGTGAACAATCACGTGTACGCCTTGGGCGTTTCGGGCGATGAATTGATGGTCGGCACACTGGGCGGCCTTTCTGAACTCAACAGGGAGATCGTGCAGGTAAATTACACGGCAGGCGCGGGTTCCGGCTTGAAACACAATTGGATCACGGCAATTGTTCCCGTCGGCGATGAATGGATCGTCGGAACCTATGGCGCGGGAATTCTCCGGCTGGATCGCGCGGGGCGTTTTCAATCTTTCGAGAAAGCCACTGCACCTTTCGAAGTCAATCCCAACGCCATGCTCGTCACGCCGCGTCACGTCTTGGCGGGCTCCCTGGGAAATGGCTTGTATGTGTATGACCGTGAGACCGCGCGCTGGATAGTCATTACCGAAGGCTTGCCATCGCTCAATGTAACGGCGTTAGCGGAAAGCAACGGCACGATTTACGCCGGCACGGACAATGGATTGGCAAAGATTCTGGAGCAGAAACTGCATCCATGAAAAAAATATTCGTGGTACCCATTCTCCTGTTAGTTGCGCCGGGCCTTCTCCTAGCGGATGGGGGCGTCTTGATCCCGCGCGACAAGGCACAACCCGATCCCAATGTGCTGTCTCTCGAAGAGATGGAGATCACCATTCGAATTGACAATGGCGATGCGCGCATTTTTGTGCGGCAAATTTTTGCCAATCACACGGGTCACATCGAGGAAGGAAACTACGTCTTTGCGCTGCCGAGCCGCGCAACGGTATCCGACTTTGCCGTGTGGGATGGGCCCGTGCGCATTCCCGCAGTGGTCCTGGAACGCAAACGCGCCGAAGAAATTTACAATCAATTGAAACAGCAAACCATCGATCCGGGCCTGCTGCAAATGGGCGAACGCGGCGCCGCGGAAGCCTCCCGCAGCGCCATCTTCAGCGCTCGCATCGTTCCGATTACGCCGTTTGGCACAAAGCGGCTGGAATTCGAATACCACGAGTCGATACCAGTGGAAGGCCTGAAGTCGTACTTCGCGATTCCGTTGCGCCCGGATGCCTACCAGGCACAGATGGCTCGTCACCTGTCCATCAATTACGAGTTGCACTCGGCGCATGCCATCACAAATTTTCAGGCTGCCGCGAAGGCGTTTCCCCTGCAGATCGAGCAGAATTCGCCGCAGCTGGTGAAAGGACATTTTGAAGGACAGAACGTTAACCTGACGGAAGACTTCGTCACCACGTTCGAGCTTGACCGCGCCGGGAGCGATACGCTGCAAGTGCTCGCGTTTCGAAATCCCGTGAGTGGACAGCCGTCGCCGACCGAGACAGCCCCCGTGCGCAGCACCAATGAACCAGGCTTTTTCGCCGTGGATGCGCTACTCGGTGGCGGGAGGCAAACGCCATTGTCCGGTGGGAATGCGCCGCAAGATCTTGGCCCGGCGAAGACGATCGTGCTGCTCTTCGATACTTCGCTTTCCATGCAGTGGGAAAAACTGGAGCGCAGCTATCAAGCGCTGGAGACTCTGCTTCGCACGTTGCACCCTTCGGACAGGTTTAATCTAATTCTGTTCAATCAGCAGGCGCAACTCTATCAGCCCGCGCCTGTGCCCGCGGATAGCACAGCCGTGCAGAAGGCCCTGGATTTCGTTCGCAGCAGCCGGCTGGGCGGTGGCACCGATGTGCAGCACGTGTTGGACGAAGGATTGAAACAGTGCGCCGGGGGCGGAAGCGCCAGCAGCAGCTATCTCGTCCTGCTCAGCGACGGCGGAGCAACTCGCGGACCCATTCAAAACGGCAAAATTGCGTCGTGGTACCAGAGCGCTTGGAAAAAAGTGCCTGAAGCACAGCGCCCGAAGACCTACATTTTTGGCGTTGGAGACGATGCAAACATGCCCTTGTTACGTTTGCTCGCGCGCGAAGATGGAGTTCTCGAGCAGATTCTCTCTACCGAGCCGATGGAGTTCAAGCTCAATTCCTTCCTATCCAAAATCGGAAGAAGCCCGCTGGGCCAGTTGCGGCTAGATGTTCCGTCGGAGGCCGGCATCGACGCCGTCTATCCTTTGCAGGATTCTGCGTTCCCGGGTTCGCTGGCGGCGTGGGTGGGGCGTTATCAGAAGCCACAGCAGGACGCGAGTTTTGCCGTTCACGGCGTGAGAGAAGGCACTCCCCTGAACATCTCCGCAAAGACCACTCTGCCGCGCGAATCCCTCGAGCATCCCCAGTTGCCTAGGCTGTGGGCGCGCGCGCGAGTGGATGCGCTGCTGGAAAAGATTCAGCGCGAAGGCGAAGACCAGGCGACCATCGATGAAATCATTCGCCTCGCGCGGCAGTACAAATTTGTCACCCCGTATACATCGTTTCTCGCTGTTCCCCGCGCTCTGCTGCGCCCCAGGGTGATTCGTCCCGGCGACCCTGTATTGCGCGTCAAGACGGACGAAGCCATCATCTCAGTACTGGCGTTGTTTCCGTTCGGACTGGTGCAGAAGCTTCGTTATCTCTCCGATGAAGACATCTGGCAGACGCGCTTCTTTGCGCCCAGGGACATGCAAGACGGAACGTACAACGTGCGCCTCATTCTGCGCGACAAGGCTGGGCACACCTACCGCGAATCGAAAAGCTTCGTGATTGCCAGTAAGCCGCCGGTCATTCAAATCCGGCTGGACCGAAAACGTTTCCGCCGAGGTCAAGTGCTGGAGCTAAAAGTGTCGGCATCGCAGAGCACGCGGACGCTGCTCGCACGGCTCGAAGGAGCCGCTCCCGTGGGGCTGAAATGGGATGCACGAACAGGCGCGAACACGGGGCAGCTTGTGATTCCGGAACAGATGATACCCGGCATCTACCGGCTGACGGTGACCGGCGAAGACGTGGCACACAACATCGGCTCACAGGGGGTGGACCTTGAGATCCTTCCGTAAATTCTCCCGCAAACCCCTGATCGTTCTTTCCGCGGCAGCGTTCACGATTCTTGCCGCGGGTTGGGTAGTCACAGCAAGTGGAGCGCTTCCTGCCTGGATTCGAAACATAGAGAGCCGCACAGCGATAGAAGCCGCATTTTTCCGGCTGATGGCGCTTCCCGGCGGCGAAGTGGCGTTTCGCCGGCCTCCCAGCGAAACGCGGCCGGCGCTGGCAGAACTGCTCAAAAAGCAGCCGGGGGACGCTGAACTGTATTCGCTGCGCGCCCTCGAGGACGAACAGCAATTGGATTTCACGGCTGCGGAGGCGGATTGGAAAAGGTTGGCGGAAAAATCAACGGATAAATCTGCGGCCCAGCTTTCCCTCGCGGACTTTTATCATCGCAGGCTGCAGCCTCTCGACGAGATCAAGGCGCTCTCTGCCGCCGCGGCCGCTCCATCCGACGCTTCCGAAAAACTCACGCGTGCCTCCGAGCAGCGCTCTTGGCGCGCGTTCGAACGTATTTTCGGCGTGATCCATGCGCAAGGACTCCCGGCGGAAGTTTCCGTGGCGCAGTACCGCAGTTGGCTGACGCGATACCCGCAAGAGCCTTCCCTGTGCCCGCGTTTTCTCGAGTACCTGATCTCCGTCAAGGATTTTCCCGGTGCGACTCAGCTCATCGCGCAGTATCATGAAAAATTTCCCGCCGACGAGGTTCTTCCCGTAAAGGCGCGGGCGCTCGTCGAATACCGGCAGGGATCGCTCCAGCAGGGGCTTGCCGTCTATGAAAAAGGTTTCCAGCCGCTCTGGGCGCCGGAGCTGATCAAGAGTTATTTCGATCTGCTTACGCAGACACGCAGCCTGCGAAAGTTCCTGGATGAGGCCAAAACAGCGCAGCAAGCAAATCCCGTGGACCTCAACGCCGCGGCACGCATCTTTTACTACTACCAGCAGCAAGGCAAACTCGACGCCGCGCAGGAAACCATTGCCAAATTTCGTTTGCGCAAAGACACTTCCGGATCCGCCTGGAGCGCCCAGGAACTTTATATCTGCGCACGGCTGCTTGAGGAGATTCATGCGTATCCCGAGTCCGCACGCTTTTACTTTGCGCTTTACAACAGCAAAGGAATGAACGATGCGCAGGAACGCGCGCTCGGCGGACTTGCCAATCTTTTGCTCACGGCTCCGGAAACGTCCATCCGCTTTGGCGCCGGCGAACTCTCCATGTATCGCGACATCGCCACGTTGGATCAGGGGCCGGGCTATTTGAACGGCATCCTCTCTCTGCTTCTGAATACCACCTCGCCAGCGAGCGAATTTTCCGGAGAAGAGGACCGCGCGGTTTCCTATTTCCACCGCTCGCGCGCGACAGAGCTTGTCGCACTTTTTGACGCCAAGTTTCCCAGCTCGCCCCGCCGAGCCGAGCTTCATATCGCCATTTTGGAGTTCTATGCCTCCTCAGGCGAAAGCGAGGCAGTGATCAAGGGCGGGAGGGATTTTCTCGCCAGCTTTCCCAACGCAGCGCAGCGCACTGCCGTTGCGCTTCTGATGGCCGATGCCTATTCGCGAACGAGAAAGGCTCCGGAGGAGTTTGCTATTTACGATTCCGTTTTGCAGGAACTGGCCGCAAAGGCAGACAGAATCCCTCTCGGAGCGCGCGATTCGGAGACAGAAAACTATTCGCCGATGGGGATCAGGGCGCGGGAGAGCGAGGAAGCGAAAGCAGAGGACGCTCAGACGTCTGTAATGCCCCGCGGAGCGGCGGGACAACAGAACTCGGCATTCCAAGTGAATGCGGCGTCGGCGTTAGCGCAGGCCGGCGCACGCTCTCCGGAATACGCGCGTGTTCTCGAACGGTACCTGGCACGTCTTGTCGAGCTGAAAGAGATTCCTCAGGCGCTCGCCGTGCTTCGGCGCGAGCTGGACCACAACCCGGATGATCCCGGTCTGTACGAGCGGCTGGCGGTGTTCCTGGACCAGAACCGGCTCGGCTTGGAGCAGGAGGAGATTTATCGCCGGGCGATAGCCCGTTTTCCAGACCGCTCCTGGTATCACAAGCTGGCGCGCCTTTACTTGCGCCAGAGAAAGAACGCCGAGTTTGAGAAGCTTACGCAGGACGCCGTGCGCATCTTCCAGGGCAGTGAGCTGGAACACTATTTTCAGTCGCTCGTCGGCGGCACTCCTGAGATGTACCTTCGCTTGAACCTGTATGCGAACGAGCGATTCCCTCACAATCCTGTCTTTGTGGGTAATCTTCTTTCCGCTTACAGTCGACGCGAAACCTACAACGAAGCCGCCTGGGAAGCGCTTCTGCGACGGCACTGGTTCGAGGAATCGGATTTGCGAAATCAGTTCTTTGAATTTCTCACGCGCACCGGAAAGCTCGATGCTGAAATCAAGTCGTTGCAACAGGGCGCTCCCGCGCAGGGGAAAGGACGCTGGGGCGAATTTGTGCAACAAAATCCTGCTGCGGGGCAATACCTGGCGCAAGCCTATCTCTGGCGTTCTCACTTTGAAGAGAGTGCACCCGTGTTGCAGGCCCTCGCGGAAGAATATCCCGCTGATGCGGAACTGGGACAAACTGCTTCTTCTGTCTTTCGCTCGCTAGCGTATTTTGATCCGTCGTCAACTGGCGCCGCCGTCAAAATCGAAGAGCATCTCCTGGCGGCAAATCCGGGGAACACGCAAGATCTCGCTCGCATCGGGGACATTTACGCCGACCGCGAGCTGTTCGCCAAGGCTGCTCCTTATTGGGAGCGCATCCCTAAGGTATCTCCTGGCGAAGCGGGCGGTTACCTGGAAGCCGCGACAATTTATTGGGATTACTTTGATTTTGACAATGCCATGCGGCTGCTCACCGAGGGCCGCACGAAACTCGCAGATGACGGGCTCTATTCCTATGAAGCCGGGGCAATTTATGAAGGAAAGCGCAACTACCCCCGTGCCGTGCAGGAGTACGTGAAGGGTTCGCTCGCCGCCGGTGGAGAATCGCAGGCGGAGTCGCGGCTCCTAGCGCTGGCCACACGGCCGAAGTTCCGCGATCTTGTCGACCGCGAAACGCAGAAGCCTGCCACCGCTTCCGGCGCTCCCATGGCGGCTGTTCTATTGCGCGTGCGCGTCCTCGAAGTGCAAAACCGTAAGCCAGAGTTGGCAAGCTATCTGGATTCCGTGGTCAGCGGCGCCACTACCATCGAGCAGGCCGCCGAAATCGAAAACCTCGCGCAACAAAAATCCCTGGAAGCGCTACGGCAACACGCCCTGGAGAAACAAGCGACCCTGGCTTCGGATCCGGTCACGCGACTGCAGTTGCGCTACACACTTGCCCGTTTGTACGAGAGCCGCAAAGACTTCCCAGCCGCGCAGAGAAATGTAGAATCTCTTTATCACGATAACCCGAAGATACTCGGCGTGGTGCGTTCCACGGCGGATTTCTATTGGCGCATGAAGCAGTACCCTCAAGCCATTGCCGTGCTCCAGGAGGCTTCGAAGGACGCCTACCCCGAGCTTGGCAAGCAATTCGCCTTTGAAGCTGCGCGAAAATCAACCGAGGCGCGATTCTTCCCTCAGGCGCGGGAAATACTCGCTCAACTTCAAAAAGATTCTCCCTACGACAGCCAGTACCTCGCGGCAATGGCGGACACTTACGCTCAGTCAGGCGACCAGCAAGGGTTGAAGCAGTTCTATCTGGACAAGATCGGGCTGTTTCGCAATGCGCCGTTCTCAGCAGACGATCGCAAAGCGCGTATTGCCGCTCTTCGACGAGGCCTGATACCAGCACTTACGCGCCTCACCGACTACGCAGGGGCAGTGGATCAGTACATCGAGATCATCAACGCTTTCCCCGAAGACGAAAACGTAGTGACGGAAGCCGCGCTCTACGCCGCCCGGTACAAGCGCCAGCAACAGCTTGTGGACTACTACGCCAAGACCATTCAGCAATCGCCGCGTGACTACCGCTGGTCCATGGTTCTGGCTCGCGTCCAGACCAGCCTTGAAGACTTCCCCGGCGCGGTAGAAACCTACGCGAAGGCCATCGCCATCCGTCCGGACCGCGCCGACCTGCGCATCGCCCGCGCCGGACTCGCCGAACGCATGATGCGCTTCGATGAGGCCATCGGCGAATACGACCGCGTCTATCAACTTGCGTACAAAGATCCGAAGTGGATGGAAAAGATTGCAGAGATTCGCGCCCGGCAGGGAAAAGCGGATGACGCGGTCGCCGCGCTCAAAACCGCACTGATCGGTGGCCGTCCGGAGAAAGCAGAGAACTTCTTTGAAGCCGCACGGCGCCTGGAATCCTGGGGCTTGCTGACCCAAGCGCGCGGATTTGCCGAGCAGGGCGTTGCGTCTGCCGGAACCGAACTCCTGGCTTCGACAGACAACCATGCCGGCGCAAAGCTCTATGTGCGAATCCTGACGCGGCTTCGCCAGCAGCAGGCCGCGTACACAACTTTGCAGAACGCTTTTTCTGGCGCGTCTTCGTCTCTGCCAGTCATCAAGGAACAGATCGCTAAGGAAGGCATCGCGGCCGCCAAGGACGCTGAATGGCGCCAGCGTCAGAGACAGATCCGCATGGAGAACGCACGCCAAGGGCTGCGAGAAACCCTCGTGGAAATGGGTGCCACAGTGGCGCGCTACTTCACGCCGGAAGAAAAGGTTTCCTTTGCGGAATTTGCCCTGAAGCTGCGCGGATCGATGATTGCTCCGGATTTGGTGGAAAACTTCGCCATTCCCCTGGCGGAGAGCGCAGGCCTTGCGGAAAAAGAATCAGCATGGCGTTACGAGCTATTGATGAGCGCAAACAAGCAGCCTCAGCAACTAATCGCCGACATGAACGCCTACATCGAATTGCAGCACCGGCGGTTGACATTGGTGGAGCTTGGTCCTCAGTTGGAACGCTTCTCTTCTCGCCTGAGCGGACCCAACCGGTACGTGGCTTTCATTGCCGCGGCGCAGGCCTATCACTTTGCGGGCGACGAAGAAAACGAACTGCGGCTGCTCGCTGCTATCGGTCCGGAAAATCTGGGGGGCGAGAATCAGAAGCGATTGTTCACCCTACTTTTGACACACCGGCCAGCGCAACTTGCGCAGATCGCCGCGAACTGGACCTTTTGGGGTCAGCAGACTGCTGACTTTGTCGTTGCCAATGGCGATGCGGCGCTCGTCCATACGATGGTCGCCGCGCGCGGCCGTGTGCGCCCGCCCGTGTGGTCCAAAGCTTACAACGCGTTAGCCGGTCTTTACTTTGCCGAGCCTTCGCCCGAAATAGACAAGGTCTTTCTATCTGCGCTCGGGGACAACACCATCGCCGAGCGGCTCGGCAAACCAGTCGACCGCAACGCGCGGCTTGCCGGCGACATTTGGTTCTACTATGGTTCGCGCTACGGCGAATATCTCGGCGTCACAAAACACGGCGCTCCGGAGGATTATCTCCCTGCCCTGCTCGAGCAAAGCCCCGCCACAGCGGCCGGCTATCTGGCTCTCGCTGACTACTACGCCGAGAGCGGCGATACTCGCTCCGCGATAAGCGATTACACTCACACTCTCGAGCTCACCCCTGGCCGTGCAGAAGTGCTGGACCGCCTGGCCGTCGCCTATTACAAGCAGGGTTCCCGCGCCGAAGCTTTGGCGCAATGGAAACTCGCGCTGTCTACGCTTACACACCAGATCGATGCTGCGCGTGTGCCGGAGAGTTTTTGGACGGACTTTGCCCACGTTTGCGAGCATTTGCAGACGCGCCGCCTCTTCGCTCCCTTGAAGGCTGATCTCGACGCGCTTCTTCGGACATATCTCCGGCGCAATGGAAACTACCGTTCTAATGCTCCGCTTCGCAGTGCTTATCTTGCCGGGGGCGATCCCGCGGCGGCCACCTCGTGGCTGCTTGATCTGGCTTCGGCCGCTCCGGACCCGACACAAATCTTGGCCGACGTTGCGAATGCTCCTTGGATTCCGCTTGCGCAACGGGCACCGATTTACCAGCGCATCCTGGAAAACAAACAGAACGCGCTCTCCCGCGTTGAAGGGTTCCAGAAAGAAAGCGCACTGGAAGATCTGCGTTCGTGGCAGGTCCAATGGGTAAAATACCTCATTCAAACCAAGCAGTTCTCCCAAGCCGCTGATTATCTGGCTGCCCTCCCCATCGAAACCCAACGCGCTCGCGCGGCTGCACTCGTACCGTTCGAATTGCAAGCGGCCGCTCAACTGGGAACTCTCGACGCGAAGATCGCCGGTTACCGCGCCGACTCCTCCTCCGCTCCTGCGCCGGAAATTCTTCGGGCGGCGACGCGCCAGCTTTTCGATGCTGGTGACAAACAGTCGGCCCGCAAACTCATCGAATTTGTCTTTGCCCGCGAAATCGAAAATCATCAGCTGGTAGCCTCCAACTTCCTGGGGCTTGCCGAAATTCGCCTTGCGGCTGGCGATGCGCCTGGCGCGCTTGAGCTGTTGCGCCGTTTGGCCGCCGTCGTGGGAAATCCTTACGAAAATCTTGATCCAGCCGCCGCGCTACTTGAAAAGACCGGACACAATGCTGAAGCCGTCGAATTCCTCGATCAGCTCGTGAAGTCCGCTCCTTGGGAAGCTTCTTACCGCCTGCGCTTCGAGAAGGCCCGGCTGGCCGCAAAGGATGCGAATTCTTCTGCGGACGGCCTGGCGAAAATTGCTTCCAATGCGGAAGCCCCATACAACATTCGCGTCGAAGCCGCCATCGCTCTTTCCGGCGCACAGATAGCCGCAGGCCTTGGGAGCGCAGAGCTGAAACTCTTGTCTAGGGCGCCCCACTCGATTTCCACTGCCGCGGCAGACCAGCCTTTCTTTTATGACGCCCGGCTAAAGGCGGCTGAGAATTCCACCGATGCCCGCGCAAAATTGCAGCTGCTCAGCAAAGCCCTTGCTGACACACCGGCGCGCCGTGACGCCCGCAGCCCACTCTTCAAAGCGGCGGAGAGTATCCATTCGGACGAACTAGCCCTCTTGGCCATTGATCCGTTCCTGCGCGATCTGTTGCTGCACCGCGCTTCGCCCGACGAAAACAACGACGAGGAAATTGTCAGCTCCAGCGATACAGACAGGGACTCCGAGGACGAGGAAGCTCCCGCGCAAGCCTACACAGCGGCAAAGCTTTCGCTCGCCGAACAAGCGCAAATCTCACTTGCCATATCGAATGCTCTGGTCCGGCTGCACCGGTGGAGCGAAGCTTTGCCGTATCTGCAACTGGCGCAAAAGCTCGAAAAAACCCCCGCGCGCCAGAAGGAAATCACTGGCAAACTCGCGGAGGTGCGAACCGTGCTTCGTCGCGAGCGGCTGAATCTCGCGCGACAGCCGATTCTCCATCAGGAACTCGAACAGGACCGCGTCGTTCGTCCGCGACTCCTGGCCCGCGCCGCTATACCCCGCAAAGCAAGTACAACGGGAGGTGAATAACCATGAAGCGTGCCGCTATTTTGTTGCTTGTGAGCATTGCCTCCATCGGCGCCAGTTGGGCCGCGTTCCAAGCCCTCGCTCCCGAACCGCCTCCGCTTTCTCGCTACATTCCCGCGGGTTCCTTGCTCTATCTCCAGGCCAAGGATTTCTCCGCGCTCCTGGGCGATTGGAATGCCTCGGCGCAAAAGGCAAGCTGGGTGAAGAGCAAAAACTACGAAGTGTATTCCCGCTCCCGCCTATTCTTGCGATTGCAGGGCACCAGCGATCAGTTCGCTGCGGCGGCCGGCCTGCCGCCGGACATGAATTTTCTTACCCAGGTGGCCGGCGCCCAGTCCGCCCTCGCACTCTACGACATCGGCAAACTCGAGTTTCTCTATGTTACAAAATTGCCTTCGGCAAGCTCGATGCAATCGACACTGTGGCAGACGCGCGCAAAATTCGAAACGCGAGGCGTCGCAGGTGTCACCTTCTACGTTCGGCGCGATCCCGAATCCGGCCGTGAAGTGGCTTTCGCCGTCAACGGCGATTATTTGATCCTGGCCACGCGCGAGGATCTACTCGCAGGCGCTATTCAACTCATGGCCGGCAGTAAAGACCGCACCATTGAGGCCGAGCAATGGTGGTCGCAAGCGGTGGCTGCCGCAGGCCCCGTGGGCGATCTGCGCATGGTCCTCAATCTAGAAAAGATCGTGCCCAGTCCCTATTTTCGTTCGTACTGGATTCAGCACAACATCACGGATATGAAGCAGTACCGTGCCGCGGTCTCCGATCTATTCCTCTCCGGCAAGGAATATCGCGAGGAACGGGTCTTGCTGAAGAAATCCGCAGCCGCCGGCCCTCCAACTACGGGTGACGCGGCAACCGCCGTCGCTGATCTAGCTCGTCTCGTTCCGGTAGATACCGGAACTTACGAAGTCAGAGCCGCCCCTTCGGCCGCGGATTGCCTCGATCTCCTTGAGACCAAGATTCTTGCTCCTCACCGGGGCCCTGCCGTCGCTCAGCAGACCGCCCCGGACGTTCAACTCTCTTCCGGAGAAACTGGCAGTAGCTCTGACCTCGAAACGCGCATCGATCAAGCCCCGTTGAAGACGCAGGCTTCCGGCGATGCCTCTACTCCGCTCAAAGACCTTTTCCAAAAAGCCCGGCTGCTCGCTGTCCTGCAGACTCAGGTCACGGAACGCGACAAGGATGGCGTCTTCGTTCGCATTCACTCCGGCGTTGCTTATCTCGCTGCCGCCGACTGGCAGGAAGCTTCCGTCCGGTCCGCGCTGGGCGATTTTTTGCGTCCTTCTTTGACTACAAGCAACCTTGGATTGCAATGGCAGTCCAAGTCCGGCTATCAAGAGCTCGATGGTCTCTGGAATTTCGCCGTCGCTGTTCGAGGAAAGTATCTGTTGATTTCGGATGACTCCTCGCTTCTGAAAAACATGTTCGCAAGCATGAACCAGAAGCCGTCGCAAAAACCCGCAGTGCTTGTCGGGGGATTCCATCACGCCCGGGAACGTGAGAATTTCTCCCGGCTTACCGGGCTCCTCGACCGTCCGGGTGCAAACCCCCGCGGCGCGGCGCCATCGGAACCCTATCCGCAGTTCTTTTCGGATAATCTAGCGAGCTTCAGCGCCGCTCTGGCCGGCGTTTCTTCGCAAACCATTGTGATTCGCGACGCGAGTGATAAAGTCTTGCAGACGGTCACTTACGAATGGTCTCGTTGAGATTAGCTGCTGGGCTCTTCATCGCTGTGCTCGCGACGACAGCTGGTCTTTCCGGCCTTCCTGACATGGCGTCCCAAGCCCAGGATTCCTCCCCACCGGCGAAGTCTCTTTTTAGCCAGTCGGCAGTTCTTGTGCTCGAACGGGAGTTCTCCAGTGGAAACGTCTCCTATCTCCTCTTGGATGCTCGCTCTGGCGCCCTTTTGTCGTCTCGTTGGGACGACCCAGCCAGGCCCATCCCTCTCGGCTCGCTCGTCAAACCTTTCACGGCAATCGCTTACGGGGAAACACACGAGAATCATTTTCCCAGTCATATTTGCCAGGGCGAGGCCAGCGGTTGCTGGCAAGTGCACCCGCACGGAAAACTGGATCTTGTTTCCGCCATTTCGGTCTCGTGCAATTCTTATTTCCGCGCACTGGCAGAAAACCTGACGGGCGAACAGTTGATTCCTACAACAAAACGCTTTGGCCTGGACCCTCCCGGTCCCGCTTTGTCGGGTCCGCCACTGATGGGCCTTGGTGATCAGTGGCCCATCGCTCCTCTCAAGATGGCTCGCGCTTACCTCGAGCTCGTTCACCGCCGCGATCAGCCGGTCGTTCGCGAAATCCTCGGCGGTATGGAGCGGTCGGCTCGCAACGGTACCGGAAAGGGAGTTGGCGGCGCGTTGAAGCATACGGACGCCCTTGTGAAGACCGGCACCGCCCCCTGTACCCATCCGCACGCAGCTCCCGGCGACGGGTTCGTTATCGCCATGCTCCCGGCAAACCAGCCCGAGCTTTTGCTCCTTGTCCGCGTTCATTCCGTGCCCGGAGCCACCGCGTCCGTCACCGCAGGCCGCATGCTCCGCCGAATGGAGGATTAGCCGCGTGCTGGGCAGAGCGGTCCCTCTTCTGTTGCTCGGTCTAGCGTTTAATCCCCGTGTAATCGCCCAGGATGTCCGCATCGGGGTCGTCGGTCTCTTCCATCCTCACGAACTTCGGTTGCAGGCCTCACGCAACGAAGCCGTCATCATTCACGCCGCAGGCCAGACATTCGTTCTCGAGCCAGGTTCGCGTATTGCCACGGTTCATATTTCCGATGACGCGCTGCTCCTCGATTTCGGCGGCCATGTTCTTCGAACCGCGGAACTCCACGCAACGGCCCGCAACAATGGCGCAGTTTCTTTTCTTCTTACTGTTCCCGGAAAGATCACGCGCGCTTATCGCGGCACTCTTGTTGTGAAGGCCGCGCGCGGAGAAGTGGTTCCCATCATCACCATGGATCTGGAAACCGCGGTCGCCTCCGCGGTCGCGGCCGAGTCTGGCTCGGATATGCCAGCCGAAGCTTTGAAAGCTCAGGCAGTGGTTGCGCGTTCCTACTTCCTGGCGGGAGGAGGGCGTCACCGCGACTTTGATTTTTGCGATCTCACTCATTGCCAATTCCTTCGCGAACCGCCCGCCCCAGACAGTTCCGCGGCTATTGCTACGCGCGAGACACACGGAATCGTCCTCACCTTTGAGGAGAAGCCTTTTGCGGCTATGTTCTCGCGGAGTTGCGGTGGCCACACGCGCACTCCTGCCGAAGTGGGTCTTCCTGGCAGTGCTTATCCCTACTTCTCTGTCTTGTGCGATTTTTGCTACAAGAGTCCCTATCGTTGGACCCGCACATTGTCCTCTCAAGACGCTGTCTTGCTTGGAAAAGGCGAGTCCGGAAGACTCGCCGTCGACCGGCGTCTCGGTTGGAATGCTGTCCCAAGCAACAACTTCACCTCGCGCTCAGAGAGCGGACAAGTGGTCCTCGAAGGCGCCGGCCAGGGACATGGCATCGGCCTCTGCCAGCGCGGTGCAAAGGCCTTAGCCGATGAGGGCAGCACTTTCCGCCAAATCCTAAAGCACTATTTCCCTAACACTCAGCTCTTGCTGCTGGGAGAGCGTGCCGCCCGCCCAACGGATTGAAGACCATCGAAGCGGCCGCAGCTTTTTCTGGTTCAGAGCCAGCCCGGCGCACCAAGGCCGCTGGCTGCGGTGCGAGCTTTGCTTTTCTGCTAAAATCCACAGACGTTCGAATCACACTTGCCACGGATCGCGGAGGATTTTTCATGAAGTCGCTCAATTCCCTTCAGCCGGTGGGGTTGCTGGTCCTTCGCTTAGCTCTCGGGCTGATTTTTTTTTCACACGGTTATCCAAAGCTGGCGCATTCGGGCGCCGGGATGCAAAGCTTCTTCGTGGACCACGGCCTGCCGGGCTATTTCGTTTACATTGCCGGCGTACTGGAAGTGTTCGGCGGCATACTCCTGGCCCTGGGATTGTTTACGCGGGGTGCGGCGCTTCTTCTGGCCATCGAAATGGGCGTGGCCATCTGGAAAGTCCACAGCACGGGCGGCTATCTGGCCCTGCACAATTACGAATTCCCCCTCGCGATGCTGGTTGGGAGCTTCGCCCTTGCCACCATCGGCGCAGGACGATTTTCTATCGACCATCCCCTGTTCGAAGGCAGAGGCAAGTAACAACCTCGAAATGAGTTCGCTTATTCTTCGTCTCGACCGTGGTAGACGGTTCCCTCGCGTTATCGTACTATTCCGCTCCCCGCACCAATTTCGACACAGCTGGAGGATGGTAATGAAACGGTTGGTTCCTATTCCTTGTGGGTGTGCAGAACACCTGAAGAGCGCGGAAGAGACCGGCATCGGTTATCAGGTCGTTTCCGTGCAACTCAAGGATGAAAGAATTTTCGAGCAAGTGGTCATCAGCGAGGGCTGCATTATCGAGGTCCGCGGGTATAAGGAAATTCCATTTACACCCGATGAAGTTGTATCAGTGAACCTTACGCACAAGCTTTGGAATTTCAGAGACCAATCCGACACGCGCGCCAAGAGCAGGGCTGCGACCGCTTGAACCCCGCGAACGTTTCGTAGCGACGCTGCTCTTGTTCCGATGAAAACCTAGGAAACCGCGGTCGCCGACGTCCGGGCCACTCCTGTCGCCCCTTCAGGCGCGGCGATCCAGATGACCACGTAGGCAATAATGTTCGGGCCGGGGATTAGGGTCGCAAGAGCCCAAAGGATTCGAACCAGAGTCGGATCCATGTCGAAATAATCGGCTACACCAGCGCAAACGCCGGCAATTTTTCTGTCATTCGTCGAGCGCACAAATTTCTTGGGCGGAGCATAGTTCGGTGGCGTTGCGGATGCGGCGGTTTCTGGCTGCTTGGCGCCGCAGCTATAGCAAAACTTCGAACCGGCCGCGATCTCTTTTTGACAGTTACCGCAAGTCATTGGGTCACCCCCACAGAGCGATTGACTGGCTTCCCTACCTCTAACTACGTAAATGGGGTCGAAAAAGTTTCCCTCGCGAAATAGCCTAACTCCAATCGGCTCAATATTCCAGAAGCTGCTTCACGGCCACCGTAATGTGACTCGTCTGAGGCAGGATCACATCCTCAAGCTTGGGCTGGTAAGCGCAAAAGGTGTCCATGGCCGCAACGCGACGAACCGGGGCGTCCAGCTCCTCGAAAAGTTCGTCCGCAATGCGCGCCGCGATTTCCGCCCCATAACCCCAGCTCAACGTGTCTTCATAAGCCACAATAACGCGGTGGGTCTTTCGAACGGTCTCCGCGATGGCTTCCCAATCGTAGGGCGATAGCGAGCGCAAGTCGATGATCTCGACGGAGACGCCTTCGCGCTCGAATTGGGCCGCGGCGACCTCCGCGCGATGCACCAATGCACCGTAGGTGATGATGCTGAGGTCGCTGCCCTCTTTCACCGTCCGGGCCTTGCCGAAAGGAATCGTAAAGTCCGGGCCGGGATTCTCCGAGCGGTTGTACGGCTGGCGATAAAGATGTTTGTGCTCCAGGAACATCACAGGGTCGTCGCTACGGATAGCAGTGCGCAGCAGACCTGCGACGTCTAGGGCCGTCGAAGGCATCACCACCCGCAAGCCCGGGCAATGTGTGAAAATCGATTCCCCGCTTTGGCTATGATACACGCCGCCGCCCGTGAGGTATCCGCCTATCGGCACGCGCAGTACAACCGGCGCTTTGAACGCTCCGTTCGAACGCCAGCGCATCACGCACAATTCGTCGCGAATCTGCATCATGGCCGGCCAGATGTAGTCAAAAAACTGAATCTCCGCGACGGGCTTCAACCCTCGCGTAGCCATCCCCAGCGCGCGCCCCACGATGCTCGCTTCCGCGAGCGGAGTGTTGAAAACGCGGTCGCTGCCGTACTTGCGCTGCAAGCCCGCAGTGGCCTTAAAGACCCCGCCCTTCCCTTTTACATGCTTGAGGTGGTCCTCGCGGCTGGCATCGGCGACGTCTTCGCCGAAAATGGTAATGCGCTCGTCGCGCGCCATTTCGTCGGCCAGCGTCAGCGCCACCATTTCAACCATGGTCTTTGGCGCGCCGTGCAACTTGGGTTCTGCCTCGAACTCTGACGAAGCCGGATCGATGTCCGGCGAATACACATTAATTCGAACGGAATCAATGGACGGCTCTTCGGCGGCCAGGGCCTGGTCGGCGGCGTCGCGAACTTCATTGTCAATTTCCGTTTCCATGGTTTCGATCTGCTTCTGATCCAGCATGCCTTCCCGCACCAGAAAAAGCGCCAACTTGGAAATGGGGTCGCGGCGGGCCTCTTCTTCGCGTTCCTCGGCGGACTTATACAGCTTTTCGTCGTCGGAAAGCGAATGCGAATACGGGCGGGTGACGTGCGCGTGGATCAGGGCCGGGCCGCGGCGCTCGCGGCAGTAATGCACAGCTTCCTTACACGCGGAATAGCTTTCGATGGGATCGGTGCCGTCGCATTCCGACACATGCAGCCCAGGGAAACTTCGCACAAGTTTCGAGATGCTCCCGCCAACCGTCTGGACTTCCACCGGCACCGAGATTGCGTAGCCGTTGTCTTCTATAAGGTAGAGCAGCGGGAGTTTCTTAGCGCACGCGACGTTCAAGGATTCCCAGAACTCGCCCTCGCTGGTCGCTCCATCTCCACCGGAAACGTAGACAATTTCGTCGTGCTCGTGATGGACGTATTCGCCGAGTGGCGCTTTCTTCGCTTGCGCCAGCGCCTTAGGACGTCCTTCGTAATAAAGCGTGGCTTCCGCTGCGCCCACGGCTTGCAGGAATTGTGTGCCCGTGCAAGACGACTTGCTGACGATATTCAGCTTGGGCTGGCCCCAGTGCGAAGGCATCTGCCGCCCGCCGGAACTGGGGTCGTCCTTCGCTCCCACTGCCGCGAGAAGCGTTTCGAGTGGAGTCACGCCGAGCATGAGGCAAAGCGCGCGATCGCGATAATAAGGATAAATCCAATCGACTCCCGGGCGCAGGAAGAGGCCCATGACGGCGCAAACGGCTTCGTGCCCGGCGCTGGAGATCTGGAAGTAGATTTTATTCTGGCGTTTGAGCTGAATCTCACGGTCGTCGAGCCGCCGTGAAAGAAACATCGTGCGGTAAATGCGAATCAGCGTTTCGTGATCGAGGCCGTGAACCTTGGGGGCGTCAAGCTTTGCCAGTTTGACGCGCGTTTGTAACGCCATTCGTTCTGCCCTCGAGTTGGAATTCGGAATTGCGCCTCTGCGGAATTCAATTATACCGGATTTCCATTACCCTCGGTCCAAATTGGTGTTCCCGCCCAAACTCACTGCTCCTCGCCTATACAGCCAATTTGGACTCGTTACGCGATTCCGGTTAGGGTCGCCCTCAGAACAGATCACACCCATGCTTCAAATTGCTTGTCGGTCGTCTCAAATTCCACGTCGCCGTGATGAATCACTTTCGGCGCAGCGCTCTTGAACGGCTCCTCGGACGGAATACGGTCCAGCCAGCGCTGTTCGGAAAGCTTTTCGTGCGAGGAAAAATACAGCCGGACGAGCAGGCTGACTTTCCCATTGACGGCTCCGGTCTTTTTTTCCGCCGGTTGCGCGCTCGACTTGGCGGAAGCCGCCTTGCCCTTGGTCTTTTCCGTGGCTTTTCCTTTTGATTTCTCAGGCGGCGCTGTATTTACGACGGGTTCGGGCTTGGAAGGGGTCTCGGCAGCCGCGCTCTCGGGCCGATCCAACTTGTACTGCAGCTTCTTGTCGAGGCGGAAAGCCTGCCTCCAGCCGTCCAGCTTGTGCCGCGCTTGCTGCGCCTTTTCCTCGTCCATGCCAAAATCAAATCGAATGTAGCTGTGAGCCATAATTCGAGTCTGCGACGCGCCGCATTCTAAGTCAAGATGGCTCCTGCCACAAAAGTCCCGGCTAACTGCCGCCGGATCGACGCGGATACTGCGAAAATGGCAGTATCTGGCGTAAAATGAGTTGCCACAGGCGCAGCCA
>WNFQ01000138.1_pt1 | contig 78466 bp, 68 predicted proteins | sample 5400171 | NCBI WGS metagenome assembly WNFQ01 (sample SAMN13153356, study PRJNA577476) | soil metagenome | isolation source: 20 cm soil under Madrone tree | place: USA:California | collected 2016-06-14
GCGGAGGGCATGCACAAGGAAGAGTCGGGTTGAGGTCTAGTGTACCGTCTCACATATAATGGTGACGTCGTTGCGTTCAAAATGGGCCGCCGGCAAGGCAGTCCGAGCCGGACTGGCGTTAGGAGGGCGCATATCTGAATCGATACGTAACCGACGAGCAACGCAGCCGCCGGCCCATTTTCAACGGAACCCTCCGGGCCGCGGCCGGTTGGCTGTTTTTCCGCGTTGCTCGCTCCTCACGTATCAATCTAGATATGCTCGTCGCTCGCGCCTTGAAAAACAGCCAACTGACCTGCGGCCATATGCCAGTTACATATGAGAGTTACATATGAGACGACGCACTAGCCTTTCCTGTTCATGAAACTCGGCGATCGGCTCAGCATCAATCATTACTCGGTCCGGCAACTAACACTTGAGCAGCTGGTCGAAGAGTGCCGGCAGCTACGGATTTCGTATGTTGGACTCTGGCGAGAGAAGGTTCGCGAGCTAGGGATCGAAAGAGCGAAGGCCTTGATTGATCAAGCTGAGCTGAGAATCTCCAGCCTTTGTCGAGCCGGTTTCTTCCCCTATGACGACGCGGCGCAACGGCAGAAGTCGATCGAGGAAAATCGGAAAGCGATCGACGAAGCAGCCGTACTGGGGGCCCAGCTCGTCGTGCTGGTCTGCGGAGGAATTGCGGCTGCGGGTCTTTCCGCCAGTCGCGAAATGGTTGCAGAGGGAATCGCGAACCTTGTGCCATACGCTGTCGAGCGGGGTGTTCGCTTAGGAATAGAGCCGCTGCATCCGATGTTTGCGGCTGACCGATCGGTCATCGTAACCCTTGCGCAAGCAAACGAACTAGCGGCACATTTCCCAGCCGAGGTCGTCGGAATCGTGATTGATGCGTATCATGTCTGGTGGGACCCGGCCCTGGAAAGTGAAATTGGCCGAGCGGCAGGACGGATCTTTGGATTTCATGTGAGTGACTGGATCGTCCCTCTTCCGGATGTCCTGAATGGACGCGGTCTGATGGGTGACGGCTACATCGATCTGTCGGGAATATCTTCGATAATTGAGCAAGCAGGTTACGATGGTCCGATCGAAGTTGAGATTTTTAACCAAGCCCTTTGGCAACTAGCCGGACGGACCGCGCTTAGTCGGATCAGAGAACGTTTTAGGAAATTCTTTCCGGATGATCATTAGGATAACAGCGAGCTGAATCGATGAGACGCTTAAATGCGGTGCGCAGCAAGAGAGACCTGGTAGTCGCGGAAATTCGTGAAGCGATTTTGAACGGCGAGCTTGCGCCTGGGGTTCGACTCGTGATCGACGACCTGGCTGAAAAACTCGGCGTCAGCACCATACCCGTTCGCGAGGCGCTCCAACAACTACACGCTGATGGGTACATCGTGTTCGAGCCGTTTATTGGTGCGCGAGTGGCGGGAATAGCGGCGGAATCTATTGTGGAGGTGTTCACGTTACTGGAGGCGATGGAGGTTACCAGTAGCCGAATGGCTTGCGGGCGGCTCGGGCCGGAAGAACTGGCCGACCTGGAAGCAATTGTTGCACGCATGGATACGCTCACCTCGGACGCGGAAGCTTGGTCCCAAGAGAATCGGCATTTTCACGAGTTCATCTGCGCGCGTGCCGGTACCCAACTCGTGGCCAGCCTTATCACGAAGGTGCTGGACCACTGGGACCGGCTGCACCGCCATTTTTTGAAAGAGGTTTTTGTGAATCATCTGCCGATTGCTCAAAAACAGCATTGGCAGATCCTGCGTGCGATCCGGACCGGTGACGCCGACGAAGTCGAAAGCTTAGTCCGGAAACACAATCAAAGTGCACTGCGCGCTTATGAGGAGTATTTGCGACGGCAGAAATCCGATCCCGTCAACGAACGAGAACGAACGACAGTGAACACCAGCGAACGACAATGAGCGTTCGTTCTCGTTCGCTAACGATTGTTAAACAAGCCTGCAAATTTTTTTACCAATTAGCCGGTAACCTCTCGAGGCTTGGCGATCTTTGTGATCTAGTGTTTATTGTCGCTCTCATTTCATTGACAGGGCGGCGCCTGTCGGGATAGTGTTAGTCCCCCCCGGCTCCGTATGGAGGGAGCGTCATGAACATGCCCCTCAAGATCCGCGTCAACGGGACGTTGCGAGAAAGCGAGATCGAACCGCGCATGCTACTCGTCGAATTCCTGCGCGAGTCGTGCGGTCTCACCGGAACGCACGTTGGATGCGAGACCGGCGTCTGCGGCGCCTGTACGGTCCTCGTTGACGGCCAGGCGGTTAAGTCATGCACGATGTTCGCCGTCCAGGCCGACGGCTCCGAGGTCACGACCGTCGAAGGTCTCGCGCACAACGGGGAGATGCATCCCGTCCAGGAAGGCTTCTGGGAGTGCCACGGCCTCCAGTGCGGCTACTGCACGCCGGGCATGATAATGACTGCGGTCCAGCTTCTTGAGCGGAATAGCTCGCCTTCGCGCGACGAGATCCGACACGCGCTCGACGGCAATCTCTGCCGTTGCACCGGCTACTCACATATTGTCGACGCGGTCGAGCATGCGGCCAAGAAAGGACAGACGCAGAGATGAGCACAACGATAGCGGAGCCCCCCAAAATAGAAGAAGCTCCTAAAGCTAAGGCTTCCCCGGGATACTTCGGTCGCGCGATGAAGCGGGTGGAGGACCCGCGCCTCATCAAGGGCATTGCGACATACGTCGACGACCTGAAAATCGCAGGTATGCTCCACGCGGAATTCCTCCGCAGTCCACACGCGCACGCGAAAATAGTCTCTATCAACACAGACGGAGCGAAGAAGCTGCCAGGCGTTATTGGCATCTTCACCGGCCCAGACATGAACGACCGTTTGGGGACAATCCCTTGCGCCACGCCGCTCCCGGGCGGGAAATCGCCAGACCACACGGCCTTGGCCGGTGCGCGCGCCTACTTTGTCGGTCACCCGGTTGCGGTCGTCGTCGCTGAGACGCGAGCGATTGCACGGGACGCACTCGAGCTTATCGACGTCAACTACGACCCGCTCCCGGCGGTGATCGATCCGGAGAAGGCGCTCGAAAAGGACTCGGCCCTCACGCACCCTGAGCTCGGGACGAACATTGCCTTCACCTGGAGCGTCCCAGGTGGCGACGTCGAGAGCTCTTTCCGGGAAGCTGATAAGGTCCTCAAAGTCCGTATGATCCACCCGCGGTTGACACCGATGGCGCTCGAGCCGCGCGGCTGTGTCGCGTCCTGGCATGCGGGCGAGTCATCGCTGACGCTCTGGACCTCGACCCAGATCCCGCACCTGGTCCGAACGCTCCTCCCAGGCCTTATCCACATCCCGGAGAACAAACTCCGCGTCGTGGCCCCTGAGGTGGGAGGTGGATTCGGTTCAAAGCTCAATCTGTACGCCGAAGAGGTCGTCATAAGTCACCTCGCGATACGCCTCAATCGGCCGATCAAATGGATCGAGGGCCGGCGCGAAAACGCGGCCGCCACCATTCACGGGCGTGACCAGATCGGGGACCACGAGATTGCGATCAAGAATGATGGCACGGTGCTCGCAACTCGATGTAAGGCAATAGCCGATGTCGGTGCGTATTGCCAGCTTCTCACGCCCGCGATCCCAACGCTGACGGGCATAATGCTCTGCGGCTGCTACAAGCTCAAGGCCGTGCAGATGGAAGTTACAGGTGTCCACACCAACAAGATGTCGACCGACGCGTACCGCGGTGCTGGGCGGCCGGAGGCAGCATACATCATTGAGCGCGTCATGGACCTGGTGGCAAGTGAACTCGGTCTCGATCCGGTACAGGTGCGCCTGAAAAACATGCCTGAACCAAGCGAGTTCCCGTTCCAAACCGCGACCGGGCTCCAGTACGACAGCGGGAATTATCAGGCCGCGTTCAATAAGGCTCGGGAGCTCGCGGATTGGCCAAATCTCCTCAAGGAGCGAGATGCGGCTCGGAAAACGGGCCGGCTTTTCGGGATCGGTCTTTCCACCTACGTTGAGATTTGTGCACTTGGTCCTTCCAAGACCATGGCCGCAGGTGGATGGGAATGGGGCTGCGTCCGGATAGAAATTTCCGGAAAGGTGACAGTCATCACGGGCACGACTCCGCACGGGCAAGGGCAGGAGACTAGCTTTGCCCAGATCGCTGCCGATCGGCTCGGTATCCCGATTGAGGACATTGTCGTTCTCCACGGCGACACAGCGACCGCTCACTTCGGTCGCGACACGTACGGCAGCCGCGCGACGGCGCTCGGCGGTTCGGCGATCGTGATGTCGATCGACAAGATTATCGAGAAAACGAAAACACTAGCCGCAGCGCTCCTCAAGTCGACGCCCGAGAAGATCGAGTTCGCGGATGGGAAATTCTTCGTGCGTGGAGAAGAGAAAGACGCTCTTGGATGGAGCCAGCTCGCGAGCGAGGCTTACGTCGCGAAAAACCTGCCGCCCGGATTCGAGCCGGGGCTCGAGGCATCGAGCTTCTTCGAGCCGCCCAACTGCACGTTCCCGTTCGGAACCCACATCGTTGCGGTCGAGGCGGATCGCGACACCGGTCAGGTGAAGATCTTGAAATATATCGCAGTCGACGACTGCGGTAAGCAGGTAAATCCGCTTCTGGTTGAAGGTCAGGTGCAGGGTGGCATCGCTCAATCGATCGGTGCTGCGCTCATGGAGAAAACCGTCTATGACGAGTATGGCCAGCTTCTTACCGGAGAGTTCATGGACTACGCGATCCCTCGGGCAGCGGACATTCCGGATTACCTCCTCGGGAGCACTGAGACGCCCTCGCCGTCGAATCCGCTTGGTGTGAAGGGCGTTGGCGAGGCGGGAACTATCGGCGCCACGCCCGCTATTGCGAACGCCGTCATCGACGCGCTCTCACCGCTCGGAATCCGCCACCTCGATCTGCCGTTCACGCCGGAACGGGTCTGGCGCGCAATCCAGGAAAAGGGAGGCGGATCATGATCGCCGCCGCCTTCGACTACGCCCGACCGGCGACGCTCGACGAGGCACTCGGGCTTCTCGCCAAGCACGGCGAGGATGCGAAAGTGCTCGCCGGCGGCCACAGTTTGATCCCGGCGATGAAGCTCCGCCTCTCGCAGCCGAGGGTTGTGGTTGATATCGGCCGCATCCGCGATCTTCACTCGATTAGCGAGCGAGACGGCAAAATCGCGATCGGCGCGCTTACCACCCACTACGAACTGGAGTCGACCGATTTTCTCAAGCGTTCCTGCCCGCTTCTTCCCGAAGTGGCCGGGAAGATCGGCGACATACAGGTGCGCAATAAAGGGACTATCGGCGGGAGCTGCGTCCATGCGGATCCCGCGGGCGACTGGCCGGCGGCGATGCTGGCCCTCGACGCCGAGTTCGAGATTGGGAGCCCACGGGGAAACCGGACCGTGGTCGCCAAAGATTTCTTCGTCGATATGCTGACTTCAGCGGTCCAGCCAGACGAGATCCTCAAATTCATCCGCGTGGCGGTGACGGCAAAGACAGCCGCATACGTCAAGTTCGCACAGAAGGCGAGCGGGTTTGCAATCGCAGGCATCGCGACCGTATTGGACAAGGCGCGAAAGGACGTTGCCATCGCGGTGACGGGCGTGGCAGCGAAGGTTTATCGTGCAGCTGCTGCGGAATCGTCCCTTCGCGGATTGGAGGTTTCAGCGACGACGATCGCGACGGCGGCCCAGAAGGTGGCGGATGGGGTCGATCCGCTTTCGGACATCCACGCTTCATCGGAGTTCCGGGCGCATCTCGCGCGCGTCCAGGCTAAGCGGGCGCTAGAGCTCGCTGCGAGTCGCGGATAAGACTCAACACAAATCCACAAAGAAGAGAATTTCCATCCCCTTGAGGTCTTTCGTCTTGAATCTTCGATGAAGCTTGCGGCGAAATACGCATTCGAGGCGCCGCCGGAGAAAGTCTTTGCGGCGCTCGTCGAGCCCGCGATTCTGCAGAAGTGCATCGAGGGATGCGAGAAGATGGAGAAGACGGAGGAAGACAGCTACGATGCGCATCTCAAGATCGGCGTCGCCGGGCTCAAGGGGAGCTACGTCGGAAAGATCCGGATCTATGAGAAGAAACGGCCGGAGTCGTTCACGCTTCAGGCCGCGGGCAAGGGCGCTCCAGGCTGGGTGGAAGGGACTGCGAGGATCCAGATCTCGCCCAAGGGTGAGGGGAGCGAGCTCCAATGCGAGTCAGAAGGACAGGTTGGTGGGGTGATTGCGGCAGTTGGCTCGCGGCTCGTGGAGGCGGCGGCGAAGAAGATGCTCCACGAATTCTTCCGCAAGCTAGGCGAGCAGCTAGAAAACGAACGACAACGAACGACGATGAACACCAGCGACCGACAATAAGCGCACGCCGGCGTTCGTTGTCGTTCGCTGACGTTCGTTGGTGTTCACTGCTAAGCTCGCGGATGCGAATTGTCGTACGCTTTTTTCAGCCGCTCAACCGTAACATGCGTATAAATTTGCGTGGTTGAGAGGTTCGCGTGTCCGAGCAATCACAGTGCAATTTAATCGTGTTCCCGGTAAGCCCGATTGCGTTCGCGGTTGCCTTCCCAAACCGGAGAAGCAGATTAACCCATGCTTATCCAGGCGTACCGTGTTGAGAGTCGCCGAGTGCCGCCCAGGCCTTCATGAATCGCGCGGCGCAGTTTTTTCCTCGTACCGGTATCCGTAAGGCGCGCTTCTTCCAAAGATTTACAACCTTCCGACGTAACGGGCTACGGAATCGGTCAAGTTCTTGACTCACTCTGGCGACCTTGTTATGCGTTGTAGGTCGTCGGTTATGCACCACGACGCTATATTGTTCACGCATCGATCGCGGATTCCGACATAGCCACTGCCTCTCGATTCAATTCGGCAGTTCAGAAGGCAGAAAAGGAGCCTACACAATGAACTCAATAAGGAGCTGGGCACGAATTGGACCGATGTTAACGATGGGGGTTGTTTGCCCAGTCTTCGACCTGAGAAGGAGCAGGCTCGGTCTGGCGATGGTCCGGAAGTTGAAACTCGCGCTATGTCGATCGCTGGTGTTGGCCGCACTCTTAGTCGGGGTTTGCCAGGTGAGCTTGGGGCAAGGAGATGCAGATTTAGAGGCGCCAGGTTTAGCACCTTTTCCCACTACTTCGGCGGGCGGCGGGGTAACGCTTTTTCAGAACGTCCGCATCTTCGACGGTAAGAGTGCCGCGCTCTCGGTTCCCTCCAATGTGCTGGTCAGAGGCAACACCATTGAGCGCATATCTACGAACCCGATCACCGTCGACACGAATACTAAAGTCCTCGTGATTTCGGGAGAGGGGCGGGTGCTGATGCCAGGCCTCATTGACGCACATTGGCATGCGTTCATGGCGGCGACATCCCAGATGCTCCTGATGACCGCCGACTCCTCCTACCTTCATCTGTTGGCTGCGCGACAGGCTGAAGCCACGCTGATGAGGGGTTTTACCACTGTGCGCGACTGTGGTGGCCCAGTGTTCGGGCTTAAGCGGGCCATTGATGAAGGCGTCGTGATTGGTCCACGCATCTATCCCTCGGGTGCTTTCATCTCACAAACCTCAGGTCATGGAGACTTTCGCTTCTCCTTCGAGGTTCCGCGGACGCTGGGCGGTCCACTGAGCCATTCCGAGCTTGAAGGCGTCGCAGCGATTGCCGACAGCCCCGATGAGGTTCGGCTGCGTGCGAGAGAACAGTTGAGACAGGGTGCGAGTCAGATCAAGCTAATGGCGGGTGGCGGGGTTAACTCACCTCACAATCCGATCGAATCGACCCAGTACACCGAAGCGGAGATTCGCGCTGCTGTGGAGGCGGCCGACAATTGGGGCACCTATGTGACCGTACACGCGTTCACGCCGCCTGCGATCCAACAAGCGGTCGCCGCTGGGGTCAAGTGCATTGAACACGGTCATCTTATCGATGAGCCCACCGCCAAATTGCTGGCGGATAAGGGCATCTGGTGGAGCTTGCAGCCCTTAACGTATGATGCAGACGTATTTGCGCGAATGAGCCCAGTGTCACAGAAAAAGGCACTACAGGTGTGGGCCGGAACGGAGAACGCCTATAAGCTGGCGAAGAAGTACAATATAAAGACGGCTTTTGGTACAGATATTCTGTTCGATGCGGGGGCTGCTAGCCGACAGGGAGCTTATCTCGCCAAGATGGTCCGCTGGTACACACCTGCCGAGGCACTCAAGATGGCTACCGCAGACAATGGCGAGTTGATGGCTCTTTCCGGGTTTATCAATCCCTATCCCGGCAAGCTTGGGGTGGTGGAAGAGGGCGCACTCGCGGATCTGCTGCTGGTCGATGGCAATCCGTTGGAAAATATCCAGCTCGTCGCCGAACCCGACAAAAACTTCCTGGTAATTATGAAGGACGGCGCAATTTACAAAGATACGCTGCCCAAGTGAGGACTTCCAGACTCTCCAGGAAACGGCGAGAACGCCGAGAACGCCGACATCGCCGCGAGTGCCGGGAGCGGAAAACGCCGAGCGGAAAACGCCAGATGCTTTCCTATCTCCACCGACCAGCAGGACGCTATTTGATGTACTTCTCAGCAAACACAGTGTCTTTCCCGCTTGCTTGATTTGCGATTGCTCGAAGCAATCACAGAGCAATTCTATCACGTTCCCGCTAAGCCGGATTGCGTTCGTGGTTGCCTTCCCTAACCGGAGAAGCAGATTAGCCCATGCTTATTCAGGCGTACCGTGTTGAGAGTCGCCGAGCGCCGCCAGCCGGCGGAATACCGCTGACACCGGTTTCCGTAGGCATAGTGCAGTTTACGGGAGGTAGCGATGAAGGAAAAGATGGGAAACGAAAAAAGGCAGCTACAGACCTGCTGATGAACCATAGCCCGCTCGTCTTTCATTTGGTGTATGGACCCAGTACATGGCACGCGGAATTGGTCCGCTGCGACGACGATTCTTTAGGAACGCCATTTTTTGAAGATGATGCTAAGGGCTACCGAATCTGGCTCCCTCAATCCACACACGACGGTTTCCATCTCTAGACATCATTCTTTATTGCTTGCTGTATCCTGAAAGACTGTCGAAATCTTCTCTTAAAATTTAGCGAGTGTATCCTTTAAAAATCTTGTGTACCTAACACGATTTCTATCAGTAATATTTTTGTTGTTGGGCCTTCCGATTACTACCATCGAAGCGTGAGCGAAACACATTTCCAAAAGAATGACTACGGGATGTCCGTTGGGTTATTCAGGAGCCTCTGATGCGGGCTTATCTCATCGACCGGCAGATCGAGGACATCCGCCAAGTCCTGTTTCGCCAGACACAATCATGGCAAATACTATCGACCTTGGTCGGTTCTGCTTGAGCAATCGACGCGCTAGAAAGCCCTAGGAACGCTCGGAGCGAGGTGTCGGCTATAGGAAAGGAAAATGCGCTACCGTTGAAGCCAAAGCGAAATTACCTACTACTTGCACACCCATCGGGATCTTCAGGGCTTGGCTTTGGGATGGTTAGGGCCTTTTGCTTTGCTCTTTGCGATGATCCGCCACGCGAAGATCACGAGCAGTGAGCCGAGGAAGGCGGCTATGAGATCCTCGAAGGTAACTTTCAGCTCTCCGAGCGCGAAGTCGATTCTAAACAGCCTGAACAACTCGCCTCCGATCACCGCGCCGGCCATGCCGATCAGGAGGTTTGTCCAGCGACCCAAGCCCTCCTTTTTCAGAGTGACAGCTCGTCCCGCGAGCGTGCCCGCGAATCCGCCGACAATGATCCACACGATAATTTGGCCAAGGTTCATGACTTGAATGCTACGCTGCGAGCCGTTTAAACGGGCGTGTAGGAGAAGAAGTCCTCATCGCTAGCCAAAAAAAACTGTGGTTAGAGCGTACCGAGTATCGCTGGCCTGGGCAACTGCAAACCGGTTGCACCGCCATTTTGTGAAAGAGGTTTTTGTGAATCATCTACCGATTGCGGGCGTGCGGTCGTTGACGTTCGTCGGTGGTCATTGACGTTCGCTGTCGTTCGCTGCCTAGGCTCGCGGATGCGAATCGTTGTAGGCCTTTTTCAGACGTTCGACCGTAACGTGCGTATATATCTGTGTGGTTGAGAGGTTGGCATGTCCGAGCAATGTCTGAACGCTGCGGAGATCTGCTCCATTTTCTAATAGATGGGTAGCAAAGCTGTGCCGGAGCTTATGCGGACTTATCGGTAGTTGGATCGAAGTATTCTCGACATACTTTTTGAGGATGACCCAGACCGATCGGGTGGAAATGCGCCTGCGCAGTTTACTGATAAAAAGCGGTCCAGCATGGACGCCGGCGTGCTGCCGATATTTCTGGATGGCCTGCAACGCTAAATCGCCGACTGGTATGACGCGTTCTTTACGACCTTTTCCCAGAACCCGCACCGATTCGGCGTAGACATCGACATCAGCTACATCCAGAGCGACCAGTTCGCTCAGCCGGAGACCGCTGCTGTAAAACAATTCAAGAATAGCCGCGTCGCGGCTGATGGCCCAAGCCGGCGCTTGATTCTTTTTCTGGATCTGGTTCGGCTTATCGAGTAGTTCGCCGACCTGAGCCACGGAGAGCACGATGGGTAACTTTCTCTCTAGTTTTGGTAGACTGACTTCTTTGAGCGGATTAGCAGGTAATCCCGCGCGTTCCGTCAAAAAGCGATAGAAGCTGCGCAAAGCAGCGAAGGTGAGTCGCACATAAGAACGGGCCATGTCCTCTTTCATGCAGGCCAGCAGAAATTCGCGAAATTCGGATACGGTTACCACATGCCACGGGACCTCTCTGTCTCGGAATGCTCGAAACCGCTCCAGAGCGTGACGGTAGGCGATCACCGTTCGAGGGGACGCCGAACGTTCGACCTCGAGGTAAGAAATAAATTGCTCAACCCATCGATCCTTCTTTGGCGGCGCCATTGGGGAACAATGGTAACTCAAGTAGGCATTCGATAACAATCGTGGAAATCGGAGCGGACGCGCGGTTGGCGTGAGCTACCCTGAAGCGGTCGGGCGAAACCCGACTCCGCGAGGCCTACGTCGCGGCGAAGCTCAATGGTGTTGCTTAAACTGAGAACTCGGGCGCGCCAAAGCGCAGCAGCGGCGGTGGCAGTCCGGCAGGAATGGCGCGCTGGCAGGTGGCGCGGAATGGCCGGACTGTGAGCCTTGAGCGACACTCTCACAGGTCCTCTCGCTGCCGCTCGACGACGTGTATCGCCCTACCGACCTTCCGCCAACAACGCGACCAAACGTTGCCTTCGCTCCCGTTCATCAACCAAGAGTTCAATTACTAGATCGAGAGTCACGAAATCGTGACCGTCGCAGAGCTGAATGACTCGCTCATATTGAGCAATGGCGGCATCTTCCATTTTTACCGCGCTAAGTAGCGCAGAATCCAAATTGGTTGGGTCCGCTGGTGGCGGCAAACCCTTGTGCGCTCTCGGCAATTCCACTGAGCCCGGCACGCGGCCATCCAGCGCCTTGATGCGTTTTGCCAAGCGTCGCGCGTGAGCTAAAGCGGTTTGCACTTCATCGTCGAACAAGGCCTTGACCGGTTCGGCACGAGAACCCTCCAGATCGATCGCGTTCGCCAAGTAATTTTGGATGACCTCGATTTCCGTCGCGTAGCAGATCTGTAACTCAGCGACGATCTCGGAGACTTTGTCCATCGGCGCTCAACGCTTGGCGCCCATTGGATCGCCCAGATGAGCAGGCTGGCTGGTAGCACCGACATCACCCTGGCGAGTGGTATCTCTTCTAAAGTACAGCACAGCTGAACGAGTTTCCATGCCGTCCGGCGATACCGCAACGATGGGAATTTCAAAGTCGTTGTCAGTAAATTTGAAATGGTAACGAAAGGTGCCGTCGGGCTGTAATTGGATCGGTTGGCCGGCGACAGTTACCTTCGCTCGCGGGTCAGTGCCGCCGTAAAAAATCACCTCGGCGTTTACGTGCATGAAAAATCCGCGCTCGACCGGTCCACCCCAACTCGAGGCAAAGCCACTCCAAAGGCTGCTTTCGGACGCCAACTCGCCCCAGCTAGACAACGGAAACTCTAGACCGGACCAAACAGCAGAACTGAGGGCCGAGGAGGTTAATTCCGCTGAGCTTAGTCCGAGAGCGCCTAGCTCTGACGCGCCGGAGGAAAGGGCCGTCAACTCGCTCCAACTAGATAGTGCAAACTCCAGGCCGGACCAAGCAGCGGAACTCAGAGCGGATGAAGTCACCTCTGCTGAGCTTAGTCCAAGGGCGCCTAACTCTGAAGCTCCGGCGAAAGAACTCAGAGCCCGGGAACTCATTTCGGCGCTACTTAGTCCACCGGCGATCTCGAGTGAGCTCGGTGCAACTTCCCTGAGCCTAGTTTCACTTCCAGCAGCGGTTTGCCAACTTGCCAGTGATTCGCTGCTGGCTGCCAAGGTCTCGGATGATTCTGCGGATGAAGGTACACCGAGACTGCTCAATCCGGCACTGGAAAGTCCACCGCCGAAAATCTCCTGAAACGCACTGAACATGCTGGACGCTTCGGGAGCGAGGAGCTGAGCCAGCCGACCCTTAGCCAATAATTCGCTGGCTGATTCTGAATCGAGCTGGGCCGCGAGATCTGTCCGCAAGTAATTAGTAAGCTCCTCAGAAGTCATCGACGAGAGTCGCCCAACGAAGGCTTTCCCCAGCAAAGTCTCCAAGATGTGGAGTTGTGAGTCATGCCAGCTCGACGGACCACCAAGATTCGAAGCCGCAGCCTGCTGAAGGCGCGCCAGCGCCTGGGCGAGGGGTTCGCCAGTCACCTTTGCGGCCTCGATAACATCCAGTAAGAAATTGAAGCCCAGATGAAATGGGACCGTAGCAAATTGACTCTCCCATTGTGGACTGATCGATTCAGGAGGCGTATGGGTCGGACCCGCTTCGCCGATGGTGCGCGCCGCGCCCTCTTCACCTCTCAAAACGAACTCGACTCGATAATCGGTATCCGCCTGCTGCACCGGGATATACCAGTTGCGAGCGATTTCGTTAATCTCGATCGTGGTCTCGAGTTCAGGACCGCGAAATACCTGAAGCAAAAGCCGCCGTTTCTCCGGGAACGCGGCATAGTCAAAATCCCAATAGGTGAAAAGCCAGTGCGGGTCTCGCGCCACAATAAACATCTGACCGTAACCCGATGGGAGTTCACCGAGATTATCGAATTCCCTATTTTCAACCGCCGGCGCCTTTGCTTCGAAACGAGACCGGTCCTCTCCGGTTTCGTCCGGCCCACCGCCCACGCGAAATCCATCCTTATTTTCCACAGAGTCTTGGCTCATGATAAACAAACCGATTCCACCACCGCGTATTGCAGCCGAAAGAGTCGAGGAAATCAATTAGGTATGCAACGGCTTTTTCGGGGGGCCGAATTTTACGCTTTTTTTAAGGCAGTCGACGGTCCGGCCGGATCCAATTTTCTTCGGCATCGCTCGTCCCCAAAAGACCCATAAACACGTAATCAAAAACGTTGGGCTGCTCGTGGGCGAGCACGACCGGAAATGGTGGCGCCGATTCCGATATAATTCTAGCGCCCCCCTGACTCGTCCAACGCTTCGGCCAATGAGGAATCTTTACTGACCAAACTGCCGAGATAGACGTTCTTGGGCGAGAGCGTGTACGGAGCACGCTGGATGTTCTGCGCATTTTGCAGACGGGAGAAGATCACCGAAGCTATTTTGGCTTTCGGAACTGTCTTTTCACCGAAGCCATATGGAATATTGCTCGACCAGAACTGAACCATTTCGACACCGTTTTTTTGCGTGACACCTAGAAAGATCGCGGAATGTCCGTGTTCATGCCGTCCGACATTGGGATTCCAGAATATTTTCATGAAATCCCCAGGCTTCGCTGCATTCCACGAAGTGAAGTTTGGTCCGAGATCTAATTCGCGAAAAAGACAGGCAGTACCTGGCCCGTTTGCATTCCACCGGCCCCAAACCCCCACGCCGTCAGGTTGACCTTTCACGGCTAGTTGCTCCGCGAGCGGACTCGCAATAGGCGCGCCTCCGTTGAGTTTCTCGACTGCTTGGACGAAAACCAAGTAAGTCGCACCGGAGCAGTAGCTCGGAACCGCGGCTCTGGGATTGATGGTGAGACGGCCCGAAGAAACTCGCACGGCCGTCTGCAGGTTGGCGGTCGCTGCATTCGAGGCGGAGTACCCACCCTGTTTCGGCATCTGCGGTAGCAGCGAAAGAATGACCTGATTTGCATCGGAATGGAACTGGTTTTCCGCGACGCTCGCCGTTGTCCAGGCACAGAACGAACCGGCTGCTATCAACAATTTTTCAACTATGCGCATAAGAAATGGGAGAGAAAAGAACTCAGGTCCGCTGGCTGGCAAGTATTTACGAACAGGTTCCTGCGCACAAATGGAAAAGTAAGTAACCATAATTGCTGCAATGACATTGAAAACTTCAATATTTCTGATAGTGTTCCGGTGAACATTGATGGAGACTTTGACTGAGCGGCAACGGGCGGTGCTAAATTACATACGACAGCATCAGCGAGAGACAGGTTTTCCTCCAACCAGCCGCGAGATTCAGCGGCATTTTCAATTTCATAGTCAGACTGCGGCCATGAATCACCTGCGCGCGCTGGAACGCAAGGGTGTCATCAGCCGTTCTCCGCACAAAGCTCGCGGCCTGAGCGATCCTGAGATGAGGATGCGTTCAGAGCAACGAATGGTGCCCCTATTGGGGGCGATTCCCGCCGGCCATGCCACTGATTCAGCGGCAACGGAAGAGACAAAATTTGCGGTCGATTCCAAATTCTTCGGCGTCAATGAAGCGAGTGAAGTGTTCGCCTTAAAGGTGCGGGGTGAGTCGATGATTGGGGCCCAGATTCTCGATGGAGACACTGTGTTGCTAACGCGATCAATGCCGCACGAAGGCGACATAGTGGCCGCGTTGATTGACGGTGAAGTCACGCTCAAGCGCTATCAGCTCAAAAGAGGCAAACCCTTTCTGAAAGCAGAGAATCCGTCTTATCCGGATTTGATTCCGGCAGCGGAATTGGTCATCCAGGGAGTGATGATCGGATTGATTCGCCGGTCGCGCTGACCGGCGATTTTTGCAACATGCAAGTTGACGAGCTTGCATGGCTGCTGCCATCGTCCCTCGCTTATGAATTTTCGGTTGGGATTTCTGGCGGCTCTTGTTGGCCTGGGGACGGTCACTGCTCAAGAGGAGCCGATCTTTGGCTACGGCGACGTAGTAAAGAAAGCCGAAGCATTGGCTCAACAGCCGTTCGCGGCCCAACCACAACAGCTTTCTCCTGATTTGCAGAATTTGGATTATGATCTTTACCGCCGAATCCGCTTTTTGCCCGAGCATACGGTGTGGCCCTCACTTCCCTACCGGCTCGGGTTCTTTCACCCCGGATATTATTACAAGCAGCAGGTTTTAATTCATGCGATCGAACCGGATCGGCTCAGAGACATCCCTTTTTCGCCCTCTTATTTCCATTATGATAAGGAAATAGTGTTCAGCGGGCGAGAAACCTTCGCTGGTTTCAAGGCTTACGTTCCTTCGACGCGTCCTGGTGTTCAGGACGAGTTTCTTTCCTTTCTTGGGGCGAGCTATTTTCGGGCTATCACGAAAGGACTGCATTGGGGCTTGTCCACACGCGGACTGGGCGTCAATACCGGGTTGAGTCCAGAAGAATTTCCCAGCTTTTGCGAGTTCTGGATTCGCCAACCCAAACCAACCGACACGAGTTTGCAATTCTATGCGCTATTGGATAGTCAGAGCGTGACCGGGGGCTATCAGTTCAACGTGCACTATGGCGAGACCACCACCATGGACATTCAAGCGACTCTATTCTTCCGCAAGAAACCGCAGGTCGTGGTCCTCGCGCCCCTCACCAGTATGTTCTATTTCGGCGAGAACACGGTGAATAAACCGACATTGAAGCCCGACTATCAACCTACCGGCAAGATGGAGTTCTCGATGAATAAGACCGATTTTAAACGGAGAGAGTTTCGCCCGGAAGTGCACGACTCCGACGGTCTACTGATGGAAACTGTATCTGGTGAAAAATTATGGGCTCCTTTAGACAACCCCAAATCCGTTGTCGTACGAAAGTTCTCTGACGTGACTTCGTTTTCTCTTTTACAGCGCGATCGAGATCTGAGCCATTACCTGGACCTGGAGGCCGAATATCATCGTCGTCCTAACCTGACTGTTGTGCCGAAAAGCGACTTTGGTCCGGGGTATGTGCGACTACTGGAAATTCCTTCCACCGATGAATACAGCGACAACATGGTGGCGGGTTGGGAGCTGGCCAATACTCCAGAAGCCGGCAGCCGGTACGAGTTTGCTTATCAACTGGTTTGGAATGGCAAAGAGGCGGGCACCAACCAATTCCGGGTTGTCTCCACGACGGTTGTGCCGAATCCGCGAGCGAGCGAGACGCGTTTTACGGTAGAGTTTGCCAAACCGGAGAACGGCGAGACCATTCCAGTGGATGAGCTGCGTCCTTACGTTGTGGCAAACCAAGGCGGTCAAGTGAAGGATATACAATTTGCGCCAACTGAGCGAGGTTGGCTGGTGAGCTTTACCATTTTCGATCCAACTCCGCCCCAGAGTATGGATGTTAGCTGTGTTATTTTGCGGCGCGACCGGTTTTGCTCGGAAAAATGGCTATATCTGCTGAATACTTAACCCTTTTACGCGTAGGAATTAATGCATCACCCGAGTGGAAAGAGGCTTGGGACCGCATCAACGACTATTTGGATGCTCTCAAAGTCCCTGAGGACGTTGAGCGGCAGCTCGTTCTACTTTCGAGTTTCGAGCAAGCGATTGCGCGGAAACGCCAGGAACCGTTCACCCCGGCGACCCAGCTCGCGTTCGAGGAGACTCAGCGGGCCCTGGATCAAGCTCTAGGCCATTTGATCGGGACGGGGGTGCCGCCGGATCGGAGATCGGTTGAAGAGCGCATTCGCCTTTTCCTGACGGAACCGAGCGAGCGAGGTAGTTTCAAGTCGCACGTCCAGTTATCCGATGAGGTTTTGGAAGCTCTTCGAGAGGTTAGACTCAAGCCGACCCCGCGGCTGCAGCAGGCAAGTATCACCGCCCGCCCGTTTCGATTTTCTTCCACCGGTGAAAAGGTCATTACTTTCGCGGAGCGATTGGCCTTCTTGGGATCCAACCGAATTTTAAGCTGGTGTCTTGGTTTGGGCATTATTGGATTATTGATTTTCGCGAGTTTGTAAATCTATTCGCGTGGTAGTGGTTGTTTTAGGAAATGGAAGATTGGGTCCTTCAATGAAATGGTTCAGCATATGAGCGGTCCAGATCGATCAGCAAGACTCGTCGAACTCGTTGGGCCAGCGAGACTAGATGAAGTCTTTCAGGCGAAGGTCCGCCTACGACGTTGGGCGGTGGGCCTGGTCACTCTGGGTATTGCCGGCATCGGCATTTGGCTGATGTGCGACATGCTGAATTTGGGAGGATGGAGCCCGCTCAAAGTGGTGGAGCTCGGCCTTTTCGTACTGCTATTCACAGCTCTCGCCTTTGGGTTTACCCAAGCCTTTATCGGATTTCTGGTTTTGGCGGAAGGACATGAGCCGCTCAAGATCACAAATACGCTGGACCCGGCCACACCGCTGGCGTCCACTGCGATCGCTATGCCGATTTTTAACGAAGACGCAACGACCGTTTTCGGCAATATCCGGACTCTATACGATTCGTTGCAGCAAAGAAGCGAGCTTGAGAATTTTGATTTTTATCTTCTGAGCGATTCGGTTGAGCCCAGCAAAGTGGTAGAGGAAGAACTCGCCTGGGCAGACCTCTGCCGGCAGACCAACGGCTTCGGTAAGATCCATTACCGGCGAAGACGCTTGCCGGTAAACCGCAAAAGCGGGAATATCGCTGATTTTTGCCGGCGCTGGGGGCATCGGCATCGGTACATGATCGTCCTCGATGCCGACAGCATTATGACCGGTGAAGCGGTTTCATCATTGGTGCGGCTGATGGAGGTGAATCCGCGTACCGGCATCATTCAAACCATGCCAAAGCTCGCGAAAGCGCAGACCTTATTTGGCCGAATTCAGCAATTCGCGTCCCGTCTTTACAGTCCAGTTTTCGCAGCGGGACTGAACTTTTGGCAACAGGGTGCTGGAAATTATTGGGGACACAACGCGATCATCCGAGTCTCTCCTTTCCTCACCAGTTGCGGGTTGCCCGAACTTCCTGGACGGGCGCCATTGGGTGGACGCGTGCTGAGCCATGATTTTGTCGAAGCGGCGCTAATGCGAGACGCTGGTTGGGAAGTCTGGTTCGCCTACGATCTCGAGGGCAGCTATGAAGGTTTGCCGCCCAACCTGACGGAGTACGTAAAACGCGATCGTCGATGGTGCCAAGGGAATCTCCAGCATATGTGGTTTCTGTTGGCAGAGAAAATCCGTCCGGTGAGCCGGCTTCATCTCATCCAAGGAATCCTTGCTTACGGCTCATCTCCGTTGCTGGCGCTATTTATCCTGTTCGGAACTTTTCAAGCTGCGATTGATCGGTGGCATCAAAAGACGTTGAACGTTCAGCTTCCGTCCGCGTTCATTCTCATGTTTTTGACCTTGTTATTGCTATTCAGTCCGAAACTCTTAAGTCTGATCCACCTTTCTTCCCAATCGAAGTCGCTGAGGCCCTATGGGGGAGGGTTACGTGCGGCCGTTGGAGTTCTCCTTGAGGTCGTGTTCTCGATCCTGGTTGCGCCGATCATGGTTTGGTTTCATACCCGATTTGTTTTCCGAAATCTGGGAGGACAGACGGTGACTTGGCATACCCAGACCAGAGAAGGCGGAGAGGGTCCAGGTTGGGCGGCTACGCTGAGTGAATACTGGCCGCTGCCTGTCTGCGGGATTGGCTTGGGCCTGTTCGCGTGGTGGATTTCTCCGGGGTATTTTCTTTGGCTTCTGCCGATCCTCCTCGGTCTCTGGTTGGCGGTTCCTTTGGCGCTATTGAGCGGACGATCCGGCCTGCTCAAGACTTTTTTTCTAACGCCGGAAGAAACCGAGCCAGTAAAGGAGCTTACGACCTCTTACGTCTTCCAATTGCGCGAAGGCGACCAGTTCGTGCACGCAATTCTCGATCCGTTCTACAATGCGGTACATGTTGCTCTCCAGAAAGAGCGGCGCAATCATGCTCCCGCCGCCGAAGGCTATGTGGCGTCCCTGGCCGCTAAACTCTTCCGGCAAGGTCCGGAGGCGCTGACCCCTCGCGAAAAAAGAGCTCTCCTGGCCGATGGCCCGACGGTTGCGCGATTACACGTGCTCATTTGGAAAACGCCGGCCCACCTGATGAATCCGGTTTGGTCAAAAGCGTTGGAAAGTTACCGTTCACCGGAACGCCTATCGAGGGCGACTTCGGAACCCATGGAACCGAGCCATTCTCCGGTTGATCCCGCCGTCGCCTAAGCACGCAAACAGACGCGCCAGCCGCCGTAGCTTACGCTAATATCTGTTTCACAGCTATTTATGACCGAGCGAAGCAGTTGGCCCCAGCCAGCCGGCTACCGGACAACTTCTGAAAACTCGGCTCGACAGGACCAGAAAGCAGGTTTTTCCTAAGAGGCTACTGATGAAACGAATCTTGTTCGGCGTCTTTTTTGTTGTCGCCATCGCCGCTCTTCTTTTTCTCTTACTAGGCCGAGACGAAAGTGAAAAAACGCCTGCTGCGCGATTGGCCTCCCCGGATAGCGTCCTTTATCTTGAGCTTCGCGACGTACCGGAATCCATGAAACGGTGGCCGGAGACGACCCTGAGCAAGATATGCCTGGAGCCGACAGTCGCCCGGTTTTTTTCGCGCCCGATTGGACAAATACCGCCGTCGTGGAAAGCGGCTTGGTCTGCACTGGTGCGATTGCGGCCGATAAACATCTATTTGTGTTGTTCGGACTGGAGCGGCAAAGATTGGGTTTTCGGCGCCAGGTGCTCAGGTGACTTGCGCGACTGGCAAAGCGAAATTGATGACCGGGTTCATGAACTATCCGGCTACCGGTTAGCAGTGATATCGTCGGATCCGCAACGTCCTGCCAGTCGGTCTCCCAGAGCGGGAAAATTGATGTTCGCTGTCCGTAGTGGCCAGTGGTTACTCTTCAGTTTACGCCCTGAGGCTCTCCGCAGTAGCTTGAAAAGGATCGGCAACAAGCCGGCCGGACTTGAAACTTCCGAGGTTTTCCGTCAGTGCCACACCCACGTTCCGTCTGATGCCGATTTCTTCGGATTCGTGAGCGGCAAAACGGAGGGACCATCGTCCTCGCCATCGGATTGGCTTGCATCTTCCAACGCAATTCCGGCGGTTATGCTCGCAACGAAATTGGAGGGACCAAATATTCATGATACAGTTTTTACTCGTGTTACCTCTGGCCAGACCAAACTTCCGGCTAAGGGAATGTACCTTACTACGCCGGAGACCCTCGCTTACATCTCTTTGCCTTTGGATTTGCTGCACATCCGTGAATTGACGAGAAGGATGGCCAAAGAATGGGGCATTGCTCAAACCGCTGAACAGTACCTTAACGAAGTGACCAACTCTGGAGTCGATTTTCATCACCTCAGCGAGGTCGTGAAAGGGGCGGAGATAGTGATCAATCAAAAGCCAAGCCAGGACCTGCTCGATGGGTTCTTCCTTTTGCAAGTGAGTGATCCTGATTCTTTTGCCGGAATGATACGCAAGATTCTACAGCAGGAGTTTCCGGACCGGTGGACAGAAAAAGATATGGGCGATTCACCAGTGTTCCGATTCGCGGCGGGCCAATCGGTTAACTTCGTCTTTGGTATGAGCGGCAACTATTTTGTCGCGGCCCGGAATGAAGAGGCTTATGCCGAAGCGCGGGCGCGCTTGCAGGATCAACAGATTGGCCTGCGTGCTCCAAGCAATTATAAAATTGTGGATGTCAGCCAACCTTCGGCGGTCCAGTTCTATCTCGACGCAAACACTTTGTTTGAGCGTGGGTATGGAAGCATTCGGCCAATGCTTGTTTTCGGTGCGGCGCTGGTGCCCAACCTGGCTGATTTCATCGATCCGAACGCTCTGCCGGAAACGTCCGAGGTATGTAAACATCTGACACCTATTCTAATGTGCCGACGCGAGCTGCCGGATGGTACTCTCGATGATTCCGTTGGACCGCTGACTGCCTTCGAGGCAAGCGCTCTCGGTGTTGGAGCCGCTGCCGGCTTAAGCTTTATCGAGCGGTAAGAACACGCTTCGGCACGGAGCATAACAGACTTCATAAGACCTATGGGTCTCATATGTCCTATGGGTCTCATCGGCCCTATGAGTCGCAACCTCGTTCAAAGCTCGTCTCTCTGTTTTAGCATGTGAACAAAGGCGCTGGTTGCCGGAGCTTGACGACGCGCCCGACGCTGAACTAGCCCGATAGGGCGCCAGGTGTCCACTGATTCAATTTCCACGGCAACAATGCTGCCGATCTGCCGTTCTTCTTCGATCGTATTCAGTGGTACAATCGAAATGCCGTCCTCGATCTCTACCGCCCGCTTCACCGTTTCAATGTTATCAAACTCCATTGACCGGCGGATGCTAACCGTGTGGGCTTTGAAAATTCGATCGATCGCCTTCCGAGTCGGCAGATCGAAACTGAAGGAAATGAATTTCTCGCCTTCCAGCGCGGTGATCGGTACGCTTTGACGATCAGCTAGCGGGTGAGTCGGCGGACAGATCAAAACCAACTTGTCTTTCCAACTGCTTTCGATGACTACGCCGCGATGGCGTGTAGGGTAGGCGACGAATCCGAGATCGGCGGCTCCTTCGGCTACGTGTTGATATACTTGAGCCGACCGCAAATATTCTACTTGGACCTCGATTGCCGGAAACGCTTTCTTAAAAAGCTTCAAGTTGCGCGGTAATTCATGCAGCCCAATGCTGTGTACTGTGGCGATTCGCAAATGACCGGATACCACCTTTTGTAATTGCGCCAGGCGATCGCCCAGACTGTCGTAGATGCGAAGGATCTCTTGGCTGGCTTGGAGAAACGCCCGACCTTCCGCTGTTACCGAAAAATTTTTGTTGGCTCGTTCGATCAGCGCTACCTTGAATTTCTGTTCAATCGCCCGGATTTGCTGACTCACAGCGCTTTGCGTGATCGTATTCAATTCGGCGGCCTTGGAGAAGCTAGAAGTCTCGACCAGATCGCAAAAAATCTTAAGCGTTTCGATTTGCATTCGCTAGCGATAAGCCGATCGGGCAGAATAAGTTTTTCTAATAATTGAGTCAATGGCTGCGGACATTTCAGAAAATCTGGTAAGAGTGCGACAGGCTATCAGCGAGGCGGAGAGAGCGGCTGGCCGTCCTAATGGTTCTGTTCAGCTGGTCGCGGTGACCAAAACCCATCCAGTCGATGTAATCCAGAAAGCGATTGATGCCGGCCAGTTGATCTTTGGAGAAAATCGGGTGCAGGAAGCGCGAGCGAAGATTCCAGAGTTATCATCGCGGGTACAGTGGCATCTGATCGGACATCTGCAGAGTAACAAAGTGCGCATCGCGCTACCGTTATTTCAGCTCATCCACGGTGTCGATTCAGTCGAACTATTGGCGGACATTGATCGGGTAGCGACCGAGTTGGGTCTTTTCCCGCGGGTTCTTTTGCAAGTCAACGTCGCCGGAGAAGCGTCGAAGTTTGGATTTTCGCCAGCCAAATTATTTGAGCAGATTGAGACGGTCGCGGGATTTAAGCGAGCCAACATCGAAGGATTAATGACAATTCCGCCACTTGCACCGTCCCCGGAACATTCTCGGCGCTATTTTGTTGCGTTGCGAGAATTGCGCGATCGGTTAACGCGCGAGTCCGGTTTTCCGTGGCCCGAGCTTTCAATGGGCATGAGTGGCGACTATCTGGTCGCGATTGCAGAGGGCGCGACGATGGTTCGAGTGGGTACGGCGATATTTGGGGAACGGCGTGCGAGGTGAGTAGGGAGAATGGGCGGCCGCCGGGGCGCAACGAAGCTTAGCGAATGTGGCCTCGGCGCTTTGGTAGCTGGGCCTTTTCGTTCTGGATCTCCATGCCGCCGGGTTGAGCCATTCGTTGCTCGCCCATTTCGTCATTGCGAGCCCACTACCCTCTCGGTCAAATAATTCAGCGGGCCGGGAAGGAAGCGCAGCAATTCAAGCAGGTTGCTCGACATGCGAGGATGAAGGACAGACCAGCGCGCTAGCCGATTGATCCATAGACGTCCGGTGTACAATTGCCGATGAGCCTCCCAGTATTCCTGTCGGCAATCAACTCGGTTGACGATTGACCTTTTAATTGTTTCCGCCGCTAGTAGCCCAGATTTAAGGGCGTACAGAATTCCCTCTCCGGTGAATGGCTCGACGACTCTGGCGGCATCGCCGACATAGAACAGTTTTTCCTGGCGAGTTACCATCGGCTTGCGCGTAAGGGGGGCTATTGAGTTCCAACGGTGGTCGCTCGCCAAACCAAATCGCCTTGCTATCATTCGGCGAAATTCTTCGGCCAGCGCGGGCCGACTGACCACACAGACTCCCACCGTGTCCTGGTCAACGGTTTGTCTACCAAGGTAACCCTGTGGCCACAGTTCCAGTGCGACATGCGGTTCCCATTTGGCCGCAAAGTGCGTTTGGTAGGCGATCCGATCGGTTCTGGTCTGCGGGAAATGATGCAGAAAGCGCGCGACCGATGAATTTCGGCCATCGGCAGCAATCAGGAACTCGGCGCCAACGACGCGTGTTTCCGTTTGTATGCGCCAACCTTCAGTCAGACCCAGCACCGGTTCTCCATGCCAAACTTCTGCTCCCAGTTCGCGGGCGCGGTTCAGGAGTGCATTGTCTAACAGGCGACGACGCAACGCTACCTCGCCCCGTTCGTTTTGAGGCAACCGTCGACGGATCCGGACACCTCTAAGATTCACAAATTCAACCCACTGTAGCCTGGAAGAGGGCAGGGCAGCGATTTCGGTGGCTGTACCGAGACGATCGAAGACCTCCCAGCAAGCAGGATTTAGGCAATCACCGCAAACTTTGTCTCTCGGAAAAAAGGTGCGTTCGATTACCAGCGTTCGTAGTCCGGATGCCGCGGAGATTGCGGCGGCGGTGGCTCCGGCCGGACCACCTCCGACGACTACCACATCATACCTGGTCACACGAATAGGGCTCCGATCTCATCGGCGACCAAACGGCCCGCTCTGGTAAGTCGAACGTAGTCACCGACGGCTTCAAGGTAACCCGCTCTTTCCAAGTCTTCGAGTTCTGCTGCTTGCTGCACGATTTTAGAGCGAAGGACTCCGTTGTTGGTTCGCAGTCCAAAGATTACGCGTTCCGATTCTCTGGTCGTTTCCTCCAGAAGCTCTTCGCATACCCTGGTCGAATCTCCCAGCGCGGTTTCTGTGATGTAGGTTTGCGTGTCAGCGATATTTTGCCAACGGTGCTCTCCGACAGTGGAGAATGCACTTGGCCCAAGACCAAGATAATCCTTTCCGTGCCAGTAGGCGAGATTGTGCAAACATTCGCGTTCTGGTCGTGCGTAGTTAGAAATCTCGTACTGCGCGAAACCCTGCTGGTTGAGGAAGTCCATCGTCGCGGCAAAAAACTCTGCGTCTTCGTGGGAATTTTGCCGAAACTCTCCCGTTTGAAAGCGCCGAAAAAACTCGGTGTCTTCTTCATAGGTCAAGCAATAGGCCGAGATGTGATTTGGTCCCAATGCCACCGTTTCGCGCAGCGTCTCCATCCATTGTTCGCGCGATTGGCCCGGCACACCAAAGATCAAATCCAGATTCACGTTTTCGAATCCAGCGGTGCGCAGGATATCGTACGAACGCCGGGCTTGGGCACCGGAATGCACCCGTCCGAGGCGTTGAAGAATTGCGGAATCCCAGGACTGAACCCCCATGCTGATTCGGTTAACGCCAAGAGAAAGCAGTAAGCTCGCTTTCTCCGCCGAAACCGTCGCCGGATTCATTTCCAAGGTCCACTCGGTCAGATTCGTTAGATCCAGACGGTCCCGCAATCCGCTAAGCAGGAAATCTAACTGTGAGGGCGATAAAGCCGATGGGGTTCCGCCACCGAAAAAAATAGTTTGAACCGAGAGACGGTCAGAACCGAAGCGATCGAGTTCGATCAGCAGCGCATCGAGAAATCCCTGAACCTTGTTTCGATCGGAAGCTTCTTTATAGAAGCTGCAGTAGGGACAGATTTTTGGACAGAAGGGGATGTGGACATAAAGGTGTTGTATCCCTCGCAGGTGTCTCATTTAAAACTCAAACTAACATGCCGCTCGACTTCAAGTCCAACGGGCTGCTAAATCCTGCTTTGCTTTCGCAACAGTTCAAGGCTAAACCTCCCTCGTGATCAGAGTTGTCGTGACAGTACTGGTCAGTTTGCTGAGCTCGGGAATTCTTGTCGCAACGGCACAAACGTCTGAGCCCGGCCCCTCTTCGCTTCCAACGGCGGAAGTGACTCCGACGCCTTTGCCGACGCGTTCCATTGTCTATCGGACAGGCAGCTCAGATGCGATCTACGATTATAAAGTGAACGTTTCAGAGGTCCGGCGCATGGTGGACGAGGTGGTTACCAGCGTTACCGGCCAGCCAACCGTGGCTGCTGCTTGGGCGTCTCTGGTTAAACCGAGTGATATCGTCGGTATCAAAGTCTGCGCTAATGGTGCCCCGTTGTTCAGCACACATCCGGAGGTGGTTGAGACAATTATCGATGGCCTTCGCCAAGCCGGTGTTCCGCCTGAAAATATTGTTGTCTGGGATCGCGAAGCGAAACTTTTGAAGCGGGCCGGGTTCCATTTTCACAGGGGCAGTTATCGGGTGATGTGGAACGAAGACAACTATGATCCGCAGGTTGCGCTTAGTTCTCCGGTGACGGGTCGCCTGATTTACGGTGATCTCTTATTTGTGGGTAAACCTCGGTTGAATCTCAAAACCGAGCACAACGGAGACGAAAAGAATAAGAAATTCTCCATGGCAAATATGAGCAATGAGAGCCATTTGAGCCTCGTGCTTTCCAAGGTAGTCACGAAAGTAATCAATGTGCCGGTGCTTTCGGATAACGTGTACTGCGGCTTATCAGGAGCGCTCTACAACATGACCGTGCAGAATGTCGATAACTGGCGTCGATTGATAGACGAACCCGTCCATGGTGATCCGGAGATCGCCGAGATGTACGCTGATCCCCGCGTTAGCGAGAAAGTAGTTTTGCATATCATGGACGGTTTGGTTGCGCTCTATGCGGGAGCGCCGTTTGGGGACACCAACTACGCGGTTCAATTCGGGACCATTTATGCCAGCAAGGATCCGGTGGCCTTAGACGCGGTTGCTGCGAAGCAACTAGATGGCTGGAGGGTGCAGGCTAAGATGGATCCGGCATCTAAGATTGCGAAATATATTCAGACTGCCGGCCAATACCAGATTGGCAATTCCGATTTGGCCAAGATCGACATCCGAGATCGGCGTAACCCTTGACCTTTCCCCCGTCAGATTCAGGGTTGTTCCCGTTACTCAAACGCGTCTCGCGGTCATTCTATCTCAGTATCCGATTCCTGCCATCGCGAATACGCCCGGCAATAGCAATCGGATACTTGCTGGCCCGAGCCTCTGATACCATTGCTGACACCAATAAGTTTGAGCCGAGATATCGACTCGAAACTTTGGACGCCGTCTTGACGGCGCTTTATGGACCGACCATTGATCTCGCTCAGAGGGTTTCGCTTTGCGTCGATGCGCAACCGCAAGGTGCCGAAAAGGAGCTATTAAAGCAGCTGATGTCGTTGGTAGCCTATGCGCGCAGCCTTGTTCCCAGCCATCAAGTATTGGTGCAAGACGTGCTCGGCAAAATAGTCCAAGGCCAAAGGCTAGATATCGAGCGATTCGAAATGGCTGATTCGCGGCACGCGCTTCGCAACGCCGATGAGCTGGAAGAATACACCTATCTGGTCGCAGGTTCGGTCGGAGAATTTTGGACAAGGCTTTGTGCGCTCGAATGGTCCTCCTATTCAAGAATTGCAAAATCCGAATTGGAACGTCTCGGCACGGAGTTTGGGAAGGGCCTGCAACTGGTTAATATCTTGCGAGATTTCCCCACCGATATTGCCAATGGAAGATCGTACCTGCCGGTGGATGACGCACACAGGCTGAAAGAGAACGTAGAACTTGCTCGCCCGCTTTTTCTCGAGTGCCATGGCCGCGCTTGCCAATATTTGCGCTCTGCCTGGGCATATGTTTGTGCGGTTCGTCCTGTTCGGGTTCGTTTTGCTTGCGCATTGCCGGTGCTGATCGGGGCTCGGACGCTATGCCAACTAGATGGATCCGGCGTGATCGGTGCGAAGATCGGCCGGCCCGAAGTCTATTGGCTCATGATTCTCTCATCCATCGCCGCATTGGTTCCATTCGCGGCCAAGCTGATCGGGTCGAAGTTTGGACTTATCGGCCCGGAAAGATCGCGCTAAGGCTCACTTCGAGAAAATCTCACGCTAACACGGCTAGACGGTAGCCTGATGCCAGGCTCCCTTAGCCAGGAGGATCAGGCGCAGCCTTCGCGTCTTTGCCTGAGATCCAATTACCGCGGTTTGTACAGATTCACCGTGATCAAGAAGTCGACGGCACGTTGCAGTATCGGGTCTTTTGGCTTTGCTGCCGGTGTCGGTCCCGATTGTTGGGCCTCGTAGGCGTCAAGTTCGGGATTGGTACCGGCTACCAACGCTGCCTCGTTCAGGTGCTGGCGTGGCTCATCGGTGATGAAAGGCGCACTGGATTGATCGTCAGTTTCAGCCAAAACGGAATGCTCTTGATCCACTGATTGTGAAACCGAAATGTCTGGCTGGACGCCGTTCGGAAAAATAGCCGGATACTCGGGTACTTGGACTTGAGTGACCGCGATAGCAAGCAACAGATTGTTGCCGATTGGGGAGTTCTGATACTCGGCCGCGCTACCGCTGGTCTTTTGGCCGATTAACAACGCATGCGCTTTAACCTTGAGCGCCGCCGCAATGACTTCCGTTGCACCGGCCGTTTCTTGATCGACGAGGACGGCCAATGGGCCCTGATACAAAGGATCCAGGGTTGATGAAAAAGAGCGCTCCTGATTCGCTTTGGTGCCGACGATCCGATATGCCAAGGTGCCTTTAATCACAAACCGGCTGACAAACTCACCCGCCAAATCATAATCGGTGCTCTCGGGAGTTGCACGGAGATCCACGATCACGCCTCGCGCGTTTTGGTTGCGAAATGTCCCTAAAGCATCGTCGAGCTTAACCAAGGTATTTTGATTGAGAGTGCCGCATCGGATATATCCGAAATGGTCATTCAATATTTCGCTTCGAAAAGGGCGAGCCGTGGTCGGCTTCTCGAGTTCAGTTCTTAGCCGCAATCGGACTCCCGGCCCGAGTTTCGAGAGCAACTCGATCAATGCGGCTTGATCGAGGGCCTGCGTGTTCACGGCGGTAGGGTCAACATAATTGGTGCGCAGTTGGCTGAGAATTTCTTGGAGTTGAGTAGGTCCGAGCTGGTCGACTAAGGTTTTCGTTGCAGAAATTGCTCGTTCCCGTTCTGGCGTTGTACTGGCAGTGGCGCTGGCCGCAGACGATTGAGCGTGCAGCGCAACGAGCGCGCTAACAATCAGGGTCCAAATCGAAATCGACTTTATTGCAAACATCTCGGTCTTGCTATGGTGCTAAAGTTGCGTGCTGCCAATATCTGGTCGGAAATATTTTCCTTCGAATTCGATCTTTGCCGCCGCTCCATAGGCGATTTCCCTCGCTCGCGGGAGGGTCTCGCCCAAACCGACCACTGAAAGGACGCGCCCACCAGCAGTCAGTATCTTATCATCCGTCACCTTAGTGCCGGCGTGGAATACGGTAACTCCTCCCAGCGATTCCACGCGGTCTAGTCCACGAATGGTTTTGCCGGTTTCATAACGGGCTGGATAGCCTGCGGATGCCAGGACGACGCAAACCGTAGACTGGGAACTCCATGATAACGATATCGTGTCTAACCGTTGATCGATCGTCGCTTCCAATAGGTCTACCAGATCTGCTTGTAGCCGAGGCAGGAACGCTTGAGTTTCGGGATCCCCGAAACGACAGTTAAATTCCAATACTATTGGGCCGTCTCGGGTGAGCATGAGTCCTGGGAAAAGTAGCCCTCGGAAATCCAGTTCTTCGTCTCGAATCCCTCGCATGAAAGGCCGGAGAATCTTTGCTTCGATCTCCTTCATCTGAGCTGCGGTTATCGCGGGCGAAGGGCTTATTGTGCCCATTCCACCGGTGTTCGGGCCCTGATCATCGGCATAAAGAGTCTTGTGATCCTTGGCCGATGGAAAAAGAAGATAGTTTGTACCGTCGATCAGGGCATGGATCGAACATTCGAAGCCGCGCAGATACTCTTCAATCACCAGTCGTTCGCCAGCAGCCCCAAATTGTTTTTTTTGCATCATAGCGTCGATTGCTCGTTCGGCTTCGGATCGATCGCGAGCAATTGTCACACCCTTGCCGAGCGCCAGCCCGTCCGCCTTGATCACAACCGGATAGGAATAATTTGCCAGAGCATCGGTAGCTGTTTGGATCGACTCGCACCGCGTGAACCGAGCGGTAGGGATTCCGTGCCTTTCCATGAAACCCTTGGCAAAACTCTTCGAAGACTCCAGCCGGGCCGCTCGCTGAATTGGTCCAAAAATTCGTAGATCACGCGCCTGGAAACGGTCAACAATGCCACCGGCCAACACATCATCCGGTCCGACTACCGTCAGATCAATCTGCTCAACCAGAGCAAATTGTAGGAGCTGTTCCGATTCGCTAGCCGGAATGGGCACATTCTGCGCTACCTGTCTCGTTCCGGCGTTTCCCGGAGCGACGTAAATTTTTTTCGCCTTTGGCGATTGTTGTAGTTTCCATGCCAGCGCATGCTCACGCGCCCCGCCGCCAATCACCAGAATCTTCATCAATTCAGTTAACGAACCCCCGGCACGTAGACGCTCGGGGTGGACGGGAGCAAGGAAGCAGAAATTGTGAACTTGTTCGAATTGAACCGGACCACATTCGATTGCCGCGATAGCCATTCGCCTAATCCGCGCAATGGGACCTTAGAAGAGTAAGCGGTAGAATACATCATCGGGACGATCACTCGCGGTTGTAAACGCTCGATCGTGAGTTTTCTTTTGTCGTCAGTGAAACTTTGCGGACCACCGACGGGAAAGAAAAGGACATCGACATGCCCGATGTTCAAGGCCTCGGAGACGGTAATTGGATCTTCAATAGCTCCGAGGTGACAGAATCGAACACCGTCCATGGACCAGACATAAGCTACGTTGAGCCGATTCACCGCCGCGAGGTTTTCCGAGCTGGTGCGAACTCCTCGAATGAGGACGCCGTTGGCTCGATTCACGCCGGCAGCCATCGTGCTTCGTAGGATTTGCGGTGAACCGGCAGCTAAATCGGTATCATTGGCACTCTCATCTTCATGCGTCACCAGGACGATATCTGTCGGGATCGAGCCTTCCTTAACTGGATAATTGAGGAGGTTTGGGTTGAATGGATCGATCAGGATGTTAATCCCTAACGACGAGGAGACCAGAAAACAACAGTGCCCGAAGAACTGCACGGTGGTCTCCCGCGGCCCGGCAGGAACCGAACCTTTATCTCGATGACGATGATGGCCGCAGCCGGTTAAAATGAGGAGTGCCAGGAGGAAGAGGATGCGTCGCTGCATGTAAGCCGTTTTTGAAATGAAGGGGGAGACTGGCACAGAGAGTCACTCGGTTCAAGGCCCGATGGCTTCCGGCTTCTCCCTTGTTACCAGTGCCTTAGCGCCGCGATCGGCCCGCATGGGGTTTCCCAACGCAAAGATTCGGCTATCGCGTGGCTGATAAAGGCTTTGCCGGCCTGGATTGCCTCCTCCATGGAGTTTCCTAGTGCCAGATTGGCAGTAACGGCAGCGGAGAGCGCGCAGCCGGTACCATGGGTTGAACGGTCAGCCTGAAATGGCGCGCTGTATCTCCTGATCCGTGTGCCGATAACAAGAACATCGGTGGCCTCAGTTCCACGCAGGTGCCCGCCTTTCACCAGAAAGGCGACCTGGTATTGTTTGGCTAAAGAACAGGCGACCTGCTCGAGTTCCTCAATGTTCCTAACTGCTCGATTCGCGAGTGTGCTCGCTTCATGAAGGTTTGGCGTGACTATGGTCGCTAGCGGAATCAGCCGGTCCCGATAAAGTGCTACCGCATCCGGCTGCAACAGCAGGTCACCAGAAGATGCAACCATTACCGGATCCACAACCAGGCATGGTCGTGATTTGGTCGGAAGCGACTCGATTACATCGCATACCGTTCGAATGATTTCGGCGGAATACAGCATCCCGGTTTTCATGGCCCGAACCGGAAAATATTGAAGGCTGAGGTTGAGTTGTTCCTTTACGATTTTCGGATCAATCGGCTGGATAGCTGCTACTCGGCCGGGAACCTCTGCAACTACACAAGTTACCACGGTCTGGCCAAACACTTTGAAGTACGTAAATGTCTTAAGATCTGCTTGAATACCTGCTCCGGCGGAATTGTCGGATCCAGCGATAGAAATGACCACCGGTGTTTCCATAGCATTTAGTGAAATGAACGCGAAAAGAACATGAACTCCGGATTTCGCGAACTAGCCGGCGTCGATGTGTCGATCGATAAAGTGGTCTATGTTTCCACTCTGGAAGCGCCGCCAGATCGGCCTTTTCCGTTTGTCTATTTCATTACGATTCACAATCGTTCGACCGAGACTGTTTTTATTCGTGGTCGCAAATGGGTTGTTACCGATCGCCAGGGCTGCAAGATAGTCGTAGAGGGAGATGGTGTCGTCGGCCAATTTCCCCGGCTCGGTCCGGGCGAGCAATTTTCTTACAACAGCTATCACGTGATCGGGAGCGACAGCGTGGCCGAAGGCGCATTCCTGGGAGTCGACGAAGCTGGCCAGCCTTTTATCACTCGAATTCCTCGCTTCGAGATGCGTATCCCAACCCAGTGATGCCGATTTCTGCTAAAGCGTGATTTGCCATTTGCAGAGAGAAACTCTAGAGAAGTGTTGTGTTGTCCGAGTTGAGGAAAGATGGTCACCGAGTCGGCCTTCGACCGGGCAAGGGTTGGCTGCGAAGGAACTTTTTCACCGAGGTATACGTTCCTTCCCTTTTCACCCGACGCCAAGGGAGACCGGCACGACCGCTGTTCCCAAATTTGCAGGGAGAAGATCTTTGCCTCACCTGGATCGGGCACGCTTCATTCTTGATCAGTTGGCGCGGACTCAACATTCTGGTAGATCCGATCTGGTCGCTCTGGCTTAAAGTGATAAAGCGAATCCGTCGACCCGGAATCCGAATTGATCACCTGCCCGCGATCGATTTGGTCTTGGTTACGCACGCTCATTTCGATCATCTGGATCGGCGCACGTTGCGCCGGGTTGCCTCTGCCCAGCCGATCGTGGTGCCGCAAGGGGTCGGGAATTTGGTCCATGATCTTGGGTTTGATCGAGTGCATGAACTACGCGAATGGGAACATCTCGATATTGGCGACGTAACTATCACTCTCACGCCATGCCATCACTGGGGCGCTCGCGTCCTCCACGACCGCCACCGCGGGTTCGGTGGCTTTCACCTTCGGTTGGGGCAGCGGACGGTTTTTCATTGCGGTGATAGTGCTTACTTCGCTGGATTCAAAAAAATTGGTGCGCGTCTTCCGGTCGAAATTGCGCTTTTGCCGATCGGCGCTTACGAGCCGCCTAGCCGCCGGGAGGTACACATGAATCCGGAGGAAGCAGTCCGAGCGTTCCGAGAACTTGGAGCGAAGTATATGGTACCGATGCACTATGGCTCTTTTCGTCTCAGCTATGAGCCGTTGCACGAGCCTCTGGAGAGATTGCGCCGCCAAGTGCAACAACATCAACTCGAAGACGCCGTCAAGATTTTGAGAGAAGGGGTCCCGACGATCTTGTGAGCCAACGCCCCTAGCCTGCAATAAATGCTTGGATTCATATCGGGTGTGAGATTCGCCGGCTAGCGGTGGCGGCTATCTTTAACACCGCCCAAACTTGGTCTGACCGGTCTATCCGCCCTACTTCTTCTGTCTGGATTGCATACTCGTGCGCACTTCTTCCTGCAATTTACGAACCTCATCCGGTCTACGATTGCAGAGGACCGCCGCAACTAAGTGTTCACCTCGCCGATAGCGCACGATGAAATTGCCTTTTTCGCGAGAACCTTCGATTTCTCCCATTAGATGAGGCAGAGAAAAATCGCCGACCAAGACGAACTGCATCCCCAAGGCCACGGCTGAGGCCAGCGGGACAGCCTCAAACCTCTGTCGTTTTCGTCCGGTCATGTTTGCTCCGGCTGTCGCGCCCTGGGCTAAAGCCATGTCCCAACTGGTCGCGCGGCGAGCTCCTCCGTACAACCGATCTGGGTACAAGGCGATGTCGCCGACGGCGTAGATTCCTTTTTCGTCGCTTTCCAGATATTCGTTGACCGGACAGCCCCCTGGGCTGCTCAAGGGGGTGTTCGTTACCAGCTGCAAATTTGGCTCGGTTCCGATCACCACGATTGCTAAGCCGGCCGGAAATCGCAGGCCACTCTTAGTCTGGATGTTCCGCACAACAGTTTTGCCCTCAAAACCGTTGAGATTCTCGTTCAGCATCAGCTGGACCCCGGCCGATGCGAATTTCTCGGTCAACCAATTGGCCGTTTCCGGATCCACCAGTTCTTGCCAGATCGTTTTGTCACGGCTCAGTAACGTCAGTTTGGCGCCCGACCCGATCAGCGCCGATGCGACTTCAGCCCCCAGATAACCTGATCCGACAATGACGACGTGTTTTTCTGATCCCAGAATTTCGCGAACCGCCAGAATATCTCGATACGTTCGGAGGTAAACAACGTTGCCCAGATTTGCGCCAGCGACGTGAGGACGCCGCGCTCGGCTGCCGGTCGCCAGGCAGGCTTTACGGAACTCAATCGTTTGCCCGTTCTCCATTACGGCTAACCGGCGTTCAATGTTGAACTCTCGAACAACAGTAGCGAGGCGAAGCTCAATACTCCTTTTTCGGTACCAATCTTCGGGCTTCTCCACCAACTTTTCGACCGGCGGCGCACCGTCTTTCAGCACGCTCTTCGAGAGGGCCGGTCGATGATAGGGGAGATGTGCCTCGTTACTGACCAGGGTGACTGTGCCCTTTGGATCATGTTGCCGTAATGCGTCACAGGCGCTGGCGGCACCTATGCCCCCACCAACGATCAGGTAATCTCTCTGAATCATGCTTAAAAACGTGAAATATACGAACGGATACACGGTTTCTCGAAGAAAATTTGTAATTTAATGTGTAACTTATTGGTTATAAGCGAATTGCGTATGCAATTGCTTGCGTTAGGAAGGAAGAAAGTCTCGATGTTGGATTGTGATTCGCGTCGGATTTGTGCCGCGTGAGCGGCCATCTCGTGTGGCATGTGCGACCGTTTTCCATGACATTTCGCAATGTACTGGAAAGACATCGTTGAATTCTCTTTTTACTTTGTCGAGACGTTCGCATTGCCTTTCGCCATCCTGGTCTTTGTTTCTGAACGACGGAAGGAGCGGTTGGCTGAAGAGGAAGAACTCAATCAACGATTGTCGGACGAGTATATCGGTTTTCTGAAACTCGTTCTGGACAATGCCGATCTGCAGCTCTTACACCGACGCGCTCCGTTGCGAGAACTCAGTGAAGAACAGCAGGAGCGGAGATTTGCCCTGTTCGGAATTCTCGTCTCGATCTTCGAACGCGCCTATATTCAGGTCTACGAGGAACACATGAACCGGCAAACTCGCCGGCTCTGGCGTTCCTGGGAAGATTACATGCGCGAGTGGTGCCGCCGGTCGGACTTCCGGAAAGAATTACCCGAACTCTTGGAGGGCGAAGATCCGGAATTCCGCGATCATATCGAAAAGATCGCTAAGGAATTCCCGAGCCAATAACAACGGGTTGGGAATGTGTTGACTGAGCTATCGATAGATTCAAGACTCCAAACTGTTCCCCCATGTCCACGATCTCTCCCGAACGGTCGGTGTCCGAAGACGCTGTCTACGCCAAAGTCGCCTGGCGCATCATTCCCCTGATGTTTCTCTGTTATATCGCCGCCTATCTTGATCGGGTGAACGTTAGTTTTGCGAAGTTGCAGATGCAATCTGACGTCGTCGGTTTAAGTGACACGGTCTACGGCTTAGGCGCAGGTATCTTCTTCGTTGGCTACTTCCTCTTCGAAGTTCCCAGCAATATTTTGATGGAAAAGTTCGGAGCGCGGGTTTGGATCGCGCGGATAATGATATCGTGGGGGATCATTTCTTCGGCGACGCTGTTTGTGAATTCGCCTTGGATGTTTTATGCGCTGCGATTTCTGCTCGGCCTGGCTGAAGCGGGTTTCTTTCCGGGCATCATTCTGTATCTAACCTATTGGTTCCCTTCTCGACGCCGGGGCCGAATGGTTGCTTTTTTCATGACGGCAATCGCATTGACCGGCGTGGTTGGCGGACCAGTGTCAGGTTGGATCCTTCATGAATTCAACGGCGTCGCGAATCTGAAAGGCTGGCAGGTATTGTTTTTACTTGAAGGAATTCCGTCGATTCTGATTGGACTATGCATTCCTTTCATCCTCGACGATGGTGTCCGCTGTGCACCATGGCTTGCTGCTGAGGAAAAGGAATTACTCGAAGAGAACCTCAAGAAGGAGGAATTCCACAAAACCCATTTGCCTTTGGGCCAGATCTTTGTCGATCCCCGGTTGCTTTTGTTCTGCCTGGTCTATTTCTGTTGCGCGTTCGGGTTATATGGTACCGGGTTCTGGATTCCGCAGTTGATTAAGAACACCGGCATTAACGACCCGTTATATGTCGGCCTGCTCACTGCGATCCCGTATGGATTTGGGGCGATCGGAATGGTGCTTTTTGGAGGCAGCTCGGATCATTCCGGTGAACGTCGTTGGCACTTTACTGCCGCAGCATTTTTGGGGGCGGTTGGGATAATCATCAGTAACCTTTATCGAGGAAACACTCTGATCGCCATGATTGGCCTCACCATTGCCACCGTGGGTATTCTGGCGACCTTTCCAATCTTTTGGCCGATGCCAACGGCCGTGCTTGCGGGTACTGCGGCGGCAGCCGGCATCGCTTGGATCAATTCGGTCGGTAACCTGGCCGGATTTTTCGGCCCTTCGATCGTTGGTTTAGTTACCGACTTAACCAAGCGAGGAGACTACGGTCTCTACGTCGTTTCCGCTATGCTTCTGCTCGGCGCAGTTCTGGTCCTTGCGTTCGTCCCCAAGAAATACCCGGTAGATGAGCACGGGCACGAAAATCCTAGCGAAAATTAGTGAATCATTGGGGCGTAGAGAAAAAAGGCGCGGCGGAGGCATAAAGAGGTAGGCGCTCCCGCCAAGCGGGATGTTGCCATTAAGGCGTCCTGACGCCCCGGGACAATGACCTCGAACCCGGTTTGGGACCGATGCTCTTCCGCCGTGCCAACGAAGAATCTAAGTGCTGTAGTGCAGGGCGCAATCGCCTTTTATGGCAAGCATTTGTTCACTAGAAATCCGCTCGTGAATAGGTTGCCATGATCTCCCGGATTTTGGCTCAAGTCGATGTTACCAAACTGCCGCGGTCGGTCGGAATCGAACAATGAGATAAAAATTCTCGATGCCAAAGCGATCTAAGGACAAACGCACCGTATAATCGTCCTGCAATCCAGCTGGATAACTCACCATCACTGGGTATTCGCCGGTCAACGCCCCGTGTCCTTCGCACCGCCAGCACTCGTAGGGACCAACACTTCCTCTTCCACGACACGCCGGACAAATCGCTCTGGCAGGAACCATGATATGGACTGCCCCGCCCGCAAACGCCTCTTCGGGTGACAAAGGCACATCGACGGTCAGACTTTCCAATCGCTCCTCCTTCGGGCGGGTCAGCAGATCGAAATTGCTCCAGAGACGTTCGAATATCTCCTCAAAAGAAGGAGAGAACGTTTCAAATGAACGGAAGAGAGCTACGTCTTCGAAACCACCGGCCGGTTGGACCGGAGTAAGTGGTTCCGCCGAGTATCCACGTCCGGCCTTTGTTGTTCTGTAGTGCGACGGGTCAGCGTGATGAACCGGAATTGTCTCTGTTTTACGGTCGTAACGGGCGCGCCGGGCCGGATCACTCAGTACGGTATAAGCCTCCTGGAGTTCGAGAAACGCGTCACTGCCAAAACCCGATTGATCGGGGTGAAGTTCAAGGGCGCGGCGACGATAAGCAGACCTGATTTCTTCGATCGATGCTTCGGGTGTCAGGTGAAGCACGAGATAGTAGTCCTTTTTCATACAGCTCGATCTACGGTTGAACACCGCTATTCGGCCTGGTTGAGGAAATCAATCACAGCTCGGGCACACCGGCTCAACAGGAGGTCGCGAAGAAAGAATTCTTAAACAAAGAGATCGCAAAGATCTCAAAGAGGGGAGTTCCGGTTTTGCCGAGTTGTCACCCGGTACAAAAGCGACGGACCATTTGGTCCCGATGTCTGGATCAAGTACCAGTTTCTCTGTTCCCTCGGTGAGCTCCTGTGCAAAGTTCTGTCTTCGTGAGCTTTTGTGGAACGCCGAACCTGCGATCTACTTGCCGGAAACACTGGCAGGAATAGCAAATCTGCGGCCGTACTTTCTTTCCAGATCTTGCCGGGTCGCCTCGAATTTTTCTGGTCCGATTACGTGCACATAGCGCATGACACCACCTCGAAACGCCGGGTACTTCCATCCTAGTACCGAAGCTAGGTCTGCCAACTCCGGTGCGTCGAGAATTCCTTCGCGTAACGTGTACAAGGTTTCGATCGTCTGGATATACATCAATCGATCCGCAATTGCGTCGCTGATGGGCGGCTTAGGATCGCTGGGGAACCATTGTGGGAGCTCGGTCCATTCGCGCCGTGTCCCGTCTTCCGTATAATTGTAGATGCCTCCTCGAACTTTCCGTCCTAGCCGCTTCGCCGCAATAAACTTCGATAGAATGCTAATCGCATCCTGAGCAAACTGTGCTGATCCACGGCCATGATGCGCCAGGCTCCGAAAAATGTCGGCCAACAAATCGAGAGAGGTGAGATCAGCCATGGCCAGCGGGCCAAGGATCATTCCGGCATTGCGAGCTGCGTTGTCGATTAGCGAAGGAGTGATCCCCTCCGCCAACATGAGCAAAGCTTCTTGAATATAGGACATCACCACTCTGCTGGTATAAAATCCGGGACCGTCCCGGACAACCAGCGGCACTTTATTGAGTCGTGACGCAAGCCCCAAGGCCAGCTGCTTGGTTTGATCAGACGTTTCCTCACCGAGGATAACTTCTAACAAATCCATTTGTTCAACCGGGGCAAAGAAATGTGTCCCAATGAAGTTTTCCGGTTGGCGAACCGACTTTGCCAATTCGGAGATTGGGAAGGTTGTGGTATTGGAGGCGAGAATGGTCGCGGGACTAAGTTCAGCGCTGACCGCTGCCAAGACTTCCTTTTTGGTTTCGAGTCGTTCGAAGACCGCTTCGACTACGAATCCACAATCGCGCAAATCACTTATCTGGTAAGCAGGATGGACTCGGCCGATGATTTGATCACCGTTTATTCCGCTCAATGAACGCCTTTCGGAGAGCTTTTTCATCCGGGCCAATGATCGCTTGATCGCCTCTGCATCCAGGTCGAACAATCGTACTTCCAGGCCGGCGCAAGCCGCGGTGTAGGCGATACCAGTTCCCATTAGCCCACTCCCCAGAATACCTATCTTTTGAAAAGCCGCTGGGACCCGCGATGCGCGCTTGATCGCCCGCTGGGGAAGTTCGTATTGCGCATAAATCCGCTGTTTGGTGGAGGGCGCTGTTCGGGCTTTCTCGAATGCGACGGCTTCCAGTTTCAGTCCGGCATCGAAGGTTCTTTCTAGTCCATCATGAAGGACTTGCAGCAGCAACCCGGGTGCGCGGTCTTCAGAGGGCGACTTTTGCCTGATTCGCAAATAGGCGGCCTGCAACAGGGTTCGGTTCGGAATGCTTTGGCTCCAAAGGGGCGACCTGGTAACATCGGTTTGATCCCAGGGCTGAACCGGTTTTTCGGCAACGTCGGACCAGGCTGCGATTGCATCCTGTTCCGTGCTTCCGTCGACCGTTGTAAGGAGCGCATTGTTGGCGTTGTCGTTAATGATCGGCTTATCGAACAGCAGGCACTCGAGAGTGGATTTCAGTCCGACTAAGTGAGGCAGCCGCTGAGTTGTCCCCAAAAGCGGAAGCAAACCATACTTCATCCAAGGCCAGGAAAAACGGATCAGTTTTTGACGGGTGAAACGCCGGTGGCAGGTGAGCGCGACTTCGAAGCCGAGGCCGGACAGGTCGCCTTCGAGCCAAGCGGCTACTGGCTTGGAACCTTTTTCCAGCATCCGCAACGTTTCCCGCAGCTCTGATAGCAATGGGGGGGCCGAATACACTATCCGGAGTTCGTCAGCCGGTTCGTCGACCGCTGGCGAAAAGCGGATACAAACGGCGGAGTTGTTCGGTTCAGCAAGCTCCCGCTCAAGCGCCGAAAGAAATCCTCCGTTCGGAATTTTCGGAAAATCGACGAAAGCAATTCTCTTCACACGGTCTCCAAAATGGTCGCGACACCCATTCCGAGCCCCGTACACATGGTCACTGCTCCGCGGCGGACCTCTCGTCGTAGCATCTCATCGATCAAGGTGCCGATCAGCATTGCTCCGGTCGCACCGACTGGATGTCCCATCGCGATAGCTCCGCCCACTGGATTGACCTTTTCGTGGGGAACTTTCGTCTTCTCCATAAAGTACAAGACGACCGAGGCGAAGGCTTCGTTGATCTCATAAAGGTCGATGTCGGAAAACCGTAATCCAACTCGTCGCAACGCCTTACTGGCCGCTTCGGCCGGAGCAGTTAGCATGATGCAGGGATCGTCGGCCGCGCTCGCGGTCGACAGGATTCGCGCTCTTGGTTGCATGCCCAACCGTTCCGAGACTTCGCGGTTTCCAATGATCACCAATCCTGCGCCATCGGCGATCCCGGACGAATTACCCGGGTGATGGACATAATTCAAGCGTCCAACTCGAGGATAGCGATAGCGAATAATCTCGGCATATCCCTCAGCTTCTCCTGCCTTTTCAAAGGACGGCTTTAGTTCGGATAAACTCTCGGTGGTAACGTTGTTGCGTACCAATTCATCCCGTTCGAGCAACGTGGAACCGGTATTTACCGGAACGACTGAGCGCGAGAACCAGCCCTGTTCCCAAGCCCGATAGGCCCGCTGCTGAGACTGTGCGGCAAAGTTATCCACATCGTTTCGCGAGTAGCCTTGCCGCGTGGCGATAAGATCGGCAGAGATACCTTGCGGGATGCCGACGGTTTGATCCTTGAATTCAATATCGGAAAGCATCGGGCCTCCCGATCCAAAGATGGAGAAGAGCGAGAGCATCTCGACTCCGCCGGCAAGGACCAGATCGGCTTGCCCGCTCATCACCTTCGCTACGGCAACGTTCACCGCATCAAGTCCGGAGCCGCAAAAACGTGAGACCATTAAGCCGGGGGTGCTGGTAGAATAGCGGGCCTGCAGGGCAGCCGATCTAGCCAGATTGCCGCCTTGATCATTGAATTGCTCACAGCAACCCAGCACTATCTCGTCGACGGAGCGCTCAATTTCCGCGTAACGGCGGCGGAGTTCCTCCAACAGAACAACAACAAGCGAAAGCGGCGTTTGGGTATGCAGACCGCCCGTCGGTTTGCCGCGGCCACGCGGCGTCCTCACCGCGTCAAAAACGTATACCTCTTCGAGAATGGGCATGGATTTGATCCCCTTGAAGTATTTTTGCATTGGTAGCCGCGAAAGGCAATGCGCCGGTGGGGACACGCTCCCGACTTTGTCCGGTGGCTGGATCGCGGCCAAGCTCGTGCGGTTTGCCAAACCCAGGGCTCGGGCGCGCCAAAGCGTAGCACGGCGGCGTGGGCGTCCCGTCGGAATAGGTCTCTGAGTCACCTGAGTCGCATAAGTCTTATGAGACCCATGGGGATGACGAAGATCCCGCCGTCGCCAAATTGCATGGATCAGGAGCGTAAGTTATAGAAAGCCTACGGTGGACAGGCAGCGACCCCTCACTTGACAACGGGGCTTCCCTGTGGCTTTTTCTTCGCTCCGCGCGAGCAGTTAATTGCCGTAGGTCCCTGGGCTCCAATCTTCAGGTTGCGAGCCGCCCGCGCCAGGGGAAACCCGGCTCTATCCGTGAAATAATTTTATGACCGTTCGTCTTGGACGTTTCGAGATGCCAAAAAGCCTGGTCAAGGACGAGGCTACCAGCACAGAAACCTACGCTAAATTTGTTGCTGAGCCCTTCGAGGCTGGCTATGGCCACACCGTCGGAAATTCGCTTCGTCGGGTTCTGCTCTCCTCGCTGGAAGGAGCAGCCATTACCACTGCCAGAATTACTGGTGCGCAGCACGAGTTTGCGGCGTTGCCGGGTATCGTTGAGGATGTCACCGATATCGTTCTGAACCTGAAGAAGATTCGGTTTAAGGCAGTTGACCACGAGGCGCGTACCGTCTCGATCAGTGTCACCAAAGAGGGTGTTGTCACGGCCGGCGATATTCAAACAACTTCGGGAATCGAGGTGCTGAACACGGACCAAGTCATCTGTACCATTGATAAAAAACAAAAATTCGAAGCCGAGTTTGAGGTGCGGGTTGGGCGGGGATTTTTCACCGGTGACGAGAACAAACGCCCGGATATGCCGATTGGCGTAATTCCGATCGATTCCATCTTTTCACCGGTCACCCGGGTAAAGTACGCGGTGGAGAACACGCGGGTCGGTCAGCGTACCGACTACGATAAGCTTATCATGGAGATCTGGACTGACGGACGAATTACTCCAGATGACTCCTTATTACAAGCTTCTGCCATTCTTCGCCACCACTTGGATGTCTTCGTCAATTACGACGATAGCCAGGTAGAATTTGACGAAACTTCGGAAGAGGTCAGCCAGGAGAACACTCGCCTGAAGAAGATGCTGAATATGAGCGTGAACGAGATCGAGCTTTCGGTCCGAGCCGCGAATTGCTTGAACAACGCCAACATCACCACGGTCGGGCAACTGGCGATGAAAACCGAAGCGGAGATGTTGAAATACCGGAACTTTGGAAAGAAATCGCTCAACGAAATTAAGGAGAAATTGCAGCAACTAGGCCTGAGCCTGGGGATGAAATTTGAATCTGGATTGGTTGAGCCGTCTCTGTCGGGCGATCGAAACGATGACGGGAAATTAGTCACGCTCTAACGACCTATGCGTCATACGAAAAAGACCGTAAAATTGGGCCGGAAGGCCGAACATCGCAATCTGATGCTGGCCAATCAAATCTGTAGCTTGATTGAACATAGCCGGATCAAGACGACCCTGGCAAAGGCGAAGGCAGTACGACCGCTGGCCGAAAGGATGGTGACCTTAGGTAAACGGAACGATTTGCACGCGCGCCGTCTTGCCTTTGCGTTTCTCCATCAGAAAGAGGCCGTACGGATATTGTTTGCGGATGTGGCGCCGCGGTCTGGCACTCGCCAGGGAGGTTATGTCCGGATAGTCAAATTGGGTTTACGCCAGAGTGATTCGGCACCCATGGCCTACGTCGAATGGGTAGATCAGCCGGTGACCGAGCCAAAGATAGACCTCGACGAAAAACCCGAGAAGAAGGCCGAAAAGAAGTAGGGTCAAGGCCCAATTAGTGGAGCGATGGGGGGTCTTCCGCGCATTAGGCTGCTAACACACCCGTTTTGCACTCGATGCGCCGGGTTTGAGCCATTGATGCCGCGCCACAACTTGGCGCGCCCGCAATTCCCATAAACGGTAGGGCGAAAACCTCGGCGCATTTTAGGTGGCTGTGCTCATCCGTGTGGCTTCCCCTGCGCCGGGTTTGAGCCATTGAAGGCCGTGCGCTTCAGAACCACCAACGCTCCGTCTTTATCAGTTCTCCGCGATAGGGCCAATCTCGAATTCGTTTCACAAGCCCGGCACGCACCGGATTCTCATCCATGTAGATTCGCTTTTCGACGGCGTCTTCAAAGCAACGGATGCGATGATGAAACGATCCGGCCTGCCACCGGCAATCAGGGTTCTTTAGCAATCGTCCTGCTCCACGTTTCCAACACGTGATCCACTCATCAAATGTCCCCGGTTCTGTGCCAGGTTCAGCGAAGAAATGGAAATGGTCTGGCATGACAACGTAGGCACTCACGATCCAGTTTTTATGCCGGAGCCAAGCCGAACGGAGCACACGATGTACCAGCGGCGTAGGCTAGCCAAGGCCTCCGTTTCTTCGTGCATATCGTTGCGAATACCAAAGTGGGAAGCGTTTCATCTTCGAGCACGCCTCGCGCTGGGTGGTTCCGATCTAAACATAACATAGAAAGAATATGTAATAATATTAAGTCCCCGCATTTAAGCATTTCAATATATCGGGCAATGCTGGGACGTGGCTCAAACCCGGCGCATGGGGAAGCCACACGGATTAGCACGGCCACCTAAATGCGCCGAGGTTTTCGCCCTCTCGCGTATGGGCTTTTCGCCAAAGCTCCGCGCGTCAGCGGCGCCCCATCAGGAGTATTTCGCTCCAAGTATTTCGCTCGCCTTTTTGATGTTATCGGGTCGCAAGATCATGAGGCCTTTTTTTAAATGCGGTCCGCCGGCCAAATAGGCGTACTCGATATTCACTTTCTTCGACGCCAGTTTCTTGGCGATCTCCGAAAGCGTTCCAGGACGATTGTCGTGCTCGATCATCAAAACTTCGTTTTCCACCACCAGCGTGCCGTGCGCCTCAAAAATGGAAAGCGCTTTATCCGTGTCACTTACGACCATGCGAACCACCGCATGATCGACTGTATCTGAGATGGTCAAAGCGAAGATATTGATCTTTGCGTCCGCCAACGCATCACAGACCGCTGCCAATGTCCCGGGCTTGTTTTCAAGAAAGAGCGCGAGTTGAGTCACCAGCTCCATAAGCTAGTCTTTTGCTCCGCTTGCTTCCACGGTGGCCGGGACGGGTTCTGGAGCAGGTTTCTCCGCTGGCGGAGTGTAAGTCGGACGAACGCGCCAAAACTTGTCCTGGTACACCGGCCACTGCGTCAGAATTTCCTTGGCGCGGCTGCTTTCGGTGCGTTCCAGATGCTTATAAATCAACTCCTTTACGGTGATGATGTCCTCTTCTTCAACCAGGCGCGTAGCCGTTACCAACTCCGGATTGAGATCGAGAAGAAATTCTTCCCGCAAATCCAATACGTAAGCCGTTCCCCCGGTCATTCCGGCTCCGAAGTTTTTGCCCGTGGTACCTAGGACCAACACGGTCCCGCGAGTCATATATTCGCAGCCGTGGTCACCCACACCTTCAATAACTGCGGTTGCTCCGGAGTTGCGTACCGCGAAGCGTTCTCCTGCGCGACCCGCGGCAAAGAAGGCGCCGCCGGTAGCTCCGTACAGGCAAGTGTTGCCGGCGATAAAATTCTCGTGGGCAACATACTTGGCGCCTGGCGATAGTTTCAGCACTATCTCGCCACCGCCCATTCCTTTCCCAACGTAATCGTTGGCTTCGCCAGAAAGGGCAATTTTCACGCCGGGACTTAGAAACGCGCCGAGGCTTTGTCCGGCGCTGCCTCGCAAGTTGAGTTGTATCGTGTTCTCCGGTAGACCTTGTTCGCCCCAAAGATAGCCGATTTCTCCGGATAACTTGGTGCCAACCGCACGATTGGTGTTTTTGACTCGATAGTTAAGAACAATCGGAAGCTGGTCCTGTACCGCGTCGCGCGCATCCTGCAGGATAGTATCATCCAGGCGTCGACCCCAATTCGGATCATTGCGTTCCCAGGTGTTATGTCTGGGCTGCGAATTGTCTTCCTTCGAGACGTTGGCGAGCAGACGAGAGAGATTGATCTTGTTGGCCTTCGGATGATTTGGAATCTCTCGCTGCCGGAGATACTCCACCCGGCCGACCAGATCATTGAATGACGCAACTCCAAGAGCGGCCATCAGTTCACGCACTTCTTGGGCCACCCCGTTGAAATAATTTACGATGTACTCCGGCTTGCCTTTGAATTTAGCGCGTAGCCGCTCATCCTGAGTAGCGACACCGACCGGACAGGTGTTGAGATGACATTGACGGACATAAACGCAGCCCGAAGCAATGAGGGCGGATGTGCCAAAGTTAAATTCCTCCGCTCCCAGCAGCGCGGCAAAAAGGATATCTTCACCGGTTCGCATGCCTCCATCGGTTCGCAGAGTTATCCGGTTGCGTAAGCCGTTCAACATAAGTACCTGGTGAGCCTCGGAGACCCCGAGTTCCCATGCGCTTCCCGCGTACTTGATCGAACTTAATGGTGATGCGCCGGTTCCTCCATCATGTCCACTAATCAAAATGGTGTCAGCGTGCGCTTTGGCGACTCCTGCCGCGACGGTGCCAACCCCCGCCTCAGCCACTAATTTCACGCACACCTTGGCGCGGGGGTTCACCTGTTTCAGGTCGTAAATCAGCTGGGCGAGATCCTCGATGGAATAGATATCATGGTGAGGTGGGGGCGAAATCAGCGGTACGCCCGGAGTGCTCTTTCGCAGCCGAGCGATCATCGCGCTGACTTTGTGCCCAGGCAGCTGACCTCCTTCTCCTGGTTTTGCGCCTTGCGCCATTTTTATCTCAATTTCTTTGGCGGCTGCGAGATAGGCGGCCGTCACCCCGAACCGAGCCTGGGCAATTTGTTTGATCGCACTGTTGGGCCAGTCGCCGTTAGGTCGTCGATGAAACCGTTCCGGATCTTCGCCCCCTTCACCGGAGTTCGATTTTCCGCCGATCCGATTCATGGCGATGGCCAGACATTCGTGCGCTTCCGGACTTAAAGCGCCGAGCGACATTCCCGCTGTGGTAAAGCGTCGACGAATTTCTTCGATCGGTTCGACCTCATCGATCGGCAGTGATGGTTTCCCGGTCGGAACTATTTGCAGGAGATCGCGCACCGCGTTCGGGCGAATCGCTTTGATCGCGTCCGCGTATGCCTTGTAGTCCTCCGGCTTATTTGACTTTACGAAGGTGTGGAAATTCTTGATGACCGGCGGCGTAACCGCATGCTGCTCACCTTGTCTGCGAAAACGATAAAATCCCGGATCCTCCAGTTCGGTTGCTCCTTCGCCCGGAACAGCTTGAGCATAGGCTCGCCGGTGTCGAGTCAGGCTTTCGCGCGCGATGTCGACTAAGTCGACTCCTTCGATCTTCGATGGAGTACCCGCAAAATAATTGTCGATCATGGCCGAACCGAGTCCGATCGCCTCAAAGATTTGGGCGCCGCGGTAGCTATCGATCATTGAGATGCCCATCTTCGACATGATTTTGAGCAGTCCCTTCTCGAGCGCGGACTTGTAGTTTCGGACCGCTTTCTCGTAGACTAATCCTTCTCCGAGGGATCCGCGCTCCAATAACTCGCGCATCGTCTCGTATCCCAAATAGGGGCAGACTGCACTAGCGCCATAGCCGATAAGACAAGCAACCTGATGCACATCTCGCGCCTCTCCGGTTTCGCAGATAATGCTGCACCGCATCCGCTTACCACCCCGAATCAGCTGGTTGTGTACGGCGCCGACTGCCAACAGCATGGGAATCGCGATGTGCGCGTGATCGACGCCTTGATCCGACAGGATGATCAACCGGGCTGCTCCATCAACGGCTTGTTCGGCCTCCACCGCTATGCGCCGAAGGGCTTTCTCCAAACCGGCCTCATCCTCGGCCACTGGCCAGAGCACAGAAATTTGAACCGCTTTGTGGAACGGATCGGGTAGCTCCTTCAGTTTGTCCAACTCATGCGGCCACAAGATTGGTGACTCTGAAAATACCAGCTTCGCGTGTTCTGGAGTTTCGGCCAAAAGATTGCGACGCCATCCCATGATGGTCGCGAGTGACATCACCAGCTTCTCCCGGATCGGGTCAATCGGCGGGTTGGTCACCTGCGCGAAAAGTTGACGGAAGTAGGTGTAGAGAAGGCGTGGCTGCAACGATAAAACCGCCAACGGGGTATCGTCGCCCATTGAGCCAACCGCTTCCTGGCCGTCCTTGGCCATCGGCTTCAAAACGAGATCGAGCTCCTCGCTGCTATAGCCGAAGGCGATCTGTCGCTGGGTGAGACCAAGAATATCGAGCTCTCCGGTCGGAGTCTGCAAGTCCCGGCCGGCCAGGGTCTGTAGTCGCAGCAGGTTCGTATTGACCCACTCAAGATAAGGGCGCTGGGCCGCCAACCGTTGTTTGATGTCTCGATCTCGCAAAAGCTTTCCGGATCTGGTGTCGACCGCGATCATTTCGCCAGGCGCCAACCGACCTTTCTCGACGACTTTCGCGTCGTCGATCTCCATGCATCCCACTTCGGAACCAATCGTAAAAATGCCGTCCTCAGTGACCTTGTAACGCGCGGGCCGAAGACCGTTTCGGTCCAAACAGGCAGCAGCTACGACGCCGTTACTGAACACCAGACCGGCGGGCCCATCCCACGGTTCGTTGAAACAACGGTGGTACTCGTAAAACGCTTTCAGTTCCGGCGCCATTCGCTCATCCGTACGCCAAGCCGGCGGAACCAGCATCGTGATGGCGTGTAGCATCTCGCGGCCAGACAGCATGAGTACCTCGAGCGCATTGTCGAGGCTGGCAGAGTCGGATCCGCCTGGCTGAATAATCGGCTTTAGAAGATCGATATCGTCTTTCCAGAACTCCGCCGTCAGTTCCGGTTCCCGCGCCCTCATCCAATTCCGGTTACCGCGGATCGTGTTGATCTCGCCATTGTGACCAAGAATCCGGAACGGCTGACTTAGCGGCCAGGTCGGAAAAGTGTTTGTGCTATAGCGCTCATGGAAGACGCAGATTGCCGTCTCGTAGTCTGGATCGCTGAGATCCCGGTAAAATTTCTCCAGTGAAATGGCCGTCAAAAGCCCTTTGTAGATCACCACCCGGTGGGAAAACGATGAAATGTAGAAATTTCGGATATTGTCCAGCTGCGCCCGTTTTTCGATCTCGTTTCGGGCTAGAAACAATCGTCGTTCGTACTCCTCATCGCTCATTGCCGCGCTACGGCCAATCAGAACCTGCTCGATTCTGGGCATGGTCAATTGCGCCTTCTCTCCCAATACCATTATGTTGAGAGGCACCTCGCGCCAGCCGAACAGGAAAAGCTGCCGGTGTTCAAGTACCTCCTCGACGATGGCCTTGGCTCGTGCTTGCGCGTATGCGTTATCATGCGGCAAGAACACAAACCCGATACCGAGATCGGTATCATTAAAGAGCGTATGCCCCAGCTTGGCGATTTCGCGGCGGAAGATCTTGTATGGGATCTGGGTCATTACTCCCGATCCATCGCCCGTCTTAGCGTCGGCATCGACCGCACCCCGATGAACCATGTTGCACACCGAGGTCAATCCGTATCGTAGTACACGATTCGAACGTTGACCATCGATGGCAGCCACGAATCCTACCCCACAAGAGTCATGCTCTTCTTCCGGTTGATACAGTGATCTTGGGAGCCCTGCTATGCTATCAATAATCCCATTATTCATGGCGAGACAAACTGACAAAGCTAAAGCCGTATTTGCTTGTTTCAAGACCAAACTAAGGGCTAAATCGACGGTTTTTAGTCGCAACAGACCTTATTTTGGAATAATTGGTGCAAATACCATAAGCCGGCATCAGGGTGGAGAGATGGGATACCCTGGGACCGCCTTAACCTTGTTTGATTGATATTGGCATGAGAATTTTAGATGAGCAAGAAAAGGCCATCGTTCGTCAACTTATACGCGATCCTCGCGAGTCGGATAATGGGATCGGAGAGCTCACCGGAGTAAACGTTCGAACGGTTAGTCGCAAACGGCTACGATTAGAACACGAGGGTCTGCTGGCCTACTTCACGAACGTGGATCTTTCCTCCGATGGAGCGAAACAGTATAACGCCCGGCATCTTTATATCATCAAATTCCGCGTGGGGGTGACTTACAATCAATTGGTCGACGAAATTCGACTCGATTCCAGCCAACAGTCGATCTTTACGGAGACCATCTTTGAGAGCCATATCGCCGAGATCGACGGGAAAGTCGCCCTCCTGCTTTTTGTGGATGGGAATAGCGATTTGGACATCGTTCAGCGAACCCATGAAGAATTAATCCCGGGATTGCTCAAGAATCATGGCGAGGATTCGATCGAAGAAATTTCTACGATTCGATTGCTTTCCCCTGTTCGGGTCATGCGCAACTATGTTCCGCTAGTGAACATGATAAACGGATATTTGCGCCCCGACTTGCCCAACGAGGCGGTTTACGTGGGGAAGTAGAGGTTGCAGGTTCAATGAGCCCCGGTACTCGAACCCGCAACCCGCAACCTTCTCACTCTCCCACCGCTTCCGTCTTGGGATAACTCCCTAAGACTTTCACGAATGTGCAATGCTTTTCCAGATCAGCGATTGCGTCCTTGACGAGTTGGTCGTCGCAATGACCTTCGATATCGACGAAGAAGAAATATTCCCAATTCTTTCTCTTTGATGGCCGGCTTTCGATCTTGCTCATGCTGAGTTTCAGCCGGCTGAAAGGCTCGAGCGCTGAATACAACGCACCCACCCGGTCTTGGACGCAAAACATGAGGGAAGTCTTATCGTCTTTAGTCGGAGGGCAGGTCGTGTGCGATATCACTAGAAACCTAGTAGTATTATTTGGACTGTCCTGCACTGAGCGCTCGAGAATGCGCAGACCGTAGACTTCGGCGGCCATTGCACTGGCCAGAGCCGCGGCGCCAGGCTCGTTAGCGGCTAGTTGGGCGGCTCGGGTTGTGCTCGAGACTTCAACGAGATCGAGGCCTCGAGCGTGTTCCTGCAGCCAACCACGACACTGTCCGAACACTTGCGGATGCGAATAAATCTTGCGAATCTTTTCCGCAGGCTCTTTGGAGAGCAGATCATTCTGAATTCGCAAAAGGATCTGGGCACAGATCTTCAGTTCCGAATCCATAAAAACGTCGAGAGTGTGATTCACCGCGCCTTCCACCGAGTTTTCAATCGGCACAACGCCGTAATCTGCCGCCGTGCGAGTTACACGATCGAACACATCGCTAATGCTGGATTGCGGTGAATATCGAACCGAGGCTCCGAACTTGGAGCGTGCTGCTTGATGGGTCCAGGTTGCTTCCGGACCGAGAAAGGCAATGCAAAGCTCCTTTTCCAGAGCCAATGAGGCCGACATGATTTCCCGATAAATTGCGCGAATCGCGGTTTCCGGTAGCCGTCCTTTGCTCTTCTGCACGAGGCGTTGCAGAAGTGACTCTTCTCGTTCCGGCGCGTAAATCGAAAGTCCCGCCTCTTTTTTGATGAGTCCGACTTCGTGAACGAGATCGGCTCGATCATTGAGAAGGTGAAGCAATTCGGAATCAATCTCGTCGATCTTTTTTCGGATCTCGTCGAGTGAAAGTTGAGCGCTCAAGTTATTCTCCGTCGGTTGAGTTATGTTGATGGTCGGAAGGGCTGGGCAAAACCGCTACCTTCGCGTCAGTTTTCGTTTCTGGCCGGGCCGATATCGGCAGGGTTGGGTTCGGACGACTCGACTGCCTCTGGCTTCTCCGCTGGTTTGTTCGGCTGCAGTTCGTCCGGTACCTTCGCAGTCGGCAGGTTGAGATTCCGTAATTCGGATGCGTTCGGCAGTTCGTTTAAATTCTTCAGCCCGAAATGTTCCATGAAATGCAGGGTGGTTTCGTAAAGCAACGGGCGACCCGGAATTTCTGCCCGACCCGCGATCTTGACTAGTCCGAGGTCGAGCAATTTTTGCATAACGCCATCCACCGTCACACCACGGATTGCTTCAATATCGCCTTTGGTGATCGGCTGTCGATAGGCAACGATCGCGAGCGTTTCCAGCGCCGGTGGACTAAGCCGGGTTGGCCGCAGTTCTGGAAACAGTTGACGAACCCAGATCTGGTAATCAGGTCGGGTGGAAAGCTGCCAACCGCTGACCTGCTCGACCAGTTGAAAGGAGCGTGCAAGTTCGGTGTATTCGCCGGCCAGACTCTGGAGTGCTTCTTGAACCAATTCCTCAGTGATTTTCGCCAGGACGGTAGCCTCCTCCTCTCCGGCGTATTCCGTGCCTAGCCGGACTACTTGCAGAATTTCTTTGGCAGTAAGGGGTTTTTGCGAGCTGAACAGCAAAGCTTCGACGACCGCTTTCAGAGTCACCATGATACGAAATCGGAGATTAGCGCAGATTTCGCTCCAGAAAACCACTTGTTTTCAAGATGCGTATTCACGGCCCAGGCGCGGGTACGAAATTCGGCACTCAGATCGAGTGGCAATTCTTCCGGGTGCGGCCAACGGCGCAATTTTTCTGGAGGTTTTTCCGCGATCGATATGAGGCTCTTCTGAGCAAGTTATGTTCCTGACAGTGGATGCCTCGATCCGTCCTGACGATTGCGCAGAGAAATGCCGATGCCGGAGTGCGGAATTCGGAATATTGTTGAGAGCGGCCACCTGACGCGGAGGGCGCGTCGCTTGCGACGCCCGGAAACAACCCAGGATTCGCCCGAAAAGCGTTTCTTGCGCTAATTTGAATCCACAACGACAAGGGGTTAAAAGGTAGGTTATGATGGCTCTTCCCGAAAGCACCTCGGCAGACGCTTTCGATCGGTATGCCGCTGGTAGACTGGTTGCCGCCAGCACTGGGTGGAAAGACCTGTTAGTGCGGATCTATGCTGAGTACCCCGTAGAGGAGAGCATCATCGTTCCGGCCGTTGCCGAACCCCACATCGTGTGGGTCGTCTCTGGAGCGGCGGTGGTCGAAGAACGCGAACTGGGCGGCCCTTGGCTCAAGACTCGCGTCGAACCAGGAGATTTTTTCCTCACTGCTTCCAACTCTCCTTATGAGCTACGTCGGAAAGCGATTGGGCCAGAACCTTTTGGCACCATGCATCTTCATCTGGGATTGCCAGTCTTCACCCGCGCGATCGAAGAGGCATTTGAAAAAAATCTGGAAACAATACATCTGCGGGATGTTTCCGGTTTCAGAGATACGTTTCTCGCTGCGCTCTTGGAAGGGCTGCGAGGAGAGGTCTCATCCGGTCGTCCGGCTAGTCGGCTGTTTGTGCAAGGAGTCGCCCAAGCTCTGGCTGTTCACTTGGCACGAAACTACACGGAGCTAACGAAGGATGTCCGGGAATACAAGGGAGGACTACCAGGATTTAAGCTGCGCAAGACCACCGAACTAATGGCAGCCCATCTGGAGGAGGAGTTTAGTCTGATCCGTTTGGCCAGGGAAGCAGGCATGAGCGAATTCCATTTTAGTCGCCTCTTCAAAAGGACCACCGGGCTGACCCCTTCCCAATATTTCATTCACTTAAGAATGGAGAAGGCTCGGCGTCTACTCAGAGAGACAAACAAGAGCGTAATCGAGATCGGGCTCGATGTAGGCTACACTAGCCCGAGCCATTTCGCGCAAATCTTCCGGCGAGAAGTGGGTATTTCTCCAAGCGAATATCGGCCATTCTCGCCTGAGGCTCGAATGAATAGCCGATAGCCGATAGAGTGATGCGCAGGGACGGAGGGGCGTCGCTTCCGACTTTGCCAACCAGTTCGCGAAGGTTCTCCTAACACATAGGCTGCGTCGAACAGGTGCGACGCCCGGAAGTAACCCAGCGCGCTCCGAGGAATCGAGCCTAGGATCCGCCGTTTTCACGGGTTGTTCGTTTTCGGGCAGCGCAGCGCCCTGAATTTAATCGGCTATTGGCTATCGGTTATTCATTCGAGCTTCAGGCGAGAATGACCATTTTTTGCGCAAAACTCCGACAGGGTGAGCAAAAGCCCGAGAGATGGTTCTTTCATTCCTCGGTAGGTTTAGCTCATGAGAACAATCTCAGAACCGAGAGGTGAGACAGACTTCTTGTTCAAGGTGGCGACCTTAATCTTTTCCGCGGTCTGGGGATTCAACCCGGCGGCACGAGCAGGGGGGACAGGCGAACGGCCGGAACTACCGAGCCTGTATGCTGCCTATGTTTCGCTTTTCAATCGCTGAAGATCGCTGAACTACCGGTCGCATCGGCAAGTAATCAGAAGACGTCGTTTTTTTAAAAATGAATCCTTATTTTCACCCGATTCAGACAGACATTTTCCATCAACCTAAAACCAATCAAAACACGTAAAGTTCTTTAAACCCTGACATTAAGTTATGGCACACAAATCTATTCCTTTCCGTCCGCTCGGCCATTCCGGTATCACCGTCTCAGCGCTCGGACTGGGCTGTATGGGAATGTCCCATGCCTACGGGCCGACCGACGAAGCCGAATCTCTGCGCGTCCTTCATCGGTATTTTGAACTCGGTGGCAACTTCCTCGATACGGCCGAAGTCTACGGGCCCTACAAAAACGAAGAATTGCTTGGACGTTTTCTCCGCGACGTTCCGCGTGACAGCGTAGTCGTTGCGACGAAGTTCGGATTCAAAATCGATGAGAATCAGATCCGCACGGCCGATAGTTCGCCCGCCAACGTCCGTCGCGCATGCGATGCGAGTCTAGGCCGGCTCGGCATTGATTTAATAGATCTCTTTTATCAGCATCGCGTTGACCCCAATGTACCGATTGAAGATACCGTTGGGGCAATGGCGGAACTGGTAGCAGCGGGCAAGGTACGGGCGCTCGGATTGTCGGAAGCTAACCCGGTAACCTTACGACGCGCAGCCAAAGTGCATCCGATCGCGGCGTTGCAAAGCGAGTATTCACTTTGGTCCCGTGAAGTGGAAACAAACGGCGTACTCGCGACTTGTCGTGAACTTGGGATTGTTTTTGTGCCGTACAGTCCGTTGGGTCGCGGGTTCTTGACCGGAGCGATCCAAAAAGTATCGGATCTTGATCCGACTGACTGGCGGCGGACCAACCCGCGTTTCGCTGAAGAGGCGTTGCAGAAAAATATCAAATTGGCTGACGCGGTAAAAGCACTGGCAGCGAAGAAGAGTTGCACACCCGCACAGTTTGCGTTGGCTTGGGTGTTGGCTCAGGGGAACGATATGATTCCGATTCCTGGCACAAAGCGGGTTCGCTATCTGGAAGACAACATGGGAGCATTGGCGGTGCAGCTCACTGAAGATGATCTGAAGGAGACAAACGCTCGCCTTCGAGAATTTGCTATTGCCGGGGAACGCTATGCGCCGGACATGATGGCGTTGGTGCAGCAGTAAAGGTTACGGTAGGGCGAAAACCCGACTCCGCGAAGCCTACGTCGCGGCCACGTTTCGGGCATGCATAACCTCAAAACTAGGGCGCGCCGAAGGTTGGGTAGGTGGCCTCGGCGCCTTGGTCGATGCGCTGTTTTGTTTTGCATCCCATGCGCCGGGTTTGAGCCATGTCCCAGCCTTGACCCCGTCATGCAATGTTTGAACGCCGAGAGACCTCAACAGCTTTCTTTTAGCGCGCGCGAATAAGGCGACGCGGTTTAATGCCGGACTGTGAGCTTCGGACCAGCCGCTGAGCGTAGGTTACTATCGAACGATGTCGTCGGTGGCTGGCTTCTAGCGTGCAAGGTTTACCGATGCAACATATCGCCAGAATCACACCGGATTGGCGGTCAACTCACGTTGCGGATTAGCGAGAGGAAGGTTGACGACAAACACTGTCCAACCTGGTCGAGTTCTTTCCATCCAGATCTGGCCTTGATGTGCGAGTGCGATTTCTCGACAAATACTCAATCCTAAGCCGGAACCGACCACCTCGGAAGCTCGACTAGCTTCGGTCCGATAAAATCGTTCAAAAATTCGAATTTGATGTTCTTCCGAAATTTCCGGGCCCGTGTTCGCGATTCGGAACGAAGCGAGATATCCTGATTTCGTCAGGTGGATTTCGACTCTTCCGGAATGGATGTTGTACTTGATGGCGTTGTCTAAAAGATTGAGCAAGAGCCTTCGCAGATACCATTCATCGGCTTGTATTTGAACCTCATTTTCGATCGTCGAAGAAAGATCTATGTTGCGTCGCAGCGCCAGTATCTCGGCGTCAGCGGCTAGTTCCTGACAAAGTCCTGAAAAATCGACCGCTTTCTTTCGAAGATTGAGGGCACCGGCGTCAGCCCGTGAGAGTAAGAGCAGGTTTTCGACAATGGCCGATAGACGATGAGTCTGTTCTAGAAGACTCTCAAGCAGCTTCTCGTTTTGCGGATCAATCGAATCGTTAGACAAAGCTGATTCAATTTCACCGCGCATGATAGTCAACGGTGTCTTCAGCTCATGAGAAGCTTCGCTGGAAAATCGGGTTGCCTGGACAAAACTGCGTTCCAAGCGATCAAAAGTGTTATTCAGCACAGATACCAGACGTTCAATCTCGTCGTGCGCCGGCGTATTCGGTATACGGGTGCGCAACGCTTTTGCGTGAATTCGCTCGGCTGCATCCGCTATATCTTGCAATGGCTTGAGCGCTTTCCCGGTCGTCCACCAAACGCCGAAAGCGGCCACGATGACTGCCAAGGGCAGCGCAGTAAAATCTGCCACAACCAGTCTCAATATCAGTTCTCGAGTCTCTTTATGGACCGAGTTTCGTGCCTTGTGTTGCCCGGCAATTTCTCGGAATGCTTCAATTTGGCTATAAAAGATGACCCACCCCGACGCGATCCCAAAGATTGCTAGCTCAATCGTTAGCAAGACGGCGGTCCACAACGCCAACCGGCTTCTCAATGGCCAACGCTTCACTCACCTTCTCCGATTCGATATCCGGCGCCGCGGACGGTCTGGATGAGTTTTTCGGGCTCGCCGTCATCGATCTTCCGTCGCAGCCTTTGGACGTAAACGTCAACCAAATTACTATCCGCACAAAATGCGTACTCCCAGACCTGCTGGCTAAGCTGGGTGCGAGTGAAAACCCGGTTCGGTGATCGCATTAAGCACTCCAGCAAGGCAAACTCTCGGCTGGTAAGTTCGATTCGTCGTTCTCCGCGGCGGATCATTCGGGTGGCCGGATCGAGCACCAGGTTCTTTACTCGATAGCGCGCAAACTGTTCTCCTGATCTCCGGCGTGCGACCGCACGCAGGCGAGCGGCGAGCTCTTCGATAGAAAATGGCTTCGCCAGGTAATCGTCAGCTCCGAGATTCAGGCCCTCAACTTTCTCCGAAACATCTCCTCTGGCAGTCAACAGCAGGATCGGCACGAAATTCGAATTCTCGCGAAGCGTTCGAAGGACTCGAAGACCGTCTTGCCCAGGAAGCATGATATCCAGGACAACGGCATCGAAATGGTGGGTGAGAATGACGTCCAAAGCTTCATCACCCCGGTACAAAACATCCACTACGAAGCCGCATTCCTTCAGCCCTTTTTGTACGAAGAGCGCGATCTTCTTTTCATCCTCTACGACTAAGATTCTCATTTGGATCGCCGACCGATTTTATTGAGGTTTGCTTTGGAGTTATTTGCTAGCCAGCTGTAACCGGAAGCGGGTGGGCGCGGACTTTCAATTGTTTGCCGGTCGGATCGCGCCGGAAGAGCGCTAGCAGACACGGGAAAACGATGAGCACTAAAGGAAGCTGAAACACCAGGCCTGAAATAATCGCGATCGCCAGTGGTTTCAGCATCGCAGATCCTTCTCCGAGGCCCAAGGCTAAAGGGAGCAGAGCGAGGATCGCGGCAAATGTCGTCATTGCGATCGGACGCATTCGGTTAATACCCGCGACGATAAATCGATTATCGCGTTCCCCAATTTCCTGAAACTCCGAATAATAAAAGATCGCGACTTCAGTAACGATGCCAACGATCATCGTCATGCCCATTCGCGAGGTAATATTGATCTCGGTACCGGTTGCCCAGAGACCGATGTAAACGCCAGCGACCGCAAGTAAGGTTGTGGCCAGCATCGCGATTGCCACGCTGTAGTTCTCGTAAAGAAACAGAAGCAGCAAAAGGACTAACACAATCGCCGCGATCAAGATGACGGTTAGTCCCTGGAAAGCGATCTGCTGTTGTTCGTATAAGCCTCCCAGCGTGTAGGGTACGTTAGCCGGCAGCAGCCCCGGTTTATCAAGCACTCGCTGCGCGTCATGCACGGTGGAACCTAGATCACGCCCACTGATTCGCGCCGTCACCGCAATCATTCGGCGGGAATCTTCCCGAGTGATCTGCGGCTGGCCGGAAACCGTTTCGAAAGTGGCAACTCGTCGAAGTGGAAACAGATGGCCGTCTGGAGCCGGCAAAAGCAAATTGGCTAAATCTCGATCGGTCGCTCGATCATTCTTTGGTGTCCAAAGGCGAACGGAGACTAGTTTCGGGCCATGCAGTATTTTTGTTGTTATTGCGCCCGATAGATAACCATCCAAAGTCTTGGTTATGGAATCAGCATCAACACCCTCCAATGCGGCTTTCACTCGGTCGACGCGGATCTCGAGAGCATCGCCAGCCGGCGTGATTCCGTTTTTTACTTCGACGATCCCTGGCACTGTGCTGATCGCTTCGGCGACCTGCGGCGCCAATTTCTGGAGAACCCCTTCGTCATCGGAGAATAATTTGATTTCTACCGGCTGTGGTACGCTCGTGAGATCGCCGATCAGATCTTCCATTAATTGTGCGGTTTCAATCTGAATTCCCGGCACGTTGTGTTCTACTTGCGTACGCAGATCGTCCATAATCTGCTCAATACCTCGTCTGGGACCAGATTTAAGCCGCACAAAGAAATCGCCCTGATTAGCTTCGTTCAGATCGCCTCCTAGCCCGAGCCCGGTGCGTCGCGAATAGGTCTGGACCTCGGGAATTTTCCGGACGATTGCCTCGACTTGACGCATGAGGCGATCCGTTTCGGTCAACGATGTTCCAGGCGGCGTGCGATAGTCGATAATGAATCCTCCCTCATCCATTACTGGCATGAAGCCTGACTGGACGTTGGAGAAAGCGTAATATCCAGCGATGACGAGAGGCACCAGGACAAAGACAATCAAAATGGGTGCTCGCAATAGAGAGCGCATCCACCTTTGGTACACTCGATGAATGCTCTGAGTTACCTTGCCACCGTCGTTAAGATCTGCGTCACGTCTAGTGAGTAGACGAGTCGAAATAATCGGCAGCGCGATCCAAGCAACGAAGAAGGAGATGACCAGGCTGGCCGCCATCGTCAGTGATAGCGCTTGGAAAAAGGCTCCGGTTACTCCGGACAGAAAGGCAAGGGGTGCGAATATGATAATGGTGGCGGCCGAGGAACCGGCCAGTGGACGAGTAAATTCAGCTGCCGCCGTGACAACGGCTTCTCTTGGAGCGCCACTCCGCTGTTGACGGACCCGCCGCACAATGTGCTCGGCCATCACAATCGTGTCGTCGATAATGAGTCCAACTGCTGCAGCTAGTCCGCCCAGCGTCATGATATTAAAACTCATTTTAAAGACGTAGAGGAGAAGTACGGTTGCTAATAGGACGGACGGTACAGCAATCGCGGCGAAAAGGGTTATCTTCCAGCTTCGAAGAAACAAAAACAGGACTCCAGCAGCCAGACCGACTCCGATGAAGACACAATCTCGTGCGCTATTGGTGGCGCCGAGAATCAAATTGCTTTGATCATACCAGCTAGCAATTCGCACGCCCGCTGGGATCTGCTTTTGCAAGGCCTGCAACTTGGCTTTGATTCCTTGTGCGATCTGAACGGTGTTGCCGCCGGGCTGCTGGTAGACCTGAAAAACGACAGCATCATGGCCATCCGCTGTGACCCGGATCCATTGCGGCTCGCTGGATGATTGGATCGTGGCGACATCGGTCAACAAAACCGTTCCGTCCGGACCGGACTTAAGAATCGTCTTACCTATATCAGCAAAGGTCTGAAACCGCGTATCTGATATAACCAGATAAAGTTTCCCATATTGTTCGACTCGACCGGTGGCTACGAGCACATTAGCAGCCGTCAGCGCATTGGCCACATCATTGAAACTCAATCCAAAAGACTGGAGCTTGGGCAGGCTAAGAACGACTTCGTATTCCTCTACTTTCCCGCCTTGCACCCCGATCTGAGACACGCCTGGCACAGTCGCCAGAGCAGGTCGAAGACCGTATTGAGCCAAATCTCGTAGTTCGGTGAGTGAATGGGTATCCGAAGTAATGCTGTAGGCAATTACCGGGAATACGGTTGGATCCATTCGAATCACGTTGAAGGTCGTTCCAGTTGGGAGCGTCGGTAATACTTTATTCACCTGCGATTCTACTTGGAGTAGAGCGGTGATCATATCTTGGCCCCAATCGAAATTGATCGAGATCTCCGCGCTTCCTCGACTGGTCGTGGATCGCAGTGTTCGGACGCCCGGAATCGAACGAACCGAATTTTCCACCGGAGTGGTTACTTCGATGGCCATCCGCTCAGCTGGGCGGTCCCCCGCATCCAAATTGATTCGAATTCGAGGAAAACTGACTTGAGGAAAAAGTGCGACCGGCAACCAAATAGCACAAGTGGCGCCTGCTATCGCCAATACGGCAAGCAGCGACAGCAGAAAACGGGGATGGCGAAAGGTCCAATCGGTAAAATTCATTTTGATTCTTTGATCTCCATCCCGTCGGTTAGTTCGCGATTTCCGACGGTGACGACGCGATCTCCCTCTTTAAGACTGGAATCGATGACCTCGACTTCCGAGACAGTTTCTAACCCGAGCTTGACCTTCTTTTCGACCGCTCGATCGTCATGAACCAAGTAGAGTGTAAAATCGGACTCATTGGGTAAAACAGCTTCTCGGGGCACGACCAACGTTTCGCGAGAAGCGATGGCAATCTCGCCGCGAACATAGGCCGCTAGCAGCAGTCGAGTTCCCGGCGTTGGGGATACGAACACGTCAACCAGGCGATCGGCCGGATTAACTCGCTGAGTTACGAGACGGACCGTTCCCTCAATGGCCGGGGATCCCGGATCGTTCACCAGGGAGATACCGACTTTTTGGCCCGGCGCGATTTTCGCGACGTCTTCCGGTTCTGTGCCCAGCTTCACTTCGATATCTTCGCTGGCAACGATCTCAATGAGCGGAGTTCCGCTAGCGGCGACTTGTCCATCTTCGACATCCACCTTGGCAACGACTCCACCGGTATCGGAGTGAATCTTACCGGCAGAACCAACCCCTTGCTGGCGAAGGCTGTTCAACAGCAAATCTGCGTCTGCTGCAGCTTTCTGTGCCTGGTTGAGTTCCTGATTGGTAGCCAATTTCATGTCAAAACGTCGCTTCGTTTGTTCGAGTTCCTTGTGCGTTTCTTCCTCGGTGCTTTCTGCCTGTTGCAGCTGAAGGAGACTTGCGGCGGTTCCCTCAACCTCCAGCAAAGCATCTCCTTTGTTTACGACTTGACCCGCACTGACCAGAACATGTTTGACGCGGCTTTCAAAAGAGACCGCAATGAAATGAGTTTTGCCGGGAGCAGCGACCACTCCTCCATACGCGGTGAGAGTCTGAGAAATTGATTTGTGTTCGACAGCAGCAGTTTCAACCTGGGCAACCGGCTTGGACTCCTCGGCTGCCGTTCCCTGAGCTTCTCCCGATTCCGAAGCGTTCTTTGCGGTTTTTTTGATCAAGCCATAGCCGACGATCCCACCGGTTAATAAGATGAGAATTAGAATTACGAACGACTTCTTTGTCATAGTGTTACTACCCCCGCTTAGTTTTCGGCCGGTAGGTACCTGCCGGAGGCAAGTTCCAGCGCGCTCTTGGCTTCGATCAGTGTTTGCTTCAATTTGAGGATTTGCAGACTTCTCTGGTTCAAGCTAATCCGGGCTTGAAAGTAGCCCAGTACGTCGGCCGCACCCTCTTCCGCAGCAGTTCTTGAAGTATCGACGAGGCGCTGGAAGACCGGCAGGGCCTCTTGCGCAACCGTAATCTGCTGATTGAGCGAACGGATGTCCGCCAGGGCAGAAGCGATATCGGAACGCGCTTCGAATACGCGATTGGCATATTCGTCGTAAAGCTTCAGTCGGGTGGCTTTTTCGGTAGCAATGGCTCCTTGGTTACGATCAAAGAGCGGCAAATCGAATGTGATACCGAATCCGGTGGTATGGATATTTGAGTTGTCGCTGGCATGGGCGAACCCGAGTGCCGCTTTCGGAAATTGAGCCAGGATCGCGGTGCGGACGGTCTCCTCCTGGCTTTGGTAACCCGCCCGAAGTCCAACTAAATCCAGTCGTTGATTTTCGAGGTTCGCCAGTAATTCTCTTTCTGAGGGCGGTGAGACGGAAGAGGGGAGAGCGAAATCATATCGAATTGCCAGCTGAGATTGAGGCAAAAAACCAATCGCTCTTTTCAGCGCCAACCGCCTCTGATCCAACTCTTGCTGAATGGCGAGAATGGCAGTCAGAGAATCTTGTCGCGCGGCCTGAGCAGCGGCCAAATCGACCACATTCCTTTCATGACGGTCCACGGCCGCTTGCAGTGCGGTCACAGTAGCCTGTTGATCGGCATCGATTTGCTTGGCCCGACTCAGCTGAGCTTGCAAGGCCACCACGCGATAAAACGCAAGCTTGGCGCCTTCCGCCGTTTGCCACTCAGTCCAAGCAACGTCGAGACTGACTGCATCGACATTTGACCGTGCGGCTTTCACTTTTGCTCCGTGAGGGACCAGAGACGAAACGTCCCAGCTAGCATTAAATCCGTAGGGATTAAACGCGCCCTTGGTAAAGCCGCCAGTAACAAAATCCTGTGTTATACCAATCGACGGATTCGGCAGAATACCGGCCTGTACGAGCTGGGCCTGGGCTAAGCCTCGGCGGTCACGTTCCGCCACGAGTTTGGGGCTCAGCAAGACGGACAAAACTGCCGCTTGATCAGGTCCGATACCGCGTTTGGAACTCAAGGCGATTGGTGGTAACAACGGATGGTGTAGCTGGGCCACATCGACCTCAAGCGCGTTCAGGCTTCGTGCGCGAGCGTTCCCTGCTCTTCCCGAGTCGAGAAGTGGCTGTGAGTGGTAGCTTTGGTACCCCATACACCCACTGAAAAACAAGCAAGAGAGTAGTAGCAAGATTCTCACGGTTCCTTAGCGGGCTCAACAGCCCCAAACTCAACGGCGATCATGACAATCTCGCCAGAGCTGCGATGACAAATTTGTCATGATGTCTCACAGTCGGACCCTCCATGGTGACGGTATCTCAGACGATTATTCGTTCGATATCGATTTCAGAAAATGGTGCGTCCTGCGTGACTCGTAACTGCTTCAAGCGGATTAGCTCAAGCAAAGCAAGAAAAGTGACAACAATCTCGGTGCGACTTGCGGCCGAAGCGAATAGTTCGGAAAATGCGATTCGTTGGTTCGCGCTAGTGGTGCGGATGATAAAGTCGATCTTGTCGGAAACGGTGAAATTTTCTTCAAAAATCTCGCGGAGATCTTCGCGACGGACTTCGAGCTTTTTCAGCACCTTCTGGAACGCACTAATTAAATCGAAAATGCCGACTTCGCTTTGGAGAAGGGTTTCTTGTTCATCGAACTCAGGCTTTTCCGGAATCCGTGGAATGAATCCTTCCTGCAGCAGCTCTCTTTGATGAAGCTGCAAAGCGGCGTCCTTGAATTTCTTATATTCAATCAGCTGCCGGATTAGATCCCATCTGGGATCTTCCTCTTCGGCATCGGCTTCCGGCGGCTGTTGATGCACGGGAAGCAAGCTCCGGCTCTTGATATAGATGAGCGTGGCCGCCATTACGACGAACTCGCCGGCAATCTCGAGATCCAGCATTCGGAAGGTATCGAGATATTCAAGGTATTGACCGGTGATCCGTTCGATCGAGACCGAATAAATATCGACCTCTTCCTTTTTGATTAGATAAAGAAGGAGATCCAGCGGTCCTTCGAACACTTCAATTTTAACTTTGTAATCCGACGGCATGGAGAAGGTACTCTGGGGGACTGCCTATTGGTTCGCACTCTTTAACAGCAGCGCATTGGCGACGGCGTATGCTTGCGAATGGCTAAGGCTAACTAAGACGGTCTCAATGTTCAGTCGGTTGGCTAGCTCCGCCGCGCCGGCATGGAGCACAACGAACGGTTCGCCGCTTGCCTTTCTGCGGACCTCGATATCGCGCCAATTGATGCGGTGGGCAAATCCGGTTCCGAATGCCTTCGAGATAGCTTCTTTGGCAGCAAAGCGGGCAGCAAAATGGGGTGCCGGGTCTCGCATCGATCGACAGTATTCGATCTCGCCGGGCTGATAGACGCGATCTAGAAAACGCTGACCGTGACTCCGAATCAGATCAGCGATCCGTGAGTTCTCGACCACGTCGATCCCAATACCAAATACTGTCACTGCTTTCCGGAAGCTAGTTTCTGCACCATTTCACGAACCGCATTTTCCAAACCGACGAAGAGCGCACGCGAAACTATGGAATGACCGATGTTAAACTCATTCCAGCCATGAATCGCGAGGAGCGGGTGTACGTTTTCGTAGTTGATCCCATGGCCGGCATTTATGACCAGTCCTTTTTCCTCCGCCCGGCGAGCCGCCGCCTCGAGCCGATCTAGTTCGTCGGCGCGAAAATCATCCAGTGCGTTGGAGTATGCTCCGGTATGGAGTTCCACCACTTGAGCGCCAAGGTTGGCTGCTGCCTCGATCTGTTCGGCCTTAGGCTCGATGAACATACTTACGCGGATGCCGGCGGCCTGAAGACGCTCGACCGTTTTTCGAAGAGATTTTGCCTGACGCACAGCGTCTAACCCGCCTTCCGTGGTTATTTCTAGCCGGTTTTCGGGGACAAGACAAACGTCATCCGGCAAAACGCGAATCGCCGTATCAATAATTTCGGGCGTATTTCCCATTTCCAAATTCAGCTTCGTAACCAAGCTGGCGCGCAGCCGAAAGACATCTTGGTCTAGTATGTGGCGCCGATCGGCCCGGAGGTGGACGGTGATACCGCTGGCGCCAGCACGCTCGCAGATGGATGCAGCCGCGATGAGATCGGGCTCACAATTGGGAGAGTCGGTCATTCCAACGTAGCGCGCTTGGCGCAGCGTTGCGACGTGATCAATATTTACACCTAGTTTCAGCATACAACGTAAGCATGGAAATCTCACTGGCGCCGTAAGCGCTAGTGAGATTTCCATGCTAGTGTCGGAAGTGTCTGATGCCGGTAAAGACCATCGTCATTTGACGATCGTTGGCCGCTTGAATGATCTCATTGTCGCGGACCGAGCCCCCCGGCTGAATGACTGCGGTTGCCCCTGCCTCCGAGGCAGCAATCAATCCATCCGCAAATGGGAAAAACGCGTCACTTGCGATTGCACTGCCCTTCAAGGAAAGGCCCGCTTCACCTGCTTTCCAGATCGCAATCCGTGAGGAGTCGACACGCGCCATCTGACCAGCGCCGATACCGACCGTGCGATCTTTGGCGGCATAAACAATGGCGTTGGACTTTACGTGTCTGACAATTTTCCAGCCGAATAACATGGCCTTCATTTCATCGGCGGTCGGCGGTCGTTGCGAAACGACTCGTCGCTCCGGCTCATGTAGTTCTCCCCAATCCTTCTCTTGCACGAGCATCCCACCGATCACCGAACGCACACCCGGTTCTGATCGAGTGGACTCGAACCAGTCGGACATTTTAATGAGACGAAGATTCTTTTTCTTCTGCAGTAAAGCGCGGGCCTCGGGTTCAAACTCCGGCGCGATAATCACTTCACTAAATATTTCGGAAATAGCTCGGGCCAATGGCTCAGTCAGCGGACGGTTGCAGGCAATGATGCCTCCAAACGGTGCCTGTTTATCCGTCGCAAAGGCCTTTAGCCACGCCTCCCGGAGGTCTTGATCAGATCCCACGCCGCATGGATTGGTGTGCTTCAGGATGGCAACCGTCGGCTCAACAAATTCACGGATGAGCCCGGCGGCAGCGTCGATATCGATAATATTGTTATAGGAAAGTTCCTTCCCGTGCAGCTTCTGAAAATAGTCGCCAAAACGACCGTAAAGGGAGGCACTCTGATGCGGATTTTCCCCGTAGCGTAGCCGCATCTCCAACGGGAGCGACACCGCGTAGGATCCGGATGTCGCCTGCTCGCGGTTTAGATAACTCGCGATCACGGTATCGTATCGGGAGGTGGTCAGAAAGACCTTGATGGCCAGCTGTTCGCGCAAAGCCAGCGTCGTTTCGCCATGGTGCAGGTCGAGTTCCTCTAAAACCAGACTGTAGTCGGCGGGATCCGTCACGACCGTTACAAAACGGTAATTCTTGGCCGCGCTCCGGAGCATTGATGGACCGCCAATATCGATCTTTTCGATTGCTTCCTCCAGCTTCACTTCCGGTTTATTAATGGTCGCCTCGAAAGGATAAAGGTTAACGACCACCAGATCGATTGGCTCGATCTGATTGGTCTCGACTTGCTGCTGATGGTCCGGGTCATTCCGAACGAACAGCAATCCTCCGTGCACCTTCGGATGAAGTGTCTTTACCCGGCCACCAAGGATTTCCGGGAAGCCGGTAAACTGTTCCATTTCCACATGAGCGACTCCTTCTTTTTTTAGGAGGGCTGCCGTTCCGCCGGTCGATACGATTTCCACGCCCATTTTGCTCAGGCGTTGAGCAAAGGGAACGAGTCCGGACTTATTCGAGACCGACAGGAGGGCGCGTTTAATCTTCATTCTGAAAGTGTTAAGCTAACCATACGTCGCACCTTGTCGACAATAGATGGTTGAGCCGCAAGAAGAGCCATAATTTTCCGAGACTGCCAATAAACGCGTTTGGCAGATACTTCTGGAGTTTGTCATACTGAGCGCAAACCCCAGAACATGAGTCACATCAACAAAATAGAAGGTATTGGAGTTTCCCACACCAAGAAGTTAGAAGCTGAAGGAATCAAAACCGCAGAACAGTTGTTGCAAGCCGGATCGAGTCCGAAGCACCGCCTGGAACTGGCGAAGAAAACCGGATTTGCCGAGCACCACATTTTAAAGTGGGTCAATCAAGCCGATTTATTCCGAGTGAAAGGAATTGGTCGGCAATATGCGGAACTGTTACAAGCCTCGGGCGTTGATTCTGTTGTCGAACTTGCTCAGCGCAGGCCGGATCATCTGCACGCCGCGCTCAAAGCGAGCAATGAGAAGAAACACCAAGTGCGTTTGCTTCCGGGGATATCCACCGTTCAGCGTTGGGTCGAAGAGTCCAAGCAGCTTCCCAGAATCGTAACCTATTAGTGGTTCTCCTGGAGCCGTCGTCGCGCTCCCGCCGCTGTCCGGCTGGGGCGTTGCTATTGCTGGCGAGATTATGGCGGCAGGTTGTCCTCGAAGCGCCCGCGGATTGTGAATCGCGATTGCCGCCTCCGTCTGTTGGCCCGAAGGGCCATAAGACAGCGTGCACAATTCGTAAGTCACTGCTTACAGGCTTTCGCCCTGTCAAAATGAGCGATCGCCGACTCTCGGACAGCCTACTGCCTGGCCAGAATCTGTTCGGTCTCTCCGAGCAGAGAAACACCGAAGTCGTCCAGTTGCTCCGAACCTTGCAACTCTCGTAGCATTTCTAGGCAACGGACGAGATTAGGTGCAACCTGAGCATCCTTATCTTGGCGTTGCAGGATTTTCGCAGACTGCAAATATCCGTTGGCCAAAAACTCTTGCCAAGCAGGATTAGCTCGGTTGGACTCAAGTAGACGTTCAAAGATCTCACAGCTTTGTTGGTAGTCCTTGAGTCCGTCTTGAGGCTTTTCCAGGGCAATTAGAGTTTCACCTACGCGTTGCAGCGCCAGCGCGAAATCCTGGCACCACAGACTGTTGTTCTGATCCGATTGGGTAAGCTTTTGAGAGATCTGGAGCGAGTCGACATAATATTGGAGAGCCTTGTCGAGTTGCCCGTCCGCTTTCAGAAGATCTCCCAAGCGACCCAAGCAGACCGCCAAATCACTTTGGTAAGCCGAGTTATCCGGTTCTTCGTCGCGCAGCTTCTGAAAAATGGCATGGCCGGACTCGGAAGTTTTTAGTGCATCTTCCGGACGCTCGAGGTCAGCCTGGATACTCCCCAAATTGACGAGCCCAAGCGCAAGATCCCGTTGCCGGGTGCGATTAGCCGGATCCTCATCGGCCATTCGTTGAGTTATTTCCAGAGATTGCTGATAGTACTTCAATGCGGCTTGCGGGCGTCCTTCGGCGCGTAAGACGCCACCGATGTGGTCAAGGCTAATCGACACGTCCCGGCGCAATTCGTTGTTCGTCAGTTCTTCGCTCAGCGATTTTTGTACGCTGTCTAACTGCTCATTGTAGAGGTCGAGCGCTTCCGGGAGTTTGCCTTCGGCTTCCAGAGCATATCCGGTTCGCTCCAGACAGGCTAACAAATTTCGACGAAGCTGGATGTCTCCGGGGTTGAGATCGGTGAGCTTTCTGGCGACGTCGAGCGCTCCCTTGTACGAGGTCGTCGCTTGCTCGGGAGCGCCTACGTTCACGTAGAGTTCACCTAGTCGATTAAAAACATCGGACAACAAAAGCCAACGGGCAGAATCGTTCGGCTGTTTCCCAGTCAGAGTCTGTAAAATCCTGCGCTCTCGCTGATAAGATCCGATGGCTTTCGACCAATCGTTTTCGCTGAAATAGATCGTCCCAAGCTTGTGCAAAGTCACCGCCAACCGGTTCTTCCAAGGGAGATTCTCGGGACTTTGATCGACTAATTCTTGCAGTTGATCGGTGGCGCCCTTGTACGATGAAATTGCTGGATCCGGGCTCTTGAGCGAGACCTGGATGTCGCCTATCGTCTGCATCTCTTGAGCCAGGTGATCAGACCAGCGCGTGCGCTCCTGACCTTCTTTGATGAATTGGCGTATAATTTCACACGCCTCTCGTCTTGAACTGACGGCTGCCTCCAGTTTTCCTTCGTCTCGAAGCAGATCGGCCTGATCGTCCAAGGCGGCGACACGCAATGCTGAGATCGGTTGATCATGCGGATTGCCCCCGATCTCTTGGTTGTAGGACTCGACCCCTCGAAGGGCGCCGTCGAGCAGATCCATTCGGCGCACCGGAATGAGGTTGTTTCCAATATCAGCGACGATCGTGTGAACCATTGACTCAGCACGATACCGAGCGTTCACAGCTTGCCGCATTTGCCGTTGAGCTTCGCTTTTTTGAGCGACTGCCACCCGGTGCGCATCTTCAAAATGATGGTAGCGATGAAAGCTGACGGAACCAAAAATGACTGCTGCTATCAGCGCGCCACTGATTGTAAAGACGGTTTTTGCGACAAAGCGGCGCTCTTTCCGGCCCTGAATCCGGATCTGCCAAATCCAGTCATACACATACGAGCGGACATCCATGCTCAGCGCTTCGCCAAAACGGTGAAAGAAGTGATCGGTCTGAGTCAACGCTTCACCTTGCGGGAAGAGATGCTCGATAACTGGTTGCGCGGAGCGTTGACGGCATTTTTGGCGCAACACTCGCTCGAATGTCTGCTCGAACTCTTCCGTATCGCGATAGCGATTGATGCTGGTGGTAAAGTCGCCTTGACGATTAACACCATATTTCTTCCAGTCCTGCAAAAAGCGTTCGAGCGCGTTCCACCCGGAATTGTTTGCCTCGGGTCCGGCCATTGGCGTTTGGCCGATAATTTCGGACTCCCTTGTAAATAACAGAAAATCAGGGATGCGTCCGATCTGGGTGGTATGCGTCGTCGCGTCGGTGTCGGCATTTCCGATTGTTTGCATGTCCGATGCCTCCGGGGCTGTGCCAGTGTCCCGGCACCGCTCGTCAATCAGACACACGACCAAATCGAACGCTTCATGAGTGTCGATTGAGAAACTGTTGGCGGTGCTCCCGTGATTCCGGTGGAAAAGAAGTTCGAGACTAATCTCTTCGCGGTAGTCTTCGCCAACCCGCCTTACTATTTCACCAACTCGCTCGCATTCGGATCGAGCGTCATCTCGCGACGACATCAGGATGCGATAGACCGGCATGGACATAAAGGCAGCAGAAGAAGCGGGGGGAGCAGCAAATAGTTTCTTGGGACGAACGCGATCCACCAAACCGACGTTAAGGACGCGGCGCCTGGCTGAACATGTTTCGCTGCAAAAAAACCTTTTTGCAAGCGGATCTCAGATTGGACCTGCGAAAGTTTGTCTTCCAGCTCGTTCCGCTGCGGTTGTCGACTCCGGGAAAATATAGGAATCGGAATTTTTTTTACTGGGTCTTGAAAAAATTAGAAATGCCGGTGATGACCAACTCAAAAGCCAAGCACAGAGGATGCAATGCCTCGATTGACGATTGATTGCGCTCGGTTAAAGGGAATTGTGCCGCGCTGGCGAAAAGGTGAAAGATCTTCGACGCAGATCGACTCAAGCAAATCGACACTCAAGTGCTTGAAGGACGCAGATTTCTGTTAACGGGCTTTTGGCATCGGCTCCATAGTTCAAGCATGCGTGTCCTTGCCTTTGACGTGTACGGAACGCTCGTGGATATCCACGGGATCCGAGATGCTGTGGAGCCGTTTCTTGGAGCGAAGTCTTCTTCATTGCTTGTTCGTTGGCGCGAAAAAACTGTTGAGTATGCATTTCGGCGTGGTCTGATGCAGAACTACGTGGAATTCGGCGAATGCAGCCGGCAAGCGCTCGACTATGCAAATGCCGAACTGAAAGCGGGATTAACCGATCAGGCGAAGCAAGGGCTGCTGGATGCCCAGCTTCGGTTGCCGGCATTTAGTGACGTCGTGGCTGCCTTGCCGCTACTGTCCAACCAGAAAAATTACTGCGTGGCCTTTTCGAACGGAACGCGCGCCGCAGTCGAGAAGATATTACGCTTCGCGAATCTCATTGGCTTTTTCGGGGATATCATCAGCGTGGATGAGGTGCGCACATTCAAACCGAGCCCGGCGGTCTATTCCTTTCTCCTCCGGCGCGTTGCTAGGGAAGCGCGGAGCGTTTGGCTGATTTCCAGCAACGGATGGGACGTGATCGGCGCAAAGTCTGCCGGTCTTCGCGCCGTCTGGGTACGCCGAAATCCAGATCAGGTTCTGGATCCATGGGGCATCGAACCGGATCTGATCGTGCAGGATTTAACCGACTGTGCGCGCTCCCTCGACGAATTCGACGCCGGGTGAAACTCTTCAATTTGTTAGCTCCCGGTTTTTGCCGGTCACGGCAGTTATTCTCCGGCCGTGTTCAGAGTCGGCAACGAGAATCGCCAGCCGTTTAAGTCTGGTTTCTTCTTTTTAGCGCTCATGACCCACCAGGTAGCTGTCCGCTGATAACCCGGCGACTGAGCTTGAAAGAAGCGCCTCGTTTTTTTGTTGGCTTGGAACTTGGTGACATAGTCTTCATCAAATTTGCGCTCGCCTTTCTCATAAGAGTAGCGATCCTGGTTTTCCGGGAGGCGTAGCGCGAACGCATTGAGGCCGGCGGGTTCCATCAAGCCGAGCCTCGAAACTCGGAAGGCGATACAAAATACGTAACCGCTGTATTGCTCTGAACGGAGCGCTGCCGCTGCTTGGAGGACGTGCTCGGATTTTGCATGATGAATGGAGACTCAGGTCAACGAATCCACGCCGAGGGCAAGGTGGTCTTCTGTTCTCGACACTTTGTACCGGGGCTACTATCACAAGTCCCTCCGGTAACAAATGCTCCAAGCTTTGTGTATCGGCTGCGACGCGCGGATCTCTGCGTTCGCGCCCGAGCTCGCTTAGATTCGGCCGTCCAGATCCTAAATTCCGAATGCCGTCTTCTCGGTTCTCAGAATGGAATATCGTCCGGCTCAGCGTCCAAATCAGGATCTTTGGGGGTCGGTCGTTGCGGCGGAGGAGTCGCGGTCCGTCTTTGACTGCCCGCGGGACTCGAGCCGCCGCCTTCGCTCTCGCCTCGGCTACCGAGCATCTGCATGTTTTCGGCCACTACGCGCAAGCGAGAACGCTTCTGGCCGGTCTGTTTGTCGTCCCAGGTATCCAGTTGAAGCCGGCCTTCGACGAAGACTTGGCGCCCTTTCTTGAGGTACTCTTGCGCTACCTCGGCCTGCCGCCCCCAAAGCGTCACGTCCACGAACGTTACCTCTTCCTTCTTTTCGCCATCTTCCCCTGAGTAAACTCGATTTACGGCGATGCCGATGTCCGCAACCGCGGTTCCTTTCGGTGTGTACCGCACCTCCGGGTCGCGAGTCAAATTTCCGATAAGCAGAACACGGTTGAGGTTGGCCATAAGAGGAGTGACTAGTTGGGGTTCTTTGCCGCAGGTTTATTCGGCAATAGCTGATAATGCTGCAGAAAGACGATGGGATCGAGCTTGAATTTACCGCGTAACTTCGTGATGAGAGACGGCTCGGCTTCGAAAACGAAATTCACGTAAAAAGCGGATTCCACGTTGCTAGGCGTGTAAGCAAGTTGCCGCTTATCCATTTTTTGGATTTGCTCGATCGCCGCACCTTCCTTCACAAACTCACCTTCCAAACGTTCCACGATTTCTTTCACCCCATCTTCCTGGCCTCGGGTATCGAGTGCCATCAAACATTCATAACGATTTTTCATAATGTAATCAACTGTTTTCTGCGCGATTAAAAACGTTCATCGCCGCGGTCACACCTTCCGCCGCGATCTGCCGAATAGCGGCTACCGCCCGCTCCACCGCTTGGTTTACGCTGATCCGCTCGCCGGGTGTAAAGCGCCTGAGGACATGATCAACCAGATCCGTATCGCCTGGAGCCGCTCCGACTCCGATCCGAAGGCGCGGAAAGCCATAGCCCAAGTGGGCAGCTAACGACCTTAGTCCGTTGTGTCCACCTTCGCTGCCTTCTGCGCGGATACGCAATCGTCCGAGCGGTAATGCCACGTCGTCTACCACCGCTAGAAATTCTTCCGGCTTAATGTGGAAATATTGGGCCAGGGGACCAATCGAATCACCACTTCGGTTCATGTACGTCATCGGTTTCACCAGCAAAACATCATTCCACTTCGCCCAATCGCAGTGCCACTTCTTCGCTGGCAAAAACTGAACGCCTTGGCTATCGGCCAAGGCATCTAGAACGACGAATCCGATGTTATGCCGCGTGTCGGTATACTCCGGACCAGGATTTCCAAGACCAGCTACCAACCGAAGTGCAGGCATTCCTACTCAGGATTCGCTCGCCGGCGCAGCACCTTCTTCCGGTTTCTTCGCGGTGATGACCTCCGGAGCAGTTGGTGTCACCAGCGGCTCGACGACTTCTTCTTCGACCCGCGCCTCAACGACCGCTACTACGGTCTGTTCCGCATCTGTCACTGCCTCAACCCCCGAAGGAAGTTTGAGTTCGCGGACATGGAGCGATTGGCCAACGTCAAGGTTAGTTACGTCAACCTCAATAACCTGGGGAAGGTCACCCGGCAGACACTCCACTTCCAAGTAACGCAAAATGTGTTCCAGCAGCCCGCCATGTACTTTGACGCCGACGGCCTCACCCACAGTTTCGATCGGGACTTCCGCAGAGACGGTTTCATTGGCGGAGACCGCATGGAAATCGACATGGACAATCTCTCGCTGCAGCGGATTGTGCTGTATCTCTTGGATCATCGCCAACGCGTTCTGTTTTTCGCTGCCGTCTAGAATTTCCAACTCGACCAGAATGTTCTCACCGGAAGCACGGGATAGAACGTTGAGCAGCTCGCGGCCGTTAATCTGGAGATTCACGGGTTCCTGAGTCGATCCATAGATCACTCCAGGCACCATTCCGTCCGCCTTAATTTTCTTAATCGCATTGCGCCCGACTTGGGTTCGCCTTTGCGCCGTTAATTTAGCTTGTTGCGCCATGATAATTCATTGTACTGCGTTAATTTCGAAAAGGGAGCTTACTGACTCGTTGGAGTAGATACGTTGGATTCCTTCGCCCAGGAGTTCAGCAATCGAGAGTACCGTAATCCGGCACTCAGGATGGAGTCGAACGGGCGTGCTGTTCGTTGTAATCAGCTCCAAAATTTCGGAATGCATCAGTCGTTTGTGTGCAATTTCGGTAAATACCGCGTGGGAAACGCCGGCATAGATATCCTTGGCGCCTTGTTTTTTTAGAATTACAGCCGCGCTGGTAAGCGTTCCGGCTGTTTCCGTCAGATCGTCGACCAGGAGCACATTCTTGCCTTCCACTTCACCGATGACATGCAAAGCTTCGGTTTCGGTCGGACTCTTCCTTCGCTTGCCGACAATTGCCAGCGTAGCACCAAGCGCCTCCGCGTAGGCCGCGGCGAGCTTCAGCCCTCCCACATCGGGCGAGACGATCGCCAAATTGTCGATCCTCTTTTGCTGGATATACCGGATCAACACCGGCGCGGCATAGAGATGATCAACCGGTATATCGAAAAATCCTTGAATCTGCTGGGCATGAAGGTCGAGCGTCAATACGCGGTCTGACCCGGCAGCGGTCAGGAGATTGGCGACCAGCTTGGCAGTGATAGGTACCCGTGGCTGATCTTTGCGGTCTTGTCGAGCGTAGCCGAAATAGGGAATCACCGCCGTGATCCGATAGGCGCTGGCCCGGCGGGCTGCATCGATCAGGATCAACAACTCCATCAAATTGTGATTAGTTGGGGGACAGGTCGGCTGAACAATGAAGACGTCGCGGCCACGGATATTTTCGTTGATTTTGACCCGCGATTCGCCGTCCGGAAAAGAGGTCACCGTAGCATCGGCCAGTGGAACACCAACGGATTCGGCGATTTTCAGGGCCAGCTCCTTGTGAGCTGTCCCGGAGAATATCTTCATCTCACGATTAAACAGGGGCATAGCCAGGTGAAAATGGACCGGCATACTAAACTTAAAACCGTCATTTGCAAGCGGTAGCGGTCCGGCGGCTGCCGGATCCTCAGTCGCCGTAGCATAGCAGCCGGTATCCAGAATCCAGGATAAAAAAACGCCGGACCCGCCGACGCCGGACCGCAACCCGTAACCCGCAACCAATAACTCGTAACCCCTACGCCAGCAGGTCTGCCAGCTTCAGCCGGAACTCTTCCGCATCGCGCACACAGTAGCCGCTGTCTGCCTTGAGCTTAAGCTCTTGTCCGTCGTTGGTTCGGAATCTCAGATACAGCGGCTGTGAGCCGGGGTACTGCAGGATCAGGTCGCGCAGGGCAAGGAGCCGGCCTTCGTCCGTCTTCTCCAGAGGAAGATCAATGGTCAGGATGGCTGTTTTCTTGGTGCGAGTAATAGGCACCACTTCCGCCGCTATCAAGCGAACGCTATCCTCTCGGCTATCAAGCTTTCCAGTAATTGCGACAATCTTGCCGACCTCGAGCTCCTTCGCTGCTTTGGCGAAAGCGTCTGCCCAAACCATCACTTCTACCGAACCAGTGAAATCTTCGACTGTCATCACCGCAAACGGTTTACCCTCCTTGCGCGTGTACTTGCGTTCCAGCGCCGAAATCGATCCGGCTATCCGCAGCTGGCTCTTATCCATTTGTTCGGCAAGCTCGGCAATAGGGGTGAACTTTCCTGATTCAATCAGATCTCGATAGGCGTCAAGAGGATGGCCGGTAACGTAAAACCCAAGTAGCTCCTTTTCGTACCCAAGCTTCTCGTTCAATGGCCAGGGCGTAAACGAGTCCGCATGACCGTTTCGTTTTGCGCTGGGCGGCAAATCCTGGTCGCCGAATAACGACACCTGTCCGGCCATCCGATCTTTTTGTCTCGCTGTTCCCACGGCCAGCGCTGATTCGATCTGTCCGAAGAGGTCGGCTCGATCTTTTCCGGTAAAGTCGAAAGCGCCCGCGCGCACCAGGTTTTCCAGCAACTTCCGATTGACCGATCGAGAGTCCAGCCGGCTGCAGTAATCTTCCAACGACTGAAAAGCTCCGGCTTTTTCTCTTTCTCTGATCGCAGCAGCAACCGGCGCTTCGCCGATATTCTTGATGGCAGAAAGCCCATAACGAATCCCGCGGCGGTCCGCATCCAGTTCCGGTACAAATTTGAGCCCACTTCGGTTCACGTCCGGCGGCCGAATGACGATATTCATTCGCTGGCATTCCGCCACGAAGACCGAAATCTTGTCGGTATTGTTGACCTCGTTGCTGAGTAATCCGGCCATGAATTCGACCGGGTAATTTGCTTTGAGATAGGCGGTTTGGTAACTGATCAGCCCATAGGCAGCGCTGTGACTTTTGTTGAACCCGTAGCCGGCAAATTTCTCCAGCAAGTCGAAGATGGCGTTCGCTTTTTTCTCTTCGATACCGTTTACCCGTTTGCAACCGGCGATGAAGTTCACCCGCTCTTTCGCCATCTTCTCTTTGTCCTTTTTGCCCATTGCTCGGCGGAGGAGATCGGCTTGGCCAAGTGAGTATCCGGCCAGCACGTTGGCGGCGCGTTGCACCTGCTCCTGATAAATCATGATACCGTAAGTGTCGGCGCAAACCTCCTTCAGCAGCGGGTGTTCGTATTTAATTTTGGTGAGCCCTTTTTTCCGTTTGATGTAGTCCGGTATAAGTTCCATCGGACCGGGACGATATAGAGCAATCAGTGCGATAATGTCGTCGATGGTGTTAACGTCGAACTGTTTGCATAGATTCGTCATTCCCCCGGATTCCAGCTGGAATACGCCGATCGTTTCACCGCGATTGAGAAGATCAAAGGTCGACTGATCATCGAGCGGGATGTCTTCGAACGAAAAATTGGGATCTTTTTCACGAATCAACGCGGCCGCATCCTGGAGGACGGTTAGGGTCTTGAGTCCCAAAAAATCCATTTTCAGCATGCCGAGATCGGTGAGCGGCCCCATCTCGTATTGCGTAATGACTTCATTATCATTGCCGCGGCAAAGGGGGATGTATTCGTCGAGCGGCCGATCTCCAATTACGACGCCCGCCGCATGGATGCCGGTGTTGCGGGTGAGACCTTCGAGCACGGTCGCGTAGCCCCAGAGCTGTTGGGTGGCTTCCTCGGTAGTGACCGCTTGCTTGAGTTCGGGGTTCTTTTCAATCGCGCTCTTCAATGTGATTCCGAGTTCGTTCGGAATCATCTTAGCGATGCGGTCGGCGTCGGAATAGCTCAGTCCCATTACTCTTCCAACATCACGGATTACGCTCTTCGCGCCTAGTGTGCCAAAGGTTATGATCTGAGATACGGCCCTGGCACCATACTTATCTCGTACATAGTCGATCACTTCTCCCCGCCGATTCTGGCAAAAATCGACGTCGATATCGGGCGGACTCACGCGTTCCGGATTGAGAAAGCGCTCGAAGATTAAACCGAATCGCAACGGATCGAGATCGGTGATCTCGAGCACGTACGCCGCCAGGGAGCCCGCGGCGGATCCGCGACCGGGACCGACTGGGATTCCATGGGACTTGGCGTAGTGAATAAAATCCCAGACAATTAAGAAGTAGCTGGTGAAGCCGGTCTTTTCCAAAATCGAAAGCTCGTAGTCCAGACGCGATTGGAGTTCTTGATCTTCGACGGCCCGCTCCCCATAGCGCTTGCGCAAACCGGCCGAGCACAAGTCGCGTAAATATTGTTCGCGCGACATTCCCGGGGGCGGTTCGTAGGCGGGATATTTCGAAGTACTGAAATCAAGTTTCAGATCGCACATCTGGGCGATTCGAAGCGTGTTGGTCAGAGCCTCCGGCACGTCACCGAATAGCTGAGTCATTTCCGCAGCCGATTTGAAATAGACCTCGGTCGGGTAATGCATGCGCCGCTCGTCATGCAGCATCGATCCCGTGCCTATGCAAATCATGACATCATGCGCTTCGTGGTGAGATCGCTCGAGGAAGTGAACGTCATTGGCCGCGACGAGCGGAAGGTCCAACTTTTTCGCTAGGACCTTGAGCTGCGCGTTGACCAGTTGTTGCGCTTCGATGCCGTGATTGTGCAACTCCAGAAAGAAATGATCTTTCCCAAAAATATCGGCAAATTCGGCAGCGGTTCGTTCGGCTTTCTTGAGGTCGCCGCTTTGAATCGCGACATTGATTTCGCCTTTCAAACAGGCGCTCATCCCAATCAGCCCGGCGCTATGCTTGGCCAAAAGTTCTTTGTCGATGCGCGGTTTATAGTGAAAGCCGTCAAGGTGCCCAGCCGAAACCAACTTTACCAGGTTGCTGTAGCCGGTAAGATCTTTCGCCAACAGTGTGAAGTGGAACGAGGCATCTCGAGCCGATGTTGCACTCCGATCGGTCATCGAACCGGGTGCCATGTAGGCCTCGCATCCAATGATCGGCTTGATTCCGGCCTTTTGCGCCGCCTGATAAAACTCCACCGCACCGTACATGTTGCCGTGATCGGTAATGGCCACCGCCGGCATACCCAATTCGACCGCTTTCCGCATTAGCTCGGGAATCCGGATAGCCCCGTCCAGGAGCGAGTATTCAGTGTGGAGATGAAGGTGAGCGAAAGAATCAGACATCAGTTCGAGAAAGTTAATCGGGAAAGGGCGAGCAGCAAATGGGGATGCAGAATTTAGAATACGGAATGCGGATTTTCGGAATGCGGAATGGTAGGGAGCAAACCCGACGCGCAGGGTGCGTGCGGCGGCTGCCGGACGCCCGGAAACGACCTAGGATTCGCCGAGGAAACCAGCCCAGCGCTTTTCAGCGCTCCATTTCCTTTATCTGCAACGACACAATTTTCTTGCCGCCGCCCGTGTGCGGATCCTCGATGGTCTGCTGGCCAACTTCGATAAACCCTTGTTTTTCGTGGAATCGCAAGGAACCGGGATTGGGAGGGTCAATGTGAATTTCGCAAACCAGTCGAGGAATGCCGCGCGCGATTGCCTCGGTCCGCAGGTCAGCATAAAGCCGGGTTGCCAAATGATGCCCTCGGAAGTCTTCGGATATAACGACGCGGTCGATGTAAATGAAGTGTTCGTAACGGGCCTTAAACCAGAGGAAATTCGGGTTGTCGTAATTAGCTTCCGGGAGGAAGGCTAGAAGGAAGCCGACCAGGCCCTCCAGCGAGGTCGTCACTTGGAAAAATTCCGCTTCGTTCGATATTTGATCTAGCTTTGGCCGGTCAAGTGGACTGAGGAATGCTTCCGATTGGTGGTTGAGCGTCATTATCGCGGGGAAATCCGACTGCATGGCAGCGCGGAACTGAAAGTTGCTCATAGATTTGGAACCATGTACAGAAACGGTCGCGTCTCAACGAGGCCGCCCAGTTTGATCAGGTTCAGGCCAACGAAAATTGTTGGCAATCATCGCACTGGTGGCATTGTTGGCATTGCTTTTGAGCCGGGGTGGCGAAATTGGCAGACGCGCCAGACTTAGGATCTGGTGGAGCAATCCTTAGGGGTTCGAGTCCCCTCCCCGGCAAGTGCTTTATCATTAGGGGTTTAAAATATAAATTGCGCTGCGCTCTCAACGTTTATCTCAACAAATGCAAGCGTGCGTCAGCTTGTTTGAGGATGTGTCGTTCTCCACGCTTTAGATGTTATCGGGCAGTTGTTTTTCGCGGGAAGGGACTAGCGATTTTAAGCGAACATGGGTTGGGTTAGGAACAAAGCTCTGCTGCTCGAATCGACTCGTCGCCTTAACGCCGCCAGGTCGATCTAGGTGAACAACCGAACCATTTGGCTACGGATCAGAAGGTTGTGTGTTCGAATCACGCCGGATGCATGCCTCAACATCAACGCCTTATGCACCAAGAAGGTGTGAG